>Ga0308163_10002852_pt1 | contig 15164 bp, 10 predicted proteins | sample PhyTR1_FD_201037 | JGI IMG/M metagenome (GOLD analysis project Ga0308163, IMG submission 201037) | Phyllosphere microbial communities from UC Gill Tract Community Farm, Albany, California, United States - DLSLT.R1 | ecosystem: Host-associated > Plants > Phyllosphere > Unclassified | place: USA...
CGCCACGGCTTGACCCCGCGCGCCCGCGTGATCGGCATGGCGACAAGCGGCCTGGCGCCGCGCATCATGGGCTTCGGCCCGGCGCCCGCCGTCAGGAAGCTGCTGGCGCAGACGGGCTTGAGGCTGGGCCAGATGGACGTGATTGAATTAAACGAGGCCTTTGCCGCGCAGGGCCTGGCCGTGCTGCGCGACCTGGGTCTGCCGGACGATGCGGCGCACGTGAACCCGAACGGCGGCGCGATCGCGCTGGGCCACCCGCTGGGCGCGTCCGGTGCGCGCCTCGTCATGACCGCCGTGAACCAGCTGCACCGCACCGGCGGGCGCTACGCGCTGTGCACGATGTGCATCGGCGTCGGCCAGGGCATCGCACTGATCGTCGAGCGGGTCTAGCACGATGGTCAAAGTCTACGAAATCGACGGTGTGCGGCCTGTCGTGCATCCGAGCGCCTACGTGCATCCTTCCGCCGTGCTGATCGGCGACGTGATCGTTGGCCCGCGCTGCTATATCGGCCCGTGCGCTAGTCTGCGCGGCGACTTCGGGCGCCTGATCCTCGAAGAAGGCGCCAATCTGCAGGATGCGTGCGTGATGCACGGCTTTCCGCTGGAAGACACCGTGGTCGAAGTCGATGGCCACATCGGCCACGGGGCCGTGCTGCATGGCTGCCGCGTGGGACGCAATGCGATGGTCGGCATGAACGCAGTGGTGATGGACAAGGCGGTCGTCGGCGCGGAATCGATCGTCGCTGCGATGAGCTTCGTGAAAGCGGGCATGGTGATCCCGCCGCGCTCGATGGTCATGGGCACGCCGGCCAAGGTGGTGCGCGCCTTGAGCGACGAGGACGTCGCGTGGAAGAGCTTCGGCACGCGCCAGTACCACGAGCTGGCCGTGCGCTCGCTGCAGACGATGCGCGAAGTCGATGCCGACACCGCCGTGGCGCCGGACCGTGGCCGCATTGCTTTCGACACGAGCGCGCTGCACACGCCGAAGTCCTGAACCTACTGGAGACCTTATGGGCCACATCCCGACACTGCAAAGCCTGATCGCCGGCCGCTGGCACGGCGCCGCATCGCACATGCCGCTGCACAGCGCGCTCGACAGCACCCTGATCTATCACACGCACGCCGAGAAGATCGACTTCGACGAAGCGCTCACCTTCGCGCGCAAGACGGGCGTCAAGGCGCTGATGCGCCAGACGTTCCAGGAACGCGCGGCGGCATTGAAAGCGCTCGCGCTGTACCTGATGGAGCGCAAGGAAGAGCTGTATGCGATCTCGCACCTGACGGGCGCCACGCGCCAGGACAGCTGGGTCGACGTCGAGGGCGGCATCGGCACGCTGTTCGCGTACGCCAGCATGGGCTCGCGCGAGTTGCCGTCGTCGAACGTGCTGCACGAGGGCCCGGCCATCGCGCTGGGCAAGCGGGGCGGCTTTGCCGGCACCCACATCCTGGTGCCGCGGGGCGGCGTGGCGGTGCACATCAACGCCTTCAACTTTCCGATCTGGGGCCTGCTCGAAAAATTCGCGCCGAGCTTTCTGGCCGCGATGCCGTGCATCGCCAAGCCGGCCACCGCCACCAGCTACCTGACCCACGCGGTGGTGAAAATGATGGTGGACTCGAACCTGCTGCCCGATGGCGCGCTGCAGCTCGTGATCGGCAGCACGGGCGACCTGCTCGATCGGCTAGGTGGTTTTGATACCGTCACGTTCACCGGGTCGGCCGACACGGCCGCGATGCTGCGCGCGAACGGGAACCTGATCCGCGCCTCGGTGCCGTTCACCGCCGAAGCCGACTCGCTCAATTGCGCAGTGCTGGCGCCCGACGTGACGCCGTCCGATCCCGAGTTCGACCTGTTCGTCAAGGAAGTCGCGCGCGAGATGACCGGCAAGGCGGGCCAGAAGTGCACGGCGATCCGGCGCGTGATCGTGCCGGAAGCGCTGGTCGACGCGGTCGGCGAGCGGCTGCGCGAGCGGCTTGCGAAGATCACGGTGGGGAATCCGAACGTGGAGGGCGTGCGCATGGGCGCACTGGCCTCGATGGACCAGCACCGCGACGTGAGCGCGCGGGTCGAGCTGCTCGCGCGCGGCAACGAGGTGCTGTTCGGTGCACGCGACGGGTTCAAGCCGGTGGGCGAGAACGTCGCCAGCGGCGCCTTCTTCTCGCCCACGCTGCTGTTATGTCGCAATGCAATGGACAACGACGCCGTGCACGACGTGGAAGCCTTCGGCCCGGTCAGCACCCTGATGACCTACACCGACATCGATGAAGCCCTCGAGCTGGCGGCGCGTGGCAAGGGCAGCCTGGTGACCACCTTTGCGACCAGGGATCCGACGCTGGCCGCGTACGCGGTGCCGATCGTGGCGGCGTCGCACGGCCGTGTGCTGATCCTCGACCGCGAAGCGGCCGTGGACAGCACCGGCCACGGCTCGCCGCTGCCGCAACTGAAACACGGCGGGCCGGGGCGCGCCGGTGGTGGCGAAGAACTGGGTGGCATCCGCGCCGTGAAGCACTTCCTGCAGCGCGCGGCGGTGCAGGGCTCGCCCACGATGCTCGGCGCCGTCACGGGCGAATACGTGCGCGGCGGCGCGGTCAAGGAGAGTGACCTGCATCCGTTCCGCCGGCATTTCGAGGACCTGGAAGTCGGCCACTCGCTGCTGACGCACCGGCGCACGGTGAGCGAAGCGGACATCGTCAACTTCGGCGGCGTCTCGGGCGACTACTTCTACATGCACTTCGACGCCATCGCGGCCAAGGACACGCAGTTCGGGCAGCGCATCGCGCACGGTTACTTCGTGCTGTCGGCGGCCGCGGGCCTGTTTGTCTCGCCCGCACCAGGGCCAGTGCTGGCCAACTACGGTCTGGACAACCTGCGCTTCGTGGCGCCGGTGGCGATCGGCGACACGATCCGCGCGCGCCTGACCTGCAAGCGCAAGGTCGATCGCAACCGGACGGACGAACAGGGACGGGGGCAGGGCGTGGTGGCGTGGGACGTGCAGGTGACCAACCAGCACGATGAGCTGGTGGCCAGTTATGACATTTTGACGCTGGTGCAGAAGCGTGTAGTGGACGAATCGCTGCGGCATTGAGCGGTCCGTGATGAACGGTTTGAACGCGTGGACGGGGAACCCGACTGCGCGTCCCGGTCCACCCTACTATCGATGCACTACGTAGGGTGGACGGCTGTGCCGTCCACGCGTTCAACGACCGTTGAACGGCTTGAAAAAATTACGAGCGCGTACGCTGCAGACGCAGCAAGCCTTCACCCGTGCGGATCGCCCGCAAATCGTCGTAATCCGGCACGCCCGTCACATCGGTCTCGACCGGATGCTTGTGCGTCGCGGTGACCATCACACTGTCCATGCCGGCAGCGGCGGCCGATTGCAGGCCGGCCAGCGTGTCTTCGAACACGAGGCATTCTTCCGGGCGCATGCCCAGCTTCTCGGCGCCGAGCAAAAACGGGTCCGGCGCCGGCTTGCCGTGCTTGACGTCTTCGGCCGCGACCAGCACCGGCGGCAGCGGCAGGCCCGCTGCGGCGATGCGCGCCTGCGCCAGCGCGCGCGGCGCCGACGTCACGATCGCCCAGCGCTCCGCTGGCAGCGTGGCCAGGAAAGCAGCCACGCCGGCAATCGCTTCGATGCCGTCGACGTCCTCGATCTCGGCCAGCGTGATGCGGTGCGCTTCGGCTTCCGCGTCGATGTCGGGCAGGCCCAGGCCGCGCACGGTATCGACGCTGCGCTTGCCGTGGATCGTCGGCAGGAACACGTCGACGTCCAGTCCGTGGCTACGAGCCCAGTCGGCCCAGACACGCTCGGCGGCGATGATGGATGTCAGGATGGTGCCGTCCATGTCGAACAGGAAGGCGGCGTAGTCGCGTGCGGGCAGTGCGGTCATGGCGTCATCAATCTAAAAAGGGCATGGAAAAGCGGGCCGGCGCTGCATCAGTGCCGGCCCGCTCCAGAGGTGTGAAATTACTCGGCCAGTTGCTTGCGCACGCGCTCGATGGCGATCCGCACCTGGTTCGGCGCGGTGCCGCCCACGTGGTCGCGTGCGGCCACCGAGCCTTCGAGCGTGAGCACCGCGAACACGTCCTGTTCGATCAGCGGCGAGAACGTCTGCAGCGTCTCGAGCGACATCTCGGACAGGTCGCAACCGGCTACGTCGCAGGCGCGCACGGCATGCGCCACCGCTTCATGGGCGTCGCGGAACGGCAGGCCGCGCTTGACCAGGTAGTCGGCGAGGTCAGTGGCCGTGGCATAGCCCTGCAGCGCTGCCGAGCGCATGTTCTCGGCCTTGACCGTGATGCCCGAGGCCATGTCGGTGAAGATGCGCAGCGTGTCCATCACGGTGTCGATCGTGTCGAACAGCGGTTCCTTGTCTTCCTGGTTGTCCTTGTTGTAGGCCAGCGGCTGGCCCTTCATCAGGGTCAGGAGGCCAATCAGGTGGCCATACACGCGGCCAGTCTTGCCACGCGCGAGTTCCGGCACGTCCGGGTTCTTCTTTTGCGGCATGATCGACGAGCCGGTGCAGAAGCGGTCGGCGATGTCGATGAAGCCGATGCGCGGGCTGATCCACATGACCAGTTCTTCGGACATGCGCGAGATGTGCATCATCAAGATCGATGCAGCGGCCGTGAACTCGATCGCGAAGTCGCGGTCTGACACTGCATCGAGGGAGTTGTGGCACACGTCGTCAAAGCCAAGCGTCCTGGCCACGCGCAGGCGGTCGATCGGAAAGGTGGTGCCGGCCAGTGCGGCGGCACCCAGCGGCAGGCGGTTCACGCGGCGGCGTGCGTCGAGCATGCGTTCGGCGTCGCGGCCGAACATTTCGACGTAGGCCAGCATGTGGTGGCCAAAGGTAATCGGTTGCGCCACTTGCAGGTGCGTGAAGCCCGGCATGATCGTGTCGGCGTGGCGTTCGGCCAGGTCGGTCAGGGCGCCGCGCAGGCTGGCGAGCAGCGTGACGATGTCGTCGATCGCGGCGCGCACGTACAGGCGAATGTCGGTTGCAACCTGGTCGTTGCGCGAGCGGCCCGTGTGCAGGCGCTTGCCGGCGTCACCCACCAGTTCGGTCAGGCGCTTTTCGATGTTCAGGTGCACGTCTTCGAGGTCAAGCAGCCACTCGAAGCTGCCGGCGTCGATCTCGGCCCGGATCTGCGTCATGCCGCGTTCGATTTCAGCGCGGTCGTGTTCGCTGATGATGCCTTGCGCGGCCAGCATTTCGGCATGCGCCAGCGAGCCCTCGATGTCGTGCGGGGCCAGGCGTTTGTCGAAGAAGACCGATGCGGTATAGCGCTTGACGAGATCCGACACAGGTTCGGAGAAGCGGGCAGACCAGGCTTCGGCTTTTTTGGAGAATTGTTCGGTCATGGTGGGATTCCGGTTGGGGATCCCTCGATTATAAACCGCGCTGCCTGTGTGCCATGCGGCATGGCTGCCCGGCTCGTGGGCAGACTCGCAGACGGGGCCTGGCGAAATCCGGCGCGGCATGCCACATCGCCGCTTGCGTTGGTACCAATCGGCGCTAAAATGACTTTTTGTCACCTTGTGCAGGCCATGATGACGAACGATTCCAGCTTCGATGTCAGCACCGACCAGACCCGGCTCGACATCCCGATGATCTACCGCTTCCTGAGCGAGCAGTCCACCTGGGCCGTGGGCATTTCGCGCCCCGTCGTCGAGCGCGCCATCGAGAACTCGCTGTGCTTTGGCGGCTACCTCGATAACCGGCAGATTGCGTTCGCGCGCGTGATCACCGATTTTGCCACCTTCGCCAACCTGGTGGACGTGTTTGTCTTGCCGGAATACCGTGGCTGCGGCTACGGCAAACAATTGATCGGCGTGGTCATGCGGCATCCCAGCCTGCAACAACTGCGCCGCTTCACGCTGGCCACGTCGGATTGCCACAGCCTGTACGAGCGTTTCGGATTCACGCCGCCGTTGCGTCCAGAGACATTGATGGAGCGTTACTTTCCCAACATCTACTTATCCTGAGCGCACTCAACATGGCGACGTGAAACTGGAATCAGGCTTACGCTGATGACTCATCGGGGGAAGTCGCATGTTCCAATCTGTCGTCCGTATTGTTGTTCATGCCACGCTCGCGCTTGCCGTCGCCGCCAGCGTCAATAGCCACGCGGCCGAGTCGCCGTCCATGCCATCATCAACGCAGCCCAAGGGCTCGCTTGTCATCATCGGTGGCGCCCTGCGCGATGACAACGACGCTGTCTGGACGCGCATCGTGCAGCTGGCCGGCGGCAAGAATGCCCGCATCGCGGTGTTTGCCTCGGCCTCGGCCAGCCCTGAACGCGCTGGCAACTATCTCATCGAACGCCTGAACCAGCACGGCGCCAACGCCTTTTTCGTCCCTGTCGCCGAACGCCTCGATGGTTCCGACGTGCGTGCCGCGGCCGAAGATCCGGCGCTGGTCGAGGCGGTGCGTTCGGCCGGCGGCGCCTACTTCTCGGGCGGCGACCAGGCGCGCATCACGAACGCCTTGCGCCGGCCCGATGGCAGCAACACGCAACTGCTCGACGCACTGTGGGACATGTACCGGCGCGGCGGCGTCATCGCCGGCTCGAGCGCCGGCGCTGCCATCATGAGCGCCACGATGTTCGGCCATCCGCGCTCGGTGCTGGGCACGCTGCAGCACGGCGTGGCCGACGGCCGCCAGATCACGCGCGGCCTGGGCTTCATCGGCGACGACGTCTTCATCGACCAGCACCTCCTGGTGCGCGGGCGCTTTGCGCGCATGCTGCCGGCGATGCTGGCCAAGGGCTATAACATCGGCTTGGGCATCGACGAGAATACGGCGATGGTCGTGGGCCCGAAGCGCGACGTTGAAGTGCTCGGCTATCGCGGCGCGTTGCTGGTCGACCTGAGCAACGCCGCCACGCGCGACGGCACCTTCAACCTCAGCAATGGCCGCCTGAGTTATCTCGATAACGGCGACCGCTTCAACCTGGACAGCAAGGTGTTCACGCCGGCGCCCGAGAAAGTGCGCGGCAAGCTCGATGCGAACAAGCCGTACTGGCGCGGCCCGCTGTTCTCGGCCGATATCCTCGGCAATGGCACGGTGGTTGACCTGATGTCCAAGCTGGTCGACAGCGACCAGCCGGATGCGATCGGCCTGTCGCTCGACAGCCCGAATGCCGACCGGCCCGATCTCGGCTTCGAGTTCAAGCTCGGTCGCGTGAACGAAACGGTCGGCTATCAGTCGGCGTACAGCGAAGCCTATTCGGTCTACAACGTGCGGCTCGATATCCGGCCGATTGTGGTGCAACGGCCGCTGTATCAGTACCGGTGATCGCTCAGTCGCAGCGCCAGTGCAGCCGCTCGGCCAGCACCTGGCGCTGTGCGTCGATCAGCGGGCCGTTCGGATCGTGGCCGGCGCGCGGCACCTCAATCAGTGCCTTGTCTGGCGCCGTGATGGCCTCGAAGAAGCGGCGCGTGACCTTCGGCTCGGTCAGCAGGTCTTCTGTTCCCTGCACCAGATAGACCGGCAGCTCGTAGCGTGTGCCCAGGCGGTACAGGTCCATCGTGGACGCCATGCCGTCGCCTTTCCAGCCGACGAACTTCAGGAACGAATAATCCTCGCCCTCGGTGTAGTCGGCCTTTGCCTGCGGCGAGGCATACAAAGGCAGCACCTCGAACCAGGATGGCGGCGTCGGATCGATGTTGGGCGCCTCGTACTTGCGCACGGCGCGCCGCACGATGCCGAAGTTGCGCGGATTGGTCCAGGGCGGCGGGCCAAGCGCCTCCAGTTGCGCCACGGTGGCAGTGTCGTTCGCTGCCCGTGCACGGGCAATGACCGTGCTCCATGACGTGGCATTGTCCCGGTAACCCACCAGCTGGGCCACGCCGACATAGGCGCAGAACAGTCCCGGCTTTTCTTTGGCCATGTGGGCGCCGATCATCGAGCCCCATGAGCTGCCCAGCAGGATCACCTTGTCTCTGCCGAAACGCTGCGTCAGATAGCGCGCCACGTCGAGGCCATCGTCGCGCAGCTGTTCGATGCGCAAGGGGACGTCTTCGCCAGGGCGGTGACGGCCCCAGGTCATGCCGCTGCCGCGCTGATCCCACTGCGCCAGCGTGATGCGCTTGCGCCACGATGCATACGGGCCAGCGCCGAACACCGAGGTCGGATTGCCCGGGCCGCCATGCACGTACAGCAGCACCGGATTGGCACAGTCGTCGCCACTGATGGTGACCCACTGCGCGATGCCGCCGACCTCCACGAAGCCGCTTTCCTCGACCGGCTGGCCGGGCTTGCAGGCCGGGGCGGCATGGGCCAGGCAGGCACTGAACAGCGGAACAGCAAGACAGGCGCGCAGGCAAAACATCGGGACTCCGGATGGTCAAGGATGACCAGGCTGATTGTGGCGTGGTTGCCGGGCCGGGTCAATCGCCCTGGCCTGGCACATCTGACAGGTGACGGCGTCGCCGCAGCCCACCGCGGGCTTAGAATAGCGCGATCTACCTGTCAAGGATTCGCGATGCGCCTGTTTCACTCCTTTGCTGCGCTGCTGTTTGGCGCGTTCGCTTCACTCGCCCACGCTGCGCAGCCGGCCACGGTCCGCCTGGACTACGCACACAGCGGCAATGCGCTCGCGGACAGCTACGCGATCGAACGTGTCGTCATCGAGCCATTGCCCTGGCCCGGCAGCGCGGCGCGCAACTTGGACGACACCAACCGTGGCCAGAACCGGGTCGAAGTGGTCGATCCGAAAACGGGTGACGTGCTGTACTCGCGCGGTTTCTCCACCGTGTTCGGCGAGTGGCGCACGACCGAGGAAGCAGGGCGCATCAGCCGCAGTTTCAGTGAGTCGGTGCGCTTTCCCCAGTTTGCGCAGCCGGTGCGCGTGCGCATCCTGAAGCGCGACGAGCGCAATCAATTTTCGGTCGCCTGGAGCATCGACGTCGATCCCAACGCGCCGGACGTGGTCAAGCGCCAGCCGCCGGCGGCGGCAAAGCCGATCCCAATTCAAGTCAGCGGCCCGTCACCCGACAAGGTCGACCTGCTGATCCTGGGCGATGGCTACACGCAGGCAGAGATGACGAAGTTCGAGCAGGATGCGCGGCGCCTGTCGACGCACCTGTTCTCGGTCTCGCCGTTCAAGGAGCGCGCGAAGGACTTCAACGTCTGGGCGATGGCCGTGCCGACCGGGCAATCGGGCATCAGCCGGCCATCGACCGGCGTGCACCATCCATCGGCGCTGGGTACGCGCTACGACATTTTCGGCAGCGAGCGCTATGTGCTCACGCTCGACAACCGCGCGCTGCGCGACATCGCCCAGCATGCGCCGTACGAATTCATCGAGATCCTGGTGAACAACGAAACCTACGGCGGCGGCGGGATCTTTGGCCAGTTCAGCACGGCCGCAGCCAGCAATGACTGGGCCGACTACCTGTTCGTGCACGAATTCGGGCACCACTTCGCGGGCCTGGCCGACGAGTACTACACCTCGCCGGTGGCCTACGCCGCAGCGAGCGGACGGATGGAGCCGTGGGAGCCGAACGTCACGGCATTGCGTGACCCGGCCAGGCTCAAATGGCAGCGTCATGTGACGGCCGGTACGCCGTTGCCCACGCCATGGCCGAAGGCCGAGTACGAAGCTGCGTCGCGCGCCTACCAGAAGAAGCGCGCCGCGCTGCGCGAGGCCAACCGGCCGGAGTCGGAGATGAGCGCCTTGTTCCGTGAAGACCTCAAGCAGACCAACGCGCTGTTCGACCGGCAGCCGCACCGCCACGCGGTCGGCGCCTTCGAAGGCGCCAACTACGAGGCCAGCGGATACTACCGGCCCGCGATGCAGTGCCTGATGTTCGACCGCAGCGATGCGTTCTGCCCGGTGTGCCGCGACGGGGTCACGGACATCATCGATTTGTATGCGGGCTCTGTTCGTCAGTAATCTTTGCTTACAACTCTGACAATTTCTGCGTGTGGTGGCTAACAGACCGGACTGTCTTGACGCCGTATTCTGGAATCACTGAACAACAACAACGACTGCACGGGCAACCCGCTCTGTACAGCGACCACCAAAAGGAAACTCATCATGAACAAACTGATCGCAACCCTTATCGCCGGCCTGATGGTTACCGCTGCTCACGCCCAGACCACTGCCCCAACCACCACCGCTGCGGACAACCGCATCGTGAAGGCTGAAGCCAGCGCCGAGAAAGACGTCATCAAAGCCGAACAAAAAGAAATCAAGGCCGCCGTCAAGGCTGACCAGAAGCTGAACAAGACCGTGGCCAAGGCCACTGAAGCCAAGGGCGATGCACACGCCAAGCTGGTCAAGACCCACACCGACGCTGCTGCCAACGTCGCCAAGGCCGATCCTGAAGACCGCGCCAAGGCAATGGCCAAGGCCGAAGGCAAAGTGGCTGACGCCAACCTGAAGGCCGAGAAGAAGATGATCAAAGCTGACGAGAAAGTGCTGAAAGCACAGGTCGACGCTGCTGCTGACAAGGCCACCGCTGCTGCCAAGACCGAACAGGTCCGCGCTGAAGCCCAGGCTGACGTGCACAAGGCTGCTGCCAAGCACTAAGAAACTAGCACCAATGAAAAATGCCGGCTCAGCCGGCATTTTTTTCGCCTGAATACCGAAAAAGCCGGGGTCAGGTCTGACATTCGGACACGATCTCAACAGTCGAGTAGCCGGAACTAGCTGGCGCCAGGCCATGCAAATACGGGGCAGGGCACCAGTGAGAATGGCTAAGCCGAGGCCGTGTCCGAATGTCAGACCTGACCCCGGCTGTTGAAAAGGCTCAGCTGAGGCCGTGTCCGAATGTCAGACCTGACCCCGGCTGTGTTACTGGGCGGGATTGTGGTTGCGTTACGTTTTCACTGCATCGGTGTCGGCTGCCCGCATCCCAAGATCATGCGCCTTCATGCGCGCTGACAAGGCCTTGCCCTTGCGTGAGCGCTTGCCGAAGTGCGGTTCCAGGCCGGAGGCGAACAGCTCTACCGTGCGCGCCTTGTCGCCGGCCCAGGTGCCGATCACGTTCAGGCCTTTCTGGTTGATCGGCTGCGCTGCCAGCATCGCTTCTTTCGGCTCGAGTTCCATCAGCGTTACGCCACGCCCACCATTGGTCAGCACCTTCATCTCGTCGATGCCGAACACCAGCACGCGGCCCTTTTCGGACAGGCAGGCGATCGCGCCGCAGCTGTCGGTCACGATCCGTGGCGGCAGTGGCGTCGCGCCGTCGTTGAGCGTGATGAACGATTTGCCGCCCTTCAGACGGCTGACCATGTCGCCCGCCTTGGTGATGAAGCCGAAGGCGTCCGACGTCGACAGCAGCAGGCGCGTCTCGGGATTACCCGCGAAATAATGCAGGATGCGGATGCCGCCCGACAGGTCGACCAGCGTCGTGATCGGCACGCCGTCGCCGCGCGAACCGGGCAGCGCCGCCACCGGCACCGAATACACCTTGCCGTTGTCGCCAATGCCCAGCAGATGGTCGACCGTGCGGCATTCGAACGCCTTGTACAGCGAGTCGCCGGCCTTGAACGCGAACTGCGCCGGGTCGTGGCCGATGCCGGTGCGCGCACGCACCCAGCCTTTTTCGGACACGATCACGGTCACCGGTTCGTCGACGACCTTCTGCTCGGCCACCGCGCGCTGCGCTTCTTCGATCACGGTGCGGCGCTCGTCGCCGAACTGCTTGGCGTCGGCTTCGATTTCGCGGATGATCAGGCGCTTCATCGACGACGGGTTCTCGAGGATGTCCTGCAGCTTTTCCTTCTCGCTGCGCAGGTCGGCCAACTCTTGCTGGATCTTGATCGCTTCCAGGCGCGCCAGCTGGCGCAGGCGGATTTCGAGGATGTCTTCGGCCTGGCGTTCGCTCAGGCGGAATTCCTCGATCAGCGCGGCCTTCGGTTCATCCGAGTTGCGGATGATGGCGATGACCTTGTCGATGTTCAGCAGGACCGTCTCGCGGCCTTCCAGGATGTGGATGCGGTCGTTGACCTTGGCCAGCTTGAAATCGGTGCGGCGTCTGATGGTGGTGAACCGATAGTCGATCCACTCCTGGATGATCGTGCCCAGGCCTTTTTGACGCGGGCGGCCATCGCCGCCGATCATCACCATATTGATCGGGCTGGACGACTCGAGCGACGTATGCGCGAGCAGCATCAGCATGAATTCGTTCTGGTCCTGGTTCTTCGATTTGGGCTCGAACACCAGGCGCACCGCGGCTTCGCGGCCCGATTCGTCGCGCACCGTGTCGAGCGCGCCCAGCACCGTGTTCTTCAGCGCGAGTTGCTCGGGCAGCAGCGCCTTCTTGCCGGCCTTGACCTTCGGATTCGTCAGTTCTTCGATTTCTTCGAGCACGCGCTGCGACGAGCAGCCCGGCGGCAGTTCGTAGACGATCGCCTGCCACTGGCCGCGCGCCAGTTCTTCGATCTTCCAGCGCGCGCGCACCTTCATCGAACCGCGGCCGACCGCGTACATGTCGGCGATGCTGGACGCTGGCGTGATGATCTGACCGCCGCCCGGGAAGTCGGGGCCGGGCACGATGGCCATCAGCTCGGCGTGCGACATCTTCGGATTGCGGATCATGGCAACAGCGGCGGCAGCCACTTCGCGCAGATTGTGCGACGGGATCTCGGTGGCCAGGCCGACCGCGATGCCCGAGGCGCCGTTGAGCAGCACCATCGGCAGGCGCGCCGGCAGCGTGCGCGGCTCGGTCGTCGAGCCGTCGTAGTTCGGCTGCGAGTCGACCGTGCCCATGTCGATTTCATCCATCAGGATGCGGGCAATCGGCGTCAGGCGCGCTTCGGTGTAGCGCATCGCGGCGGCGCCGTCGCCGTCGCGCGAGCCGAAGTTGCCCTGGCCGTCGATCAGCGGGTAGCGCAGCGAGAAGTCCTGCGCCATGCGCACCAGCGCGTCGTACACCGACTGGTCGCCGTGCGGGTGCAGTTTGCCGAGCACGTCGCCGACCACGGCCGCCGACTTGCGCGGCTTGGCGGTCGGGCCCAGGCCCAGTTCATTCATCGCGTACAGGATGCGGCGCTGGACCGGCTTCTGGCCGTCCGACACGTCCGGCAGCGCGCGGCCCTTGACCACCGAAACGGCGTAGTCGAGGTAGGCGCGCTCGGCGAAGGTGGAGAGGGTGAGCGTCTCGACGTCGGACGGCTCGTGTTGCTGTTCAAAGAGACTTGGTTGGTTCGTCATGGTGTCTGTTTCGTGTTCTGGCGAGCGGTGGTGGCGGTGCGGAGGACTTAGGTTCCAGCCTTCGCTGGAACGACGTACATGGGCCAGTGGCTGCAAGACCGTCGTTCCCGCGGAGGCGGGAACCCAAGGTCAGCTTGCAGATCACAGTCTCATCAAATATCCGCCTCGGTCTCGTTTCCGTGTTCTTCGATCCAGGCGCGGCGCGCGGCGGCTTCGCCTTTGCCCATCAGCATATTGAAGCGTGCCGACGATTCGGCGTGGTCGTAGTCGCCCAGGAACACGGGCAGCAGGCGGCGCGTGTCCGGGTTCATCGTCGTTTCCCACAGCTGCTCGGCGTTCATCTCGCCCAGGCCCTTGAAGCGCGAGATGCTCCACACGCCTTCCTTCAGGCCTTCTTTTTTCAGCTTGTCTTCGATCGCCAGCAGCTCGCCCGAGTCGAGTGCATACAGCTTCTGGATCGGCTTCTTGCCGCGCGCGGGCACGTCGACGCGGAACAGCGGCGGGCGCGCGATGCAGATGTTCCCGTTCGCGAACAGCGCCGGAAAGTGTTTGAAGAACAAAGTGAGCAGCAGTACCTGGATGTGCGAGCCGTCGACGTCGGCGTCGGACAGGATGCAGATCTTGCCGTAGCGCAGACCGGTCAGGTCGGGCGAGTCACCGGCGCTGTGCGGATCGACGCCGATCGCCACCGAGATATCGTGGATTTCATTGTTGGCAAACAGGCGGTCGCGGTCGGTTTCCCACGAGTTGAGCACCTTGCCGCGCAGCGGCAGGATGGCCTGGAATTCCTTGTCGCGGCCCATCTTGGCCGAGCCGCCGGCCGAGTCGCCCTCGACCAGGAACAGCTCGTTGCGCGTGATGTCGTTCGATTCGCAATCGGTCAGTTTGCCCGGCAACACGGCCACGCCCGACGATTTTTTCTTTTCGACTTTCTGCAGCGAGCGCAGGCGCGATTGCGCCTGGCGGATCACGAGTTCAGCCAGCTTCTTGCCGTATTCAACGTGCTGGTTCAGCCACAGTTCGAGCGGCGGCCTGGTGAAGGTCGAGACCAGCTTGAGCGCATCCCGCGAATTCAGGCGCTCTTTCGTCTGGCCCTGGAACTGCGGGTCCAGCACCTTGGCCGACAGCACGAACGAGACGCGCGCAAACACGTCTTCGGGCAGCAGCTTGACGCCTTTCGGCAGCAGGCCATGCAGCTCGACGAAGTTCTTGACGGCGCCATACAGGCCGTCGCGCAGGCCCGCTTCGTGCGTGCCGCCGCTGACGGTGGGGATCAGGTTGACGTAGGATTCACGCACCACGCCGCCTTCTTCGGTCCAGGCCACGACCCAGGCCGCGCCTTCGCCTTCGGCAAAACTGTCGTCGCCGGCGGCCGCGTACTGCGCGCCTTCGAACAGCGGGATCAGCGTTTCGCCGTTGGAGCTTTGCGCCAGCGCTTCGGTCAGGTAGCCGCGCAGGCCCTCGTCGTAGCGCCAGGTCTGCACTTCGCCCTTGGCGTTCGTGAGCGTGACCGTCACGCCCGGCAGCAGCACGGCTTTCGAGCGCAGCAGGCGTTGCAGGTCGTTCATCGGGATGGTCGGCGAATCGAAGTATTTGCCATCTGGCCAGGCCGTCACGCGCGTGCCGTTCTTCTTGCCGCCGCGCTCGAAAGGCGCGGAGGTGAGGGGTTCGATCACGTCGCCAGCGGCGAACACCAGCTTGTGCTGGCCGTTGCCTTGATCGTCCTTGCGCCAGACTTCGATCTCGAGACGCTTGGACAGCGCATTGGTGACCGACACGCCGACGCCGTGCAGGCCGCCCGAGAACGCATACGCGCCGCCCGAGCCTTTGTCGAACTTGCCGCCAGCGTGCAGGCGCGTGAACACGATCTCGACCGTGGACACGCCTTCTTCAGGGTGGATGCCGACCGGGATGCCGCGGCCGTCATCTTCGACCGTGATCGAGCCGTCCGGGTTCATCGTGACGCTGATGTTCTTGCAATAGCCACCCAGCGCCT
>Ga0308163_10002856_pt1 | contig 15140 bp, 12 predicted proteins | sample PhyTR1_FD_201037 | JGI IMG/M metagenome (GOLD analysis project Ga0308163, IMG submission 201037) | Phyllosphere microbial communities from UC Gill Tract Community Farm, Albany, California, United States - DLSLT.R1 | ecosystem: Host-associated > Plants > Phyllosphere > Unclassified | place: USA...
GTCGGAGTTCACGTCGCGCTTCTCGACCTTGCCGTCGTGGTTCTGCCATTCGTTGATCAGGGCGACCACCGGCTGGTCGGTTTCCGGATCGAACTCGGTCGAGTTGGCGTTCGGCAGGCCGGCCATGTGGCGCGCGTATTCGATCAGCGCGACCTGCATGCCGAGGCAGATGCCGAGATACGGGATCTTGTTTTCGCGGGCGTAGCGGGCAGCCATGATCTTGCCTTCCACGCCGCGCTTGCCGAAGCCGCCCGGCACCAGGATGGCGTCGTACTTGGCCAGGTTGGCGCAGCCGGTCGATTCGATCTCTTCCGAGTCGATGTACTCGATGTTGACGCGGCTCTCGGTGTGGATGCCGGCGTGGCGCAGCGCTTCGGTCAGCGATTTATACGACTCGATCAGGTCGACGTACTTGCCGACCATGCCGATGGTGACTTCGTGCTTCGGATTTTCCAGGGTGTGGATGAGCTTCGTCCACATCGACAGGTCGGCCGGCGGCGCCTGGATGTCGAGCGCTTCCAGGATGATGTCGTCCAGGCCCTGGTCGCACAACACCTGCGGCACCTTGTAGATGGTGTCCACGTCCCAAACGGAAATGACGGCCTGTTCTTCGACGTTGGCGAACAGCGAGATCTTGGCGCGCTCGTCGTCCGGGATGCGGCGGTCGGCGCGGCACAGCAGCGCGTTCGGCGAAATGCCGATCTCGCGCAGCTTCTGCACCGAGTGCTGGGTCGGCTTGGTCTTGAGTTCGCCGGCGGAGGCGATATACGGCACCAGGGTCAGATGCACGAAGGCGGTCGACTTGCGGCCGGAACGCAGCGACAACTGGCGCGCCGCTTCCAGGAAGGGCAGCGACTCGATGTCGCCGACGGTGCCGCCGATCTCGACCAGCGCGACGTCGACGCCTTCGGCGCCGCGGCGGATGTAGTCCTGGATCTCGTTGGTGATGTGCGGGATCACCTGCACGGTCTTGCCGAGGTACTCGCCGCGGCGTTCCTTGCGGATCACCGATTCATAGATCTGGCCGGTGGTGAAATTGTTCACCTTTTTCATGCGAGTGCTGATGAAGCGCTCGTAGTGCCCCAGGTCCAGGTCGGTCTCGGCGCCGTCGTCGGTCACGAACACCTCACCGTGCTGGGTGGGGCTCATGGTGCCCGGATCCACGTTGATATACGGGTCGAGCTTGAGCATCGTGACTTTGAGGCCGCGCGATTCGAGGATCGCGGCGAGAGAAGCGGCCGCGATCCCTTTACCCAGGGAAGACACGACGCCGCCAGTGACGAATACGAATTTGGTCATTGTGCAGAAGGTGCCGAACGGCACGCGCGGGAAATTGAAATTATACCTTAAACCTGCAAATACTTCCTTATTACAACTTGGCAAGGCCCCCTGTCCGCGGCGCCCGCATGCCTCATGCAGCATGTTTACCGCAAGCCGCCACGCACCGGCGCAAGCTTCGTTTCCGCCCTGGCGGAGCGGAAAAAATCGCGGCTTCCGGCTTGTAAGCCGGGAATATGCAAGGGCTTGCCAGCTGAAATTTCACCAATGTAATGACGCCGGTACGGGCGAGCTACAGTCCATCATATTTCTCCACCGGCAATGCGCGCCAGGTACTGGCCCGAAGGCTGGCGCAGTCTTTACAAACGATCAACCTTGTCAACGTGCGCTGTGGCATATGCGGCACAAAATGAAATTCAGAAACTTTTAATTCCAAGAAGAATCGTAGAATAAATTACGTATTGACGAAAACAGAAGGAGACATGCATGGCTGTGTTAGCAAATTTAAGCATCGGAAAACGGCTGGGCGCAGGTTTCGCCCTGATGCTGGCGATGACCGTGGCGGTCGCCTTCGCGGGAATCTGGCATTTGCGTTCGATGGCTGCGGACACGCGCGCGATGATGGACATCCCGATGGCCAAGCAACAGATGATCGCTGAATGGCGCACCCAGACTTTCGGCGCGGTACGCCGCACCATCGCCGTCGTCAGGAGCGCCGATCCGACCCTGGCCGACTTCTTCAAGCAGGACGCCGAAGTCACGTCGGCGCGGGCCACGGAGTTGATCAAGAAGATCGAGCCCCTGCTTTCGAGTGAGCAGGAAAAACAGCAGTTCCGCAAGATCAATGCGCTACGCAAGGTCTACACGCTGGCCAAGGACGGCGCGGTCAAGGCCAAGTCCGAAGGCAGGACCGAGGAAGCGGCGCGCATGCTCGAACAGGAATTCGTGCCAGCGGCGAAAGCCTACGAGAATTCGGTCGGCGTGCTGGTCGAGATGGAACAGCAGCAGATCGCCGCCGCCGGCCATCGGATCGAAGCGAGCATTGCGAGCAGCACACGCACCATCGCGATCCTGAGCGCGATTGCGATGATCGTCGGCATCGTCTGTTCGTGGCGCCTGACGCGCGGGATCGTCGCACCGATCCGCGAGGCGGTCGACCTGGCCGAAGCCGTGGCCGCCGGCGACCTGACCCGCAACATCGCAGCCCACAGCACGGACGAGACCGGTGCGCTGCTGCGCGCCCTGTCCCACATGAACGACAGCCTGGTGCGCATCGTCGCCGACGTGCGCGGCGGCACCGATGCCATCCATGGCGCGGCCGGCGAAATCGCCAGCGGCAACCTGGACCTCTCGGGACGCACGGAACAGCAGGCCAGCGCGCTCGAGGAAACCGCGGCCTCGATGGAAGAGCTGACCTCGACCGTCAAGCAGAATGCCGAGAACGCACGCCAGGCCAACCAGCTCACCCTGGCCGCCTCGGAAGTGGCGACCAGGGGCGGCGTGGTGGTAGGCGAAGTGGTGGCCACGATGAACGCCATCAACGAATCGGCCAGGAAGATCGTCGACATCATCACCGTCATCGACGGCATCGCCTTCCAGACCAATATCCTGGCCCTGAACGCGGCGGTGGAAGCCGCCCGTGCCGGCGAGCAGGGCCGCGGCTTCGCGGTGGTCGCCGGCGAGGTGCGCACCCTGGCCCAGCGCTCGGCGGCGGCGGCCAAGGAGATCAAGGCACTGATCGGCAACTCGGTTGACAAGGTCGATGCCGGCTCGCGCCTGGTCGACCAGGCCGGCGCCACCATGGACCAGGTGGTGGCGTCGATCCAGCGCGTCACCACGATCATGGGCGAGATCGCGCACGCCAGCCAGGAGCAGAGCGCCGGCATCGAGCAGGTCAACCAGGCCGTCACCCAGATGGACGAGGGCACCCAGCAGAACGCCGCGCTGGTCGAACAGGCCGCGGCGGCGGCCGGCTCGCTGCAGGACCAGGCGTCGCGGCTGGCGCACGCCGTCGCAGTGTTCAAGGTCGATGCGGGCACGCCGGCCCTGGCGGCCAGGCCGGCCCCGCGCGCGGTGGCGCTGGTGCCAGGCAAGCCCGCGCGCGCAACGGTCGCCGCTGGCGATGACTGGGACGCGTTCTGAGCGAAGGCCGGGCGCCACGCAACGGCGCCCTTCCCGCTCTGTGTGCGTCCGAACCGAACTTCTCCGCACCCGGGTTATCCTTGCGCTTCAGCACAAAGGAGGGGCAGAAATGTCTTATGAGGAAAGAGACGACTACGGGATGTACAAGAACAAGCACGGCAAGGGACCGGGTCCGGAAATGCTGGGTGCGAACACACTGATCGGCGACCACGTCCATAACCTGCAGGACGAGCACCTGGGTGTGATCAAGGAATTCATGGTGGACATGCGCACCGGGGCGATCGCCTATGCCCTGGTGTCGGCCAACCGTTTCCTCGGACTCGGCGAAAAACTCATGGCCGTGCCGTGGCAGGCCCTGCGCCTGGACCCGCGCCACAAGCGCTTCATCGTGGATATCGCGCGCGAGCGCATCGCCCAGGCCCCCGGCTTCGACACCGACCACTGGCCGGACATGGCCGACCAGCGCTGGACCGGCGAAGTACACGCCTACTACGGCACCCGGCCAGCCTGAGCGGGCCGCAAGCCGGGTAGTGCTCAGCCCTTCGGCGCCATCAGGTCGAGCAGGATCGCGGTCTCGGCCTTGATGGTGTTGGTCAGGGTCGGCTTCAGGTCCGGCGCCCATTGCGGCGAGTGGGTGCCCGGCAGCGGCTGGCCGGCCTTCTTCGCCGCCTCCAGGCGCGCCGCATCCACTGCGCCCACGTGCAGCAGGATCGCCTTCACGCCTGGCTGCTGGCCGTACTGCGAGAAGTCTTCCGAGGTCATCTTGGGCGGCATCTCCTTCACGAACTCCGGGCCCACCGCCTTTTCCAGCACCTTCACCACGCGGCCGATCAGCGCCGGATCGTTATAGACCGAGTCGGTGCCCGGCTTGACCTCGACCAGCGGCTCCTTCGGCGCACCGGCGGCGAGCGCCTCGCCTTTCGCTTCGCGGGCGATGCTGGCCAGCACGCGCTTGCGCACTTCCGGGCGGAAGGTCCGCACCGACAGCTGCAGCTTGACCTGGTCCGGGATGATGTTGGGCAGGGTGCCGCCCTGGATCGTGCCGATGGTGATGACCACCGGGTCGAGCGGGTTGTTCTCGCGCGAGACCAGGGTCTGCAGCGCCAGCACCAGGCGCGCCGCCATCACGACCGGGTCGCGCGTCTCGTGCGGCACGGCGCCGTGGCCGCCCTGGCCGAACACCGTGATGTTGACCACGTCGGCCGAGGCGCGGAACGGGCCGGCGTGGTACATGATCGTGCCGGAGGCCATGCTGGCGTCGTCGTGCATCGACAGCGCATAGTCCGGCTTCGGGAAGCGCGTGAACAGGCCGTCCTTGAGCATCGCGGCGGCGCCGGTCAGCGGTTCCTCGGACGGCTGGCCGACCAGCATCAGGGTGCCGCTCCAGGCCTTGCGGTTTTCCGCCATCAGCCTGGCGGTGCCGTACCAGGCCGACATGTGCAGGTCGTGGCCGCAGGCGTGCATCACCGGCACGGTATCGCCGGCGGCGTTCCTGGTGGTGACCTTGCTGGCGAAGGCCAGGCTGGTCTTTTCCTGGACCGGCAGCGCGTCCATCTCGGTGCGCAGCATCACGGTCGGGCCGGGGCCGTTGCGCAGGATCGCCACCACGCCGGTGCCCCCGACGCCGGTGGTGACCTCGAATCCCAGCGCCTTGGCGCGCTCGGCCAGCTTGGCCGCGGTCTGGTGTTCGGCAAAGCCCAGTTCCGGATTGCGGTGCAGGTCCTGGTAGAAGCTTTCGAGCTTCGGATAGTCGGCGTTCAGCTGCGCGGCGAACTGCGGCGGCAGCTCGGCGGCGTGGACGGCGGCGCCGGCGAGACCGGCGAAGAACAGGGCGTTACGGAGGATGCGGGAAGACTTCATGGGATCACTTCAGGGATGAGGAAGAAAAAAGCGGGGAAGGCACAGACGATTGGGTGCCTCTCTTTCAGCCTAGCAGCTCAAGGCCGATTTAACAAACTCAGGAGTAATCTGTAGGAAAAACCCTACAAATTGTGTATAAAAAATTTCTTTGGTGCATTTTATATTTCCATATACAAGTTGTCAGCGTAAAATTTTTGACTTTCCCGCCAGTCCCCTCTTCCGTGTCCCATGCTCCCCGAACCGAGCAGGCTCCTGCACGCGCGGCTGGTCTCTTCAGTAATCAAAGGACTGTCATCAATGGGTTTATTTGCAAACATCAAGATTGGAAAACGTCTCGGACTGGGCTTTTTCCTGATCCTCGCCATGACCGTGGTCATCGCCCTGGTCGGCGTCTGGCGCCTGGTCGAGGTAGCCGGTTCGACCCGCACCATGATGGATGCGCCGCTCGCCAAGGAGCGCATGATCACCGACTGGTACAGCCTGAATTTCGCCTCGATCCGCCGCACCGCCGCGATCGTCAAGAGTTCCGACCCCTCGCTGGGCGCCTACTTCAAGGAAGACTCGGCCGCCTCGGTCAAGAAGGCGGCCGAACTGCTCAAGGGCATCGAGCCGCTGATCGCCGCGAGCGGTCCCGAACATGAGCTGTTCGAAAAAATCCTCGCCCAGCGCAAGGTCTACAGCGCCTCGCGCGACGGCGCCGTCAAGGCCAAGGGCGAGGACAATGCCGAGGAAGCCGCGCGCATCCTCGACCAGCAGTTCACTCCCGCCTCGAAGCAGTACCAGGACCTGCTGCAGGAACTGGTGACGCTGCAGCGCACCAGCATCGACGCCACCGCCCGCGCCATCGACGCCAACGCCACCCAGAGCACGCGCATGATCGTCGTGCTGAGCGTGTGCGCGGTGCTGGCCGGCGCCGTGCTGTCGTGGCTGCTCACGCGCGGCATCGTGCGTCCGATCCAGGACGCCGTGACGCTCGCGCAGACCGTGGCCGCCGGCGACCTGACGCACCGCATCGAAGCGCATACGCAGGATGAAACCGGCGCCCTGCTGCGCGCCCTGCGCCATATGAACGACAGCCTGGTGGGCATCGTCGGCCAGGTACGCAGCGGTACCGACACCATCGCCACCGCTTCCCGCGAGATCAGCGCCGGCAACCTCGACCTCTCGTCGCGCACCGAACAGCAGGCGAGCAGCCTGGAAGAAACCGCGGCATCGATGGAAGAACTGACCACCACCGTGCGCCAGAACGCCGAGAACGCGCGCCAGGCCAACCAGCTCGCCATCGCCGCCTCCACCGTGGCGATCCAGGGCGGTGCGGTGGTCGGCGAAGTCGTCACCACCATGAACGCGATCAACGAGTCCTCCAGGAAGATCGTCGACATCATCACCGTCATCGACGGCATCGCCTTCCAGACCAATATCCTGGCCTTGAACGCGGCGGTGGAAGCCGCCCGTGCCGGCGAGCAGGGCCGCGGTTTCGCGGTGGTCGCCGGCGAGGTGCGCACCCTGGCCCAGCGCTCGGCCGCCGCCGCCAAGGAGATCAAGGAACTGATCGGCAATTCGGTCGCCAACGTCGACACCGGCGCGCGCCTGGTCGACCAGGCCGGTGCCACCATGGAACAGGTGGTCGACTCGATCCGCCGCGTGACCGACATCATGGGCGAGATCACCAGCGCCACCCAGGAGCAGACCGGCGGCATCGAGCAGGTCAACGGCGCCATCGGCCAGATGGACCAGGTGACCCAGCAGAACGCGGCGCTGGTCGAGGAAGCGGCCGCCGCCGCGGCATCGATGGAAGACCAGGCCGGCAAGCTGGCGGAAGTGGTCAGCGTGTTCAAGCTGGGACGCGAACAGGGCCCGGCGGTGCCGGTCGCCACGTCTGCGGCCGCGGCCAGGCCGGTGCGCCCCGCGCTGACGGCACGCCCCAGGCCGGCCGCAGGCAAGCCGGCTGCTGTCAAACCCGCGCAAAAGACCGTCGCCGCCGGCGACGACTGGGAAGAGTTCTGATCCCCTGAGCGGCGCCGCGCCGCATCCACCACGGGTAGGCGGAATTGGACCGGTCCTCTTCCCATAGGCGGAATTTGCAGCCGCAATTTACGCCTATACTGGTTCGTGCCGCCCTCCCGGCGGCGCCCTACCGGAGGTGGAGCCATGCATCCGTTCACGCTCGAACGTCCACGCGACCTGAACGCCGCCATCGCATGGCGCGCCCAGGCCGGCCGTACCGACGCCCCCGTCGAATACATCGCGGGCGGCACCGACATGCTGCAGCTGCTGCAGGAAGACGTACGGCGGCCCGAACGCCTGGTCAGCCTTGCCGGCCTGCTCGACGCGCGCATCGCGACCGGACCCGACGGACTGCGGATCGGCGCGGCGGCCACCATGGCGCAGGTTGCGGCGCACCCGGACGTGACCGGGCAGTATGCGTTGATCGCCGAGGCCCTGCTGGCCTCGGCCAGCCCCCAGGTGCGCAACCAGGCCACGATGGGCGGCAACCTGATGCAGCGCACCCGCTGCCCCTACTTCCGCGACGTCGGCTACGCCGCCTGCAACAAGCGCGCGCCCGGTTCCGGCTGCGCCGCGATGGGCGCCGAGAACCGCTGGCACGCCGTGCTCGGCACCAGCGACAGCTGCATCGCCGCCAACGCCTCCGACCTCGCGGTGGCGCTGGCCGCGCTCGACGCCTCGGTCGAGATCCACGGCGCCGCGGCGCCGCGCAGCGTGCGCCTGGCCGAATTCTACCGCCTGCCCGCGGCCAGTCCCCACCTCGAAACCGTGCTGCAGCCGGGTGAGCTGATCGGCGCCATCACGGTGCCGGCCCATCCCGCGACGCGGCGCTCCCATTACCTGAAAGTGCGCGACCGCGCCTCCTTCGAATTCGCCGTGGTGTCGGCGGCGGTGGCGCTCGACATGGACGGCGAACGCATCCGCGAGGCCCGCGTCGCCCTCGGCGGGGTCGGCACCATGCCCTGGCGCGTGCCGATGGTGGAAGCGGCGCTGGCCGGGGTCGGCAAGGATCCTTCCCGGTTGCGCGCCGCCGCCGCGCTGGCCGCGCGCGACGCGCACGGACAGGGCCATAACGACTTCAAGATCGAACTGATGCAGCGCGCCATCGTGCGCGCCGTCGAGATCGCGGCGGCGCGCCCCTGAGCGCCGGCGCTACGCGCATCGCCAACCCGGAGAGACGAGATGACGCAATCGAATTCGCAAGGCGGTAATGAACAACGCGCGCTGCAGACAGGTTCGGTCGCCGATGCGCGGGCGCTGGATGCGGCGCCGGCGGCGCCCAGCGCCAACGCCACAAAGGACGGCGCCCGGCTCGACGTGCAGCTGCGCATCAACGGCATGACGCACCGGCTGGCGCTCGATCCGCGCACCACCCTGCTCGACGCCCTGCGCGAGCACCTGCACCTGACCGGCTCCAAGCGCGGCTGCGCGCTCGGCCAGTGCGGCGCCTGCACGGTGCTCATGGACGGCAAGCGCATGAAGTCCTGCCTGTGGCTGGCCGCGCTCGCCGAAGGCCACGAGATCACCACCATCGAAGGCCTGGCCGACGGCGAACGCCTGCATCCGCTGCAGGAAGCCTTCATCGAGCACGACGCCTTCCAGTGCGGCTACTGCACGGCCGGCCAGATCATGGCCGGCGTGGCCTGCATCGCCGAGGGACACGCCGGCTCGCCGCAGGAAATCCGCGACTGGATGAGCGGCAACCTGTGTCGCTGCGGCGCCTACAACCACATCGTCGCCGCGATCCACCAGACCGCCGCCGGCGCCGCTGCCGGTGCGAACAAGCCGAAGCAGTCCTGACCCGCATCCGCCGCAGGAGACTCCCATGCCAGACATGTACATCGGCCAGCCCCTCAGCCGCATCGACGGCCGCAAGAAGGTGACCGGCCAGGCCACCTATGCCGCCGAGTTCCAGGCGCAGAATCTCGCCTACGCCGCCGCGGTGCGCAGCACCATCGCCTGCGGGCGCATCGCCGCGATCGACACGAGCGCCGCCGAAAGCGCGCCGGGCGTGCTGGCGGTGCTGACCCACCACAACGCCATGCGCCTGCCCTACCGCGAGCACCGCTCGATGATCGATCCGGGCACCGGCGAACGGCTGCACGTGCTGCAGGACGAGCGCGTGCTCCACCACGGCCAGCCGGTGGCGCTGGTGGTCGCCACCACCCTGGAGCAGGCCTGGCATGCGGCCGCGCTGGTACGGGTGGCGTACGCCGAGGACGCCGGCAGCACCGACATCGGCAGCGCCGCACTGGTGGCGCCGCGCGACTTCGGCGCCGGCCCGGACAAGGTACGGCCGTTCGAGACCCTGCGCGGCGACCCGGAAGCCGCCTTCTTCAAGGCCGCCGTCCAGGTCGACGCCTACTACGAGATCCCGCGCGAAAACCACAATCCCATTGAGCTGCACGCGACCATCGCGGCCTGGGACGGCGACAGGCTGACCCTGTGGGACAAGACCCAGTTCGTGTCCGGCGCGGCCGACGAATTGGCCGCCATCTTCGGCCTGGCGCCAGGGAATGTGCATGTGGTCTCGCCCTTCGTCGGCGGCGCCTTCGGCAGCGCGCTGCGCACCTGGCCGCACGTGACGCTGGCGGCGCTGGGCGCGCGCGCCGTGGGCCGTCCCGTGAAGCTGATGCTGACGCGGCGCGAGATGTACTACGGCACCGGCTTCCGGCCGCACACGGTGCAGCAGGTCCGGCTCGGCGCCGGCGGCGACGGCCGCCTGGCCGCCATCGAGCACGACAGCCACCAGGAAGCCTCGATGTACGAAGAGTATTCGGAAGCCCTGCTCGACACCAGCCGCTTCCTGTATTCCTGCCCGAACGTCCACACGCGCCACCAGGTGGCGCCGATGAACGTGCACACGCCGACCTGGATGCGCGCGCCCGGTGAAGTGAGCGGCAATTTTGCGCTGGAGTGCGCGATGGACGAACTGGCCTGCAAGCTGGGGATCGACCCGGTGGAACTCAGGGTGCGCAACGAACCCGCCATGGACGAGCACCTCAAGCTGCCCTTTTCCAGCCGCGCGACCCTGGAATGCTACCGCGTCGGCGCCGAGCGCTTCGGCTGGAGCCGGCGCACTCCGCAGCCGGGATCGATGCGCGACGGCCGCCTGCAGATCGGCTGGGGCATGGCGACCGCGAACTACCCGGTGTTCTACGCGCCGGCGTCCGCCCACGTGCGCCTGCTGCCCGACGGCCGCGCCGAAGTCAGCGCCAGCGCCAGCGACATGGGTCCGGGCACCTGGACCTCGATGACCCAGGTGGCGGCCGACGCGCTCGGCCTGCCGATCGAGCAGGTGAGCTTCATGCTCGGCGACAGCCGCTACCCGCGCACGCCGCCGCACGGCGGATCGATGACGATGGCCAGCGTCGGCAGCGCCGTGCAGGCGGTCTGCCGCGACGCCCGCGCCCAGGTGCTGGCGCGCACCGGCGGCACCGACCTGGCGGCCGCGCTGCGCCTGCTCGGCGAACCGCTCGAAGCCAGCGCCGACCACAGCCCCGACGACAGCGGCAAGCACTTTTCGCGGCACGCCTTCGGCGCGGTGTTCGCCGAAGTCGCGGTCGACCCGGACCTGGGCGAGACGCGCGTGCGGCGCCTGGTCGGCGCCTACGGCGCCGGCCGCATCGTCAATCCGAAGCTGGCGCGCAGCCAGTGCGAAGGCGGCATGTTCGGGGGCATGGGCATGGCGCTGATGGAGCACACCGTGGTCGATCCGAGGACCGGCCGCGTCACCAACGGCAACCTGGCGGAATACGCCGTGCCGGTGCACGCCGACGCGCCGCATGTGGACGTACTCTTCGTCGACGAAGTCGATCCGCACGTGAATCCGCTGGGCGTGAAAGGCCTGGGCGAGATCGCGACGGTCGGGGTGCCAGCAGCCATTGTGAACGCCATCTTCCACGCAACCGGGCGGCGCGTGCGCTCGCTGCCGGTGACGCCGGACCGGCTGCTGTGAGCGGCGCGGGAAAGTCCTGGTGCTGAAGAGAATCTGTTCATAATTTTCAATTACTTAGCGAAAATATTCTGTTGCAAATCCTCCGAAGCGGCCCCGTGCAGGGCCGCTTTTCTTTTATGCTCGTCGGGTAGGTCAATACAAGAGATCAACCCACGAGGAGTGAGAATGAGGACGACGCAACGCCACAAGAAGTCAGCGCTTTATGCAGCAGCCCTGTTCGCCTTCGGGCCGCTGGCGGCCCAGGCCGGCAAGCCGGAAGCCGCCCCGGCCACGAAATTCGTCACCCAGACCGATCGCCTGATCGTCAAGTACAAGGATGCCGTCGGCACGGCCAAGGGCCTGCAGAAAGCCCCCGCCATGTCGGCCGCGCGCAAGGCCCTGGTCGACCGCGCCGGCCAGCAGTTCGGCACCACCATGCGCGCGCTGCGCTCCACCGCCACCGGCGCCGACGTGCTCCAGCTTAACCGCAGCATGTCGCTCGACGAGGCGCGCCAGCTGGCCTTCGATTTGATGGCGCGCGATCCGAACGTCGAGTACGCCGAGCCGGACCGCATCATGGTGCCCCTGGCGACCCCGAACGACCCGATGTACAGCCAGCAGTGGGACCTGTATGAAAGCACCGCCGGCATGCGCCTGCCGGCCGCCTGGGACAAGTCCACCGGCGCCGGCGTCAACGTGGCGGTGATCGACACCGGTTATCGTCCGCATGCCGACCTCTCCGGCCAGATCCTGGCGGGCTACGACTTCATCGCCAACACCACCATCGCCAACGACGGCAACGGCCGCGACGCCGACGCCAGCGATCCGGGCGACTGGACCCCGGCCGGCAGCTGCGGAGCCGGCGTACCGGCCCAGGATGAAACCTCGAGCTGGCACGGCACCCACGTGGCGGGCACCATCGCGGCCCGCAGCAACAACGGCGTGGGCATCGCCGGCGTAGCCTGGAACGCCAAGATCGTCCCGGCGCGCGTGCTGGGCCGCTGCGGCGGCTATACCTCCGACATCGCCGACGCGATGATCTGGGCCTCGGGCGGCGCCGTCAGCGGCGTGCCGGCCAACGCCAACAAGGCGCGCGTGCTGAACCTGTCGCTGGGCGGCAGCGGCGCCTGCGACACCACGACCCAGAGCGCGATCAACAGCGCGCGTTCGCGCGGGGCGGTGGTGGTGGTCGCCGCCGGCAATTCGAACGTCAACGCGTCCAACGCCAGCCCGGCCAACTGCGCCGGCGTGATCACGGTGGCGGCGGTGGGCCGTTCGGGAGGCAAGGCCTCGTACTCGAACTACGGGACCGTGGTCGACGTGGCGGCGCCGGGCGGCGACAGCGGCGCCGGCATCCTGTCGACGCTGAACGCCGGCACCAGCACGCCGGCGGCCGATACCTACGCCTCCTATGTCGGTACCTCGATGGCGACGCCGCACGTGGCCGGCGTGGCCGCGCTGATGCTGGCGGTGAACCCGAACCTGACGCCGGACGAGATCGAGGCCAGGCTGAAATCGAGCGCGCGCGCCTTCCCGGCCGCCTGCCCGGGCTGCGGCAGCGGCATGGTCGACGCGGCCGCCGCGGTGAACGCCGCGTTGTCGACGGGCGGCGGCGGCACGGCGCCGGCGAGCAGCGAGACCGAGTCCAATAATTCGATCTCGAGCGCCAACGCGGTGACCGTAGCGGGCACGGTGGTCAGCGGCAGCATCGCCTCGTCCTCCGACACCGACTACTTCGTGGTCCAGGTCCCGGCCGGCAAAACCCTGAGCGCGACCCTGACGCCGGGCGCGGCGTCGGACTTCGACCTGTACGCCTACAACGCCGCCGGCACACAGCTCGCCAGCAGCACCAACGGCACCGGCGCGAGCGATGCGGTGGCGGTGGCGAATACCGCGAGCGCGACCCAGGCGCGTTATGTGCGCGTGCGCTACTACGGCGGCGGCACCGGCGCCACCAATGGCAGGTACACGCTGAAGCTCGGCTGGTAAGCGGCGCGGGTTTCCGGCGACAGGACGAGGGCGCGCGACGTGGGTTGCGCGCCCTTTTTGCTGGAAAACCGGCACGCACGGCCCCTGCATCTTCCGAAAGAGAGGCTATGCGAGGCCTTACATTTCACGCGCCCGTCTGCGACAGTATAGAGAGCGACCCGCCATCGATTTCGAAGGAGCACGCCCATGCGACACCACCCACGCATCCTCTGCCTGGCCGCCGTGGTCATGTCCCCGGCCGGCGGCGCCGCCGCGCAACACGGGCTGCCCATATCGGCGTTCGCCGACATACTGAGCGAGAACGTGGCGTGGCAGCCCTTCCCCGCCTTCCCTCCCGAAGCGCGGCTGTCGGTGCTGGTGGGAGAACCCGCCAAGCAGGGGCCGTATGTGGTGCGCGTGAAGGTGCCGGCGGGCGTGAAGCTGCAGCCCCATACCCATCCCGAGGACCGCGTCTACACGATCATCTCGGGCGTGTTCTACATCGGCCTGGGCCCCAGCTTCGACGCCAGCAAGCTGAAGGCCTATGCGCCCGGCTCCGTCATCATCCTGCCGCACGACACCCCGCATTTCCATTGGGCGCAGTCGGGAGAGTACGTCAGCCAGGTCGCCGGCAACGGGCCACTGGGGATCAAGTACGTGAACCCGGCCGACGATCCGAGGAACCAGGCCAAGGCGCGTTAGGCCCTTCCCACGCTAGGAGCACACCATGCGTTTCCATGCAAAGTTCGTCGGACTCGCCATTACCAGGGCGCCGGCCGACGACGACGGCGCACACCGCGGCCTGCCGGTATCGGCGTTCGGCGACATCCTGGAAGAAGACGTGCAATGGCACCCCTTCCCGGCCTTCCCGCCGCAAGCACGGCTGGCGGTGCTGGTCGGCGAGCCGGCCAGGCCCGGCCCCTACGTCGTGCGTGTGAAGGTGCCGGCGGACGTGAAGCTGATGCCGCATACCCATCCCGAGGATCGCGTCTACACGGTGATCTCGAGGGTGTTCTACATCGGCCTGGGCACGCGCTTCGATGCCGATAAATTGAAGGCGTATGCGCCGGGCTCGGTCATCGTCCTGCCGGCGCATACGCCGCACTTTCATTGGGCGAAATCGGGGGAATATGTGAGCCAGGTGGCGGGGAGCGGGCCGCTGGGGATTGATTATATTGTTGAGGGGGATGATCCGCGTAAGCAGGATGGGACAGCCGCTTAGCACAAGGCGCTAGCGGCAAGAATTCTCATCTGCCTTTGCGCACTGCCAGTCACTGCGGCCGTTTTTCATCAGCCACGGCGCCGACAGCATCGAACAGCGCATTCTTGATGTCCTTGGTCAGGAAACGCGATCGACGCGCCGGCATCGCCGCGATGTTGCGATAAGCCGCCATCTGGCCTTGCATGTAGGAGCGCAGCGCCGTCGGTGGATTTCCATCCGCTGCAAGCGAATGCAAGTCCTTGCCCCATTTTTTCGGCTCCTGGCCGATCAGCAGCACACGCGCACAGCGCTTTGCAGATAAGCGTCGTCGACCATGGGCAAAAATAATCCGGAGAGCACGCCTGGCTTTCGGACTGCGCAATCGTCACACGATCATGACGTTCGGGCACTTCAAGGTAACGCTCCAGTAAAACGGCATTGGTCTCAAGCGCACGGCGGTGAGCAGGATGGGCGGATCATGCCCGGCGCCCGAGCGCCCTTTCGATCTTCTGGTCGGTCTTGTATTGGCTGAGGGCGTACACGGCCCAGATGGTAGCCGGCAACCAGCCGATGATGGTGATTTGCAGGATCAGGCAGATGATCCCGGCGATCGGACGGCCGATGGTAAAGAAGGTCAACCACGGCAAGATCAGGGCGATGATGAGGCGCATGTGTTTTCTCTTTCAGTAACCCCTGTATGCGCGAGGCGCCGCTCGGGCCGATGCCCATTTCTTGAAGCAATCGATC
>Ga0308163_10002859_pt1 | contig 15132 bp, 20 predicted proteins | sample PhyTR1_FD_201037 | JGI IMG/M metagenome (GOLD analysis project Ga0308163, IMG submission 201037) | Phyllosphere microbial communities from UC Gill Tract Community Farm, Albany, California, United States - DLSLT.R1 | ecosystem: Host-associated > Plants > Phyllosphere > Unclassified | place: USA...
ATTTGCAGCCTGCAAAACCGAAGGGTTTTTGCAAGCTGCAACTATGCAAAATTCTGTATAATAGACTGATAATTAGACTTCTAATTAATTCGCGGTGCGCAACCTGATATTTAATATCTGCTTCGGGACGGTACTGCGTTAGGGGTTGCATTTAGCTACAAAATATATCAAATTTCAATTTCATTTCATATACTAATAATATTAGTATAGTTTAGTGTTATGGAAATGGGATACTACGCTAGAAGAACACTCGTACCTGCGGTAATGGCGTGGGTAGAGCAATCAAAATTAAGAAAACATCTGCCTGCACACGAATGTCTGTTTGTAAAGGATTTAGGTGATGGATATCTGGAGATTAACTTATCTTATCTGGACGAGGTATACACAAAAAAGCATATCAAACCAGATATGGATTCGTATTGCGACGCGTTCACAAACCAACTAAAGCCTGTAATTAAAGCCTGGTGTATCAAGTGTAATATCTATGAAGCGCAAATAAGTTTGAGGTTCAAAGCACACTGTCTTGTCAACACAGGCGTCACAGTAAACATGACCTGGCAGGAACTTAAAGACCATCAAAAGTAAGTGTAGGTTGATACGATATCACTATAGGTTGTGAGATTAGCAAAACAAACACTATATCAAATCGTTACCCTACTTCATAATTGAATAAGTTTAAAGTTAATTTGCCCTTACCAGTCGTCATAGCTGGTAAGGGTTTTTTGTTTTATAGCCAATAGAGTCTATTCATCAGAATTCTCTGATGTGTTAGTTTTGTCTTGAGCCGCTTTTATGCGATCATCTACGTCGGCTATAAGATTAGCAGTTGCATTCTTTTCCTTAATTAACTGATCAAGAATGACTGTCCTTGTCTCTTGATCAAACTCTGGCTCTGTGTTAGTAGAAGCTGTTGAACTTGTGTTTTCCTTTTTCATTGCCTTTAAAATTAATGAGTGAATTTAATTCAAAGCTAAGGCCTGTGAATATAATTACATAGGGTCAAATGTCCCAAATATTATTGAGTCAATTCATTTGTCCGTGCTTTACCTCTACTAGATGGTATCAAATGTCAGTAGTTAAACTTTTATCGGCCCTGATGGAATGTTTGAACACGTAAATCATAGTTTCTCCAAGTGTTCCAAATCATTACCTTTACTGAAATTGAAATCAAACAATGTTAGTAGAGGCAACCGAAAGTAAGGAACAATTTTTATCAGGCGGAGGCGAAATGGGCAAGCTTATCCGTAGTATGGACTGGTCAAAAACAGCCTTAGGCCCGGTTGAAAACTGGCCGCAAAGTTTGCGTACTTCAGTGAGTCTGTGCCTTTCCTCTACTTTTCCTATATTAATTGCCTGGGGCCCTGAAACCATCCAGATCTATAATGATAGTTACCGGCCTATTTGCGGAGAGATGCACCCCCGCTCTATGGGTATGAATTTTCGTGTTTGCTGGGAATCTGCACTAGAAGTAGTGGGCGATAAGTTCACCCGCGGCCAGCAGGGAGAAGGTACTTACATTACCGATCAGCGGATGTTTCTGGAGCGTTACGGATACCTCGAAGAAGCTTGGATGACATTCTCCTTTGCCCCGATACGTGATGAATCTGGTGGAGTTGGCGGGATTTTTCACCCGATCACTGAAACCACAGAGAAGATGCTGGCTGGCCGTCGCACCCAGGTATTAAAGGACCTCGGTACGGTTATGAGTAAAGCTAAATCAGTTCCGGAAATAGCAGCTGTTACTAACATACAATATGAAAGCTACCAGTTGGATGTTCCATTTATGCTGTTCTACCAGTTATCTGGCGAAGAAGCAACGCTGGTAAGTTTAGCTGGAGTAGATAATGCTGCCGCTTTGGCGCCTGCCGTTATTTCAATTAAAGATAGTAAATGGCCACTCCAAATGCTCGTTGATTCTGGCGAACTGCTAAGGGTTCCGGATCTACATACATTATTTGGTGAATTCAGCAGCGGCCCTTATGAGACAGCACCAAATACAGCGATGATCCTGCCGGTAAGGATTTCGGGACAGCAGGACCTATTTGGTTTTATAGTTGCTGGAGTTAGCGCATGCCGGGCTTTGGATGAATCTTACCTTAACTTTTATGACCAGCTTGCTGGTACTTTTAATACTGCAATTTCAAACGTTTATGCCTACGAGCAGGAACAAAAACGCGCAGAAGCATTAGCAGAAATTGACCGGTCTAAAACTGCGTTTTTCAGCAATGTGAGCCATGAGTTCAGGACACCTCTAACCCTGATGCTCGGACCACTGGATGAACTGCTGGAGGCAGAAACTGACAGACATAAGAAAGACCAGCTCGAAGCTACGCACCGCAACGCGATGCGTTTGTTGAAACTAGTGAACAACCTTTTAGATTATAGTAGGGTTGAAGCCGGTCGTATCCAGGCAGCCTACCAGAAAAATGACTTAGTTGAACTTACAGCCGATCTGGCCAGCAGTTTCCGTTCTATTATAGAAAAAGCAGGCATGGAACTGCTGGTTAAATGCCATCCGCTATCCGGCGATTTTTATACTGATCGCCAGATGTGGGAGAAGATTGTTCTAAACCTTTTATCCAATGCCTTTAAATATACTTTGGAAGGCACCATTTCAGTAGAGTTAAAACAGGAGGCTGACTTTGTTGTCCTTAGTATAACAGATACGGGTGTCGGTATTCCCGAAAAGGAGATACCGCATATGTTTGAACGTTTTCACCGCATAGAGAACTCTGCAGGCCGTACCCACGAAGGTACAGGTATAGGGCTATCTCTGGTACATGAACTGGTACAGCTGCATGGCGGCGATATCAGCGTTACCAGTATCGAGGGGCAGGGAAGTACATTTACGGTAAGTATCCCTTCCGGAATGGCACACTTGCCAGAAACTCAGGTGATGGAATCAAACCGCGAAACGCAACTAAGCACAATAACAGCGCCCTTTATTCGTGAAGCATACAGCCTGCTGCAGGATGATGCAAAAGGAGATACTGCTGAGGTCACTCGTACAACCAGTGATATTGCGGGCACTGTGGATCATTCTGTTAATCTTGAAACCAATATCCTTATTGTTGATGATAACGGCGATATGCGTGCCTATCTTAAACGATTGCTGGAGCCATATTTTACTTTAACAACTGCCTCTAACGGCAGTGATGCTTTGAAAAAGATCAGAGAAAACCGTCCATCTTTAATATTGTCTGATGTGATGATGCCTGTAATGGACGGCAAAGATCTCCTGAAAAATATCCGGGATGACGAAGACCTGTACAACTTGCCCGTAATCTTTTTATCGGCACGTGCCGGAGAGGAAGCAAGAATCGATGGCCTGGAAGCAGGCGCTGACGATTACCTGGTAAAACCTTTTTCAGCTGCGGAATTACTTACGAAAGTGCGTGCCCAGATCAAAATCAGTAAGGCGCGTGGTTATGCAGAATTGCAACTGAGACATTTGCTCAACGAAGCACCAGTGGCTATGGCTATTTACCGCGGACCCAACCACGTAATAGAACTTGCAAACGACAGGATGCTGAACTATTGGGGACGGTCAAAACAGGATGTTTTAAAACGGCCACTACTGGAAGTTATTCCTGAATTGAAAAAACAAGGTTTCAAAGAGGTAATGGACGGTATTTACCAAACTGGTGAGCGGTTTGTCTCAAGCGAGGTCCCATTAACATTACACCGTTACGGGAAAGACGAGTTGATCTACATTAATATAACTATCGAAGCACTCAAGGATGAGAATCAGTTGATCAACGGTATGATCGCCGTGGCAGCCGATGTGACCGAGCAGGTAAATGCTCGTCTTGAACTGGAAAAGGTAAGTGATACGCTGAGCTTAGCGATGGATTCTTCGGGTATGGGTATATACCGGATCACTGTAGCAACAGGCTTGCTGGAAGTATCACCGCTGGGACGACTAATCCACGCTATTCCAGCTGATGAAGTACTTAACTATAAAAATACTTTTGCCGTTGTAGTGCCCGAACACAGAGAGCGTTTTAGCCAGGCAATCGCAAAAGCCATCAGTGATAACATCAGTTTTGATGAAGATTACCAGATACAGCCTTTTGACGGGAGCAAGAGAAAATGGCTGAATTCCAGGGGAAAGGCCGAACTCGATGAAAAAGGTAATGTCATTTCTGTGGTAGGTACATTATTCGACATCACTGAATCCAAAGAAGATGAAATCCGTAAAAATGACTTTATAGGTATGGTTAGCCATGAGCTGAAAACACCTTTAACATCGCTTAGCGGATTTACCCAGCTTGGATTAAGGACTGCTCTTAAAAACGAGGATCAATACAACCAGTCCTTATTTCAACGTGCCTCTAGCCAGGTACAAAAAATGAATAGTCTTATCAATGGCTTTTTAAATGTGTCAAGGCTTGAATCCGGTAAGATTCATCTTAACCTGAGCACGTTCAGGCTGGATAATTTAATCACAGAAATCGTTGAGGAAACTCGTACGACGGCAGACAATCAGGAATTTGTGATAATTGCTGAAGATGTAACGGTTACTGCAGACCCTGACAAAATTGGCACTGTCTTAACCAACCTTTTAAGTAACGCAGTAAAGTATGCGAAAGACAAAAAGGTGACCGCCAGAGTTATCAGCTCCGGGGATAGTATATCCGTAAGTGTGACCGATGAAGGTGACGGCATTAACGAATCAGAATTACCCAGGTTATTTGACCGCTACTACCGGGTAGAAGCTAATTCAGCAAAAAGCATATCAGGATTTGGCATAGGCCTGTATTTAAGCAGAGAGATCATTGCGAGACACGGAGGGAAAATGTGGGCAGAAAGTAAAGCAGGGGAGGGAGCAACATTTTATTTTACACTTCCGGAGCTAGCTACCATTAGTTGAGCCGAAGTGTAGCAAATGTCCGTTGTTAACATAGAATACTAAGAATGTTAGTAATATTTGTTGCTTTTAATAAATCCTCTTCAGTACTTTGCGGGTATGGAATTAGGATTTTATGCCCGACGCACACTTGTATCTTTCCTGATGGAATGGGTTGACCGATCAAGACTGAAAAAAAGTCTGCCTGCAAGCGAACGTAAATTCATCAAGGATCTGGGTGATGGCTTCCTTGAGATTAATTTAAACAATCTGGATGAAGCATATATCCGAAAACATATTGAACGCGATATGAGACAGTATTGCGATGCATTTACAAAGCAGATTACACCGGTTTTAAAAGCCTGGTGTATTAAATGCAGCATACAGCAAGTAAAGATTTTTATCAGATTCGAAGCACGGTCTGTAGTCAATACCAGTGTGGAAATAAAGGTGAGCTGGCAGGAGCTGAACGAAAACAGATAGTGCAATGTACGCACTTGGTTTTAAAGATCTGAATCTTCGATAAACCTGCCTAATTCTGCAGCAATCAAACTAAGTGAAGGTGTGCTGCCCTCCCAGATAGGACAACCTAAATCATTATTCATTTCAGAAAAAAATAGATATCCTACAGTAGCGCCTTCCAGTTCTACTCTATACCTTTCATTTTCATTTTGAGGTCTGTGGATAATTAGATCTTCGATTTTACCCTTATTGTCTATTTGATAGTGATATGTTTCCATGTAATCTAAACATTAGATTTTGCATTTAGTTTGGTGCAGATGCATCCCGGCATGCTCAAATGTGAGTATCTAAAAACGCACCAATCTCATTTACAACTGTGATTAAATCTACAGAATTCGTAAACCACTTTCCGTCCCTCTTTTGGATTGTACCAACCTGAAATCCATCCCAGTGAATAAGGTATTCATCCGCTACTTGTATTTTAGGATATATTTCTATGTTTCTATATTTCTCTTCAATTTCTGCATTACATAAAGTATATTCTTCCATCCCTGTTTAGTTAAGCACTACTGAAATACGCAACCAAATTCAATAATGTTTTCTTTACAGCTAAAGTTTACACCTCAAGGTGGGATCAGATCTGTTCGTATTAAAACGAGAATTTAAAATTGGCAGTATGATAGCTATAGCTTTGATAGCTTAAAAGCAATATTTACGTATAAATTAATTGTTTGAACGGTACTCACAATAGAATTGAAATAACCTGCGAAAACACATATAGACGTTGAAATTATTATAGTTTAATAACATTCCCTCTTAATTTTTTATCTTGGCGGCAACTTTATACAAAACATGTAACTATTATGAATTTTCCTATCAGCAAGATTATAGGTCAGAGATTAAGGGCCTTACGAATACGATCGGGTTTGACAGAACAAGAAACCTGTAATAAACTACAAATGACAGAGGGTAGCTTTTCAAAACTCGAAGAAGGAAATATAGGTATCCCTCTTTGGCGTCTGGAAGAAATTGCTCAGTTCTTTACAATCGATTTATATGATCTTTTGAAGAAGGAGGGAGTTACTGATAATGATGTTTCTGACCTAACAGAAGAAGTAGCCTCTCTTGCAAAGATGAACATGCAACAATCAGAGGAGATTATAAGATTACAGCGAAAGGTTATGCAATTGTATAGTGATAGGATGTAAAATTAGCCAATATAAATTAGAGAATTTTTGTCTATTTACCTTCGATTTTACCAATAGTTTTCGAGGTATGTGAAAACTCCAAAGAGATCACATTCCAGACGTTTTCTTTCGGAAATAATGCATTGCGAAGATATGCCCAGGTAAGCTTTTGTACAGCAGATACACGTTCCGGATTTTCATCAGTAGTTTCTGTAACCTGATAACCTGAAATTCCGCCAAGCATATGTTCTCCTCCGAATAAGGTGACAAGCCGGTCGGCACCCGGGCTCATTGTATAAGCGTCAGTAAACCACTCCGGCCCGAGCACAGTAAGGGCTGAATAGTCATTATCCCCAGCAACAACAAGTGCAGGCGTTGTCATTTCAGCATAGCTTTGGTTCAGATAGGGTAGATGTTCTTTGGCGAAGTCACTTAGTGCTCCCCGCCGCGTCCGCCTACAGCGACAAGTATACCCGCCTTTATACGGCAATCTGAAAAGTATTCTCCAGGGCTGCCGTCATTATTGATCATCTGGAACCCAGGAGCATCGCCGTAGTTTGTGTGCCAAAAGAATGTCCCGCTGCTGCAATGCGGCTGTGATCGATTCTACCTTTTAGTCCTGGGACCGGTGACTCAATATTATCGAGCTGATCCAGTACATTCCTTACATCTGCGATACGAATCTTCCAGATAGAGGGTTTTCTTGGGTCGTCTTTCTTAAGGTGCAATGTTTTAGAATCCAGAAATGTAGGCTGAATTACGACAAATCTGCGTGCGGCCCAGAAATCAACTAGCGGCGAATAGCCATCCATAGATGATCCGAAGCCATGGGAGAATATAATTACAGGCAGCTTGCTGCCCTCTAAGGGAGCAGAGACTTTTATTTCCAAATTACTGCCGCGTCCGGGAACTGACAGGATTACGGGACGCACAGCTATCACGGGAGTAGGTTCAGTTATCATTGTGTCTGTTTGATTATTTGTTACGCTCATTTTGATTAAAGTGATGAGGCCGTAAATTTAACCAGCAATATTCAGTACTGAACTATGGCTTCCCTAAAGGGAAGTGCTTTACCCAAAGGAAGCTATATCTTTGTAACATGAAAAAATCGCCAGTTATGGAAAATATTTCAGCTGATTGTTTAAAGCATCTAAAAGCTATTAATGATACACGGGATATGCTTAGCGGTAAGTGGAAAGTAATGATCATTGGAAGTCTTTCATTCGGAAAGTTGAGGTTTTCTGACCTGCAAAAGCTGATAGATGGGATTGGCCCCAAAATGCTTTCGAAGGAATTGCATGAACTGGTTTAAAACCGCTTAGTGATCCGTACCGCAGTAGATACTAGGCCGCTCACCGTCGAGTATGAATTATCCGCACTCGGTCATGATACCCCATCTGATATTTTTTATTGGAGAGTTTTGCTGCTCTATCATAGCATTTATATTCACTAGCTTCATTTTAGCTATTTTGCTGAGTGCTTCTTCCTCAAGCTCTTCCTTTAAATTCTTGATCCGGTATTCCAACAGGTAAAGCCTGGTTTGCCACTGCTCCAGTATTTTATCATACTTTTTTGGTAGCCCACTCGGCTCAAGCATTCCAAGCATGCTGGCAAATTCCCGTGTACTGTCTGCTTTTTGCCTGTTATCCTTCAGCCATTCCTCTTGCTTAAATTGTGCCGCATCCTGGTATTCCCTTATGTCAGTTTTAATCAATTTCACCTCTTCTTCCTTAAAGCTGCTCTTCCGGTACAGTATCACTTGCCTGTTCCAGGCATGGGAGTTGGAGGGGTTGGTTTTTTACAGATTTTTCGAGGGCAAGTTCAGAATCGAACTCCTGTTTGGACTTTATGTTTTGCTTTCCTGACATCTATGAGATTTGAACAGATGGCCAGCGGTATGGTTTTGTTCCACTCACTAAGTACTCCATATGACAGCATAATCTATAAATCACTGTATAGATTTGATGATTGTAGTTTCACCTTGGTGATAACCATTGTCTTCCGTTTGCGGAGATTAAGCTTCTTATTATCCGCATAAATTGCGGTGATTGTGAATGTATGCGGAGAATGTTGTGTATATTTACCGCATAAAATGCGGAATTTAGATATGTACTTATATCAATTACCAAAATGGCCTCACTTTGAATGGGATGATAACGCCCTTTCAAATTTATTGGCACATGTAAGGAATCTTCAAGGAAGGTTGCTTGGAAAAATGGAGGGACTGGGATTTGCGCTGCAGAAAGAAGCATCTCTCCAAACCCTTACAGAAGATGTAATTAAAAGCAGTGAAATTGAAGGAGAAATACTCAATGCTGAACAGGTAAGGTCTTCTATTGCGAGACGTTTGGGTATCGAGATTGCTGGTTTGGTTGCATCAGATAGAAATGTTGATGGTATTGTTGAAATGATGCTAGACGCTACCCAATGTTATAAAGAGGAATTAACTGAGGATCGTCTGTTCGGATGGCATGCCGCTTTATTTCCCACAGGGCGCAGTGGTATGCATCATATTGTTGTAGGTAAATGGCGCGATAATGATAAATTTGATCCAATGCAAGTTGTATCAGGTGCTTTGGGTAAAGAGAAAGTTCATTTCAAAGCACCTGATTCTGAGGTTCTGACAACTGAAATGAATAGATTTTTTAATTGGTTTAACCATGAGCAAGCAGTGGATCCAGTATTAAAGGCTGCAATAGCACATTTGTGGTTTGTAACCATTCATCCCTTTGATGACGGTAATGGCCGGATAGCCCGCGCAATTACTGATTTGCAATTGGCGAGAGCTGATGCAAACGCACAACGTTTTTATAGCATGTCATCACAAATCCGGCTGGAAAGGACCAAGTATTATAATATATTGGAAGGCACACAGAAAGGATCAATTGATATAACACAATGGCTGCATTGGTTTCTTACTTGTTTTGGTAATTCCTTAGAAGCAACAAATCATACCTTATCGAAAGTTTTGAATAAAGCGCGATTTTGGGACGAATTCGGGTATGCCACTTTAAATAGCCGGCAAAAATTGATGTTAAATAAACTTCTTGATGGATTTGATGGTAAACTTAATACTTCTAAATGGGCAAAAATTGCTAAATGTTCTCAAGATACTGCTAATCGTGATATTCAAAATCTAGTAGAACTGGGCATGTTGAATAAAGAAGCTGCCGGAGGAAGAAGTACAAATTATATTCTTTCTCCAAAGCGTTGAATATGATTATGTGTGGAACTGCTTAGGTATATTTCCTTCAATAGAAAACTGTTCAGTTTTCATATTAAAGCCTGATGGGATTACTAAATAACAAACTTGAAGATCTCTTCAGGATACGGCTTCTACAAGGATAAAGATCGCTGTCAAGCCAGTCAGGATTAAGCTTGCTATCAGTCATAAAATAAATTTGATCTATTAGGTATATTCTTTAAAATGGAGCGTATGGATCAAATATCAGGCAGGGTTGTGGCAACTGTATGTCAGTATAGGAAATTTATTTGATTCGTGATCAGAGAGCCTTGGAAACTTGTATGGTTATTTATATATCTATTACTGCTTCCATTTTCGGAACACAGACCAGAGACATACAAGTCTTCATCAGATGATACTTTGCCAGGGTCTAATACTTGAATTATCTTGAAACTTTTAGACCCATTGGTCATGAGTTTTTCTAAGAAAATATAGTGCCTACCTCCTTTTATATAATCACTTACTGCATAAGATTGATTTGGCAGTAAGGCCGATGATTGGACAACATCTTTCTTAAAAAATGGAATCTCGTTTATAGAATTGTATTTCAATCCTATCCAGTTTCTATTTTGTATTTTTTGTGCAGTAGCCATTTCGATATGGAAACAGAATAAAGCAGGTATAATAATGAATACAAATGAGAATACACGGGGCTTACCAATATGCTTTTGTTCCATATCCAAATATAAATATTCAAAAGGACGTGCTTTCCCTGTAGCGGATTATTTAATAACTTTCTTACAATTTAGAAATGACTGCAAAGATTTTTGATGATTGTAATCTGACCAAGGTGATAATAAGTATGTTTAATACACCCATGCAAACTTTTATAAACTGGAGAATAACCAGGCAAAATTGGTTGAGTGATGTCCTTTAATTCAAAATTCAATATCTCAGCTGACAAGAGATGGGCCGATTCTGAGTTAAACGCTCTTAATCTATCCCAGTCTTCCTGTGTTGCCAATATCGGCGCATCGAAACCATTTGTTTCCGGTATATTAGGAGACTCCCCCCGTATGCGCAACACCATAATGTTGTTCCAATAGGTCAAATGATACACAATTGCTGAAATCGTGTTGGGAGAGGCGGCAGTTACTGTTGTCGCAGCTTTTACTGTAAAATCATCTACAACTTCCCTGAGGGAATTTTCCGTCCAGTTTCCATCATTGTAAACTTCGAGGTGAATCTATCCAACCTGGAGAAACCGCTAGTACACGGACCCCTTTTGGTGTAACTTAATTAGATAAACTTTTACTGTAATTGATCAATCCTGCTTTTGAAGCTGCGTACGGCAAGGTAGAATCGTATAGCGGCAATATGCCCTGTATAGAAGCGATGTGAACAATAACATGTGTATTGCTAAGGCTTGCTTCTGAAAATAATTGGGGGCACTATAGATTTGACATTATCGCCGGTATGAAGGCTACTTGAAACTGGGAATAAGATACTTATGTATTGATTTCATTCATAACTTCAGAAAACAGCTGTATTGATTTTATCCGGTCTTTCAAAGTATGCGTAGGAGTTACCACGATCAGTTCATCAACGTTGGTGTCCTTTAAAAATGCCTGAACCTGCTGTTTCACGGTTCGCTTGCTTCCAAAAAACGAATATTTAAGCATTTGGTACACAGCTGGATGTTGCAGTATACCTCTCAGTTCGTCTGTCATGGCAGTGGGCGGTTGCAATGCGGTTGATGCTCCTGTGAGTACGCCGACAAACATCCTGATCAGTGTAGTAAACAAACGCTCAGCTTCTTCATCTGTATCTGCAACAAAAATATTTATGCCTGCTATGGTATAAGCGTTTTCCAAAGCTGCAGAAGGCTGGAATTCTTCGCGATAGATATGCAGCGCATTTGTCAAATGCGTAGAGGCAAAATGACTTGCAAAAGCATAAGGCAGGCCTTTTTGAGCAGCTAAATGGGCACTATCAGTGCTGGAGCCCAGGATATAAATTGGAACGTCAGTACCTTCAGCTATGGCAGCTCTTACTTTTGAACTTTTGTTGGCAACAGAAAAATAGTTTTGAATTTTAGCAACCTCCTCTGGAAATGAGTGGGCTGCCTTCATAAAATCTGAGCGAATGGCTTGTGCAGTATCCATATCGGTACCTGGCGCCCGGCCCAATCCAAGTTCAATGCGACCTGGATATAAATGGGCCAGCGTGCCAAATTGTTCTGCTACCACCAGGGGCGAGTGGTTGGGAAGCATGATACCTCCGGATCCTACCTTGATAGTATCCGTATTATCTGCTACATACCCAATCAATATCGAAGGTGCATTACTGCCCACATATTCAGAATTATGATGTTCAGCAAACCAGATCCTTTTATAACCAAGAACTTCTGCTTCTCTGGCCAGAGCCAGGGAAGCATTCAGCGTTTGTTTGATTGTACTTCCCTCTGGTACAAGTGCCAGTTCTAAAATTGAGTAAGCAACTTTTTTTGTTTTCATATTATATGCAGCAAATTGTATTATCGATGAAAGTGACATTGATTTTTAATCGGATCTGGTTGTGCTGGCGCAGAAATCGAGTCTTTTAAGCAAAAAGTCCGGCACTATGGCTAACTCATAACGCTTAGCTCCACATCTACATTTCCTCGTGTGGCGTTAGAATATGGACAAATCTGGTGCGCTTTGTTAACTAAGTCCTGTGCTTTTTCACGATCAACACCCGGAATTTCTACGTCCAGCTTTACGGCCAAACCATATCCGCCATTATTATGTTTTCCAATACTTACTTCTGCGGTCACAGCAGTTGTACCAGTTTGCAATTTTTCCATTTTAATAATCAGGTTTAATGCGCTGTCAAAACAGGCAGCATAACCGCCGGCGAACAGGATTTCAGGATTTAAATAAGTGCCAGACGGACCGCCCATCTCTTTTGGCATGCGGGTTTCAATATCCAAAGAGCCATCAGCAGATTTTACTTTTCCATTACGTCCTCCTGTTGCTGTGGCCTTCGCGGTATACATTTTTTCCATTGTTTTACTTAGTTATATGTGAATTATTTATGATATGCTGTTTAAAATTGTCCTTAGCTGTTTAATAAGAAGTCTGCCTTCTTCCGCTTCGATAGGAAGCTGCTGGCTTAGCTGAGCAGGAACATCTGCAGCCTTAGATTTCAATTTTTTTCCTAAGGCAGTAATGCTGATTTTTACCACTCTTTCATCCTGCGGATCCCGCGCGCGGGTAAGTAATCCTCTTAATTCAAGTCTTTTTAGCAGGGGCGTTAAAGTTCCGCTATCTAATTTTAATTGCTCACCGATTACCTTAACCGATAACAGCTCATTCTCCCATAACAAAAGCATAACAAGATATTGAGGATAGGTGAGATCCAGATTTTCCAGAAGCGGCCTATACAGATTTGTTATTTGTCTGGAGAGGGCATACAAAGGGAAGCATAATTGATTTTCTAGTTTGAGTAAATCCATTTGACTAAATTATATTGCGCAAAATTAAATGTAGCAAATGATATTTAAAAGGGTTACTTGTCAAACTGCCGTAAAGTTTAAACGCTCAGGTTTTCGAAAGAATAGTACTAATTGATGCCTAACTTTGATAAGCTATTTTTAAATTATTTGTTTCTTTGTATTCATATCGTTGGTAATGTAATTTGAAATAACTCCCCTCATAAATAAAGAAGTATAACTACATTGCTAATGATTTTGAAATAACCAGTCATTGCCTTTACCATATACTGAATGACCTTATTGTGCCATAAAAGCTAATAAATAAACAATGGATAAATTAGTCGTCCCGTTTTTCTTTTATTGTATTCTTCTTTCCATAAATAATGCAAATGGGCAGGCTAAAAATGCTTTAGGCTTCGGACCAGCCATAAACTTTTCAAAAACAGGCTCATACGATCCCGAGGATGGACTTGGTGCAAGATTGCAGGGCGAAATAAAACTTGGAAACAGAGTTTCTTTAGTGCCATCGATTGGCGGAGAAACCCCTTATAATGCATATTTTGGAGTTTCAGGAAAATATTATCCAGTCGATAGATTTCACATGATGTTAGGTGGCATAGCTTATATTGGAGGCGACGTTTCTGCGGGAGTTGGACCTTCTATAGCTTTAGGATATCAGCTTCTAAGTTCCCAACGGCATTTTATAGACGTAGACTTTCATGGAGAAATAATTAAGGTAGAGCCCTACGAAAACACAACTGTTCTGGGGCTTCGCCTAACTTACAATTTTTCTTTTTCAAGACCGAAATAGGTTTATACCTTTCGCAAATGCTATTTCTTAAATTTTTTTATTGCTTCCGGGGAAACAGGATTAAATAAATTTACAAGGTTACCATCCGGGTCACGAAGTAACAGAGATTTATTACCCCATGGCATTATTGTTGGCTTTTGCACAATGTAAGGTTGAAGAAATTCAGCCAGCCTTTTGTATTCATCCTCTACATCCTGGACTATAAATTCAATGATTGCGGTTCGGTTTTGAGCGGCTTTTGCGACTTCGTTACCTCCAAAAAACTGTAAAGTTCTTGTACTTCCTATCGCCAGTGTTGCTGTCTCGGTCTGCAGTTCAGCAAAATCATCGGTATATTGTATAGCTGCCATTCCTGTTAACTGCTGATAGAAATTAACCAACCTTTTGACATCTTCTGTGATAATTCTGATCGAAACGAGATTCATAATCCTAATGTTTGTTTTATTATATACTGATATTTGTCATTACAAAGATGACGTAGGGTTATGACAACAGTGTGTCAGGGGTGTTAAACTTTTTTTTCTTTTTGTCTAAATATTCTGCCAGAGTCAGTTTGTGTGGTTGAAAACTCGAATCAAGTTTATGAATCTTCAAAATTCTGTCCAGGCTGAACATTCTAAAATCTTGCCTTAATCTGCAAAAAGCGATGAGTAGCCAGCTTTCTTTCAAGCTGAAATATAGCGCAAAAGGCTCAATCTTTCGCTGTGTTATCTCCCCTTCGTCTTTGGATTGATAGGTAATTTCCAATATTTTGAAAGATGTCAGTGCGTTTTGAATTAATGTCAGTGAACCACTTGGGTGGGTATGAAGAATTGCCGGGCTGATAGCAATTCTGTTAGATAGCAATTCCACTTTTTCCTTCGTGGAGTGTTGAAGTACAGCCTTTATCTTGTTTATCGCTGCTTCATATTCTCTACTTATTGATCTGTCAGTTCCTTTCAACAGCATCTGTTCTACAGTTATAAGAGCGTTAGCCTCATCTTCTGTGAACATTATGGGTGGTACCTTGTATCCTTCCATGAGGATGTAACCTTTACCTTCTTCTGTTATAATCGGAACACCTTGGAATTGCAACTTTAAAGTGGACATTTAGTTAAGCAGCATTCTTTTGTTTATTTAAGTTCTTACAAAATTCTTCCGGGGACTGGTATCCCAGGGCAGAAT
>Ga0308163_10002861_pt1 | contig 15122 bp, 7 predicted proteins | sample PhyTR1_FD_201037 | JGI IMG/M metagenome (GOLD analysis project Ga0308163, IMG submission 201037) | Phyllosphere microbial communities from UC Gill Tract Community Farm, Albany, California, United States - DLSLT.R1 | ecosystem: Host-associated > Plants > Phyllosphere > Unclassified | place: USA...
TCCCAAGACCTCCGCAGTCTTTGCAAATGGTAAAAAATGGTGTTTTGCCTGACATTTTTAGGTTTATTCCTGTTAACCGGGAGTTTGATTGTTTTTTGTGATCAATACTTACAAAATCATCGTCAACTGAATCCTTTTCCTTGCCTCATCTACTTCTGTGATTTTGACCTGGACGTGCTGATGAAGCTTCACGACCTCATTCACATCAGAGACAAAACCGTCTTTCAGTTGGGAAATATGAACCAGTCCGCTTTCCTTGATTCCTAAATCTACGAAACAGCCAAATGCCGTGATGTTGTTCACAATCCCAGGAAGCACCATTCCGACCCTGATGTCTTTGATAGACCTCACCGTTGGGTCAAACTCAAAAACCTTTGCGGCTTTTCTCGGGTCCAGGCCTGGTTTTTCCAGTTCTTTTAAAATGTCTTTGATAGCGAGGATTCCAATATCATTGGTAACATATTTTTCTGGGTTGATGGCGGCGATTTTTTCTTTGTTTGATATCAGCTCTTCGGTTTTCAAGCCTAGATTTTTCGCCATTTTTTCAACCGTTTTATAAGCTTCAGGATGCACTGCTGAGTTGTCCAGAGGATTCTTCGCATTCTTGATTCTCACAAAAGCAGCTGCTTGCTGATAAGCTTTTTCACCCAGTCGGGGAACTTTTTTAAGTTCTTTTCTTTCGGTAAATGCGCCGTTTTCTGTTCGGTAATTTACAATATTTTCTGCCATTTTTTCCCCGATTCCGGAAACATAGCTCAATAGAGATTTGCTCGCTGTATTCAGATTAATACCCACGGAATTCACGGAACGGATGACCGTGTTGTCCAGTTCTTCTTTCAGTTTGGTCTGGTCCACATCGTGCTGGTACTGTCCGACACCAATAGATTTTGGGTCGATTTTAACCAATTCTGCCAACGGGTCAGATAAGCGTCTTCCGATGGAAACTGCTCCTCGAACGGTCACATCATAATTTGGGAACTCATCTCTTGCGATTTTGCTTGCGGAATAAACAGATGCGCCCGCTTCTGAAACCACAAAAACCTGAATCGGTTTGTCGAATGCTATTTTCTTGATAAAGAATTCGGTTTCACGGCTGGCGGTTCCGTTTCCGATGGAAATCGCTTCTATGTTGTAAGCGTTGACCATTGAGCGTATTTTTTTCATCGCCATTCCGCTTTCATTTTGCGGGGCGTGCGGGTATATGTTTTCGTTGTGAAGCAGGTCGCCTTTCTCATCCAGACATACCACTTTGCAGCCACTTCTGTAGCCGGGATCTATTGCCAGAATCCTTTTCTCTCCCAAAGGCGAGGCAAGGAGCAACTGCTGCAGGTTCTCCGCAAAAACATCAATAGCCTTGATGTCAGCTTTTTCCTTAGCTTCCTGCAAAGCTTCATTAGACAAAGCAGGTTCCAGCAATCGCTTATAGGAATCAGCAATCGCTAATTCGATTTGTTTTGTAGATGAATTATTACTTTTGATAATCGCATTTTCGATGAGGTCGAGTGCTTCATTTTTATCGATATCTACGGAAGTTTTCACAAAACCTTCGTTCTCTGCGCGGAGCATTGCCAGAAGTCTGTGAGATGGTGTGCGGTTCAATGGCTCTTCCCATTCAAAATACTGGCTGAATTTCTGTGCGCTTTCCTCTTCTTTTTTCGCTTTGACTACTTTGGAAGAAATCAATGCTTTTCTCTGGAACAGTCGTCTCAGATTCTTGCGGACATACAGATTTTCATTGATCCATTCTGCGATAATATCTCTTGCACCTTTCAAAGCTTCCTCTTCATCGGCAACCTCTTGATTGATATACTTTGATGCTAAGAACTCAACATCATCAGAACGCTGGCTCATAACGATTTTAGCCAAAGGTTCCAGACCCTTTTCTCTCGCAACATCAGCCTTTGTTTTCTTGCGTTTTTTATAGGGCAAATAGAAATCTTCCAACTCCTGCAAATCAAAACTTTGTTCGATCTTTTGTCTTAATTCAGGCGTTAATGCATTTTGATCTTCTATAGATTTCAGGATGCTTTCCTTGCGTTTTGTGATATCCTCAAACTGCTTGTTGAGTTTTGAGATGTTCTCTATTGCCACCTCATCCAGATTGCCGGTTTTGTCTTTTCGGTATCGAGAGATGAAGGGAATAGTACAATCTTCTGCCAAAAGCTGAAGCGTACTGTCTATATTTTTGAAAGGAATATTGAGTTGTTTTTGTATAAAACCGGAAGCCGTCATTGCTATATTTTGAACAGCGAAAATAGTGTTTTTGGAATAAAAAGACAGTTCGTGATGACCGGAATATTACTAAAAATAAAATTCGGAGAAGATGAGCTGGTATTTTAAATACTTAATGGTAATTCTCTCCATCTTCTTCCTGTTTTTCTTTCCTTAATAAAGCAAAAAATAACATCGCAAGCAGAACTGCAACCACGAATAGTTCTGATCCAAAAGCGCCTATGAATGTAAGTTTTGACATCGCAGATTATTTTCTTCAAATCTAAAATGATTTTAGAATTCTGCTTTAAGTAGAAATACGGATTTTAATATTTCATTGTGATTTTGAACAATCTAAGGCATTGTTTCATCATAGAAAATCGGTAATCCGGTGTCTTCATCCAATCCGATAATCATTATTCTGAACTGTTTTGCCGTATCATTATTATAGAAATTAATAGATGTAGGCTGATCTTTCTGTGCTTTTAATCTAGGGTTCCAATAGAGGTTGCTTCGGTTATCGCTGAAGATATTTTTCGAACTGTTGTAATTGATGTTATTAAAATTATCGTGCCTGTCGTAACCATTCAGGGTAAAGAATTTTAATCCTGTTAAAGATTGGGAATTTTGCTCCAAAGCTGTATTTCCGTTTCTTGTATAAACCAAAATAGCACCATTCGAATTTCCAAAACCACCAAAAAAATCGTCTCTCACGACTTTTATCATCGCGATATTGGCGATGTTGAAACCTCTTAAAAGTTCCAGTTCCGTTTTATTTTCATCCAGATAGACATCCACTTTTTTGTTTCTGATGTAGGCATCCGCATCGGCACCATCTCTTTTGATCTGCAGACCTGCGACTCTGCCTTCCAGCCACAGGAGTATGTCGGGCGAACCGGATGCCAGAAGTTTATCATTCACAAAATCAAAAATCGTCTCAGACGGACTTTGGAACATCGCGCTGCTGAGTTCATCATTCAGTTTTTCTGTCGGTGTTGCTTTTCTACCTTTTAGTTTTACTTCCTGAATGTCTGTTACTTTCTCATTTATTTTTTTCTCAAACCGGCTGCCTTCAATAGCTTGCGAAGCCTCGGGAGACAACTCTTCATTGGTTGTTCTTTTGACCAAAGTGTAATTAGAAACAGGTAAATCTTTTTTCAGAGGAACAAAAGAAAATTTTGGGATGATGACTGCATCGGTATTATCAGCTTTCATTTGATAATATATTTTCTGCGGCGCATCAAAAGCCATATTTTTCAGATGGATGTCGCCATTATTATCTGTTGTGACGCTGGTTAATTTGGATCCCGACTTATCACCATCGAACATCAGATTAAGATTTATATTCTTTGCAGGGCTTCCGTTTGTGGTAACTCGCACATCGTAAGAGAGGTAAGGTTCAGGTTTGTTTTTGATGATAGGGAATTTTCCGGCGATGATGTCCTGCCAGCTGAAACGTGTCCATCGTTCTGAAATGAGCAGCGCGTCCAAAGCATCCGTATTTCTGTCAGCGGCGAAATATTGTGAAGGTGCTGTAATCTGATCTGCGAAATCGCTTGTCAGCCATATTGTGCTGAGAAGATTGTCTTTGTTAGCAGACTTCGAAGCATCAAATATGGCGACTGTGTAATTGGGAATATTGACATTGGGCTGGATTCCGAAAGAGTTGAGACTTTTGGCTTGAGCATTGAATAATGGGTTCTGAATCTCGGGTTTCAGAATATTCAGTTGTTGTGGTGACACAAAACAAAGTCGTTGTGCAACCACATTTTCCTGCTCATCAAATAAAGTAAACTGGATGACACTGTTGATCAGTTGTGCTGTTGGGATAGAAAAAGTCTCGTCCTGATTGTCTTTCTTGATTTTTGCTTTGTAGACCAGCTTATTACCAATAGTGGCAATGAGTTTAGAGTAGCCGGATTTATCGCTCAGGTTATTGGATTTCAGATTGTAATCGATGCTGTTGAGATTGCTTTTGATTTGCAGATTAACACCGCTTTCTGACACATCCGGCAGATCGGTAATTTTTGTTTTACCTTGATCATCGATAATTGTCAGTTGGTATTTTTTGCCTTTTCCAGGCGTCATAGAAAATACCCCGACATTCTCATCCAAACCTTTGAAATCTGCCAGATGCTGAGCAGGTTTGCTTTTATCTGTCACATAGCCGTTCCAGGTTTTTGACATCAAGCCATTAGAACGAATGCGGACTGCGACTTTTGTATCTATGCCTGATATGAATGTTCCGCTTTCCGGATAGGCAGAAATCGTCCAATCCGATGAAGTGTTCCTAATCAATTTTTCCGGTGATTTTGGATTGTAAACAGCAATAGGTTTGATGAGCTGGAAATCCTCGCTAAAGTTGGTCATCCACGTGGTGTAGGTACGGATGTAATATACATTTTCTTTCAGGTCATCGGGTAACGTGAAATTGCCGTCAGCCTCGCTGTTGTAAAGCGTGAGAAGCTTTTTGTCTATGAGTTTTTTGCTGCTGTCATAGAGTTCTGCAAAGAGAGTAGTGGAGATGTTGGAACGGCTGTAGGCATCAAAAACCATAGCCTTAAACCAAATCTGGTCTCCTGCAACATATTGCTCTTTGTTGAGCAGCAGATAGACTTTTTCCTGTGGAAAGTTCTGATCCAGTTTTTGAATGGCTTGTTCTGCTTTGCCCTGAGCAAAAATTTGTCCTGAGAATATTAGGAACAGGGAAAATAACATTTTATAAACCACAAACTGAAAACGACTCATTAACATAAATTTGGTCTGATAAATCTACAAATGTTAATGCTTGAAAATGAAATGTTTGCCTAAGATTAACACAAGTTTATAACAGATTAAATTGGGCTTAAAAATGAATGATTTGAAATATTCAGAAATAAAAAAAGGCGAGTTGCCCCGCCTTGAATGTTTTGTTCATTACTTTTTATTGATATGGAAGTATTCACGAAACATTTAGACAAAAAAATGCCCCGAAGATAGTCGAGGCGCTAAATGTTTTCACAACGGAATAATCCTTATTGTGAATTGCTTTCGGATACAAATGTAGAAATTAATTTTTTATGGTGTTTACGGTTTTCTGTATTTATGTGAATTAATTTCTGTTTAATTTTAAGGAATTTCAAAAAACTAAGAAATATGACTAAAAATATACTCGGATTAGACTTAGGAACCAATTCAATTGGATGGGCATTAATCAATCAAGACTTTCAGAATAAGCAAGGCGAAATTCTCGGAATGGGCAGCAGAATTATTCCGATGTCGCAAGATGTTTTGGGAGAATTTGGAAAGGGAAATTCTGTTTCTCAGACTGCTTCTCGTACAGGTTACAGAGGTGTGAGAAGATTACGTGAAAGATTTCTTTTAAGAAGAGAAAGACTACACAGGGTTTTAAATCTTTTAAATTTTCTTCCTGAAAATTATGCTTCTCAGATTGATTTTGAAAAACGATTCGGGAAATTCAAACAAGAAACAGAACCGAAATTGGCTTACAACAAAGGAGGATTTATTTTTAAAAATTCCTTTAATGAAATGGTTTCTGATTTTAAGATTCATCAACCGAAGATTTTAGAGAATGACAAAAAAGTTCCTTACGACTGGACAATTTATTACCTGCGCAAAAAAGCTTTAACCCAAAAAATAGAAAAAGAAGAATTGGCTTGGATTCTTTTGAATTTCAATCAAAAACGTGGGTATTATCAATTGCGTGGCGAGGAGGAAGAGGATAATCTGAATAAGTTGGTTGAATTTTATTCTTTAAAAATTGTAGATGTTTTAGCTGATGAAGCTCAAAAAGGGAAATCTGATATTTGGTACTCATTAATTCTTGAAAACGGTTGGATTTACAGACGTTCAAGTAAAACGCCTTTGTTTGATTGGAAAGATAAAACCAGGGATTTCATTGTTACAACTGATTTGAATGATGATGGAACTATTAAAACCGATAAAGACGGCAATGAAAAAAGAAGTTTCCGTGCTCCAAGCGAAAATGATTGGACGCTTGTAAAGAAAAAAACCGAACAGGAAATCGACCAATCTCATAAAACCGTCGGAACCTATATTTACGAAACACTTCTTCAAAATCCGAAGCAGAAAATCAAAGGAAAATTAGTCCGTACCATTGAAAGAAAATTTTACAAAGATGAATTGAAAAAGATTCTGGAGAAACAAAAAGAATTTCATCAAGAGTTACAAAATGATGATTTGTACAGTGATTGCGTTCGGGAATTATACAGAAATAACGAAGTGCACCGATTGACGTTGAGCAAAAAAGATTTTGTTCATCTTTTTATGGAGGATACTATTTTTTACCAAAGACCTTTGAGAAGCCAAAAATCTTCTATTTCAAACTGTACTTTGGAGTCTAGAAAATACAAAGATGAAAATGGAGTAGAGCGTACCCAATTTTTGAAAGCCATTCCGAAATCAAATCCTTATTACCAAGAATTTCGACTTTGGCAATGGATTTTTAATCTGAATATTTATGAAAGAGACAATGAAGATAACGTTACAAAAGAGTTTTTAAATACGCCCAAAGACTTTGAAAATTTGTTCGAGTTTCTAAATAATAGAAAAGAAGTTGACCAAAAAGCATTGCTCAAACATTTTAAGCTCAATGAAAAATCACATCGTTGGAATTTTGTAGAAGATAAAAAATATCCCTGCAACGAAACCAAAACAATGATTTCATCTAGGTTGGATAAAGTGGAAAATATTTCTGATGATTTCCTGACGAGAGAAATTGAGCAGAAAATTTGGCATATTATCTATTCCGTCAACGATAAAGTTGAGTACGAAAAAGCCTTAAAATCTTTTGCCGCAAAAAATAATTTAGATGAAAATTCTTTTGTCGATGCGTTCAAAAAATTTCCGCCTTTTAAAAATGAATACGGCTCTTTTTCTGAAAAAGCAATCAAGAAATTGTTGTCTTTGATGCGATTGGGCAAATATTGGAATGAGGATAAAATCTTAAAATATAGTGATGATTATTTTAAAAATATAGAATCTTTATTAGGCGTACTAAAACAAAGGGATGAAAATATTTCTGACGATGACCGCCAAAATTATAATAAAACAATTAATAATAAACTTCGAGAGGAATTAGAAAATTTTCAAAATGCAGAAATAGAATCTTTTCAAGGGTTAAGGCTACACATTGCTCAATATATTCTTTATGGGAAACATTCTGAAGGAGATAATAAAAAATTCAATTCTGCCGATGATTTGGAAGAATTTTTAAAAGATTTTAAACAACATTCGCTTCGTAATCCGATTGTTGAGCAAGTAATTACCGAAACTTTACGTGTTGTAAAAGACATTTGGCTGAAATACGGAAACGGAGCGAAAGATTTCTTCAATGAAATTCATATTGAATTGGGAAGAGAAATGAAACTTCCAGCTGATGACAGGAAAAAGTTAACAAACCAAATTTCGGAGAATGAAAATACGAATCTTCGCATCAAAGCTTTATTAGCTGAAATGATGAATGATGGTGAGGTAGAAAATGTTCGTCCATATTCGCCGATGCAACAGGAAATTTTAAAGATTTATGAAGATGGAGTTTTAAATTCAGGAATTGAGATTGAAGATGATTATTTGAAAATCAGCAAAACGGCACAACCTTCTCCTTCAGATTTAAAAAGATATAAACTTTGGCTCGAACAGAAATATAAATCGCCTTACACTGGGCAAATTATTCCTTTAAATAAACTCTTTACACCGGAATACGAAATTGAACACATTATTCCGCAAAGTCGATATTTTGACGATAGCTTTAGTAATAAAATCATTTGTGAGTCTGCGGTTAATAAGTTGAAAGACAATTATATCGGACTTGGTTTTATTAAAAAATTTGGCGGAACTATTATTGAACTTGGCTTTGGGAAAAACGTAAAAATTTTTGAGGTTGAACAATACGAAGATTTTGTAAAGAAGCATTACGCCAGTAATCGGGGAAAAAGAAATAAACTTTTGTTGGAAGAAATTCCTGAGAAAATGATTGAGCGTCAAATGAATGATACCCGTCACATCAGCAAATATATTTCGGGTGTACTTTCAAACATTGTTCGTGCAGAAGATGGTTCGGACGAAGGAGTTAATTCTAAAAACATCGTACCGGGAAATGGAAAAATCACGACCACTTTAAAACAAGATTGGGGCTTGAATGATGTTTGGAATGATTTGATTCTACCACGTTTTGAAAGAATGAATCAACTGACCAATTCAATAGATTTCACAGCTTGGAACGAGAATCATCAGAAATTTTTACCAACCGTTCCAATTGAGGTTTCAAAAGGTTTTTCAAAGAAAAGAATAGACCATCGCCATCACGCAATGGATGCCTTGGTAATTGCCTGTGCAACGAAAGACCACGTGAATCTACTCAACAATCAGTCCGCAAAATCAGATACCAAACGTTATGATTTGAAAAAGAAACTGATGAAGTTTGAAAAAGTAGCTTATAACGATGCCAAAACAGGAGAAAGAATCGAAAGAGAAGTTCCGAAACTATTTTTAAAACCTTGGGAAAACTTTACGGTTGAAGCCAAAAATAGTTTAGAGACAATTATTGTCAGCTTTAAACAAAACCTTCGAGTCATTAATAAAGCGACTAATTATTACGAAAAATATGTAGATAAAGATGGTGTGAAAACTAAAGAAAGAGTAGAACAGACGGGAATAAACTGGGCGATAAGAAAATCATTACACGAAGAAACTATTTCAGGTAAAGTAGATTTACCTTGGGTGGAAACGAGTAATGGAGAATTTATTACCGCTACAAGAAAATCTTTAGATACAAGTTTCAATTTGGAAAAAATCAAAAAGATTACAGATACCGGGATTCAAAAGATTCTTAAAAACTATCTTGAGGCAAAAGACAATAATCCTGAAGTAGCTTTTTCACCTGAAGGAGTTGAAGACTTGAATAAAAATATTGAAAATTATAACGAAGGCAAGCCACATCAGCCAATTATTAAAGTTCGTTTATATGAAAAGGGGAAAGGTCGGTTTGCTTTAGGACAAACGGGAAACAAAGTCAATAAATACGTTCAAGGTTCTCCTAATTTGTTTTTTGCAATTTATAGAGATGAGAATGGAAAAAAAAGTTTCGAAAGTATTCGCTTAGATATAGCTATTGAAAGATTGAAACAAGGTTTGCAGGCCGTTCCGGAAACTAATTCAAATGGAATTTCTTTGTATCAAAATTTGTCGCCATTAGATTTAGTTTATATTCCAACAGAAGATGAATCTGATTCAATACATCTTATTGATTTTAGCACACTAAATAAAGCAAGGTTAGAGAGAATTTATAATGTTAATGATTTCTCTGGATATACAATTTACTTTAGTCAAAATTCATTTGCAAAAAATATTTATCCAAAAGAAATGGATATGACTTGGAATGAGAAAAAGCAAAAATCTTCAGGTTCATTTGATTCTAAAACAGCTTCTTATAATAAGAAATCTATTAAAGATATTTTTATTAAATTAAAGATTGACCGTTTAGGGAATATTTCAAAAGCATAATATTATTATATGATAACCCGCTCCATCTACATTGGCAATCCCGCTTATCTCAAGCTCAAAGACGAGCAAATGTACATTATGGAACCTTCCTCCAATGAGATGAAAGGTAAAGTTCCTGTAGAAGATTTGGGATTACTGATGTTGGACCATTTTCAGATTACCATTTCGCACCAACTCATCCAAAAAATGATGGGGAATAAAGTGGTAATGATTAGTTGTGATGCCCATCATCTTCCGCACGGAATTATGCTGCCAATGTACGGACACACCGAACATTCCGACCGTGTGAAAGACCAGCTTGAAGCGAGTGAACCACTTAAAAAGCAACTTTGGAAACAAACTGTAGAATGCAAAATTGAAAACCAAAAAGAAGTTCTGAAAAGATTAGGAAACTATTACGAACCGATGATTGATTATCAAGCCAATGTAAAAAGTGGCGACATCACCAATATGGAAGGTATTGCAGCTCAGCATTACTGGAAATATCTCATCAGCTTGGATTTTCTTCGCCAACGTTTCGGCGATTCTCCCAATCAGTTTTTTAATTTTGGATATGCGGTTTTAAGGAGTATTGTGGCAAGAGCGATTGTGGAAACTGGTTTGCTTCCTGTTTTGGGAATTTTTCATAAGAATAAATACAATCCATACTGTCTTGCAGATGATTTGATGGAACCCTATCGTCCCTTTGTTGATTTATTAGTAATGCAATGGCTAAAGATTTATCCTGATACAGAAGAATTGACGAAAGAATTCAAAGCATATATTCTTCAGATTGCCACAAAAGATGTGAAGATTGATGATAAAACAAGACCATTGTTAGTGGCCGTAAAAACAACAGCTTCTTCACTTTATAAATGTTATACAGGAGAAAAACGACTAATTTCTTATCCGGAGTTGATATGAACGCCGAAAGGTTTAATGCATACCGAATTATGTGGGTTTTAGTATTATACGATTTACCGACTGAAACTAAAGCTAATATGAAAGATGCCAACCGTTTTCGTAAAGGCTTGATTGATGATGGGTTTACCTTATTTCAGTTTTCGATGTATGTTCGGCATTGCCCAAGTCGGGAGAATGCAGAAGTTCATATTAAGCGGACGAAGTTTAATCTTCCAAAAGCCGGTAAAGTCGCCATTATGTGCATAACTGACAAACAGTTTGGAGACATAGAAATTTTCTTTGCCAGAAACAAAGAAGAACCGCCACCGACTTTCCAACAACTTGAATTGTTCTAATTTTTGAATCCTAAATAATTAAAAAATCCACTGATATTCAGTGGATTAACTTTTGAGGTTGTGTTATATCTCAAAGATACTCAAAAATGAAAGCAATTCACAACTTGACAGTGAAGACGGAAAATTACAAATAGGTTGTGTTATATCTCAAAGATACTCAAAAATGAAAGCAATTCACAACTACTCGCCGGAACTGTAAACAATCCATTCCGTTGTGTTATATCTCAAAGATACTCAAAAATGAAAGCAATTCACAACGCCTAATCACTTTAACTGTAGAACAACTGCGTTGTGTTATATCTCAAAGATACTCAAAAATGAAAGCAATTCACAACTAATCCTCCCATCTGTCTTGAGCCATATTAGTTGTGTTATATCTCAAAGATACTCAAAAATGAAAGCAATTCACAACCACGAGATCATAGTTCCTCGTGATGAAAAAGTTGTGTTATATCTCAAAGATACTCAAAAATGAAAGCAATTCACAACCTGTTTGATTAAGACCTTTGATTCCCATTAGTTGTGTTATATCTCAAAGATACTCAAAAATGAAAGCAATTCACAACAAAATCTCCAACCAAGAATTTTCCAACACCGTTGTGTTATATCTCAAAGATACTCAAAAATGAAAGCAATTCACAACAATATTTCTAATTGTTCATTTGGCTCGTGGGTTGTGTTATATCTCAAAGATACTCAAAAATGAAAGCAATTCACAACGTTTGGTTATGCGTACATTAAGGATTGGTTGTTGTGTTATATCTCAAAGATACTCAAAAATGAAAGCAATTCACAACAACCAAGTAATCTGAACAAAGCCACGTCCAGTTGTGTTATATCTCAAAGATACTCAAAAATGAAAGCAATTCACAACAGAAAGACTTTCGCATCATCTTGTAACAAGGTTGTGTTATATCTCAAAGATACTCAAAAATGAAAGCAATTCACAACCTGTTATGGATCAACGCGTGAGAAAAGTTCGTTGTGTTATATCTCAAAGATACTCAAAAATGAAAGCAATTCACAACTGATACCAAGACGTACAGATTCTCTGACAAGTTGTGTTATATCTCAAAGATACTCAAAAATGAAAGCAATTCACAACTCCCTCTACCGTCAAGTGAGGTAAGAAAAAGTTGTGTTATATCTCAAAGATACTCAAAAATGAAAGCAATTCACAACTAAATTGAGCATTGTACTGGCCAACTCTGAGTTGTGTTATATCTCAAAGATACTCAAAAATGAAAGCAATTCACAACTTACAATACAGTCAAGTAAATTCATAATTTGTTGTGTTATATCTCAAAGATACTCAAAAATGAAAGCAATTCACAACAGCGAGTGTCATCGCTTCATTAGCAAATTTGTTGTGTTATATCTCAAAGATACTCAAAAATGAAAGCAATTCACAACTTGCTATAGCGATTGATCACGTTTGCGGAAGTTGTGTTATATCTCAAAGATACTCAAAAATGAAAGCAATTCACAACTTACGATTTGGATTACTATATGAACCTTCCGTTGTGTTATATCTCAAAGATACTCAAAAATGAAAGCAATTCACAACATTTTGTTTGTTTTAGTGATTGAAGTAAATGTTGTGTTATATCTCAAAGATACTCAAAAATGAAAGCAATTCACAACTTATTTATATTTAACAATTCCAAAATTCAAGTTGTGTTATATCTCAAAGATACTCAAAAATGAAAGCAATTCACAACCAAATCGGTTATGTATATTAATACTCATTTGTTGTGTTATATCTCAAAGATACTCAAAAATGAAAGCAATTCACAACTGCTACATAAAGAAGGTTTAGACCTTGCGAGTTGTGTTATATCTCAAAGATACTCAAAAATGAAAGCAATTCACAACCAGGTATTACGATTGATGCAATAAACGGTTGTTGTGTTATATCTCAAAGATACTCAAAAATGAAAGCAATTCACAACGGGTTTATTAATGTTGTTAAATCAGTTCCAGTTGTGTTATATCTCAAAGATACTCAAAAATGAAAGCAATTCACAACCAATAACCCAAGCAACTGCGGAGCAAATTGGTTGTGTTATATCTCAAAGATACTCAAAAATGAAAGCAATTCACAACCGTTTGTAGGAGCATTCGATTCTTGTCCTTGTTGTGTTATATCTCAAAGATACTCAAAAATGAAAGCAATTCACAACGCAAATACTTCATCGGTTATAGATGGGGTTGTTGTGTTATATCTCAAAGATACTCAAAAATGAAAGCAATTCACAACAACCCACGTTTTGAAAGGATTTTGATATAAGTTGTGTTATATCTCAAAGATACTCAAAAATGAAAGCAGTTCACGACTCTCGAAAAGAAAAAAATCAGCCCACAATTGCAAGCTGATTTTTTATTTTTTTTCTCAAAAAGTAGACGTTAATCCAACGGCTTTCTACCTGAGATGATGTTGAATAATACGACAACAACGGCAATTACTAATAGTACGTGAACCAGATATCCTGTGCTCATTCCTGGGACGATACCCAACATTCCTAATAACCATACGACGATGCAAATAACTGCAACTAGCCAAAGTAGATTTCTCATAACTGTAAATTTTTTAATGTGATTGTTGAGGTATAAGCATATACTATGCCTTTTTGTTTTTCGAGGCTGAAAATGCTTATGGATGCGGATTCGATAATAGAGTTATCTGGCTAGTATAGAGTTGATTGTAATCAAGGTTTTCTGCGAGATTATTTGTAAAAAATCTCCATGAAATTAACAATTTCTAATCAATTAATTCTTAGTTAACTTCAAAATAACAGGTAAATGGTCGCTGTATCCAGCCATATATCTTGACCCAGAAAAAGTTCTGCTGGGATACTTATTATTCTTACTCTCTTTGTTTCTGAGTTTCGGATTATTATAAATCTCAGCCTCAATGTTTTTAACAGAAAAAGCGCTTTTCAAAGTATTCTCAGTGTATAATATCTGGTCAAAACAAACACCTTTTTTACCGTGAAAAGTAGAAAATTGGTTTTGATGATATAATGTTTCAAAAGGATTATTCAGAACTTCATTCCCTTCTTTGTTGTAACACAATTGCCTTATCATTTTAGAATCCGGATTATCATTAAAGTCTCCCATCAAAACAATCGCTTCTCCTTTCTCAAACAATTTCTGAAGCGTCTCACTCAGTTTTTCTAAAATATAATTCCGTAAGTTTTTTTTCTCATCCTGATTTCTTTTGGAAGGCAGATGAAGAACAAAAACGTGAAGTTTATTTCCATCAGATAAAAGCTCTGTATGCAGAATATCACGCGTGTCATATTCCATATTTTCATCCATCGGAAACTGCAAAACCTGATATCTAGAAAGAGTGAATTTGTTTTTATCAAAAAACATCGCAACACTCAATCCTCTGGAATCCTTGGATGGTTGATAGATGATTTCGTAATCTTTAGTAGGAGAATTTTCGTTAGTCAAATCCTCCAAAACAGACTTCGCCCCAATCTCGGCCAAACCAATCACAGATGGCAATTGTCCAAAATATTCCTCAATAAAACGAAAAACATTGCTGATTTTTTTGACTTTCAGATTGTATTTGTAATCATCCCAATTGCGCAATTCAAAGTTTGAAACGACTTCTGAATTTTTGTTCGGCGGATAAAAATTCTCGACGTTGTAAAACATCATCAGTTCACAATTTGTCATTATCTTAACCTTGCCACTTTTTTCGGCGCATATAGATAAAGGTAATGATGACGATAAGAGCCATTAATCCCAGAGTGAAATAATACCCTTTTTTATGATGCAGTTCCGGCATATTGTCAAAGTTCATTCCGTAGATTCCTGCAATAAAAGTAATCGGTAAAAAGTATACCGAATAGATGGCCAAAAGCTTCATCACCTGATTGGCCTTTTGGTCAGAAAGTGCCAAAAACATCGATATAAGGTTGGTTGTTTGAATATTCAGATGATCAAAATCCGCAATCACATCTTTCTGCTTATCCAAAAGGTCCATCACTTGCACCTCTTCCAAGTCAAGTGTCTTGAATTTCGAAATCCATTCGCCGGAGATATTCAGGATTCGGGTGTTCAGTCCGGATTTTCTTTTCAGTTTGTAAAGTCGTCGGATTTGGACAGAGTCGTTGGTATTATTAAGAAATATATCGT
>Ga0308163_10002864_pt1 | contig 15117 bp, 13 predicted proteins | sample PhyTR1_FD_201037 | JGI IMG/M metagenome (GOLD analysis project Ga0308163, IMG submission 201037) | Phyllosphere microbial communities from UC Gill Tract Community Farm, Albany, California, United States - DLSLT.R1 | ecosystem: Host-associated > Plants > Phyllosphere > Unclassified | place: USA...
GCGGACTTATACGGCGCTCAAAAAGCTCAATCATTCGTGGCTGCGAAACGCACAGGCCGCGCTCGATCAAGCGGTTGCAGATGCTTATGGCTGGGGCGACGACTGGCGAGCGGGAATGGCAGATGAGGACATTTTGAACCGGCTCTTCGCGTTGAATCAGTCGAGATAAATTGACGATGCCATCCAGCATAAACCAAACATAAGGCGGATCGTTCTTGACATGTTCCGAGATGGCCGGTGAAGTAGCTTGAAATGTGATTTGGGGGGGTGGAGTGTAACGTGTGGCCTGACAACGAAACCGCGCGGGATTTTCTGAACTTCTCTGGCGTGGCAGACACGGTAGCCGAAATCATCGTGCAGGCAAGGGGCCGGCCGATCTCAATCGGAGTCTCCGGCGCCTGGGGAATCGGCAAGTCATCGATGATTAAGCTGACGCAGGCATCTCTTGCCCAGCGCCCGCGCGACGAAAAGGGCCGCGATTTCATCTTCGTCGAGTTTAACGCTTGGCTATACCAAGGCTACGATGACGCACGAGCCGCGCTCATGGACGTCATTGCGACCAAGCTTCAAGCCGAGGCGGAGAACCGCGGGACCGCAATCGATAAGGTTGCCGGCATCGTCAAACGGGTAAAGTGGCTGCGTGCCGCTAAGCTCGCGGCGGGCTCGGCCGCGGCACTGGCGTTCGGTCTACCGCCGATGGGGCTCTTAGGCGAGGCCTGGAACCTTGGCGAACGCGCTCTCACTACAGGCGTCGACAACGAGGTGATCGGCGGGGCGCAGAAGGCGGCCAAGGAGGCTGGTGAGGCAACTAGTGGGCTGGTCGGCGCTAAGGCCGAGACCTCCCCACCTAAGGAGATTCAAGCGCTCCGAGACTCGTTTGAGGAAGCACTGGAGGAACTCGGCGTCACGCTGGTCGTGCTAATCGACGATCTCGACCGCTGCCTACCCGAGACGACCATTTCCACGCTTGAGGCTATCCGGCTGTTCCTGTTCCTCAAGCACACGGCTTTCGTGATCGCGGCCGACAACGAAATGATTAAGCACGCCGTGCGCAAGCACTTCGAAGGCATAAGCGACGATCAGCTGGTCACTAATTATTTCGATAAGCTGATCCAAGTGCCGATCCGCGTCCCTGCACTCGGGACGCAGGAGGTTCGAGCCTACATGATGCTGCTCTTCGTCGAGAACAGCGATCTTGACGAAGATGTTCGGGAGACGATCCGCGACGGCGTCTGCCGCCAGTTGCGGCAGACCTGGCAGGGCAAGCGCGTCGACCGCGCCTTCGTTCAATCACTGCACAACGATTTTCCTGACGATCTCGTCGGCAAGCTCGACACCGCCGATCGCTTAGCGCCGCTCATGACGACAGCATCAGGCATTTCCGGCAATCCGCGACTCATCAAGCGCTTCCTCAACGCACTCGCGATCCGGATGACGATCTCTAAGGCGCAAGGCGTCGGCGTTGACGAGGCGGTTCTTGCCAAGCTGCTGTTATTCGAACGTTTAGGTGATCCGAAAGCCTATGCTGAACTCGTCGCAGCGGTAAGTGCGAACAATACCGGCAAGCCTGCCTTCCTCACGGAATGGGAGGAGAAGGCCAATGCAGGCGCGGAAGTCGCGCTCAAGCAGCCATGGGATAGCGACTTCGTACGTGAGTGGTTGACACTGCCTCCGGCACTCGCCGGCGTCGACCTGCGCGGTGCACTATACGTCAGCCGCGAGCACGCGCCGCTGATAACGCCCGAGGATCGGCTTTCGTCGGAGGCGGCCGAGTTGCTCGCGGCCTTGCTCGAGCACCCAGACATGGCAGGTGCGCTGAAGAATCGAGTCGTACACGTACCGCGAGCGGAAACTACGGTGATGATGGATCGGCTGCTCGACCGTGCGCGGCAGGAGCAGTCCTGGGGCGTGCCGCCGATCTTGGAAGCGTGCCTCGTCCTCGCGGAGGCGGACCCGGCTCAAGGCGCGCGATTAGCAGCATTCCTCCGAGAGCGCCCGCCGGCACAGATCGAGCCCAACATCGTGCCAAAGTTGGCCGACCAGCCTTGGGCAGCCGGTGTGTTCGGAACCTGGGAGGGCAGCGATGTCAGCCGCCCGGTAAAAATGGCGATCAAGAAACGGAGAGAGAATGGGAACGTCGCAGTCTAGTGGAGGACCGGGGTCGGGCGTTCCCATGGTGCCCTCCTGGGTCGACAACCCGCCAGCCGAAGCGCCAGCCGGGGACAGCCCGGCCGACGCACCGGTCGATGGTGACGATGCGCCGCCCGCGCCCAACGCCCCACCGCCAGCCCCGCCGCTTGCGCCCGACCGGCGTTTCCTTGGCGTAAGCCGGAGCTTGGGCGAGTATGGCCAAACAGGGGACACCGGTACCATGCGACGGGCGTTCGGTCATTATGCGCGCACCGGCTATGGCGGCGCACGTACCGCGACGCGCCGCATGGGCGGGACAGCGGCAACCGCCGGCGCGCTCGGCAGCGCGCTGGCAGGCTTGGCGGCGGGCCAGCCCGCACAACCCGGCAACTCGCTCGATCCGGTGCTGCTCGCGGGCCGTTCTGTCGACGAGGTGATGGACGCGGTCGTTGAGGCGGTTCGGCCGGTCGACGGCACGCAGGACGCTGAGGCCTCGCGCGCTGCGATCCGGGACGCACTGACCGAGCTTCTGACCCGCTTCCCAAACGCCGACCTAGTAAACCTGACACCGGAAGAGCGCGAGTTTGCGATCGAGCGCTTCACTGCCCACGATGTGTTTCACCGCTTTGATCTCGATGTCGGGCAGAATATCCGCGAGAAGGCACCCAGCGCAACCACGGCGCTGTCGCGACTCAAGCAGGCGCGCGAGTATGTAAAGGAGACGGTGGCCGCCGCGTTTCGCAAACTGCGCGAGGCTGGCCGTACGCTAACCGCCGGTCGGATCACTGACGTCGTACGCGACGCCTTGAGAGAGACGTTCGAGGTATTCGAGGGCTACGCAGAATGAGGTTGGTTTGCGCTCCTGATGATTACGCGTTTCAGGAAGACGGTTCGCTCAACGTCGTGCTTTACGGCCAGCCCGGCGTTGCTCGGGAAGGGCGGTCGGCGCGCGGCAGTGCCGGCCAAGCTGCCAAGGCGGACTTCCTGCGCGCGCGGCTTGAAGCCGCGCCGCGAGCCTGGGACTTCCTCTCGATCGCGCTGTCAGTGGTCACGGCCGATCTCGCTGGACGCCGGTCTGGCAGCGCAGACGGCTGGACGCGCGAATTTGAGCTAACGATCGCCGTTGCCGATCCGGCGTTTTGGAGCACGCAGTGCGCCGCACTCGAACAGGCGTTGAAGTTCCTCTCGACCGATCGCTGGCGCCTTAACTTTGTCGGCGGCGGATTGCAGCCGGCACCGCCGCGTAGCCCGGTGCGCCCGGTAGAGGATTGCGCAGTGCTCTTGTCGGGTGGCCTCGACAGCTTAATCGGGACGATTGATCTAGCGGCAGCTGGACGGAAACCGCTCGCGGTCAGCCATGTGGTACGTGGCGACAAAGAAAAGCAGGAGGCATTCGCGGCCGCGATTGGAGGCGGCCTGCGCCGTTTGGGGCTGAACCATAATGCCAGCGCGCCTGGGGTCGAGGAGCCATCACAGCGTGCCCGATCGCTGATTTTTATTGCGTTCGGCGTGCTTACCGCGACCGCGCTCAAGGTCTACCATGATGGCGGTGACGCCCCGCTTTACATGTGCGAAAACGGCTTCATCGCCATCAATCCCCCTCTCACCGGCGCGCGGCTCGGCAGCCTGAGCACCCGAACCGCGCACCCAGAGTTCCTGAACCGCATTCGCGATGTGCTCACAGCGGCCAATCTCCGGGTTCCCTTGGTCAATCCCTACGAGCACCAGACCAAGGGCGAGATGCTCCAGAGGTGCGCCGATCAGGCGACGCTAGCAACGCACGCGGCTGATTCCGCCAGTTGCGGACGCTTTCGCGTCTACAATTACAAGCATTGCGGGCGGTGCGTACCATGCCAAATTCGGCGGGCCTCTTTCCTCGCTTGGGGCGTTCCGGACAGCACCCACTACGTTTTTGAGCCGCTGGGAAAGAACGACGGCGATCATGCCAAATTCGATGACTTGCGCTCGGTCGCCTTGGCGATTGCGGAAGTCAAAGCGGACGGGCTCAATGCCTGGCTCAGCTCGGCTCTAGCGTACCCGCGCATGGGCGACACCGCGCCGCTCAAAGCCTTGGTGGGTCGTGGTCTCGGTGAGTTGGCAGCCCTGCATAAATACTATGGCGTAAAGTGATCGATTTCCACTGCCACTTGGACCTCTACCCCGATCCCCACGGCGTCGCACGTGCTTGCGCGGATCGGGGGCTCTATGTTCTTTCTGTTACGACCACTCCCTCGGCGTGGGTTGGCACCGCAGCATTAGCCCAAGGAAACACGCGAACCCGCACCGCACTTGGCCTTCACCCACAGCTCGCCCATCAGCGAAAGAGCGAGCTGGCGCAGTTTGAGCGGCTTCTCGGCGAAACGCGCTATGTCGGTGAGATTGGGCTAGACGGCGCGCCGGAGTTCAAGCGCTATTGGGACGACCAGATTGAGGTGTTCAAGAGCATTTTAGATTTGTGTTGTGAGGCGGGGGGCAGGGTCATGTCCATTCATAGTCGCCGCGCTGCGAAACCTGTGCTGGACATGCTTGAAAGCCGTCCTGCGGCGGGGACACCGATTCTGCATTGGTTTTCTGGGTCCGTCCGTGAACTGGCGCGGGCGGTTGATCTTGGCTGTTGGTTCAGCATCGGTCCTGCGATGCTTCGAGGAGAAAAGGGACGCGAGCTCGCCACCAAGATGCCGCGTGAGCGTGTGCTGACGGAATCAGATGGGCCATTCGCGCAGATCGCCGGACGATCGATGTGGCCTTGGGAAGCCGGTGAGGTGATCGGAGATCTTGGAAAGATCTGGGGCTGTCCACCTGCGGACGTTGAGCGGCAGCTTCTGGCCAACTTGTCAGTGCTCGGCCGTGCAGCCGGAGCTGCGTAGAGGGTTATTTCTGGTCCATACAGGATTATCCCTCTGACATGTAGCCGCTAGTGGTAGTGGGGAAAGGATGGCAGGACGAAGTCGCACTAAGGTCGTTACCATGGTCGTCGGTATCCTTTCCGCGGTTCTCGTGTGGGCCAAGCGAGGGGTGGACACAGCCAACCTTCCCAAAGACGTACAGGACGCATGGGCGGCGCTTATGAGCGTTCCAACCATTGTCCCGTACATTTTCATAGGCGTGTGCTTAGCAAGCCTTGCGTGGGCGTTCTGGTCGGATCGCAAGGAGTTTTCCGAGGTCGAGCGGGATACAAACTTCCTTCCAGCTCCAGCTCCAGCTCCAGCCCCGCTGCCGCAGCCTGATCCACACCACGACATCCGATTAGAGATAGAGCGCGCGCGCCTAGAGGCTGATCGGTTAGATGCCCTATCCAGTTTGGACTTTCGTCGGGGGCTGGACGCCTACGTCCGTGGTGAGAGTCGTGCGCCCGCACTGCTCCCCCAGAGCCCTGTATCAGCAGCCGCGCTGGATGCTTTTCGCGAGGCGTGGAAAGAGATCGAAACCGACCGAATCCCGTTCGCAGGGCTGAGGCTGCTTGCATCAGATTACGGCATCAAGGTTGATCACCTTGATCCTGCCTCCGCAAACTTAGCTTACGAAATCGAAGGGGAACTGAGGGAAGCGGCCGCAAATAACAGGTTAGTCGTGCGGGGTCGCCCATACCATGGCCCCGTCAGAGACAACGATCCTCTTATTCCTATCCCAGCTAATCACTTCAATGAGTACTTGTTTCAGCATGGAGCGCTGCACTACGTGCTACCCAACGACAAGACGAGCACAACAACCATGGCCCTGCAAATGCAAGGTAAGGTAGGATTGGATGGCGTGACGTTCTACGATCTGCACGTTTCAACCAAGGCAGCGCGGGCAGTGATGAAACGCATAGCCGGCGAAAAGCTCAAGGGTGGTCAATGACGTAGCCGCCCGTGAAGCGGCGGGAAGGCGGCATTGCCGGTGTATGGTTGATTTGGCCCAACACCAGCTCTAACCGTTCGCGAACGGGGGAAAGGTAGACCTTTTTACCTGTTTGATTGCTCGTAAAATGTTTGGATCAATTCACAGGCCACCACGCATCTTCCTACCGTACCGATCGCCCATACCTTATGATGCCAGGATGCTGACGGACTTCACGATCTGGTACGCCGCGCAAGCGGAGCCGGTAAGAATCGCGGTGATCGCCGCAGTCGTGACAATCTGCGGCACCGTTTTCGCCGGTGCCGTGTCGCTTATGGTCGCTTGGGTTCAGGGTCGTATCGCCCGTCGAGCGGTCGAGGCGCAGGAACGGACCATCTATCTTTCGTTGATAGAGCGAAGGGCAACGTGGCTGGATTATGCGATCACGACATGGAGCGCATGGATCGACCAGCAGGAACAGCGGATTGAGGCGATACTGACCAACCAGTCACTGCCCGCGGATGAACCACTCCGGGCGATCGGCAACTGCCGCCGTGAGGCCAGATGGCTGTTCGGACCGGAGGTGGACGCCTTTCTGGAACAGCTCGAAGTCGCGGTCCGGCAGTACTCGGCCACCAGGATGATGGTAAGGGAACTGGGCCTTATGGAACCTGACGAACGCCGGAAAGTGGATGGCCCGGAGCGGGAACAGGCGTTCCAGCAGGCGCTTTTGCGAATGGTGACATTGCGGGCGGACCTCTCCGACAGGACCCGCCCCTATCTGTTCGTGGGCGATATCAAGGCGACCCGCCTGCCTTGACCACCTATGGTTCCATGGGGCGTGCGCTCCCGGAACAGGCTTTCGAAGCCGCAGCCTTCAGTGCCTTCCTGCACCGTCAGGCACGCGTGAAGGTATCTGCTCCCGCAAAGGTCGATTGCCACAGCCGATCTGCTTCGCTGGCGTCCGGAATATCGGTGACGAGCTGCCACAGGGTGCGAATTTTCGCTCCTCCCTCGTTGACGAGCTGCCCGGTCCAGCTGGTGATCGAGCCACCGGGCCAGAGAACGGAAAAGGATAGAAGGTCTCCGGCTGTCCAGCCCTTGATCGTGCCGGTGACCGTTCCGCCGCCCGCCACTGCGCTGGTCTTGCTGACATACGTACCGATGAGGTCGGAACCGGCGACATGAAGTTCCATCACGGACTCCATCTGGTTCTGCCACTTGCCCTCGAAGCTGACGGTCGACGGACCGTTCGCACTGGCCTCGGCCAACTCAAGGGCGCGTTCATGCTGCATGGCCGTCTCCTGGATTTTCCATATCCTGTCTTATTGCAGGCCGCGGGGCAATGAGCAGGTACTCGTGAAATCGATATACCTACCGGCTTCATCTTGATGAAGGATACGAATGCCGGTCATCACGGGCTGCTCTTATCCTATTCCCATGCCGCGGTCTGACACCGGCTTTCCGTCGTTCGCTGCCCCGGCCCCGCGCAAAGGGGCAATGGCCGCCTGACGTTCGCCGCTCCGCATCTCAATCGCTCCCGCCAGCTTCTCCTTACTGTCAGTGTAAATCGCCGCGTGCTGCTTTGCCCGGCTGATCGCGACGTAGGCGGATTTTGCATCCACGGTGTTCGCGCGAAAGCTCTCCAGATGGGTCATCGACCGGTCGGCCGTCGCGCCCTGGCTACCATGCACGGTCCCGACCCACCCGTGACGCACATGCCGATCGCTGGTCTGGTCGAGCGACAGCATATGCTCCCGCCCGCGCGCATCGATCGCGGTCAGCATCCGCTTCTCGGCATCGATCCCGACCACCGCCGCGGTTGCACCGTTCACGCGGCCCGCCTCACGATCATTGCGGGTGAACTGCACCCGGTCGCCGGCTGCAAACTCGCGGGTGACCTCGGCAAAGCTCTCAGACTGACCGCGGCCCCATTTATCAAGCCGCCAATCGATCGCCCGGCCCTCACGGGTCTGTAGCTCGATGCGATTGGCATCACGATCGACACGGGCGATCCGGTAGGCCTGTCCCTTCTCAATCCCATGCCGCTCATAGTCGCGCCGGAACGTCACCACGTCGCCGGTCTCGTAGCTGCGCGCGTGACGCGCCTCCTCGCGGGTCAGTCCCTTGCTCTCCAGCGTAGTCGCGCTGATCGTCTCACCGCTTAACGTTCTGTCCTTGCGCAGCTCGGCGCGGATCGCCTGGGTCAGCAACTCGCGCCCTTCGCGCGTCGTATCCATCACGAGCGTGCGGGCACGCTGATCAGGGGTGAGTGCGACATAATCGCGGGCAATGGCACCACGTCGGTCGCCAGCATTGGCAATCTCGGCGACCTTGCCCCCGCCGCGGTCCAGCGCCTCCAGCGCCCGCCGACCGTCGCCGGCGATCGTCGCCTGCACCGCTTCGCGGGTCAGGTCGTTCTCCTGGCGTACGATCTTGTCGAGCACGAACGTCTTCATGCCGGCCTCCTGGAGCTGCCCGAAGGCGCGGCCAGCCTCCACGCTCCCGAGTTGCTTCACGTCACCGACCAGCACCACGCGCGCATTCGCCCGCTCGGCCATGCCCAGCACCCGCGCCATGTCGCGCGCGCTGACCATCGAGGCTTCGTCGACAATCCACGCCTCGCGGCCCCGGCTGGCCTCGGTGACAAGCTGCTCACTGGTCAGCACCGCCTTGGCGACCGTCTCACCTTTGGCGCCGATCGCATCACCTAGCACGCTCGCCGCGGCAGCCGTGGGTGCAAAGGCACGGACCTCATAGCCTGCGCTGCGCATCCCCTCAGCATAGGTAGCGAGCACGGTGGTTGTCTTGGCGGTACCGGCATAACCCTGCACGCCCGCCACCCGGTCTTGCCCGGTCAGCAACCCGATCGTCGCTGACTGCTGGCCTTGCGTCCATTTGTGCCCCCGCGCCTCGGCAAAGAACGCGGCGGTGGTAACGATGCGCGCCGCTTCCTGCCGATCGTGCGGCGTATCCGCAGCACCACGTCCGCTATGTTCGACCGCAAGCATCCGGCGCTCGGTCGCCACTGCATCGCGCGTGGTGAACCCTTGCCCTGCCGCACCGCGCTCGCGTGCGACCAACTCGCCACCTGCCCTGGCGCGATCGACCGCCGCGGCAATCTCGGTCGCGTTGGCCCGGCCGCCTGCGTGCTCGCCAGCCCGTGCCTCCAGCGCTGCGGCACCGAACACCGCCTCGCGCTCGGACAGCTGCCGTGCCGCGGCTGCCACCGCCAGCAAGGCCGCGGCTTGGGCACGGCCGGTATCGGCCAGCCCGCGTGTCGGTATTTTAGCGGCACGTGCCTCGCTTTCGGCGATGGCCGCTACTCGCTCGGCCGCGCTGAACCCAATCGCATCCGCCTGCTCACGCCAGCCCGGCACCAGCGCCTCGCGCGGGATCTCCTGCTTGGCCTGGCGGGTGGCGAGGGTCAGCGTCGCCTTCTCGGCTGCGGTGGCATCGGCGCGGGTCTTGCCACGCTCGGCCAGCGCCGCCTCTACCTGGTTGCCGCGGGCGCTGAACTCCTTGATCGCAGCCTCTGGCACCGCGGCCAGTTCGAACATCGATCCCCTGGTTTCGCGCAAACCATAGCCTAGCTCACGCGCGCCTTGCGCCAGCGCCTGCCGGTAGACCGCGCCTGCATCCTTGTAGATGCGGTAGAAGGCCAGGCTCTCGACGCTGCGCCAGCTGCCATCCTTGTCCTGAGTGGCGTTGAGGATGACCGAGTGGCTGTGGAGCTGCGGGTCCTGCTCACGGCTGGTGTTGTGACGAAAGGTCGCGACCGCCAGCTTGCCGGTCTCGACAGTGCGGATCTCGCCGCCGGTACGGATACGCGTCGCTGCACCATGGCGTTCGACATAGGCGAGCGCAGTCTTCACCGCCTGGTCGTGCACGGCGATCAGGCGCCGATCGCCGGCGACCTCGGCCATGATCGACACCGATTTTGGCGCGGAAAACGTCATATCCCATCCCGGCCGGTGCTCGCGCTCGCCACCCCGGATGGTGCCAAGCTGCTGGCCGTTCGGCAGCTCCCCCTCCAGCCCGCGCTTGAAGGCGGCACGGTCAACTTCGCCTTCCAGACCCAGCGCCTTCGCGCCCTCGCCGAACCATGCGCTCGGCGCCTCGCCGCCTTCGGAATAGTAATCGTCGGACTCGTAATAACTCGCTGCCTGGCCTGCACTCTTCAGCCCGGCGACGCTGGCAACCACCTACAGTGCTCCACCCGCGGTGCGATCCGTAGCCGGTTCCGGCACAGGCACCGGTGACGGGACGGTGATCGGCCGCGTTGGTGATACCGGCAGCGATACGGTTGGCTCGGCAATATCGGGCCGCTCCATATGCGCACGGTCGATCGCCACGCGCGCGATCGGCAAGCTGGAGAGGCGCAGGAAACCGGTCAGGGGCGGCAGGTCGCCAATCTCGCTGTCGAGCACGATTGGTTTGGTGGCGCGCATGGTCGATAGCGATCCCTTGTCGGTCCAGGCGTCGCTATCCAGCGACGCGGAGGAGCGATGCTCCTCGATCTCGGAGCGGCCCAGCAGCTCGGTCGCCCACTTGGTACTCTCAGGGTCACCCAGCCGCATGACAAGCTGGGTGCCGGCCTGGCCGACGATCGTGCCCGCGGCATTCTGTCCGTAAGTATCGCGAAGCTGACCAATCGCCTGAAACGCGATCACGACCGCCGCACCGAACTTGCGGCCTTCGGGCAGCAGCGTGAGCAGCCCGGACGCACGCGGCAGCGCAGGCAGCTCGTCCAGCACCAGCCACGCGCGCGGGGCGCCGCGGATCGGCCGGTCGAGAATTGCGGCGACAGCGCAGTCCAGCCAGCAGCCGAGCAGCGGTTTCGCCGCGGCGAAATTACGTTTGCGCGAAGCGAGAAATATCCACGGTTTCGCGCCCTCGATGGTGGGCAATGCCTGGTAGAAATCATCGAAGCTGATCCCCGGCCCGTCGCCTGGCGCCGGCTTCAGGGTACCAACGATCTTGGCTGCCTCGGCAAGGCAGAACAGCACGCTCGCCGTCGCCTTGTCGGCATCTTTCTGGAACACGCGCGCAGCCTCGGTGCCACTCGTCAACGCCGCCAGCTCGTCGGCTGTCATGTCGCGGAGCGCACGGGTCAGCTCAGGAACATTGCCCCTGCCCTGCTCCCACAGACGACGGATGACAACTGCAACGACAAGCCGGGCCTGGTCGTACCATACGTCATCACCGGTCGCATTGCCGCCCGGCTTGGCGACGATGAAGCCTGCCAGCCGGTCGGCGTCGGACGCGGACCGCACGTCATCGAACGGGTTCCAATAGGCACAACGCGCGTCAAACGGGTTGAGGATGAGGTCGCCGCGTTCGGGCCGGTAGTAGCGTGCGACATAGCCGCCATCCACGTCATGGACGAAGGCATGTTGCCCGCGCCGCTCCACCTGGTCGAGCAGCGCCCAGATCGCGGTCGTCTTGCCGGTGCCGGTAGCTCCTGCAAACAGGAAGTGCCGCGCTTCCTCACCTTCCGGCACGGGCACGCCTCCGATCGTCACCGGCCGCTCGGCGGGATTGATCCGCACAAGCTGTGCAAGGTGGCCTGCCTCTACTCGCTCGGCGCCGCGCACCGTTCGGTCGCGGCCAGCGCGTTCGCCTTCCTTGAGCCAGGCACCGCGACGCCAGCGATAGAGCGGCACGCCGATCGCAATACCACACAAAAGGGCAAAGAAACCCATCCGCCATAGCAGCCGTTTGAAGCCGCGGGCGGTAGGACTCTGGGGGTCCAGTATCTGATCACGGATGTTGACCCGCATTCCGGCTTCGTAGGTGCGCAGATTGCGGTCGAAGGGGTGCAGCAGCTCAGCGCCTTGCGTCTTCAGGTACAACGCCGCCCCGCGCCGGGTGAGATCGGGTGCAGTCTTCCAGCCGGCCAGCGCGCCGACACCGGCGCATAGGAGGAACAGGATCGCCGCCACTTGGGCGCGGGCGTTAATCCCGGCCCAATGCCGGTTGCGGCTCGCCTGGCCACGGGAGAGCGTTTCCGCCCGGCTAGCCATCGTACCGAGTCCACAAGGCCATGCGAACGCCCCCGTCGCACCGGTAACGCGTTGCTACCGGCTCTCTCGGATTAGCATCCTTTCATCACCCCGAACGAATGACAATCCGGTCTATCGGTATCGTTCGACCACGTTCCAGAAAGCGGTCAAAATTCGCTCTGTACGGTCCGTCCTATCGAAGCCGGCCTCGTAAAGCCGGGCACGGAAGACGTTCATCACCAGGTCCATGCCGATCCCGACCCGGTCGCACTGATCCAGCATGTCGCAAAACTCAGGCGGAAGGACGGAGTCTCCTTCCGTTTTGAGGAAAGTGGCACCGGCCTCATTGTCGTTCGCACTGTCCATGACGAAATCTTCTTCAGCGATAATCGTATCGCTGATCCTAGTCGTTTTCGATCAGAGCCGCAGCCCCTCCTGAAAGCCCACCAGGCTGGGGATAGATAGGGCAAGGTGCTGGTTCGGCATCCGGCGTGCCTCCGGGTCTCCGTCGGCGCTGTATTCGCGACGATCGTACTTTTGTTAGAGCCAGACGGATGTGCTCCTTTGACGAGCGCCGGGCAGGTGAATCATGGAACGGCATAGGACGCCTCCTGATGAGGTGCCCTATGTAAGCAAGACAGCTCGTAATTTCCATCCCATCCCTAAAAGCTGGCGTAGGCTTCTTCAGAAAAGCTCATCAAGCATCAGGTGGAATTGCAGCTTTCGCCGATCCGGATCGGCAATGCCGTATTGCTCGAAAAAACGGGCCTGTAACGACGGACCGAACTCTTCAAGGTTGTTCCACGCTATCGCCAGATCCTGATACCGATCGGCGATCCCAACCCGCCCGGTGTCGATGCAACCAACGATCTCGCCTTCATGGATCAGGAGATTGTCGAGAGAGAAATCACCATGCGTTACCACCGGATCGGGCGTGAGCGGCAAAAGCTCCTGCATCGCGCTCCACACCTGTTCGGCGGTCCAGCCCTGCCGCTCCTTATCGAACTCATCGACCTCTACGAGGCCTGCATCGATCCGTATCCCGGCGCGGTACAGCCTCAGCGCATGATCGCTGTTGAAGGGGCATTCACCGACCGGGATCGCGTGGAAGCGCCGCAGGAAGGCCGCCAGCGCATCGACAACCGCGAAGCGGCTGTCGGGGCTGGATGCCAGCGCCCGATACTCTGTCTGCCCCTGCATCGCCGTCATCAGCAGCCATGACTGATCAGGGGTCCGGACGAACTGAACCATGCCGGGTACAGGAACATATCCCGCCAGCCAGCGCAGCCTCGCCATTTCGTCGGTTATGTCGTCTGCAACGGCACCATCACCGTGTTTGAGAAACAGATCGGGAGCGCCAGGCTTGCTGTGGAGTCGATAGACCACCCCGCCGGACTGGCCGACAGCATCGCGCGCCCACTGATAACCTGCCACGTCTGCGGCCAGGGTCGCAGGAACCCGTGCCGGGTCACAGACCCGCTCCCGCACACCATCCGTCATGTGATTGCCTGCGCCACGCTGATCAGATCCCCCACATCACAAAAAAGGGCCGGCAAGCCGACCCGATGAGTTTTGGGAGAGGATGCCTGAAAGGCACAGCCATGCTCTGCCGATCAGCTCTCTCATGCAAGCTTTTATTGTGCATCGCAGCAGAGTTTTTCAGGCTGAAGTTCGTGCTATCGAGGAGGAATAGGCGGCACGTCCCTGCCACCTTCACCCTCCCTGTTTCTCGCCGGGTTCCTGACGTGCCCTGGCAAGCTGCCGATCGAATATCTGATCGGCATCCCGCGTGATCTGCGCCTTGTGTTCGGCGCTTTCGCCCGGCCCCGCTAGCGCCGCAGCATAGGCCGCCCCGGCCGCGTAGAGAGTCCGCTGGGTCAGCCGGTCGCTCAGCTCGGCACGTTGCGACAGCCGATCGATCGCCTCGCGTAGAGCATCGATCTCGCCGGCAGGAACGCTGGCTGGTGCCGCCTGAATCGGCTCGGCTCCCCTGCCCCCGACCAGTATCGCAATGCCAAGTTCGAGCGCGCGGACGGTAGCTTGATAGACCGGCAAACCAACGTCAGCTGCGTAGCTTTTCAGCGCCGCAGCCTGGGCATCCGTTACTCGACCAGTCAGCATCACGCGCGCCATCGACAAGTCCCCACCGTATGCGCTGGAGAATACGCTGATTTCGCCCCAAGTATAGCGTTGACGAACGCTTTGCGGTGTGATGCCATAGTCATATCCAACGATGCGACCACGCATCGACCACGCTTTGGGGGCTGCACGCGTGCGTAAGGTGTGGACTAAACTGAGCGAGACATCGTCTCGCCTCTTCTTGCCTTTTTCCTTCTTCTTAGCGGTGCTGTCGTGGCGCTGAGCGGCTTTGCCTCGGGTGCGCTCGTAGCGGCGCCGATGGCGGCCGTGCTGACGTGGCTGGCGGTATCGTGGCAGAGCCACGTCGACGTGCGGGTCGAGCGCGACACCGCCGTCGTTCGTGCCGATCGTGCTGCGTTTGATGCCGGCTTTGAACGCGACTGGTCGGCCGCATCCGGACAGCCTCGCGCCGCCTGTGATCCGAATGCCGCGGCTGAGATTGCCCGTTTACGCAAACGTGCAGGCGAGCTGGAAGCCAGGCTCGCCGGATCGACTGCTGAGCTGGAACAGGATGCGGCTGCACTGCGAAACCTGATGGTGGAGGAAAAGCAATGATCCGATGTCGTCCCGCTACCCCTTTCGTACTTGTTCTGATGCTGACGGCATGTGGCGGAGGCGGCTCGTCCGTATCCGGTTCGGCATCGGAAACAGCAGGCTCCAGTTCGGGGTTGTCCAGCCTCTGGGAGCGCGTGAAGAGCCTCGGGATCGAGACCGGCAAGACCTACGAAATGCCGGCGCTCGGCATCATGGCAGATGCCTTCATGAGCGACACCAACTCGCGGCATGTTGCTCCTGATGCGATCCCACAGCTGGTCATGCAACGTCGGGAAGGCGGTATCCCCCGTTTCGATCAAGCGATCGATGGTCTGATCGAGCCGACGCGCAAGGAAGTGGCTGCTGTCCCGCCTGCCGAGCTGGCGAAGGTTACTCCGCTCGATGCCGCGCACATGATCTACGCGGGTCCGATCGTCGTCGCCATGCAGCCGCGCAAAGGCTGGGAAGTCGATGCGATGAAGCCGGGGCC
>Ga0308163_10002865_pt1 | contig 15114 bp, 11 predicted proteins | sample PhyTR1_FD_201037 | JGI IMG/M metagenome (GOLD analysis project Ga0308163, IMG submission 201037) | Phyllosphere microbial communities from UC Gill Tract Community Farm, Albany, California, United States - DLSLT.R1 | ecosystem: Host-associated > Plants > Phyllosphere > Unclassified | place: USA...
GTTTTTCTTCCAGCAGCAAGTCGGGATACTGGTCGACCAGCGGTTGCAGGCGCAGGCGGGCATTGTCGAGCGGCAGCACGGTGAGGTAGTGCAGCTCGCCGTCGGCGGCGCGCCGCTCGGCGCCGTGGACGCCGGCCGCCGGCAACTTGAGCGGAGCGAGCATGGCGTCGATCTGCCCGATCGGGCGGCCGCTGACGATGGCCAGGCGGCCGCCCAGCTTGTCGCGCAGCGCGGCCAGCGCGTCGACCAGGCCGGGCACCACGACCACGGTGTCGGGCGTTTCGGCCAGGTCGACCAGGGTGCCGTCGAAGTCGAGGAACAGACTGCAATCGGGCCAGTCGGTCAGCAGGAAATCCTGGTTGTGGGCGGATGTGCCGTTGCCCATCGCGTCCGCCGGGTTTGGTTCGTGTTTCATCATGGTTATCTTAACTTACCCGGCGCAGATTGCCGCGGCTGTGGGAACGGATCTTCTGCATCACTTTTTCGCGTTTGCGCAGACGGGCGGCGTCGAGCAGCATATGGCCGGCCCAACGATAGACGTTGAAGCGGCGCACGCGGTCGCGCATGCTGCGCATACGCTCGCGCTGCTCGACCGGCGGCATGGTCAGCCCGCGGTACAGCGCCTCGGCGCCCTGCTCGATGTGGTACGGGTTGATGATCAGCGCTTCGTGCAACTCGCGGGCGGCGCCGGTGAACTGGCTCAGCACCAGCGCGCCGCGTTCGTCGTCGCGGGCGGCGATGAATTCCTTGGCCACCAGGTTCATACCGTCGTGCAGGCTGGTCACCATGCAGACCTCGCTGGCGCGGAAGTAGCGTTGCAGCTCGGCCTGATCGTGGTGTTCGATCTTCAGGATGATCGGCAGGTAGCCATCGCTGCCGAAGCGCTCGTTGACGCGGTCGGCCAGCTTGCGCACGCGCTGCTCGAAGTTCATGTACTCCTCCAGGTCCGAACGGCTCGGCGCGGCGATCTGCACGAAGCTGAACTTGCCGACCATCGCCGGATGGCGCTCGAGCATGCTTTCAACCGCCTGGAAGCGTTCCAGGATGCCTTTGGTGTAGTCGAGGCGGTCGACGCCGAAGGCCAGCAGGTGGTCTTCCGGCACGCCCAGGATCTGGCGGATCTCGGTGCGGCACTGCTCCACCGGCTGCGTGTCCGGATAGTCGGGCCAGGCGATCGAGATCGGATAGTCCTCGACCTGGGTCAACTCGTTGCCGTACGAAATGGTTGACGCTTCCGGCTCGATACGGGTTTCCAGATAACGGTCGACCGTGTCGAGGAAGTTCTTGCGGTGGAACGGCGTGTGGAAGCCCAGGATCGTGCTGCCCAGCATGCCTTCAAGGATTTCCTCGCGCCATGGGCAAATACCGAACGACTCCGAGTTAGGCCATGGGATGTGCCAGAACGTGATAATGGTTGCCTTCGGCAGCGCTTCGCGCACCATGCGCGGCAGCAGTGCGAAGTGGTAATCCTGCACCAGCACCACCGGGTTGTCGGTGCGCGCTTCCTTGATGACGGCATCGGCAAAGCGGCGGTTGACCTTGACGTACTCTTCCCAGTCGGACGAGCGGAACACCGGCCGCACGTGGGCGATATGGCACAGCGGCCACAGGCCTTCGTTGGCGAAGCCGTAGTAGTAACCTTTTTCTTCTTCTTCCGTCAGCCAGACGCGGCGCAGCGTGTAGCTCGGGTTTTTCGGCGGCACCGGAACGTGGTCGTTGCGGTCGACCGTTTCGCGGTCGGCGCTACCGGCGCCATGGGCGATCCAGGTACCGGAGCAGGCGCGCATCACCGCTTCGACGGCCGTGACCAGGCCGCTGGCCGGGCGACGCACGCGGACCGTGCCATCGTCGTTTTTCTCGTGGATGTAGGGCTCGCGATTGGACACCACCAGCACCTGGTCGCCGGCCAGGTCTTGTTGCAGCAGGGCCTTGAGTTTTTCCGGCGCCCACTCGGCGCTGTTGCCGCTGCTGCTACTGCTTTGGCGTTCCTCGTGATATTCCTCGAGCAGGCTGCGCAGCTCGCCGATCAGCGGTTCCATCTCTGGTGGCGGCGGTGGTGGCGTCGCGCCGGGCGCGGTCGACTTGACGTCGCGCGGCAGCAGCTGGCCGCGCAGCACGTCGTTCAGGCTGGCCAGCCAGCCGCGCCAGCTCAGGTGCGATACCAGCATGGTCAGGAAGGCGATCGCCACGCCCAGCAGCGCGAAGAAGATCAGCACGTACTTGGTGGTCTCGGCGCTGCGGCGTTCGATGAAGCTCATGTCGTGCACCAGGATCAGACGGCCCAGGCCGGTGCCATTGTCTTCGATCGCGGTGTCGGCCACGTGGACCGGGCCGCGTGGCAGTTGCACCAGCGACTTTTGCTTGCTGCCGTCGGTCGGCTTTTCCCAGCAGCCCAGCGATTGCGGGTAGGTGGAGGTTTTGTACAGCAGCTTGCCCGAAGGATCGCAGAAGCCCAGCGCGAACAGGCGCTCGTCTTCGATGGCGCCGTCGAACAGCTTCTTGATGTGCGCCTTGTCGTTGAGCAGCACATCCTCGCGCAGCGGTACCTGCAAGGTGGCGGCAAGCAGTTGCGAACGGTTGTCCAGATCGCGCACCGACCAGCGCAACGTCAGGTTGTCCATCAGCGGAACGACGATATAGGCGAACAGACCCAGCAGTATCGCCAGGGGTAGCATGAAACGTAATGATAATTTTACAGAGCGTGAAAGCATTGGAGGAGTCCTCAGGTGTGATTGCAGGATAGAAAAACAACCGCTGCATCAGTTTGTAGGGATGCGTGGCAATCGACCTCAGCTCCTCTATTGTTTCATTTCTTGGGGAGAAACCCATGTTCGTTAGCGCACGTATACGGGAATATGGCGCGCCGCAACATGGTGAATTCCCATAAAATCGAGCCATGGAACTCGACTATTTCTCGGATATGCAGGACGGCCCCTGGCGCGCCGCAGCAGTGGTGGGCGTCAGCGCGCTGGTTTTTGTTGCCGTGGCTCTACTGTTGCATCGGGCAGGCATTATGCTGCTACGCCGCATAGCCCGCAATCGCCCCTACACCACCAATGCCATCAAGTACGGCTACCGTCCGAGCCAGCTGTGCATGGCGCTTTTTGCGCTGCGGCTGGTGCTTTCGGGAGCGCCGGAAAACACGCCCTTGCTGCTGCCGTTGTCGCGCATCAACAGCGTGCTACTGATCATCTGCCTGACCTGGCTGGCGATCGCCTGCGTCAATTCGATCAAACGCACGATCACAGAAGGTAATCCGGTCGATTCGGCCGACAATCTGCGTGCGCGGCGCTTGCTGACGCAAACGGCGGTGCTGACCCGCAGCGCCAACTTCATCATCGGCCTGGTCGGGCTGGGGTTTGTGTTGCTGACGTTGCCGGGGGCACGGCAGTTCGGCGCCAGTCTGCTGGCCTCGGCCGGCGTGGCCGGCCTGGTGGCCGGTATCGCGGCGCGGCCGGTGCTGGGCAATTTTATTGCTGGTTTGCAAATCGCTTTCTCGCAACCAATCCGCCTGGATGACGTGCTGATCGTCAAGGGCGAATGGGGCCGGGTCGAGCGCATCACCGGCACGTATGTCGTGGTGCGGATCTGGGACGAGCGGCGGCTGATCGTGCCGCTGCAATGGTTTATTGAGAATCCGTTCGAAAACTGGACGCATACGTCGTCGTCGATCCTCGGCACGGTGTTCTTGTGGCTGGACTTCAGCGTGCCGGTGCCGGCGATTCGGGCCGAGTTCGAGCGCATCACGCATGCGTCGTCGCGCTGGGACCAGCGGGTATGCGTGCTGCACGTGACGGATGCCGACGACCGCGGCATGCAGCTGCGGTTGCTGATCAGTGCGCAGGACTCCGGTACCGCCTTCGATTTGCGCTGCGAAATCCGCGAAGCGATCATTGCCTTCGTGGCGGCCAACTATCCGGATTCGCTGCCGCGCCTGCGTCCGGTGCTTGACGCGCCCGGCCCGCAAGAGGAAAGCCTGGGCAAACGCGCCACGCACGTGGCGGACAGCCCTGCGCCGTAACAGCACACGACAGGATACGGCCCGCTCCCTCTAATTCGGCACGGTCGCCGACTGCGGATAGTCGCGCTGCTGATACATTAACTTGCATTGCGAAGCGCGCAACCCCTTGCGCGCTTCGACTCCGGTCGGCGCGATGTCCAGATATGCCGCCGCTTCCCACGACTTCCGCCCCACCGCCGGCCAGCGCGGCAAGCCCTCGCCGTTCGGATCGCCGTTGCGGATGAAATTGGCCCAATAGCGCAGCACCGGCGGCCACTCGGCCGGCAACGCCTTGGCCGGCGGCGCACGATAGACATAATCCATTTCCGACGTATGCTCCGGCGGCTTGCCCGACCCCGGCGCCCCCAGCCCGAACTCATAGCGCCACACACGCGCCGGATCGGCCATGTGCTGCGACATCCAGCTGGCCGGACAACGGAACCACATATCCGTGATCAGTTGCGTTGGTACGCTGCCCAGCACGGCATGGTCACGGTACAGCGCGCCGCCCGTTTGCGCCTGTTTGCCGAACGCCGCCGCCAGTAATGCCGGCACGGTTTCCGGCTTGCGGTCCGACCCCAGCTCCTGGCTATTGCTGCCGATGATGACGCCAATATCCTTGCCCGCGCCTTTGGCATACGCCTGCGCGTAGGGCAGCGGCACCACGTGACCGTCGATGATTTGCTGTTCCCAGATAAAGCTTGGATCGACGCCGTCCGGCGTGGGCAGATTGGCGGCGGCCGCGTCGACGGTCACCGCCGGCAGTTTCCGCAACCTTGCCAGCCCTTCGGCGCCACGCGGCAGTTTCAGGCGGTCCAGCAGGACGTTGCCGATCGCCTCGTTCTGCTGCGCGCTGCGGGGCGCGCCCGGGGCCGGCGCCTGCAGGATCGCCTTCTTGAACAACCCCTGCGACAGCGGGGACATGGTCAGCAGCAGCGCATCGAACGCTCCCGCCGAGTTGCCGGTGATGGTGACGTTGCCGGCGTCGCCGCCGAAGCTGGCGATGTTTGCCTGTACCCATTTCAGCGCGGCCAGCTGGTCGAGCAGCGCGTAATTGCCGGATGCGCGGTGCGGGCTTTCTTCACGTAGCGCGTCGAGGCCCAGGAAGCCCCAGGCGCCCAACCGGTATTGCACCCTGACCAGGATGATGCCTTCGCGGTGCACCGCGTCGTCGCCCATGTCGCCGGCGCCGGCGTAGGCGTTGGAGCCGCCATGCAGATAGACCAGCACCGGCAGCCGGGCGTTGGTTTTCATCGCGGCGGCCGTGGTTGGCGCGCGGATCGACACCGTCAGACAATCCTCGCGCATCGTGGCCATGAAGGACTTGTTCCAACCGGTATCGCCTTGGGCGCAGGCCGGTGCTATTTTGGTGGCGTCGAGCACGCCGGACCAGGCGGCGCGCGGCGCGGGCGGCTTCCAGCGCAGCTCGCCGGTTGGCGCGGCGGCGTAGGGGATGCCGTAAAAAATGCTGCTGCCGTCCGCCATGGGCTGGCCGGCGACTTTGCCGCCGGCTACTTCGACTTGCTGCGCGTAGGCCGACGCGCAAGCGATTACCGTGATCAGCACGGCGCAATAGAGTGTTTTCATGGCAGGAGTCTGCCGTGAACGCTCAGGCGATGCAATTCTGATAATCACCAAGCGTGGCTACGATATTAGTTGACGGCGGGAGGAAGGCCTGGTGGTTGCGCGTAAATAACGATGGGTGTGGGCGCGATAGTGGGCGCTGGCGTCTTCGCCGAATTGGTCACTACAAAAAATAGCCCGCCAAATCCGAGGAACAGGCTAATCACCGTAGCGATCATCCAGCGGGCGATGTCGGCACTGGCTTTGTGCATGTCGGCACGGATATCGGCTATGTCGGTTTTAGTAGCGGTTTGTTCAAGGCGCAACTCGATCTTATCGAGCCGTTCCCGCGTTTCGCTGGCGAATTCTTCAAGCTTGATCAGGCGCGATTCCATACGGACTATCATAGTCAAGGGCGGCAGCGAGGTCAAATATCGCAAGGGTATCTAACGCTCCCTGGACTTTGGTTTGCGGGCGATGATCTCGTTGATCAGCTTGCGTTCCTTGTCGGTCGCCTTGCGCAACAGGGCCTCGTGTTTTTCGCCCAGCGCGATCGATTCGGTGATTTCAGGGGTGATGGCCGATGACTTGGCGATGCGTTGCGTAATCCACGCGGTGAGCAGGCACATCATCAAGGTGCAAGCGATGTAGAACGCGATCCATAATCCCGTTTGTCCACGGCTGCGGTTGATGGCCTGGACGACCTGTTCGGCCTCCTTGGTCACCGCCGCCATCTTGCCCATCATATCGGCCACGGCGATGCTGGCCGATTCGGCCGCCACCCGGCCCGCCTCCCTGGCGGTGGCGTCGACGATGGCGGCCGCCTTGGCCTCGATCTTGGCCGCCTCGGCGATGCGCGCGTCGATCTGGTTCAGGCTGATATTCGCCATGCGCACCAGTTTGTCGCAGCCGGCGATCTGCTTGGAGAAATTCTGCAGATCGTTATGGAAACGGTCGGCGTTGAAAAAATCGCCTTGCGGGTGCGCTGTCGGGTCGTTGTCGTTCATCGGGACTCCGCGTTATCCAATAAAAAAGGGCATGACGAATCATGCCCCATGATACCGGTGAAGCGGAAGACTTAGCTACCGACCGTCAACGTCAGCGTTGTGCCGCTGTACACCGGCGTGACGTTGGCAAAGCCATCCACGATAATGCTGGTGAAGCGGCCCTTCAGATTGCCGGCGCTCAGCACGATGATGCTCTCGCCAGCTTTCGGCTTGTAGCTGCCCGGGAACTTGACGCGCAAGGCGCCGCCGGCGATGGTGGCGGTGCCGGCCACCGTCATGGTGCCCTTGGTGCCGCCCAGCGCGTTCAGTTCCAGCGTGGTGGCGCCCGCCAGTTGCGTGTACGCGCGTGCCAGTTTCAGGCCGGCCGGAGCGTTTGCCACCAGGGTGCCGCCGCTGACGTAGACGTCGCCGTTGCCGAATGCGGTCGGCGACACGCCTTCCAGCGCGCCGGCCGTCAACTCGGTGCCGCCGGTCCAGGTGTTGTTACCGGCCAGCTTCAGCGCGCCGCCGCCTTGCTTGACCAGCTTGCCGGTGCCACCGATGTCGTTGCGCCAGCGGTCGGCCGCGTGGAAGCCGCCCTTGGCCGCGTCCATGACCAGCACCACATTGCCGGTGAAGGCGCCGTAGCCGTCGGCCGCCGCGAACAGGTTGAGTCGGCCCCAGCCTTCCGGATCGTCCATGACCGGATAGCCGGAGGCGACCGCCGTGGTCTTCAGCACCACGCGGCGCTGGGCATCGCTCAGATACGGCAGGCGGGTTTCCAGCAGCACCTCGGCGCCCTTCGGCACGGCGGCCGGCGCGTTGGTCGGCGCGATCGGTGCGAAGCCGTAGGTCATGCGGCGCAGGTAGTTGGCCTTGTTGGTGGCGTAGTCCGAGAAGCGGTCGCTGCCCGATTGCGCGAACGCGGTGAAGGTGGTCGGCGTGGTCGAGGTCGCGGCCATCAGCGTGCTGTGCGCCTGGGCGTAGCCGGCCGTCTTTTTGCCGGCATTGGCCGGGTCGACCATGGCGGCGGCGACCACCGCCTGGGCGTGGATGCGGCCGCTGAGCACGTCGAGCGGCGAATGCATGCCCGCCAGGATGCGCGACTCGCCCAATTCCAGGCCGCGGCTGATGATTTCCTGATAGCGCTCCGGCACCGCGTAGGCCATCGCCAGCGCGTTGCGCACCGATTCGGCCGAGTGGCCGCTGGTGAAGCCGCCGTCGGTGGTCGGCGTCGTGCTCTTGGCCGGGTTGAGCGCCGGCAGCACCTGCACCGCGCTGCTCCAGCGGTAGGGGCGGGCATATTTATAGAAGCGTTTGGCCGGCTCGGTCGAACCGTTGGCGCCGACCATGTTGACCAGATCGACGACGGCGCCGAAGCTTGGGTTGGCGCTGCCGCCGACGCCGTTGTTGTTGCCGCCGTCGTTGTACAGCACGGTGGTGGCGTCGGGCGCGATCGCGGTGATGGTGGTGGTCTGCTGGGCGGCGGTGCGCCAGGCGCTGGTCAGCGGGCCCATGCCGTCGCTGACGCTATAGCCCTTGTTGCGGCGGTCGTCCAGATACGCGGCCAGCGACTGTTCCGGCGTGCGGTTGGCGGTGGCCTTGACGACGTAGTCGATGTTGGCGTTGTGGACGGCCTGGTTCAGGATGGTGCCGCCGTTGCTGCCATCGTTCGGCACGCCGGTCCAGGCGGACGTCACCACGGCAGGGAAGTTGCCGACGGCCGGCGCGGTCACGCCGGCGTCGACGATTTCGGTCAGCGGTTTCCAGATTTGCAGCATGCCGGCGAGCACGCGTACGCCGGCGTTGGTGTCCAGGGTCGCGTAGCGGGCGTCGCCGCGCTGGTTGCTGGCGGCGGTATCGACAAAGGCGGTGACGGCTGGCACCGGCGCCGCGTCGGCCGCGCCCTGGTCGGCCGGCGCCGCCGGAACGGCCACGACCTGATCGTCATTGCTGGAACCGCCGCAGGCGCTCAGGGCGACGGCGATGCTGACGGCGAGGATAAGTGGGCGCGATGGAACAAGATGCATGGGGAAGTCCAATGGTCGGATGTAAAAAGGCCATAGGGTAAGGTCCTCATATGACATGGCTGTTACGCAACGGCGATGGAACCGCTCCCAGCCGAAAATATACTTCGGGCTGGTATCACCTTTGGGTAGTATTGTTCGGAGGACATATCTGCCTATAGTGTGGCTTTATCCGTTCGGGAGCCGCACATGGTCAAGTTGGAAATCAATGGCAAGAGCCGGGAGTTCGATGTCGCCGGCGATATGCCGCTGTTATGGTTGCTGCGCGACGAGGCGCATATGATGGGCACCAAATTCGGCTGCGGCATGGCGCTGTGCGGCGCCTGCACCGTGCATGTCGACGGCGAGGCCACCCGGTCCTGCGTGCTGCCCGTGTCGGCGGTCGCCGGCAAGAAGATCACGACCATCGAGGGCGTGTCCGCGACGCCGGCCGGCCTGGCTGCCCAGCAGGCGTGGATCGCCGCCGAGGTGGTGCAGTGCGGGTACTGTCAATCGGGGCAGATCATGTCCGCCGCCGCGCTGCTGGCCAAAAACAAGCAGCCGACCGATGCCGATATCGACGACGCCATGTCCGGTAACATCTGCCGCTGCGGCACCTATACGCGCATCCGCGAGGCGATCAAGGATGCCACCAGGTCGCCGCTGCTGAAAGGGGCCTGAGATGAATGCTCCTTTTAACCCCGGGTCCATCGAGCAATCGCGCCGTGGCTTCCTGAAAATCGCCGCGGCCGCCGGCGCTGGCCTGATGGTGGGCTTCTGGTCCTTGCCGGGCGAGGCTGTCGCCGCCACCGCCACCACTGGCAAACCGGCCGTCGCGGCGGCCGACCTGAACGCCTTCATCGCCATCGGCGCCGACGATGCCATCACCCTCACGATGCCCAAGGTGGAGATGGGGCAGGGTACCTACACCGCCATTCCGATGCTGATCGCCGAGGAACTGGAAGTCGACATGGACAAGGTCACGCTGCGGCACGCGCCGCCCAACGCCAAGGTCTATGGCGCGCCGTTCGGCGACCAGTTCACCGGCGGCTCGACCTCCATCCGCCTGATGTGGGAACCGATGCGCCAGACCGGGGCCGCCGCCCGCATGGTGCTGATCCAGGCCGCCGCCGACCAGTGGCAGGTGGCGCCGGACAGCTGCCATGCCGAACATGGCGAAGTGGTGCACAAGGCCAGCGGCCGCCGCATCAAGTATGGCCAGCTGGTCGCCGCCGCCGCCAGGCTGCCGCTGCCCGAAAAAATCGCGTTGAAGGATCCGAAAGACTTCAAACTGATCGGCAAGCCGGTCAAGCGCCTCGACGCCAGGGGCAAAACCGACGGTACCGCGTTGTTCGGTATCGATACCGTGGTGCCGGGCATGAAGGTGGCTGTAGTGGCGGCGAGCCCGGTGGTTGGCGGCAGGCTCAAAGCGGTCAAGGATGCGAAGGCGCGCAAGATGCGCGGCGTGCGCAATGTCGTCAAGCTCGATAACGCGGTGGCCGTGGTGGCCGATAACTATTGGTACGCCAGGCAGGCCTTGGCCGCGCTCGAGATCACGTGGGACGAGGGCCAATACGCCAGGCTGTCCACCGACGATGTCCGCGCCATCATGCTCGATGCGCTGAAAAAGCCCGGCAAGGTCGCGCGCAACGACGGCGACGCGCTCAAGGCGCTTGCCGCCGACGGCAAGCGCGTGGAGGCGGTGTACGTCAATCCAATGCTGGCGCATGCCACCATGGAGCCGATGAACTGCACCGTCCATTACGACGCCAAGGCCGGCACCGCCGAGATCTGGGTCGGCTCGCAAGTGCCCGCCCGCGCGCGCGACGATGCCGCCAAGGTGCTGGGGCTGGCGCCGGAAAAGGTCACGCTGCACAATCACCTGATCGGCGGCGGTTTCGGACGCCGGCTGTACACCGATTACGTGGTGCAGGCGGCGGCGCTGGCCAGGCAGGTCAAGGCGCCGCTGAAGGTGGTGTGGAGCCGCGAGGAGGATATCCAGCACGACCTGGTGCGCGGCCTGTACGCGCATTCGGTGTCCGCCTCGCTAGACGCCAAAGGCATGCCGGTGGCGTTTTCGCACAAGATCGCGGGGCCGTCGAACCTGGCCACGTTTGCGCCGTCGTTCCTGCAAAATGGCCTGGACACCGATAACGTCGAGGGGTCGGATACCTTTTCCTACGATATCCCGAACATGCGGGTCGAGTACACCCGCGAAGACGGCCCGGTGCCGAGCGGCTTCTGGCGCGGTGTCGGCCCGACCCGCAACATGGCGGTGCTCGAAAGCTTCATCGACGAACTGGCGGAAAAAACCGGCCAGGACCCGCTGACCTACCGCCTTGCCATGCTGGACAAGCAGCCGCGCGCGGCCCATGTGCTGAAAGTGGCTGCGCAGCGCGCCGGCTGGGGCGGCAAGCTGCCGGCGCGTTCGGGTCGCGGCATTGCGCTGATGCGCGCCTGGGGCACCTATCTGGCGCAGGTGGTCGATGTCAGCGTCAACGACGATGGCGAGGTGGCCGTCAAGCGCGTGGTGTGCGTGGTCGATTGCGGCCATGTCGTCAATCCGGACACCGTGGTCGCGCAAATCCAGAGTGGTATCAATTACGGCCTGACGGCGGGCCTGTTCGGCGCGATCACCTTCAAGGATGGACGCGTCGAGCAGTCCAACTTCCATGACTACCGCATCCTGCGCCTGAGCGAGGCGCCGGTGATCGAGGTGGAAATCGTCAAGAGCACCGAGGCGCCGGGCGGCATCGGCGAGCCGGGAACGGCTGGCGTGGGTGCGGCGCTGACCAATGCGGTGTTCGCGGCCACCGGTCAGCGCGTGCGGGAGATGCCGTTGCGCGCAGACTTGCTGAAAAAGGCGTAGCGGAGCAGCGGCGGCGGCAGGCTGCTACAATAGCCTGGTGAAAAAGCTATTGCTCATCCTGCTGCTGACCATACTGCCGATCCAGTACGCCTGGTCGATGGCGGCCGTCTATTGCCAGCACGAGCCGGCCAAGGTGTCGCACTTCGGCCATCACGGCCACCAGCACCAGGCGCAGTCCGATGAGGATGCCGATCACAGCAAACCTGTCAAAGTGCACAGCGATTGCGAAGTGTGCCACCACGCGGTGCAGGCGTCGGTGCTTGAAGACGGCGCCCTGGCGGCGCGGCCGGCCGCCCAGGCGCACGCGGCGCCGCTGCTGATTGATTACCTTTCTTATATCTCCGATGGACCCCTGCGGCCCAATTGGCTGCTCGTCGCCTAGCGCGACGAGACCTCTCCCCATCATTTTTTCTGTCGGACGACGGTGACGTCTCGTCGAATTCTTTTCCATTCATTCGGAGAATTCGATGTTCAAGTATTTTTTGTCGCTTTGTATGGCGGCATGGCCGGCGCTCGCGCTGGCCGGCGCACTCGCGCCATCACCCGTGCCCGAACCCACCGGGCCACTGACGCTGGAGGCGGCGCTGGCGCTGGCCGCCGACGCCAACGCCGACCTGTCGGCCGCGCGCCATGAGCTGCTGGCGGTGGACGGCGCGGTCCAGCAGGCCGGCTTGCTGCCCAATCCCTCGCTGTCGGTGGAACGGGTGGACACGCGCCGTAGCAACAGCAGTGACGCCCGCGAAACCACCGTCCTGTTAAGCCAACCACTGGAGCTGGGCGGCAAACGGCAGGCGCGCGTGCAGGCGGCGCAGCGCGAACGCGATAGCGCGTCGGCGCAGCTGGGCGCGCGGCGGGCCGATATCCGCGCCGACGTTATCGACGGCTGGTTTGCCGTGCTGGCCGCGCAGGAGCAGTTGCGCCTGGCGGGGGAGGCGTCCGAGCTGGCGCAGCGCGCGGCCGCGGCCACCGGAAGGCGGGTGGTCGCCGGCAAGGTGTCGCCGGTGGAGGAGACGCGCGCGCAAGTCGCCGCATCGACCGTGAAACTGGATCTTCTGCGCGCCCGAAGCACCCTGGCGATCGCCCGCAAACGGCTGGCGGCGATGTGGGGCAATCCGGCGCCGCGCTTCGAGAAGGCAGACGGCGATCTCGATACGCTGCCATCGCTGCCCGACCAGGCCTTGCTGCACCATCGGCTGGCGCAGGCGCCGGGCATGGCGCTGGCGCGCGCGGAACTGGACAGGCGGCAGGCGCTGGCCAAGGTGGAGCTGAGCCGTCGCATACCCGATGTCACGCTTACCGTCGGCAGCAAGCGCTCGGAGGAACTGGGCCGCTCGCAGGCGGTGGTCGGCATCTCGGTGCCGCTGCCTTTCTTCGACCGCAACCAGGGCAATGTGCTGGAGACCGCGCGCCGCGTGGACAAGGCGCGCGACGAGTTGAGCTCCACCGCGTTGCGGCTGGACGCGGAGCTGGCGCAGGCCCGCGAGGATTTCGACGTCGCCCGCCAGCAGGCGCTGGCGCTGCGCAGCGAAATCGTGCCCGGCGCGCAAAGCGCCTACGCGGCGGCCAGCACCGGCTTCGATTACGGCAAATTCGGCTTCCTCGACGTGCTCGACGCGCAGCGCACGCTGTTGCAGGCCAAATCCCAATACCTGAACGCCCTGGCGCAGGCGCATCGCGCCAAGGCCGCCATCGGCCGCATCCTCGGCGAGGACCAATGAGATGAACAACATGATGAACACGATGACTACCAAGCAGAAAATCACGATCGCCGTCATGGCGGTCATCGGCGTGCTGTTGGCGGCATGGATGCTGATGCCCGAGCGCGGCGCCGAATCTTCGGAAACGGCGGAAGCGGCCGAAAACCGCGATGGCCATGGTTCCGAAGCGGTAGCGCCGCGCAAGGACGAGCATGGCGCCGGCGAAAAACCGCAAACCATCGCGCTCGACGATGCGCGGATCAAGGCGGCCGGCATCACCATCGCCACCGCCGCGCCTGCCAACATCAGCACGGCCATCACCTTGCCCGGCGAGATACGCTTCAACGAGGACCGCACCGCGCACGTGGTGCCCAAGCTGTCCGGCGTGGTCACCGCCGTGATGGCCGATCTCGGCCAAGGCGTCAAGCAGGGGCAGGTGTTGGCAGTGGTTGCCAGCAGCGGCCTGTCCGAACAGCGCAGCGAGCTGCTGTCGGCGCAGCGGCGGCTGGCGCTGGCCGGCACCACGCTAGATCGCGAACGCCGCCTGTGGCAGGACAAGATCTCGGCCGAGCAGGATTATCTGCAGGCCAAACAGGCGATGAGCGAAGCGGAGATCGCGGTGCAGAACGCGCGCCAGAAGTTAAGCGCTTTCGGCACCGGCGCCGCTACCGGCTCGGATCTGAACCGGCTGGAGCTGCGCGCGCCGTTCGACGGCATCGTCATGGAAAAACACCTGGCGCTCGGCGAGGCGGTCAAGGAAGACGCCAACGTGTTCACCATCTCCGACCTGTCGACCGTGTGGGCGGAAATCGCCGTGCCGCCGAAGGACCTGAATCTGGTACGCGTTGGCGAGACGGTGACCGTCAAGGCGTCGGCGTTCGAGGCCCAGGCCACCGGCAAGATCACCTACGTCGGCTCGCTGCTGGGCGAGCAGACCCGCACCGCCAAGGCCCGCGTGGCGCTGGCCAATCCCGACCGCGCCTGGCGTCCCGGCCTGTTCGTCAATGTCGATGTGGTGTCCGGGCAGACCGGCGCGGCAGCCGTCACCGTCAACACCGAGGCGATCCAGACGCTGGAGGACAAGCCGGTGGTGTTCGTCAAGGAGGCCGGCGGCTTCCGTGCGCAGCCCGTGGTGACGGGGCGCGGCGACGCCAGGACCACCGAGATCCTGCAAGGCCTGACGGCTGGCACGCAGTACGCCGCCGCCGGCAGTTTCGTCCTCAAGGCGGAACTGGGCAAGGACAGCGCCGAGCACGCGCACTGAAGCGGGGGACCAGATCATGTTCGAACGCATCATACGATTTGCCATCGTCCAGCGCTGGCTGGTCATGCTGGCGGTGGCGGGGATGGCCGGTTTCGGCATCTACAGCTATCAGAAGCTACCCATCGACGCGGTACCCGACATCACCAACGTGCAGGTGCAGATCAACACCGCCGCGCCGGGCTACTCGCCGCTCGAGACCGAGCAGCGCGTGACGTTCCCGATCGAGACCGTCATGTCCGGCCTGCCGAACCTGGAGCAGACACGGTCCTTGTCGCGCTACGGGCTGTCGCAGATCACCGTCATCTTCAAGGACGGCACCGACATCTTCTTCGCGCGGCAGATGGTCAACGAGCGCATACAGGAGGCCAGGGCCCAGCTGCCGGCCGGGATCGCGCCCGCCATGGGGCCGATTTCCACCGGCCTGGGGGAAATCTACCTGTGGACGGTGGAGGCCAGGCCGAGCGCGAAGAAGGCCGACGGCACGCCTTACACGCCGACCGACCTGCGCGAGATCCAGGACTGGATCATCAAGCCGCAGTTGCGCAACGTCGCCGGCGTCACCGAGATCAACTCCATCGGCGGCTACGCCAAGGAGTACCAGGTGGCGCCCAATCCGCAGCGCCTGGCCTCCTACGGCCTGACCTTGCAGGACGTGGTGACGGCGCTGGACCGCAACAACGGCAACGCCAGCGCCGGCTATATCGAAAGGCGCGGCGAACAACTACTGGT
>Ga0308163_10002869_pt1 | contig 15105 bp, 9 predicted proteins | sample PhyTR1_FD_201037 | JGI IMG/M metagenome (GOLD analysis project Ga0308163, IMG submission 201037) | Phyllosphere microbial communities from UC Gill Tract Community Farm, Albany, California, United States - DLSLT.R1 | ecosystem: Host-associated > Plants > Phyllosphere > Unclassified | place: USA...
CCGCTGCTCACGCCACTGGGCATCGACCAGGCGGCAAGCAGCCTGCAGTCGGGCGGCAATATGGAAGGCAAGGAGACCCGCTTCGGCATCGCCGCATCGAGCCTGTTCGCGGTGGTGACCACGGCCGCCTCGTGCGGCGCCGTCAACGCCATGCACGATTCGTTCACGCCGCTGGGCGGCATGGTGCCGATGGTGATGATGCAGTTCGGCGAAGTGATCTTCGGCGGCGTGGGCTCGGGCCTGTACGGCATGCTGGTGTTCGCGATCCTGACGGTGTTCATTGCCGGCCTGATGATCGGCCGCACGCCGGAATACCTGGGCAAGAAGATCGGCGCGTTCGAGATGAAGATGGTCGCCGTCGTCATCCTGGTCACGCCATGCCTGGTCTTGCTGGGCACCGCGCTGGCCGTCACGACGGGCCTTGGCGCGGCCGGCGTGGCGAATCCAGGCGCGCACGGTTTCTCCGAAATCCTGTACGCGCTGACGTCCGCCGCCAACAACAACGGCAGTGCGTTTGCGGGCTTGTCGGCCAATACGCCGTTCTATAACACCTTGCTGGCCGTGGCCATGTGGTTCGGCCGCTTCGCCGTGATCGTGCCGGTGCTGGCGATTGCCGGCTCCCTGGCCAGCCGCCAGCGCCTGCCCGCCACACCCGGCACCTTGCCCACCCATGGCCTGATGTTCGTCGCCATGCTGGCCGCGATCGTCGTGCTGGTCGGTGTCCTCAACTACGTCCCGGCGCTGGCGCTCGGTCCCGTGGTCGAACACCTGCAACTGTTCGGAGAATGACAATGGATCAATCAATGATCAACGCCACTGAAGCAACCCCGGTCCAGGCGCCGCGCAAGTCGCTGAACCTGTTCGACGGCGCGCTGGTCTGGCCGGCGATGCTCGACGCATGCAAGAAGCTGCATCCACGCACGCAGGTGCGCAGCCCCGTGATGTTCGTCGTCTACATCGGCAGCATCATCACCACGCTGCTGTGGTTCCAGGCGCTGGCCGGGCATGGCGAAACGAGCGCGGGCTTCATCCTGGCCACTGCCGTCTGGCTGTGGTTCACGGTGCTGTTCGCGAACTTCGCCGAAGCGCTGGCCGAAGGGCGCAGCAAGGCGCAGGCGGCATCGCTGCGCAACCTGCGCCAGACCGTGACGGCGAAAAAGCTCGAGGTGCCCAGGCACGGCGAGCCATGGCAGGCCTGCCCGTCGGGCGATCTGCGCAAGGGCATGTTCTTCCTGGTTGAAGCGGGCGACGTGATTCCCGTGGATGGTGAAGTCGTCGACGGCGTGGCCTCGGTCGACGAAAGCGCCATCACCGGTGAATCGGCGCCCGTGATCCGCGAATCGGGCGGCGACTTCGGCTCGGTCACCGGCGGCACCCGCGTGCTGTCGGACTGGCTCGTCGTGCAGGTGAGCGCCAATCCCGGCGAGACGTTCCTGGACCGGATGATCGGCATGGTCGAAGGCGCGTCGCGCAAGAAGACCCCGAACGAGATCGCGCTGACCATCCTGCTCGTCGCGCTGACGATCGTGTTCCTGGTCGTGACGGTGACGCTGCTGCCGTTCTCGCTGTTTGCCGTGCAGGCGTCTGGCAGCGGCGCGCCGGTGACGCTCACCGCACTGGTGGCACTGCTGGTGTGCCTGATTCCGACGACGATCGGTGGCCTGCTGTCGGCCATCGGCGTGGCCGGCATGAGTCGCATGTTGCAGGCCAACGTGATCGCCACGTCGGGCCGCGCGGTGGAAGCGGCCGGCGACGTCGACGTGCTCCTGATGGACAAGACGGGCACCATCACGTTCGGTAACCGCCAGGCCGCCGCCTTCCTGCCGGCGCCCGGCGTGACCGAAGAAGAACTGGCCGACGTGGCGCAACTGGCCTCGCTGGCCGACGAAACGCCGGAAGGCCGCAGCATCGTGGTGCTGGCCAAGAACCGCTTCAATCTGCGCGAGCGGGCCATGGAATCGCTCGGTGCGGTGTTCGTGCCGTTCACGGCGCAGACGCGCATGAGTGGCGTGGACCTGGGTGAGCGGCAGTTGCGCAAGGGCGCCGCCTCGGCGCTCCGGCGTCACATGGAAGCGCTGGGCGCGGTCTGGCCGGGCGACGTGGAACGCAGCGTCGACGAAGCGTCGCGCCGTGGCAGCACGCCGCTGGTGGTGGCCGATGGCAGCCGCGTGATGGGCGTTGTTGAACTCAAGGACGTGGTCAAGGGCGGGATCCGCGAGCGCTTCGCCGAACTGCGCCGCATGGGCGTCAAGACCGTGATGGTCACCGGCGACAACAAGCTCACGGCGGCGGCGATTGCGGCCGAAGCCGGGGTCGATGACTTCATCGCCGAAGCCACGCCGGAAGAAAAGCTCGCACTGATCCGCAAATACCAGAGCGAAGGCAAGCTGGTGGCGATGACGGGCGACGGCACCAACGATGCGCCGGCGCTGGCCCAGGCCGACGTCGCCGTGGCGATGAACTCGGGCACGCAGGCGGCCAAGGAGGCCGGCAATATGGTCGACCTGGATTCGAATCCGACCAAGCTGCTCGAGATCGTCGAAATCGGCAAGCAGATGCTGATGACGCGCGGCGCGCTGACGACGTTCTCGATCTCGAATGATATCGCCAAATACTTCGCGATCGTGCCGGCGATGTTCGTCGCCACCTATCCCGAGCTCAAGGCGCTGAATGTGATGGGGCTGACCAGCCCATCGTCGGCCATCATGTCGGCGGTGATCTTCAATGCCCTGATCATCGTGGTCCTGATCCCGCTGGCGCTGCGCGGCGTGCGTTATCGGGCCATCGGTGCGGCCGCGCTGCTGCGCCGGAACATGCTGATCTACGGCCTTGGCGGCCTGCTGCTGCCGTTTGCCGGCATCAAGCTGATCGACATGGCGCTTGCTGCACTCAATCTGACCTAGGAGTTTTCATGCAATCGATTCTTCGCCCCGCACTCGTGCTGTTCGCGGTGCTCACGCTGATCTGCGGCGTGTTCTATCCACTGGCCGTGACCGGGATCGCCCAGGCGGCGTTCCCCGTGCAGGCCAACGGCAGCCTGGTCGAACGGGATGGCAAGACCGTCGGCTCGGCGCTGATCGGCCAGTCGTTCACCGCGCCGGGCTACTTCTGGGGGCGGCCATCGGCCACCGGCCCGATGGCCAATAACGGCGGCGGCTCGGGCGGCTCGAACCAGGGCCCGCTCAATCCGGCCCTGCAGGAAGCGGTCAAGGGCCGCGTCGCTGCACTGCGCGCGCTCGACCCGTCCAATACGGCGCGCGTGCCGGTCGACCTGGTGACGGCGTCGGCCAGCGGTCTCGATCCCGAGATCAGCGTGGCGGGGGCGCAGTACCAGGCGGCGCGGGTGGCGCGTGCGCGCGCGATGCCGGTCGAACGGGTCGGCGCGCTGATCGAACGGCACACCGAGCTGCCTGTACCGGGCTTGTTGGGTGAGCCGCGCGTGAATGTGCTGGCCCTGAACCTGGCGCTGGACCAGGCGGCTGGCGTGGCGAGCAGCCCTGAAAGCGGGCATACTCGCTAGATCATGCACCACGACGACCAGCGACCCGACCCCGACGCACTGCTTGCGCAACTGCGCGAGCAGGACCGGCGCGCCGCGCGCGGGCGCCTGCGCATCTATTTCGGCGCATCGGCTGGCGTGGGCAAGACCTACGCCATGCTGCAAGAAGCGCGCAAGCTGCAGCGCGATGGCGCCGCGCCGCTGGTGGGCGTGGTCGAAACCCACGGACGCACCGAGACGGCGCGCCTGCTCGACGGGCTCGAACTGCTGCCGCGGCGGCGCATCGACTACCGCGGCAAGACGCTCGACGAATTCGATCTCGACGCGGCGCTGGCGCGTGCGCCCGCCGTGATCCTGGTCGATGAACTGGCGCATTCGAACGCGCCCGGCTCGCGCCATCCCAAACGCTGGCAGGACGTCGAAGAACTGCTGGCGGCGGGCATCGACGTGCTCACCACCGTCAACGTGCAGCACCTGGAAAGCCTGAACGACGTGGTGGGCGGCATCGCCGGCATTCGCGTGGCCGAGACGGTGCCCGACCGCGTGTTCGACAGCGCCGACGAAATCGTGATGGTCGATCTGACGGCCGATGCGCTGCTGGCGCGGCTGAAACAGGGCAAGGTGTACCAGCCGCAGCAGGCCGAGCGCGCCGCCGGTAATTTCTTCAGGAAGGGCAACCTGATCGCGCTGCGCGAACTGGCGCTGCGCCGCACGGCCGACCGCGTCGAAGGTGACGTGCGCGCGTGGCGCGAAGCGCAATCGATCGACGCGATCTGGAAGACCGGCGCCGGCCTGCTGGTGTGTCTCGGGCCTGGTACTCACGCGGAACACGTCGTGCGCAGCAGTGCGCGCATGGCGTCGCAACTGGGTACGGGCTGGCATGCGGTGTACGTCGAGACGGCGCGCCTGGGCAAGCTGCCAGAATCCGCGCGGGCGCGCATCATGGACACGCTCAAGCTCGCGCACAGCCTGGGCGCGACCACGGCCGTGCTGTCGGGCGAGGACATCGCGGCCAGCACGCTCGATTACGCACGCGACCATAACCTGTCGCGCATCGCGCTTGGCCGGGATGGTTCGCGCTGGCCGTGGCGCCGGCGCACGGCGCGCAGGCTTGCGCGGCTTGCGCCGGGCGTGGACCTGATCGAGATCGGGCAGCCGGCGGTGCCGCCTCCTGCGGTCAGCAGCACGACCGCGGCTGCGGCTGCAGCAGTGGCGTCGCGCCAGTCGTTGCTGCCGCACGCGTGGGCTGCGGGCGCGAGCCTGCTCACGGTGCTGGTGGCCACGCCGCTGCAGCCATGGCTCGACCTGGCCAATATCGTCATGCTGTTCCTGCTGATGGTGCTGCTCGTGGCCATGCGCTTCGGGCGCGCGCCATCGGTCACCGCCACCTGTATCGGCGTGGCCAGCTTCGATTTCTTCTTCGTGCCGCCGCGGTTCGATTTCGCGGTCAGCGACGTGCAGTACCTGGTCACGTTCGCCGTGATGCTGGCAGTGGGCCTGATTACCGGGCACCTGACGGCGGGCCTGCGCTTCCAGGCGCGCGTGGCGGCGCAGCGCGAGCGGCGCGTGCGCGCGCTGTACGAATTTGCGCGCGAGTTGTCGGGCGCGCTGGCGGCGTCGCAGGTGTTCGAATCCAGCCGCGCCGTGATCCAGAATGCGTTCGGCGCGCGCGCCACGCTGCTGGTGCCCGATGCCGACGGGCGGCTCGGCATGCCGCCTGCGGACGATGGCGGCGCGGCCGGCACGGCGCCCGGCAACGTCGACCTGGGCATCGCCCAGTGGGCGTACGACCACGCGCAGCCAGCGGGCCTGGGCACGGACACGCTGCCGGCCTGCCCGTTGTTCTACCTGCCGCTGGTGGCGCCGATGCGCACGCGCGGCGTGCTGGCGATCGAGCCGGAAGGCGGGCGCTGGGTCTTGATTCCCGAGCAGCGGCGCCAGCTCGACGCCTTGGCGGCGCTGGCCGCGATCGCGCTCGAGCGCGTGCATTACGTCGAGGTGGCGCAGGCTGCACTGGTGAACATGGAATCGGAGCGGCTGCGCAATTCGCTGCTGGCGGCGCTGTCGCACGATCTGCGCACGCCGCTCACGGCGCTGGTGGGCTTGTCCGAATCGCTGCTGCGCGGCGAGCCGGCGCTGCCGGCCAATTCGCTGGCGCTGGCGCAGGCGCTGCACGATGAAGCGGTGCGCATGGGGACCCTGGTGGCGAACCTGCTGGACATGGCGCGCATCGAAAGCGGGGAAGTGCGCTTCAACCTGGAATGGCAGGCGCTCGAAGAAGTCATCGGCAGCGCACTGCGCGCCTGCGGCGCAGCGCTGCGCCAGCACACGGTGACGGTGCGCCTGCCGCCTGACATGCCGCTGGTGCGCTTCGACGCCGTGCTGATCGAACGCGTGCTGTGCAACCTCGTTGAAAATGCCGCAAAATACACGCCGGCCGGCTCGCGCATCGAGATTTCCGCGCTGGCGCGCGGAGCCTGGATCGACGTCACGGTGAGCGACGATGGTCCGGGCCTGCGCGCCGGCACCGAAGAAGCGATCTTCGAAAAATTCACGCGCGGCGAACGCGAATCGGCGCTGCCCGGCGTGGGCCTGGGCCTGGCGATCTGCCGTGCGATCGTCGGCGCACATGGCGGTGCAATCCGCGCCTGCACATCAACCCTGGGCGGCGCCGGCTTCGTGTTTTCACTGCCGGCCGGCAGCCCCCCTGAACTGGACTTGTTGTCGATGGAGACAAACGATGCTTGACGCGCCTTGCGCACTGCTGGTGGAGGACGAGCCGCAGATCCGCCGCTTCGTGCGCGCCGCCCTCGAACAGGAAGGCTGGCAGGTGCACGAGTCGGTGAGCATGGCGCGCGGCCTGATCGACGCCGGCACGCGCCGCCCCGACCTGATCGTGCTCGACCTCGGCCTGCCGGACGGCGACGGCATCGACTTCATCCACGACGTGCGCAAATGGTCGGTGGTGCCGATCATCGTGCTGTCGGCGCGCGTGGCCGAGGGCGAAAAAATCCGTGCGCTCGACGCCGGCGCCGACGACTACCTGACCAAACCCTTCGGCACCGGCGAGCTCCTCGCCCGCGTGCGCGCCACGCTGCGCCGCCAGCGCCAACCGGCCGCCGGTGGCGACAGCAAAACGCACTTCAGTGACGTGTCAGTGGACCTGCAAGACCGTGTGGTCACGCGAAACGGCGAACACGTCCACTTGACGCCGACCGAATACCGCCTGCTCGCCGTCCTGGTCAGCAACGCCGGCCGCGTGATGACGGCCCCCCAATTGCTGCGCGCCGTCTGGGGCCCCGGCCACGCCGAAAGCGGCCACTACCTGCGCATCTACATGGGCCACCTGCGCCACAAACTCGAACCCGACCCCGCCCAACCCCGCCACCTCCTGACCGAAACCGGCGTCGGCTACCGCCTCTGGCTCGGCTAAAAGTCCCCCAATCAATGTTAAATAAATTAGGGTCAGAGTAGAATTAAAAAGCAATTTTCGAAGTTGCCAGTTAATTCGACTCTGACCCTAATTATTTTGCAAGTCTTTCCGAAAATCTAAATTAGGGTCAGAGTCGAATTGTTTGACAACATTCGGTAATTGCCCAATAAATCGACTCTGACCCTCATTGATTCTGCCTTTTGACCAGTAATTTTCTTACGCTGTCGTATTCTTTCGCAAAAAGAATGATCCTCGAATCATTTAAATACGCTGAGAATTCAATTCAATGAAGCCAGGAATCAAACGATCGAAAATTGGTGAGCAATTGCCCAACAATTCGACTCTGACCCTAATTAATTTGCAAGAGTTTCTGAAAGAATAAATTAGGGTCAGAGTCGAATTGTTTGACAACTTTGGGTAATTGCCCAATAAATCTACTCTGACCCTATTTGTTGGGGAGGCCTTGGCCGCCGATGGGTTCGGTTTCGAAGCGTTCGCCGAAGCCGGCGATCAGTGGGCGGGCTTGTTTGATGGCGGCTTGGACTGACGGGAGGGTCAGTGAGGCTTTGTGGTTGTCTTGGCTGTCCCACGTTTCTGTGATCCAGATGGCGTCGGCGTCCTGCTTGTCTTTGGCGATGATGTAGGCCAGGCAGCCGGGCATGGCGGTGGTGCCTTCCAGCAGGATGGCGATGAGGGCGTCGCGTTGGCCCGGGGTGGCGCGCATTTTTCCGATCAGACCGTACATGCTGGGTGTCGCTTTCATCGTGGTGGTGGCGGGGAGCGGGGCGGCAAGGGCTTGCGGTAACGGCAGGGCGGCCAGCGTTGCCAGCAGCGTGCGGCGGGATACGGTCATGCCTGGCCTCGCGTGGAATTGTTTTGGAGAAGTATAGGTGTGCCCCCCCGGCGCCGCCAAGCACGACGACGCGTCTTGGCGCATTCGATGCGGGACGGGTTAAGATGGCTTTTCCATCATCCTGTCACGAAAGCCTCGATGCGACTTCATCCTCTTGCCCTGGCCGTCAGCGCCTGCATTTTCTCCGTCTCCCAGGCTGCGCATGCGCAGCAGCCGGCCGCCGTGTCCGAGACCGCGCTGCGCGCCCACCTGTCGTTCCTGGCCGACGACCTGCTCGAAGGCCGCGGCACCGGCCAGCGCGGCGGCGATCTGGCCGTGCGCTATCTGGAAACCCAGGCCGCGCTGATTGGCCTCAAGCCCATCCCCGGCGGCGGCTACCGCCAGAAGGTCGAGATCGAGGGCAGCAAGCTCCTGAGCGGCAGCGCCACCTTCACTGCCGGCGGCAAGACCTTCAAGCCGGAACTCGGCAAAGGTATCGTCATGGGCACCAAGAGCGGCAACGAGAACCTCTCGTTCGATGCGCCCCTTGTCTTCGTCGGCTATGGCGCCGCAGCGCCCGAAGAAAAGTGGGACGATTACAAGGGCCTCGACGCCAAGGGCAAGATCCTCGTCATGATGGTCGACGATCCCCAGCCCACCGCCGAAGAGCCCAACCGCTTCGCCGGCAAGGCCTACACCTGGTACGGCCGCTGGGTCTACAAATTCGAGGAAGCCGCGCGCCGCGGCGCTGCCGGTGTCCTGCTGATCCACACGACGCCATCGAGCTCGTATCCGTGGAGCGTGCCGGCCAATGGCTTCGGCAACGAGCGCTTCGGCCTCAAGGGCCCCGGCAATCCGATGGAAGGCTGGCTGCACGAAGACACGGCGCGCGAGCTGTTCGCCGCCGGCGGCCATGATCTCGACAAGCTTCGCGCGCAGGCCGAGCGCCGTGATTTTCGTCCGGTCGACCTGAAGGTCGCGGGTCACGTTGAACTGCGCTCGGCGATCCGGCCAGTCGAGCAGTTCAACGTGATCGGCATCGTGCCCGGCACCGACGCCAAACTCAAAGAGCAGGCGGTTGTCTACTCGTCGCACTGGGACCACATGGGCATGGCCGAACTGAAGGCCGGCGACGATCCGAAGGCCGACCGCATCTACAACGGCGCGATCGATAACGCATCGGGCACCGCAGCGCTCCTGGTGATGGCGGCCGAAGCGGTCAAGAAGCCGGCGAAGCGGACCCAGATCTTCCTGTGGCCCGCCGCCGAAGAACAGGGTCTGCTGGGGGCGGCCGCGTATGTCGCCAACCCGGTCTGGCCGCTGGCGCAGACGGCTGCCGACCTCAATCTCGACAGCCTGAACTTCGTCGGCCGCACGCGCGATATCGGTGTCGCCGGCGCGGAGCGCAGCAGCCTGCTCGAGACCTCGACCCAGGTGGCCAAATCGATGGGCCTGAAGATCGCGCCAAGCTCGCCGGACATGTCGGGCGCTTACTTCCGCGCCGACCACTTCGCGTTCGCCAAGGCGGGCGTGCCGGCGTTTAACGTCGGTTCGGCCGTGTTCTCGGGCGATGGCCACTTCGAGTTCGAGCAGCACCAGAACGCATCCAGCACCAACATCAAGGGCTTCAAGGACCACTACCACCAGGTCACCGATGCGTACCGCCCGGAGTGGGATCTGTCGGGCATGGTGCAGCAGGCCCAGTTCACGCTCAACCTGGGTTACGCGGTCGCGAACGCACCCGGCATGCCGACCTGGAAGAAGGGCGAAGCGTTCGGCAGCGTCAAGCGCAAATAGGTGTCATCGCCTGCAGTCACACGGCAGCGGCGGCGCCACTAGCCGCCGCTGTGAGGATGCGATCCAGGTCCGTCATGTCGACCGGCTTGACCAGATGGTGGTCGAACCCGGCCTGGCTGCTGGCATCGCGGTCCTGTGACTGGCCATAGCCGGTGACGGCCACCAGCAACGCGTGCGCCGTCGCCGGGGCCGCGCGCAGGCGGCGCGCCAGTTCGTGGCCATCCATGCCGGGCAGGCCGATGTCGAGCAGGCAGGCGTCGGGCACGAACTGCGCGGCGCGCGTCAAGGCATCGTACGGGTCGTGTTCGACGGCCACCTCATGCCCGGCAGCGCTGACGTACATCGCCAGCACCTGAGCCGCATCGATATTGTCGTCCACCACCAGCACCTTCAACTGGTGCGTCGCATTGGCTGCAGGCGCACTGTCGTCGCTGCTGCCTGCCCGTTGATCCGCGCTGCGCGGCAGCGTCACGATGAAGCTGCTGCCCTGGCCCTGGCCGGCGCTCTCCACCCGCACGCTACCGCCGTGCAGCTGCACCAGGCTGCGCACCAGCGCGAGTCCGATGCCAAGGCCGCCCTGCGTGCGGTCCGGCGTGCGCTCGCCCTGCACGAACATCTCGAACGCGCGGTCCAGTTCTTCGGGCAGCATGCCGATGCCGTTATCGGCCACCACGATGCGCAGCCTTGACGGGTCCAGTTCGAGCGCGACCCGCAGCTTGCCGCCGGCGGGCGTGAACTTGACCGCGTTATGCAGCAGGTTGCCCACCACCTGCACCAGTCGCTTGCGGTCACCCATCACCCAGGCCGGCGCCGTCAGCAGCGACGATGTCAGCGTGTGGCCCTTCTGGCGCAGCGGCTCCTGGACCTGTTCCAGCGCTTCGGTCAGCACGTCGTTGACATCGATGCGGGTTTTCGACAGCGTCACCAGGCCGCGCGTGACACGCGAGACGTCCAGCAGGTCGTCCACCAGGCCCGCCATGTGGCGCGCCTGACGCGCGATGATGCCACTGATCTGGCGTGTGCGCGCCGGGTCGAGCGTGTCATGGCCCAGCAGCTGCGCGCCGGACGCGATCGGCGCCAGCGGATTGCGCAGTTCGTGCGCGAGCATCGCCAGAAATTCGTTCTTGCGCTGGTCGGCCTGGCGCAGCGCTTCTTCGGCGTTGACGCGGTCGGTGACGTCCTGGATCGTGCCGCGCAGCGCCGCCACGTTCCCGTCGCCGTCCTGCACGGCTTCGCAATGCAGGTCGATCCAGATCCGGTGGCCGTGGGCATGCAGCACCTGCAGTTGCAGCCTGCCGCTGCCACCGGTGCGTTGCACCTCGCGGATCAGGGCATGGGCGCGCTGCCATGATTCTTCGGGCAGCACCGTACCGCGCTGTTCGTCGAACGGCGGCAGTTCGCGCCCGTAGATGTGCGGCACCGACTCGGACGTGATCAGGGCGCCGCCCGGCAGGGGCATGTGCCAGGTGCCGAAGCGCGCCATGCGGTGCGCGTCGCGCAGTTCGGCTTCCTTGATGGCCAGGGCCTGGGCACGTTCACCGAGCAGGTTCGAGGCGGCGCCGATGGCCTCGGCCACTTCGGCCGCCTCCTTGACGTGTACCTGCGTGAAGCGGGGCGGCGGTTCGCCTTTGCCCAGCGCGACTGCCGGTTCGGTCAGGGCCTGGACCGAACGCGCGAGGCGTCCGCCGATCTGCCAGGCCAGCCACAGGCCGATGGCAAACAGCAGCAGCACCCCGGTCAACAGTGCGGCAAGTGGCTCGAACAGCACCTGGTTCAGGTTTGCGCGTGGCATGCCGATGGCCACGTGCCAGCCGGTGGTTTCGGAGCCCGAATAAAAGGTGAGCAGGGCGGTGCCTTCCTGCGATACGGAGCGCACGACGCCTTCGCGCTTGCGCTCGATGGCATGAAACAGCGGATCGGTGACGCGGTTGCCGACGAAGCGCTCGGGACTCAGGTTGCGCGCGAAGATCGTGCCGCCGGCGTCGAGGACCGACGCACGCGCGCCGTCCGATACCGATTTGGGCGTGAGCATGTCATCGAAGTAGTCGGGCCGGATGCCGATGCTCAGCACGTAGGCCACGCCGCCATCGATCAACACGGGCACGTCGACGCTGACGATGGGCTGGCCGACGACCTTGCTGACGAACACCCGCGAGATGGCCGGCCGGCCGCTGGCGAACACCTGTTCCAGCGAGTCGGAGGCTTCGACGGGAAGTCGTTCGCCGTAGGCCACGGCGGTGTTGAGGATCTGCTGGCCGCTGCGCTCGCGCAGTACGGCAGTCATGCCGTCGCCGGCCAGTTGCAGCGCTGCGCGCGCCTGGCGGTGCACGCGCGGGAAATCCCGTTCCTGGAGCGCGTCGAGCGTCGACAGGGTCTGGGCGACGGCCTGCGCCTGCAGCAGCTTGCTGTCGACCGTGTGCACGAGCGCGCGCACGGTCTGCATGGTATTGCGCTCGAACTGGGCGCGGCTTTTCTGGTACTGATGGACGAACAGCAGCGACGCGCCGACGACACCCGGCAGCAACGTCACCAGAACGAGCCAGAGCAGATACGCCCGCAGCGGTCTGCGGGGGAGGGTGGACACGATGCCAGTCACATTGCTTTCCAGAACGTTCAATCCGGCAAATTCTACGCCACAAACCGATGGCGCACGCGTTCCTTCATGACGGCTGGCGGCGGGAGGTGCCGGTCAGCGCCGGTTACGCGTGAACAGGGTCTTGTAGTAAATTGCCGTCCCGTGCCAGCGGCCATTGGGTGTACAGGCGTACTCGGGCAACTCGCCCACCCGCTCATAGCCACTTTGCTGCACCAGTCGCTCGGCGCCGGAACCCACCGCGGTGTCAAGAAACAACAAGCCGCGGCGCAAGGCCAGCGCTTCGATTTCCAGGGCCTGCATCAGCGCCATCCCGATGCCGCTGCGCCGTACGGTGCAGTGTACGAGCAACTGTTGCACTTCTGCGCGGTTGTGGCCGTTTGGCTTCGTACTTAATGCTAGTTGGATACTGCCTACCAGCACGCCATCACGTTCCGCTGCCAATAGTACGCGCTGTCCCAGGCCCACTTCTTCTGCGACGCCTTGCCAGTATGCGTCGAGTTGATCCTGGTCAAGGCCGTTGACGAATCCCAGCGAATGGCCATCAGCGACGGCATCGAGCAGCAGCGTGCCGAGGTACGGCATGGATTGGGCGATCGTGCGTGGATCGAGTCTGCGGATGATCATAAAACTCCCAGAACGGATGGTGGACGGATGTCCGTTTATTTCAAGCATATTGTGTGCCACCGGGGCCTTGCCGTCAGGGAAAGCGTTGGTGACTTGTTGTGAGCGCGCCATAGATTCGACCTAAACCAAGCTTTATTTTCCAGTATTGACAACGATCTATCGACACGACCAAAAGTCGCTTGTAATGTTCTTCTAGGGTAACTATTTCAGGCGCACGGCGCTGTACAAGGAAGACCATGACAGGACCAAACAACAAGCGATATGCCATGACACTGGCAAACCTGGGCATCGGAAAACGACTGTCACTGGGCTTTGGCCTGATCTGCATCATGCTGGTCGTGATGATCGTGCTGAGCAACGCGATGCTGGCGCGCACCAACGCCGGCACCGACGAGATCGTCAACGGGCGCATGCCGCGCATCGCGCTGACCACCCAGATGCAGGACCGGATCAACGATATCGCCATCTCGCTGCGCAACATGATTCTCAGCGAGAGCGGGTCCGATCACCGGCGTCAGGTCAAGGACATCATGGCCGCGCGCGCCGCAATGGACGCCATCCTGGTCAAGCTGCGGGCCTCGCTGCATCATCCGAAAGCGCTCGAACTGCTCACCCAGATGGAAAAGGAAACCGCGCTCTACAAGGCCGGCCAGGACGCCATGATCAAGCACCTCGAGGCCGAGGAAGTCGACGAGGCGCGCGCGCTGCTCGGCGAAGACCTGGGCCCGCTGCTGATGCGCCTGAAACGGGCAACGGCCGAGCAGACCGCGCTGCAGGTCGGGATCGCGAACGACGCCGCGCGCGATGCCGCCACCACCTACCGCAATACCACCCTGATGATGTGGGGCCTGGGCGGCGTCGCACTGCTGCTGTCGATACTGGCGGCGTGGGCCATCACGCGCTCGATCACGCGGCCGCTGGCGCGGGCGCTGGACGTGGCCAACACGGTCGCCGCCGGCGACCTGACCAGCCGCATCGACGTCACCACGCAGGACGAAACGGGCCAGTTGCTGCAAGCCCTCAAGACCATGAACGAGAACCTGGCGCGCACCGTCGGCACCGTGCGCGTGGGGACCGACACGATTGCGGTGGCCGCGGCCGAAGTGGCAGCGGGCAGCCACGACCTGTCGATCCGTACCGAGCAGCAGGCCGCAGCGCTGGAAGAAGCGGCGTCGTCGATGGAAGAGCTGACAGCGACCGTACGCCAGAACGCGGACAATGCGCGCCAGGCCAATGTGATGGCGGGCCTGGCCTCGACCGTTGCATCGCGCGGCGGCGACGTGATCGCGCAGGTGGTGGGCACCATGGAAGGCATCAACGCGTCGTCGAACAAGATCAACGACATCATCGGCGTCATCGACGGCATCGCGTTCCAGACCAATATCCTGGCCCTGAACGCGGCGGTCGAAGCGGCGCGCGCCGGCGAGCAGGGCAGGGGCTTTGCCGTCGTGGCGGGCGAGGTGCGCAACCTGGCGCAGCGCTCGGCGGCCGCGGCCCGCGAAATCAAGGGCCTGATCCAGGATTCGAGCGGCAAGGTCGCCGAGGGCGGCAAGCTGGTGGCACAGGCTGGCCAGACCATGCGCGAGATCGTCGACAGCGTGCGCAGCGTGACCGACATCATGACCGGGATCAGCGCGGCCAGCCAGGAGCAGACCGCCGGCATCGAGCAGATCAATCAGGCCGTGACGCAGATGGACGAGGGCACGCAGCAGAACGCGGCGCTGGTCGAAGAAGCAACGGCGGCGGCGACCTCGATGCGCGAACAGGCGGCCCGGCTGGCGCAGGCGGTGGCGGTATTCCAGATCGATGGGGAGCAGATGCAAGGTGCTTCTGCGGCCGCGGAAGCGACTGTGCCTGCGCCGGTCGCGCCAACCCTGCCGGTTCCGGCACCTGCCCCGGCCGTGAAACCGGCGCCTGCGCCACGCAAGGCAATCGCATCACCCAGGGCGCAAGCCAAGCCAGAAGCGACGTCTGCCGCAGCACCGGTTTCGACCGGGGATTGGGAAGAATTCTGAGTCCGGTCTGAGTCCGGCCGCCTGAGCGGCATCGACATCGACAACGGCAAGCTGCGGCTTGCCGTTTTTTTTGTATACCGCCATCCAACACATGTGCCGATAAAAACGTGCACATCGTCCAGCATTGTTTGCAATGCCACTGTCTTTGTCATTTTGTTAGCGTGCATGCATCGTTATGGTTCGCATTAGAACTTACTCTCATTGCCGAAAAGAAATATCACACAAACTATCGGCCTTGGAAGGTAATCTCATGGAACACGCAGTCAACGATCACGAAGTGCTCTCTTTCCGTCTCGGCAAGGAGGAGTA
>Ga0308163_10002874_pt1 | contig 15075 bp, 13 predicted proteins | sample PhyTR1_FD_201037 | JGI IMG/M metagenome (GOLD analysis project Ga0308163, IMG submission 201037) | Phyllosphere microbial communities from UC Gill Tract Community Farm, Albany, California, United States - DLSLT.R1 | ecosystem: Host-associated > Plants > Phyllosphere > Unclassified | place: USA...
GCCCGGTCGGGCCGCGCCGCCATCACCGCATCGATATAACCCTGCGGATTGGACAGGCTGGAGGCGGCGCCATCCAGGTAGGTCAATATCGGGCTGGCGGCAGCCGACATCAGCACGCAGGCCATCACCAGCAAGGCCACCGGCCCGGCTTCGATCACCCGCAAGCGCGGCGTGGTGCGCTTTTCCGCGCCCCAGAACGAGCGCATGCCGATCCGGCACAGCGTGATCACGCCCGCCAGGCCAGACAACAGCAGCATCGCGACAAAGGCCCACACCGCCAGCGAATCCACCGCGGTGGGCGCCGACGCAATGGCCGCCGACAAAATGGCGAACTTGCCGATGAAGCCCGACAAAGGCGGCATGCCGGTAACCAGCAGCGCACAACTGACGAAGGCCAGGCCCAGGAAGGCCATGGCAGCCGGAATGGCCACGCCGACCACGTCGTCACTGCGCATGGCGTCCGCCGGGTCTTCCACCCCGAAGGCCTCGAAAGACACCGCCAGCAGGTCGGCCCCGAACACCCGGCTGCGCGCCACCATTTCCACCAGCAGGAAGAAGGCGCCGGTGGCGGTGACCGAGCTCACCATATAGAAGAGCGCCGGCGCATTCAGGCGCGGATCGTTCAAGCCGAAGGCGGTCAGCACAATGCCCGAGGACATCAGCACGCAGTACGCGACCACACGGTCGAGCTGCTGCGAGGCGAGCAGGCCAAGCGTGGCAAAGCCGAGTGTCGCCAGCCCGCCCGCCACCATCCATTCGCCACCCAGCGGCGCAAACACGCCGGCCGGCGCCAGCAAGGTGTCGAGCCGGACCAGCGCATACACACCGACCTTGGTCATGATGGCGAACATGGCGGCCACCGGCGCCGATGCTGCCGTGTAGGCACTGGGCAGCCAGAAGTTGAAGGGCCAGACGCCCGCTTTCACCAGGAACGCCATCGCCAGCAAGGCAATCCCCACCGAGAACTGGGTGCGCTGTGCTTCCGACAAGGCTTGTACGCGGCCGACCATGTCGGCCATGTTCAGCGTGCCGGTCATGGCGTAGATGAGTGCTACGCCCAGCAGGAACAGGAACGAGGCCGCCAGGTTGATCGCCACGTAATGCAGGCCGGCACGCACCCGCGCCACGCCCGAGCCATGCAGCAGCAAGCCGTAGGACGCCGCCAGCAAGACCTCGAAGAACACGAACAGGTTGAACAGGTCACCCGTCATGAAGGCGCCGCTCAGGCCCATCAGCAGGAACTGGAACAAGGTGTGGAAATGCACCCCCACCCGGTCCCAATGGGCCAGCGAATACACCAGCGTGGCAAAGCCCAGCAGAGACGTCAGGCCGACCATGACCGCAGCCAGCTGATCGACCACAAGCACGATGCCGAACGGCGCGGGCCAGCCGCCGGGCAGGTACACCACGATGCCGGACGGCCAGATCTCGGGCCAGGCGCCGCCGGCCGCGCGCAGCAACATCACCGCGCAGAAGCCGTGGATCAGCACGGCGATGATCGCCAGGGCCTCGCGTGCGCCGCGCTGCGACTCGCGCAGCAACATCATCAGCGCCCCGGTAAGCAGCGGGACGGCGACGGGCAGAATCGGAAGATGGGTCATCCAGCTCAAGACTCGGACTCCCTGCCGTCGACGTGGTCGGTACCGGTGAAGCCGCGTGCGGCCAGCAGCACCACCAGGAACAATGCCGTGGTGGCAAAGCCGATCACGATCGCCGTCAGCACCAGCGACTGCGGCAGCGGATCGTCATACAGGGTCGGATCCAGGCCACGCACGGCATCGATCACCGGCGCGCGCCCCGTCGTGAGCCGGCCAGCGCTGAAGATGAACAGGTTGACCGCATAGGACAGCAGGGTCAGACCCATGATGACCTGGAAGGTACGCGGGCGCAGGACCAGCCAGATGCCCGAACCGGCCACCACGCCCACCGCGATGGCGTAGACCAGCTCCATTGAAATCGTGAATTCCATCATGTTTCTCCGTCGGTGAGCTGGGTGCCCGCACGTCCGGCCGTCGGCCGACGCTGGCTGCGCAAGGACTGGTGGGCCAGGGCCACCAGGATCAGCACGGTGGCGCCGATCACCAGCATGTAGACGCCGATGTCGAAGATCAGCACGCTCGACAAGTGCACCTCGCCCACCAGCGGCAGCACCGGATGCCAGGCAATCGCGGACATGAAGGGCATGCCGGCGAACCAACCCATGACCCCTGCCGCCACCGCGCACAGCAGGCCGAAGGCCATCCAGTACTGCGGGTGAATGCGCGTGCGCGATTCCACCCACACCGTGCCGCCCACCATGTACTGCAGGATGGCGGCAGTGGCCATCACCAGGCCGCCGACGAAACCACCGCCCGGCTCGTTGTGGCCGCGCAGCAGGAAGAACAAGGACACCATCGCGGCAATCGGCAGCAGCAGGCGCACATTGACCGCAGGAATGCGCATCGCACTCCCCGGCAGCATGGCTGTGACGTCGGGCGCCGGATGGTCGTCGGCTTCGTCCTGATCCAGCTGCTGGTGCGGCCGGTCGATGCTCTCTGGTGGCGGACGGAAGCGTCGCAGCAAGGCGTAGACGGTCAGCGCCACGATGCCCAGCACGGTGATTTCACCCAAGGTATCGAAGCCCCGGAAGTCGACCAGAATCACGTTCACCACATTGGTGCCGCCGCCCAGCGGCAAGGCGTTCTCGATGAAGAACGGGCCGATGCCGGGCACCGTCGGGCTGGTCAGCATCACATAGGTAATGGTGGCCAGGCCCAGGCCGACCGCGCAGGCCAGCACCAGGTCACGCAGGCGGCGCAGCTTGGCGCGTGCCGGTTCATTCTCGTCGTCGCGCGCAATCCGGCGCGGCAGCCAGCGCAAGCCCAGCAGAATCAACACCACCGTGACCACTTCAACCGTCAACTGGGTCAGCGCCAGGTCAGGGGCCGACAGCCACACAAAGGTCAGGCAGGTAATCAACCCTGCCCCGCCTGACAGCATCAAGGCGGCAAGGCGGTGATACTTGGCCTGGGTGGCTGCGGCCACCGCGCTTACCCCGCCGATTACCCACATCAGCAGGAAGACCGGATCGAGTTCCGTGACCTCGCGGCGCGGCCCGGCGGTGTCACCCGTCCACCACAAGGCCGTGCCGATGATCAAGCAGCCCAGCACCAGCAGGAACAACTGCACCTGCAGGCGGGTGGACGACAACAGTCGCAGCGCATAACCGGCGCCGCCCGTGGCCACGCCCATCAGAAAGTCGAAGCTGCGCTTGCCGTCAAACCGGTAGATCACAGGCGCGCGGCCCGGGTAATCACGTTGATGGCGGCGCAAGGCCAGGTACAGACCGATGCCCCCCAGCAAGGCCAGCAAGCTCATCACCAGCGGGGTATTCCAGCCATGCCACAGCGCCAGGCTGTAGGCAGGCAGCGATCCGCCCAAAATGGCGCTGGCAGCCGTCGCGAGCAAAGGACCCACGGTATAGGCCGGGAGCACGCCGACCACCAGGCAGGTGATCACCAGCAAGGTGCTGGGCAGCAGCATCCAGCGTGGGGGTTCGTGCGGTGGGCGCGGCAGGTCCGCCGACGGTGCCGGGCCGAAAAACACCTGCAGAATGAAGCGCAGCGAATACGCCACGCTGAAGGTGCTGGCGACCACCGCCGCCAGCGGCAGCAACACCCGAATGCTCAGGTTGCCGGCCACGTAGACCGTTTCGGTGAAGAACATCTCTTTCGAGATGAAGCCGTTCAGCAAGGGCACACCGGCCATCGAGGCGGCGGCCACCATGGCCAAGGTGGCCGTGATCGGCATGGCCCGCCGCAGACCGCTCAGCCGCCCAAGATCGCGTGTACCGGTCTCGTGGTCGACGATGCCGGCCGCCATGAAGAGCGAGGCCTTGAAGGTGGCATGGTTGACGATGTGGAACAGCGCGGCCACCAGGCCAATGGTGCTGTTCATGCCCAGCAGCAGCGTGATCAAACCCAGGTGACTGATGGTCGAATACGCCAGCACACCCTTCATGTCTTGCTGGAAGATTGCGGCGTAAGCCCCTATCACCAAAGACAAAAGTCCCGCGCCACCCACGATATAAAACCAGGCGTCCGTACCCGACAGCACCGGCCAGAAGCGGGCCAGCAGAAACACGCCCAGCTTCACCATGGTGGCCGAATGCAGGTAGGCCGACACCGGGGTCGGCGCGGCCATGGCGTTCGGCAGCCAGAAATGGAAGGGGAACTGCGCGCTCTTGGTAAGTGCGCCCAGCGCGATCAACACCAGGGTGGTCAGGTACCAGGGATGGGCGCGAACCACCTCGCCAGCCTGCAGGACCACGTCCAGCTCGTAGCTGCCAACGATGTGGCCCAGCATCAGCATGCCGGCCAGCAGGCACAGCCCGCCTGCCCCCGTCACGGTCAGCGCCATGCGCGCGCCGCGGCGGGCATCGGCACGGTGATGCCAGTACGCAATCAGCATGAAGGACGCGAAGCTGGTCACTTCCCAGAACACGGCCAGTTGCACCAGGTTGCCGGACAGCAGCACACCCAGCATGGCGCCCATGAAGGCCAGGAAGAACGCGAAAAAGCGCGGCACGGGGTCGGCCGGCGACATGTAATAGCGCGCATACAACACGACAAGCGCGCCCATGCAGGTGACCAGCATGGCGAACAGCCAGGCATAGCCGTCCATGCGCAAACTGAAGTTCAAGCCCAGCGAGGGCGCCCAGGGCAATACCATCCGTACCGGTTCGCCACTCTGGATGGCGGGATACAGGGATGCTGTCAGACAGACGCAGACCAGCGCCACGATGCCCGCCAGCCACGCCTCGGCATTGCGCGCGTTGGCCGGCAGCACGGCTGCACACAAGCTACCCAGGAACGGCAGCATGACGATAAGAAGCAATGTCATGCGCGCCCTCCTGGGGACCCGGCCGCAATGGCCAGCAAAGCAAATGGGATAGCCGAGCGAGCGGGCACCTTGACGCCGCTCATCGACCTCGAGCGTTGAACTTCATCGATCATCTGACCCCGCAAAGCAGTTCGGCTGCTGCCGAGATTGGATTTTTATTTTAATTTTATAGGGTCAAGCTGCCTGATCGACGCAGATTGCATATTTTTTTGCACAAATCGCGCCAATTAAGCGGCGATTGGTGCTTTTTTCAGGCCTCCGTTGCCGGAAACAGCACGTCCGTGAAGCCGAAACGGCTGAAATCCGTAATACGCATTGTGTACAGCGTGCCAACCAAGTGGTCGTATTCATGCTGCACAACGCGTGCATGGAAGCCGGTCGCCTCGCGATCGATGACATTGCCGTCGGCATCGAGGCCCTGATAGCGGATGTGCTTGTAACGCGGCACCACGCCACGCAAGCCGGGGATCGACAGGCAGCCTTCCCAGCCGTCTTCGATTTCGTCCGACAGCGGCGTGATCACCGGGTTGAGCAGCACCGTGCGCGGCACCGGCACGGCGTCCGGGTAACGTTCGCTGCGCTCATAACCGAAGACCACCGCCTGCAGATCAACGCCGATCTGCGGGGCAGCCAGCCCGACCCCGCCTTCGGCGTGCATGGTGTCGAACATGTCTTCGAACAGCTGGTTCAGTTCCGGCGTGCCGGTTTGCTGCACCGGCTGCGCAATGCGCAGCAGCCGGGGATCGCCCATGCGTACGATTTCACGAATCATCACTTGCCTCCGCGGCGCTTCAGGTCGCTGTTGATGCGTTCGCGCAAGGCGTTGGCCAGGGTGGTGTGGCCCATCGACTTGGCGAAGTCGGCCGCGTCCATGCCCAGCTGGTTCTTCAGCGTCGAATCCGCGCCCTCTTCCAACAACAACTTCACGGCGTCGAAGTGGTCCGCGCGGGCAGCCATCATCAGCGGCGTGGTTTCATTGGGCGCGGCAGCGTCGATGTAGGCGTAATTCGCAATGAACAGCTTGATCAATTCCACATTGCCGATGGTTGCCGCGTAATGCAAAGCCGTCCAGCCGGCCTGGTTCACCTCGGCGCCGCGCTTGACCAGGTCGGTCGCACGCGGGACGTCACCCTTGATCGCCAGATACATCAGCGGCGTTTCCTTGGCCGGATTCTGGATGTTCAGGTCGACGCCCTTGGCGTTGAGCAGCACGTCGTACACGCCCCAGGCGTCTTCCTTGATGGCTTCCATGATCGCCGGGCTGCCGTCTGCGCCGCGCGTGTTGGGCGACAAGCCGCGCGACAGCGCGTCCTTTACCTTCGGCGCGCGATCGTTACGCACATCGATGAAGAAATCGTCGAACTGGCCAGCGGCGGTCGCCGTGTTGGTGCCTGCGCAACCCGTGATGAAGACCATCGCAGCCATCATCAATGCGCCCAAGCCCAGACGACGGGTTGATGAGAAATTACTCGATATAAATGACATTCGCTTTATCTCTCAAGTCTTTGTTTTTATTAAGCAATAAGCCTTGATAAAAGCACACTTTTTAAAGTGATTTATCAAGACTGATTGCAGGATTTCAGCAGTCTGGCCACGCCGTAAAAGCTCAGGTCAAACGTGATGTGCGGGATCTATCCCGTTGAACAAACGGAAGAAATTCTCGGTTGATACGCGCGCTACGTCTGCAACCGTCATGCCACGCAATTCGGCGATCTTTTCGGCCACATGGATGACCTTCGACGGGTCGTTCTGCCTGCCACGGAACGGAACAGGCGCCAGGTAAGGCGAGTCGGTCTCGATCAGCAGACGGTCCAGCGGCACCATGCGGGCAACTTCCTGCAAGTCCCGGGCGCTCTTGAAGGTCACGATGCCCGAGAAGGAAATATAGAAGTTCATCGCCAGTGCGGCATCTGCCACTGCCTGCGATTCGGTAAAACAGTGCATCACGCCGCCCGCTTCCGATGCGCCCTCTTCCTGCATGAGGCGCAAGGTGTCGTCGGCTGCAGCACGGGTGTGGATGATCAGCGGCTTGCGGGTCTGGCGCGCCGCCTGAATGTGGCGACGAAAGCGGTCGCGCTGCCATTCCAGGTCGCCGGTCAGGCGGAAATAGTCCAGTCCGGTCTCGCCGATGGCGACCACCTTGGGCGTGGATGCCAGCTTTACCAGCTCGTCGACCGAGGGCTCGGGCCTGTCTTCATAGTCGGGATGCACGCCAACCGAGGCCCACAGGCCGGGCTGGCTGTCGACCAGCTGCATCAAGCCTGGCCAGTCGGTCAGGTTGACGCTGACGCACAGGGCCTGCGTCACCCGATTGGTACGCATGCGGGTCAGGATCTCGGGCAATTGCGCGGCGAGATCGGGAAAATTCAGATGACAATGAGAGTCGGCAAACATAAGCGGTAAACGGCACCAGGCGGGACAGTCGACAAGCTTAACCCGTTCGCCTCGCACGCCAAGGCTTACCCCTGCGGCGTCGCGTCCGCCACGCTTAGCCTATGCGCTTGCCCACATAGACCAGATCTCGAGACACGCCATCCAGTTCGGCGACCTGCGGCAAGCTGCCCCAGCGCGTGAAACCGAAGCGCTCGAACAAGGCCAGGCTGGGCTGGTTGTGGCCGAACACCAGGCCGATCAAGGTATGCGCACCGATCTGGCGTGCCTGTTCGACGGCGGCGTGCAGCAGCAAGGTACCCAGGCGCTGGCCGCGATAGTCCTCGCGCAAGTACACCGACACTTCCACGGTGCCCGCGTAGGCCGCGCGCGGGTGAAAGTCGGAAAAACTCATCCAGCCCGCCACCGGCTGGCCGACACTGAAGGTATCGCGCAACACCCACAGCGGCCGGTCGAGACGCTGGTGGCTGTCGAACCAGGGCTGCCGGCTGGCCACCGTCACAGGTTCCAGATCGGCCGTGACCTGACGCGAGGCGATCGTGCTGTTGTAGATGTCGACGATCGCCGGCAAGTCGTCTTGCGTGGCCAGGCTGAGCGGGAAGCGCGTTTTCATGGGTGTAGAGACGTGGGTCGATGATTTACTTGCCGCGCGCGGCCTCGACCACCCGCAGCAAGGTTTCGTGGGCAAACAGGCGGCCGTTCAAAGGGTGGCCGGAGATTCCCTGCTGACGCTGCAACCAGCGGCTCAACTCGACGATCGCCACCCGTCCGGCGCCCTCGCCGATGCGGCCCAACGCCGCTGCCGCACTGGGGTAATAGCGCGCCGCTGCACCGGCCTGAATCAGCGCCACGTCCGTGGTCATGCGCTGCAAGGCGTCCAGCCACTGGGTGGGCGGCTGTTTTTCCAGCATTTCAACCATCGCACCCACATCCGGACTGCGGCCGGCTGCCAAGGTATCGATCAGATCGCCCAGCCAGACCGGGCGCGCAGGCGACTCGGCCTGGAAGCTGCGCCATGCGCCCATCGGCGCCCCGCCATTGGCCGCCAGGCGCCCGGCGGCATCGTCAGCCCCCTGGGCCGTCAGCCACGCCAAGGCCACATCGGGCGTCGGCACCGGCAGCGGCAGACGACGGCAGCGCGACACCAGGGTCGGCAACAGGCGATCGGGCGCGTTGCTCACCAACAGGAAGACCGTCGCTGGTGGCGGTTCTTCCAGAATCTTCAGCAGGGCATTGGCCGACACCACATTCAGGCTGTCGGCGGGATACAGCACCACCACCCGCAAACCGCCGCGGTGGGTGCCGGTCGTGGCCCAGGCCTCCATCGCGCGAATCTGCTCGACGCGGATTTCCTTGGACGGCGCCTTCTTGGAAGACTTGGCCGCCACATCAACGACCGGCCCATCGCCATCCTCGCTGTCACCGGCTTCTTCATCGCCCTCTTCCTGCGCCAAGGCGTCAGGCCGGATACGGCGAAAGTCCGGGTGATTGCCGCTGGACATCCACACGCACGCCGGACAGACCCCGCACGCCAGGTGACCGCGCGGTGCTTCGCACAGCAAGGCAGCCGCAGCCGCCCGGGCAAAGTCCACCTTGCCGGTGCCGGCCAGGCCGTGGATCAACCAGGCATGGGCAAAACGTTCGCGGTGCGACAGCCATTGCTGCGCGGTCTGCGCATACCAGGGGGGAAAGACGGCCAGGCTCATGCTGCCACCCAGCTACGCAGTTCCTGCGCCAGCACATCGCGGATTGCCTCGATGGTCTGGGTGCCATCGATCACCTTGATGCGATCCGGCGACGCGGCCACGCGCGCCAAGTAGGCGTTGCGCGTGCGCTCGAAGAACGCATCGCTTTCCTGCTCGAAGCGGTCCGGCACGCGGGCTCGGCCCAAACGTTCGCGCGCTACCGCAAGGGGTACGTCGAACAACCAGGTGCGGTCGGGCTGCAATCCCGGGTGAAGCCATTGTTCCAGTGCCGCGACCCGCTCGCCACCCAGCTGGCGACCGCCACCTTGGTAGGCGTAGCTGGCGTCGGTGAATCGGTCGCTGAGCACCCAGCGGCCGGCCGCCAGCGCCGGTTCGATCACCTGCTTGATGTGCTCGCTGCGGGCAGCAAACATCAGCAAGGTTTCGGTTTCCAGGGACATGGGTTGGTTCAACACCATCTCGCGCAGCGTTTCGGCCAGGGGCGTACCGCCCGGCTCGCGCGTCTGCAAGACATCAATGCCCAGGTCACGCAGGGTTTGCGCAATCCAGTCCACGTGCGTGCTTTTGCCCGCACCATCCACGCCCTCGAGCGTCAGGAAACGGCCACGCGGGCCGCTTTTTTCGATCGACGACAAGGTCATGGCTTGCTGGGGGCGGGTGCTGGTTTGGGGGTATCGGGTGTGGCTGGGGTAGTCGCATTAGCCGGGGTAGCCGGCGCTGCCGGGTCGGTCTTCACGCCTTCCGTCGCGGCAAAGTCCGTGCTGGACGAGTCCGCACCGCTTGCCTCGACACCCGGCACGGATGCCGGGGCAGATGCGGCCCGACCCGCCGCGCGCATGGCGGCGATATAGCGGGCAACTTGGCGGTTATGGCCAGCCAGGTCTTCCGAGAATGCGCTGGTGCCGTCGCCACGCGACACGAAATAGAAGAACTTGTGCTTTTCCGGCTGCACGGCGGCCAGCAAAGCCTGACGCCCCGGTGCGGCAATCGGCGTGGGCGGCAGGCCGGTACGCGTATAGGTATTCCACGGCGTATCGGCACGCAGATCGCGGCGGCGCAGGTTGCCATCGAAGGACTCGCCCATGCCGTAGATCACGGTCGGGTCGGTCTGCAAGGGCATGTTGATGCGCAGGCGATTGGCAAACACGCCCGAGATGCGTTCGCGCTCGGTATGCAGGCCGGTTTCCTTCTCGACGATGGACGCCATGATCAAGGCTTCGTAGGGCGTCTTCAGGGGCACGTCGGCGCTGCGCTTGGCCCAGATCTCGGCCAATTCTTTCTTCTGCGCACGGTATGCGCGCTTCAGGATGTCGGTGTCCTTCGCGCCACGTGCAAACAGATAGGTGTCCGGGAAGAACAGGCCTTCCGGGTGTGTCTCGTCGGCGCCGAGTTCCTTCAGCAGGCTTTCATCATCCAGGCCGGCCAGCGTATGCGTCACATCAGGATGCTTGCCGAGTGCCGCGCGAATCTGCCGGAAGGTCCAGCCTTCGATGAAGGCGACCTCGCGCTGGGTCACGTCGCCGCGGCTCATGCGCGTCAGCAAGGTCCACAGGCTTTCGCCGCGTGCAAGTTCATAGCCGCCTGCCTTGACCTTGGTGTCGGTGCCCGTGATCCGGGCCACCGCAATCACCGCCTCGGGCGGGATGCCGACGCCGGCATCGTGGACCTGGCGCGCCACGCTGCGCATGGTGCTGCCCTGGTCGATCACGAAGTCGATCTTGTCCGCTGGAAGCGGCAAAGGTGCGTAGATGACGGCCAGCACAGCACCGGCGCCGACCAGGATGCCAAGGAACAGCAGCATGAAGAGGCCGCTGAACAGGCGGCCGGCAAACGAACGTTTGGACAAGGCAGAGACCAAATAAAACGACGCGTGGCCGGGCTGCCTATAATAACGTGATCCAAGCTCAAGCTTCATCGATGCGCCGGTCTGGCGGCAAAGGGTGCCTCACCCTGCTCCTGTCCTCGGCCGGCCCGTCCCTTCTTCAAGGCAGGCCATGGCTGAATCCGTCCTCCCCAATCCCGCCGAACATCCCGTGCCGGTGGCCGGCGTCCCGCCGATCGCCGCCATCGAGGCCTGGTCAGGCCCGTCGCTGCACGTAGCGGCCCTCGACCATCTGCAGGTGTTCGACGCCACCGGCGCCGACACCTGGACTTTCCTGCAATCCCAGCTGACCCAGGATGTGGCCAAGCTGCCGGCAGACCAGGCACGCCTGGCCGGTTACTGCACCGCCAAAGGCCGCCTGCTGGCAAGCTTCGTGGTCTGGTCCGAACAGCCTGCGGGCGAGCTGCCGCGCGCCCTCGCCCTCGTGGACGCGAGCCTGTCGGCCGGCCTGCTGAAACGCCTGTCGATGTACGTGCTGCGCGCCAAGGTCAAGCTGGGCGTGACCTCGCTTGCGGCCTACGGCGTGCAGGCACGGGTAGCGGCAGATGCCGCCGCGCTGGTCGGCATGGCGGGCGAGTTGCCCAGCAAACCCTGGTCACGCGTGGAATTGCCCAGCGGCACCTGGATCGCCGCGCCGGCGCAAGGCGACAGCCAGCGCTGGTGGTGGATCGCAAGCGCCGAACAACATGCCGAACTGCTGGCGAAAGCCCGCGGTGTGCTGGAACCGGGTGACGTCCAGGCCTGGCGCCGTGCGGATATCGCCGCCGGCCTGCCTTGGATCGAAGCCGCCACCCAGGACATGTTCGTGCCGCAATCGGTCAACCTGGAACTGGTTGAAGGCGTGAGCTTCACCAAGGGCTGCTACCCCGGCCAGGAAATCGTCGCCCGCAGCCACTACCTGGGCAAACTCAAGCGCCGCATGTTCGCGGGCATCGCCCATGGCGCCACTGACCCCGCCGGCCTGATCGGTGCAGACGTCTTTCACAGCGAACGTGACAACGAACCCTCGGGGCGCGTCGTCAATGCCGCACTGGCAGACGACGGCGTCGCCTTGCTGCTCGAAAGCACGCTGGCCAGCGTCCAGTCAGGCCATCTGTCGCTGGCCGCGCCCGACGGCGCCAAGATCGAACTGCGCGCCCTGCCCTACGCCTTCCCGGGTTAAGCCATGTGCCTGCTTGCGTTTGCGTGGGACCCCACTGCCGCCACGCGCTTCGTGATGGCCGCCAATCGCGACGAATACTACGCACGCCCCTCGGTGCCGGCCGGCTGGTGGGCGGCCTACCCCGACATGTGGGCAGGCCAGGACTTGCAGGCAGGCGGCACCTGGATGGGCATCACACGTGGCGGTCGCTTCGCCGCGATCACCAACGTGCGCGAACCGCAGACGGTGCGGCCCGGCGTGCAGTCGCGCGGCCTGCTGGTGCTGGAATTCCTGACCGGGCTGGCTTCGCCCGAGGACTACCTGGAAGCCGTCGAAGAAGGCGCGGACCAATTCCCGGGCTTCAACCTGCTGGTCGGCGACCTGTATGGCGCGGCGCCCAGCATCTGGTATTACAGCAATCGCGGCGGCGAGGCGCCCTGCCCCTTGTCGCCGGGGGTATATGGTCTGTCCAATGCATCACTGGACACACCCTGGCCGAAAGTCGTGTCGCTGACCTCGGCGCTGGCGCTGCTGAAGGCGGCCGATGCGCCGCTGGAATCCTACCTGCGCCCGCTTGCCGACCGCCATATTGCACCAGACCAGGCGCTGCCCAGCACCGGTGTCACACTCGCCATGGAGCGCATGCTGTCGGCACCTTTCATCATCAGCCCCGACTACGGCACGCGTTCGCAGACTGTCTTGATCGCCAGCGCCGAGCGCCAGGTCGACGTGCTGGAACGCAGCTTCGACAATGCAGACCAGGCCACGCTGCTGGCCCCGGCCAGCGTGCACAGCGACCGGTTCATGATCGATTGATGTGGGATTGATCCGGCTTGGCTGATTGGCGAGTGGTTTTCGGGCCAGTGGGTTCAAGCCTGATTGCTTTAACTCTGCATGATCCAGGCTCGGCTGAGCGGCAGCCGCTTTCACGCCGTTTTCAAGTGCTTCCCAAGCCACGCCACCGTATCCCGATGCGCCTGGCGCGCCGCCGCCAGGGCGCCGCCCATGTTGTAGAAGGCATGCGCCATGCCTTCGTAGACGGTCATCGCTACATCCACACCCGCCTCGTCCAAGCGGTTTGCGTAGGCGATGCCCTCGTCCACCAGCGGATCGCACTCGGCCAACTGCAGCAAACAAGGCGGCAAGCCCGCCAGGCTTGGCGCATCCAGCACCGCAAAACGCCAGTCCTGGCGGTCGGCGTCGTCGCGCAGGTAATTGCCGAAGAACCACTGCACGGTCTGGGTGTCGAGCAAGTAACCATCGCCATAGGCCGCGTGCGACGGGGTGTCTTGCCAAGCGCAGGTGCCCGGGTAGACCAGCACATGGGCCGCCATGTCCATCCCTGCATCCCGCGCCCGGATTGCCGCCTGGGCCGTCAAGGTGCCGCCCGCGCTGTCACCCATGCCGGCCATGCGGGTGCGATCAATGCCCAGTTGTTCGGCCCGATCCCACACCCAGCGCCAGGCATTGAACACATCGTCGGCCGCAGTCGGAAAACGATGTGTGGGCGCCAGTCGGTAATCCAGCGAAAGCACCCGTGCCTTCAGCCCATTGGCCAGCATGCGGCAAATCGAATCGAAGCTCTCCAGCCCGCCGATCGTGAACCCGCCGCCATGGCTGTAGATCAGCAAGGGGGTCGGCGCAGTCGTGTCGGTGTCCATACCGGTGTAGAGGCGTCCGTCGATCTGACCACCTGCGACCGGAATCAACATCGGACGCACATCGGCCACCGGCGCCGGATTCAAGTCCAGGATCGGGCTGGATTTCTCGTAGAAATCACGTGCGTCTTCGGGGGTTCGCTGCCAGAACGGCGCACGCCCGGCGCGGTGGATACGATCGATCAGGTCGGCTGCCTTCGGGGCGAGCGGACGCGGGTGCTGCAGGGACGGAAAGCGGGGTTCGCGCATGGAACGGAATCAACAGAAAACGAGGCGACAGGGGCCGGGGTTCAAGCGTAACTCGACAAGGCCGGATCGCCGCTCGAATCCAGATGCGGAATCGCATTGAAGCTTACCAACTGCAGCCCCTTGCGCGTGGTCTTGAAGGTACTGATCGCCGTGTTGCGCACATGCAGGTTCAGGTGCACCGCGCTGGCCGCAGGCGCTTCCAGCGCCGCACACACGGCAGCGGCCACCGGTCCGCCCGAGGTGGACACCAGCACGTTGCCGTCCGGGAAGCGCAGCCGCAAGTCGTGCAGCACATCCATGATCTGCTGCTGAAACACCGCAAACGTCGGCATGCCCAGCGGCTCGGTGCTGCCCTCGGCCCAGGCCAGCAGGCCGTCTCGAAGCTGGCGAAAATGGGTGCGGACGCTGTCCGGGTCGCGTTGCGCGGCTTTCGGGTCGAAGCTGGGCGGCGCGCCCAGAAACGCGGTCATCACCGACATCGCGTCGTATTCGTTCAAGGCCGCTATGCGTTCAACCTCGTGGGCGGCATTCGCCCCGTCCAGAATGGCGTGCGCGGTTTGCATGTGCCGGGTCAAGGTGCCCGCCACCACGGCATCGAAGGTCAATCCCAGCGAGCCAAAGTGCTGACCCAGCAAATGCGCCTGCCGCTGGCCCAGGTCAGTCAGACGATCGTAATCTTCCGTGCCAAACGCTGCCTGCCCGTGCCGTACTACGTAAAGCGTACCCATCTACAAAATCCCTGTTGGCGTAGTGCTGTCCATCCCTATTCTGACGCATCGCCATGACAGAGGCAGCCGTTCATGCTGCGGCACACGGCTATCCGATCAGCCAGCAGCGTCCAGCATGCCCCGCAATTGCTCGGCCAGCTCGGGCCGCCCTGCGTACGGGTCCGCCGGCAATCCGCCAGCGACAATCGCACCGGCCCGGGCGGCATACTGTCCCAAGGCCTTGGGGTGCGAATACAGGTAGAAGCGGCCCTCGGCCACGCCCTCGAATGTCAGCAAGGCGACATCGCGCGCACTTACCTTGCCGCCTGCCACCGCCTTGGCGGTCAGCAGCTGCGCAGCCCGCTGCGATGCGCTTTGACCCGCCTCCGGGCCACACGCAATCGCTGTCGGCACGAAAAACGGGCACAACACCGATGCCCCGATAGGCGCCTTCACCAGG
>Ga0308163_10002875_pt1 | contig 15074 bp, 10 predicted proteins | sample PhyTR1_FD_201037 | JGI IMG/M metagenome (GOLD analysis project Ga0308163, IMG submission 201037) | Phyllosphere microbial communities from UC Gill Tract Community Farm, Albany, California, United States - DLSLT.R1 | ecosystem: Host-associated > Plants > Phyllosphere > Unclassified | place: USA...
CGCAGTCGCTCCAGGCGCCTTGCAGCGTGTATTCCAGTTGCTGTCCGGTGAAGTTCATCAACGTCAGGAAGCTGTCGCCGCGCGCCAGCGCCAGCACGCCGTCCGGCGCGTCGGCCAGCAACGTGCGCGGCGCGTTGGCGGCCAGCGCCTCCTGCTGGCGGCGCACGCGTATCAGATTGGCCAGTCCCTGGAACATGATCCCCGACAGGCCGGTTTTATCGTAGCGGTGTTTCCAGCGCTGCTCATCAAACACGGGGCGCTGCAACCAGCGGCTGTCCATCGCATGCTGCGGACGATCGAGATAACTGTAGTCGTTTTCCATCGCCAGCTCGTCGCCCATGTACAGCACCGGCAACGCGCCAAAGCTCAACGCCAACCCGTGCAGCAATAGCATCCGGCGCAGCGCCAGCGACCGTTCCGCCTCATTGCGGGCGGTCTGCAAACCGGCCAGCGAGGCGGCCATGCCGTTGCTGCCGTGGGCCGCGTTCGGATCGGTGCTCTGGAAGGCCGCGCCGCTGGCGTAACTGCCTTCCGCACCGCTGAAGAAGCGCGCCGCGCCGGCCAGCCGCGCCGCGCCGCCGGCGGACGAACCGACTTCCGCCTCGGCGCGCAGCACGTTCCAGCCGATGTCGTCGTGGCAGCGCACGTAACTGAGCCAGGTTGCGGCCGACGGCAGCGCCGGCGTGTTGCGGATCACCTCGCGCAGCACGCCAGTGTTTTGTTCGGCCAGCGCGACCCAGCCCGCTGCCATCAGGCTGCTGTGATAAGCGATATGGCATTCCGGCGCGGCGGCGCTGCCCAGATAGGCCGGCAGCTCGCGCGTCGGCACGATGGCCTCGGCCTTCAGCAGCACGCCCGGCGCGACGATGTCGACGATGGCGCGCAGCGCCTGCAGGATCTGGTGCGCCTCCGGCTGGTTCATGCTGTTGGTGCCTTCGCGCTTCCACAGGAAGGCGGTCGAATCGAGACGGAACACTTCGATGCCGCGATTGGCGAGGCGCAGCATCGCCGCCGCCATCTCGCCGAAGACGTCGGGGTTGGACCAGTTCATGTCCCACTGGTAGGGATAGAAGGTGGTCCATACCCAGCCGCCCATCGCTTCGACGTAGGTGAAGTTACCCGGCGCGACTTGCGGAAACACCTGGCCCAAGGTGCGCTCGTGGCGGTCCGGCATGTCGCGATCGGGGAAAACGTGGAACATCGCGCGCGCTTTGGCATCGCCGGCTTTCGCGGCCAGTGCCCACTGGTTGTCGTCGGCGACGTGGTTCAGGATGAAGTCGGAGCACAGGCTGATACCGGCGCCGCGCAGGCGCGTGGTTAGCGCGTGCAGGTCGGCGTTGGTGCCCAGCGCCGGATCGACTTCGTCGAAGCTGGTGACGGCGAAACCGCCGTCGTTTTCGCCCTCGCGCGGACGCAGGAATGGCAGCAGGTGCAGGTAGCTTACGCCCAGCTCTTCAAGATACGGAATGCGTTCGACAACGCCTTTCAAGCTTCCGCCGAAATTCTGCACGTAGGCGCAATAGCCCAGCATGCGCTGGTTGAGGAACCAATCCGGTTGCGCGGTGCGCTGGATGTCGAGCGCGCGCAGTTCGGAGGGGCGATCGGCGTACAGATTGCCCAGGGACGCCATCAGATCGCCGAGCCATGCGTCGAAGCCGGCGTGGTCGCCGTACAGGCCGGCCAGCAGGCGGCGCAGCACCGGCTCGGCCGTCTTCAGTCGTTCGGCCGCTTGCGGTCGCAGATCTTCGGGAAGGACCGCTAGCAGGCGGTGCGTGGTTACTTGAGAGGGCATAGTCGAAAGGCTGGTGATGGGTTTCGTAGGGGGGATTAGGCGGAACGCCGTAATCCACCATGCATGCGCCGCCGATGACGCATGCATGGCGGATTACGCTTCGCTAATCCGCCCTACGTGTTGCAGATTGACGCCTGGTGTAGCTTAGAAGGCGTACGACAGCGTGACCTTCGCGGCGCGGCCGGTGATCGAGCGCGCCGCGTGGCCGTCGCCTTCCACCTCGGTGTAGCCGATCTGGTTGAACAGGTTATTGGCACTCAACGACACGGTGGCCTTCTCGGTGACGCGGTAGTTGACGAACGCGTTGACCACCGCGTACGAAGGCATCTCGATGGTATGCGCATCGTCTCCCCACGACTTGCCGGTGCCGATCACGCTGGCGCCGACCGTTGCGTCGCCGATGGTGTAGGTCGGCGCGACCTGGTAAATCCACTTGGCCTGACGACGTGGCGAATTGCCGATGTTGGCCACGTCCGCGGCGGCGGTGCCGGTGATCCTGGCGTGCGTGTACGTTGCGCCGCCGGTGATGCGGAAGTCGCCGATCGAATAGGCGCTTTCCAGCTCCACACCCTTGGCGTCGTACTTGTTGGACGTGCTGCGCTGCGTGGTCGCCTCGTAGTTGCTCTCGTCGGTCTTGGCCTGGAACAGCGTCACAAAGGTGCTCAAACCGCCACTGCGCCATTTCACGCCGCCTTCGAGCTGCTTGACGGTGTTGATATTGATCGGCGCCGAGCCATCGAGCGGTGTGCCGAACAGGATACGATCCGCATTGAACGCCACGCCGTCGCTGACGCGCGCGAACGCCGCCAGGTTGTTCGTGATACGGTAGTTACCACCGACCGAATACGAGGTGTGGTTGATTTTGTAGTTGACCATCTGCTCGGTGGCCGGATCGTAGCGCAGGCCGCCGGTGGCGGTGTTGGCGCTGCCGTTGGCTTCCTGGCGGTCCTGGCGCACACTCGCGTCCAGGTTCAACGGACCGGCTTCGTAGCCGACGTTCAGGTAAGGCGACGTCAGTTTATATTCCATATCGACCGCGCGCATGCAGCAGCCGCCGAAAGCCGGGCCGACCAGGCCTGGCGTGGTGCTCGGCGTTTGCAGCAGCGACGGCTTGTCGCCGCTCAGCTGCATCAGGTATTCGTTGAAGTTCCACGTCAGCGCCAGCTTCTGGTTCGACAGATACAGACCCGCCGTGGTAGTCAGCTTGGCGCCATCGGCCAGCTTGAAGGTCTTCGACAGTTTGGTGTCGTTGAGCGTATTGCCGGCGTCGTCGATCGAGGTGTTGAACACCACGGCAGAGAAGGCGAGGCCGTTGTAGGCATGGCCGCGATTTGGCCCGGTGGCGAAGGTGTAGTTGCCGTCCACGCCGCTGTTACCGGCGAAGACGCCGGTGAAGCGACCGCTGTTGTCCGAGGCGCGGAACTTGTTACTCAGGTTCCAGCCGTGGCCCAGATCAAACGAGCCTTCCAGGCCGATCGAATCGCTCTTCACATGCAGGCCCTCGTTGACGTCCGTGGACACCGGCGTGTTGTTCTTGCCCAGCGTGACATCGCGCACCCAGTTCGGCGAGTAGAAGCTCACCGTGCGCGGATCGATGCCCGGGATCTCGGTGATCTGCTGGTTCACCACGCGCACCGGCACCGGCAGCGCGGTGGGCGACTTGTCGTCGACGTGCTTGAACGACAGGCGGATGAAGCCATTGTCCAGGTCATGCGTGATATTGCCGCGAATCTGGCCGCCGCTGGCGGTGCTCATGCCGGTATCGCGCACGCCTTCGCCGGTGCGGTAGCTGCCGCCAATGAAGAAGCGGGTCTTGTCCGAGATCGGTGAACCGTAATCGAAATCGTAGCGGGTCTCGTCGTAACCGAGGCCGCGGCTGATGCCGATATGGCCGCCCTTCTCTTCGCCGGTCTTGGTGATGAAGTTGATGATGCCGCCGGGCGCGTTGGTGGCCAGCGTGGAGGCCGAGCCGCCGCGCACCACTTCCAGATGATCGAGCGTGCCGTCGATCTTGACGTAGCTGTCCGGCGTGATGAAGTTGAAGTCGCCCGACTGCAGCACCGGCAGGCCGTCCTCCTGAATTTGCACATAGCGCGCGCCGCCGGCCGATACCGGCACGCCGCGCACGGTGATGTTGGCGTTGCCCTCGCCGCCCGACGACTCGGCGCGCACGCCAGGGACGGCGCGCAGCACTTCGGCCGCGCTCAGCGCCGCCGAATTCTTGATGACGTCCCCTTCGATGGTACTGATCGACACGCTGGTCTTCATTTTCGACGAGCCGGTGGTGGTGCCGGTGACGACCACGCGCTCCATGTTCAAGCCGTCAGCCGCGGCGGCGGCGGGGGCGGGAGCGGTTTCCTGTGCCGCGGCGGCGCCAATGTGCAGGACGGCGGCGGCGACGGCGGCCGTGATGACGGCCGGTTTAATGGTGCGGTGTTTCATGGTGGTCTCCAGATATTGTCGTTTTGCTCTGCTGTTTTGTTGAGCAGGTACGCCATTATTCCTTGAACCCGGATTTAATGCAATCGATTGCATAGAGGCGGTGCAATAAGGTCTTGGAGCAATGTTTTAGCAATGAAGAGGGACACTAAAAGCGCGGAATGAAACCGGTGCCGTGCGATTAATGCTGCACCGCACCATTAAATTGATGCAATCGGTTGCAAAAATCAGACGGCACGGCTGCTGGAGCGGACGACCAGCGTGGTGGGCAACTGCAGTGAAGGCGACGGCCGGCCCTCGACCAGTTCTAGCAGCGAGGCCACCAGCGCCCGGCCGGCCTCGCGGATCGGCTGCTGCACGGTGCTCAATGGCGGATGGAAGTAGGTCGACAACTCGATATCGTCATAGCCGACGACGGCCACCTGCCCCGGTACGAACAGGCCATGCTCGCGCATTGTGTTAATCGCCGTCATGGCCAGCAAATCGCTGCCGGCGAAGATGGCGTCGAACGCCACGCCACGCCTTAGCAGTTCTTCCACCGCCTCGCGTCCGCCCTGCGGCAGGAACGACACCGACACCTGCAACGCCGGATCGACGTCGATACCGGCCTTCCGAAGCGCGCGACGATAGCCTTCGTAACGCTGCCCCACCTCGGGCAGGTTGATATCGCCGAAGAAAGCGATGCGCTTGCGCCCCTCCTCGAGCAAATGCGTGACGGCCAGTTCGCCGCCGGTCATGTTGTCACCGCCGACGGTGCAGTACAGCTGCTGCGGCAGTTGCGCGCCCCACACCACGATCGGCACATGGCGCGCCGCCAGCTGGTTCAGTTGTTCGTGATGGCGCCACTGGCCGATCAACACGATGCCGATCACGCGTCCGGTATCGAACGGTCCGGCCGCCGCGTCCAGCTCCTCGGCGTTGACGCGCGAGACCAGCATATCGAAACCCTGCTCGGTGAGCGCGTCGGCCAGGCTGCCCAGCATCCCCAGGAAAAACGGATCGGACAAATGCTGGCGCGTGGCAGGATCGTACGGAATCACCACGCCGACGGTGCGGTTCTGCTTCATGCGCAGGTTCTGCGCGCCGATATTGATGGTGTATTTGAGCGAGCGCGCCAGCTCCATGATGCGCACGCGCGTCTCCTCGCTGACCAATTTGCTGCCGGCCAGCGCACGCGACACGGTCGACGTCGACACGCCCGCCAGGCGCGCGATATCGGCCATCTGCAAGCGCCGTTGCTGCGCCGAGGCGCTTTCCGCGTCGGGCGGCATCGTTTTAGGCATGGCTAACGTCGGGAATCAGGCGGATGGCACGGTGTCTTTGAACGACTGGCGTTCCGACAGTTTGTCGAACAACCTGGCCAGGTTGGCGTGATCGTCGCGCCAAGTGATCTCGGGGAAGCGGAACGACAGCCAGCCCAAGGTGCAGCCGACCGCCACGTCGGCCAACGAATAATTCTTACCGGCGCAGTAGGCCTGCTCGCCGAGCTTTTCCGACAGCGCCGCCAGGCCCAGGTGGACCTTGCGCATCTGGCGCGCGATCCAGTCCTCGCTTTGCAGCTCGATCGGCCGCTGGGTGCGCTCCAGCCGCACGATGATCGCGGCGTCCAGCATGCCGTCGGCCAGCGCTTCCCAGCACTTGACGTCGGCGCGGTCGCGGCCATTCGGCGGCAGCAGCTTGCATACCGGCGTCAAGGTGTCCAGGTACTCGACCATGACGCGCGAGTCGATCATCACGCTGCCGTCGTCCATGACCAGCGCCGGCACCTTGCCCAGCGGGTTCAAGGTGCTGATGGCCGTATCGGGCGCCCACACGTTTTCCAGCTCGAACTGGCAATCGAGCTTTTTTTCGGCCAGGACGACGCGAACTTTGCGAACATAAGGACTGGCGAGGGAACCGATAAGTTTCATGGATGCATTGAGTAGAAGGTTGGCAGACAGTATAACATCGGCGGGGTCGCCCTCCGCCAATGGTAAAATCACGTTTTGCCTTCTTCAACTTCCCCTCCTCGATCATGACCACACCTGCTTACTCCACGTTGTCGGCGCTGTCGCCGCTGGACGGCCGCTACGCCGGCAAAACCGACCTGCTGCGTCCCATCCTGTCCGAATCGGGCTTCATGCACCACCGCGTCAAAGTGGAAATCTCCTGGCTGCAGGCGCTGTCGCTGGCCGGTTTCGCCGAGATCAAGCCGTTTTCGGCCGCCGGCACCGCGCTGCTGGACAAGATCGCCAACGAGTTCAAGGAAAGCGACGCGGCCCGCATCAAGGAGATCGAAGCGGTCACCAACCACGACGTCAAGGCCGTCGAATACTGGCTCAAGGAACAAGTGAAGGACGTGCCGGAACTGGTCGCCGCGTCGGAGTTCATCCACTTCGCCTGCACCTCGGAAGACATCAACAACACCTCGCACGGCATGATGCTCAAGGCCGCCCGCGACGGCGTCATGCTGCCATCGCTGCGCAACGTCATCGCCAAACTGACCGACATCGCCATCACCAACGCCGACGTGCCGATGCTGTCGCGCACCCACGGCCAGACCGCCAGCCCGACCACCCTGGGCAAGGAGATGGCCAACGTCGTCGCCCGTCTGCAGCGCGCCATCAAACGCATCGAACAGGTCGAAATCCTCGGCAAGATGAACGGCGCGGTCGGCAACTACAACGCCCACCTGTCGGCCTACCCGTCGTTCGACTGGGCGGCGTTCTCGAAGGACGTCATCGAGCAGCGCCTCGGTCTGGTGTTCAACCCGTACACCATCCAGATCGAACCGCACGACTACATGGCCGAGCTGTTCGACGCCTTCGCCCGCGTCAACACCATCCTGCTGGACCTGAACCGCGACATCTGGAGCTACGTCTCGCTGGGCTACTTCAAGCAGAAGACCAAGGCCGGCGAAATCGGCTCGTCGACCATGCCGCACAAGGTCAACCCGATCGACTTCGAAAACTCAGAGGGCAACCTGGGCCTGGCCAACGCCGTGCTCAAGCACCTGTCGGAAAAATTGCCGGTGTCGCGGATGCAGCGAGACCTGACCGACTCGACCGTGCTGCGCAACATCGGCGTCGGCTTCGGCTACACCTTGCTGGCCTACGACAGCTGCCTGCGCGGCCTCAACAAGCTGGAAGTGAACCACGCCCGCCTGGCGGCCGATCTGGACGCCAACTGGGAAGTGCTGGCTGAGCCGGTGCAAACGGTGATGCGCCGCTACGGCATCGAGAACCCGTACGAGCAGCTGAAGGAACTGACGCGCGGCAAGGGCATCTCGAAGGACGCGCTGCGCGAGTTCATTCTTGGCCTCGCCATCCCGCAAGACGCCAAGGACCTGCTGCTGGACATGACGCCAGCCAACTACATCGGCATCGCCCCGGCTCTGGCAAAAGCCATCTGATGTAAATTAGCAATCTGTCATACACTAGCCTCCGCGACACATGTCCCGGAGGCTTTTTTCTTGCCTGTCAGCACAGACCGCGTTTCTTTGGTATATTCGCCCTAACACTTAGTCCTAACACGTACTATTTTTTGGAGTACCACCCATGCAACGCTATACCAAGACGGCAATGCTGCTGCACTGGCTGATCGCGGTGATGATCGTCTCGGCTTTCTTCCTCGGCCTGACGATGGTCGACATCCCCGGCTTCACGCCGACCAAGCTGAAATACTTCTCGTGGCACAAATGGCTGGGGGTAACGGTGCTCGCGCTGGCCGCGATCCGCCTGCTGTGGCGCCAGGCGAACAAGCCGCCGGCGCCGCTGGTGAGCATTCCACCGTGGCAGCACAAGGTTGCCGACGGCGTGCACTACCTGCTGTACTTCCTGATGTTTGCCGCGCCGATCTCCGGCTACCTGTACGGCAGCGCGGCCGGCGTGCCGGTGGTGTACCTGAAGCTGATTCCGCTGCCGGCGCTGATCGGCCCGGACCCTGAACTTAAGGCAATTTTAAAAACTGTTCATTATGTTTTGGTCATGACGATGGCGGGTGTTGTTGTCGCCCACGCTCTGGCCGCACTCAAGCATCACTTTATCGACCGCGACATCACGCTCAAGCGCATGCTGCCGCGCATATAGCCATACCCCTACCGGAGCCCTTATGAAAACCATCAAAAAAATCGCCCTCGTCTCCCTGATGGGTGTTGCCCTGGCCGCCAGCGCCGCCGTGCTCAAGACCGATCCGGCCAAGAGCTCGGTCTCGGCCACGTTCAAGCAAATGAACGTACCGATCGAATCGAAGTTCAAGAAATACACGGTCGCCATCGACTACGACGCCGCCAAGCCGGACGCCTCCAAGGCCACGGTGGAAGTCGAAACGGCCAGCCTGGACATGGGCGATCCGGAGTACAACAAGGAAGTGGCCAAGAAAGAATGGTTCAACTCGGCCCAATTCCCGAAAGCCACCTTCGTCTCGAGCGCCATCAAAAGCGCCGGCGCCGGCAAGCTCACCGTCACCGGCAAGCTGACAATCAAAGGCAAGGCCACCGACATCACCTTCCCGTTGACGGTCAAGACCGAGGGTGGCAAGCAAGTGTTCGACGGCGCGCTGCCGATCAAACGCCTGGCCTACAACATCGGCGAAGGCGAATGGAAGGACACCAGCATGGTGGCCGACGACGTCACGATCAAATTCCACGTAGTAGCAGGCCAATAAGTAGCCAACCATCCACCCAGGGAGACACACCGCATGAAACTGCAGATTCTGATCGCCACCTTGCTGGCCGCCTCGGCCACGTCCGCCATCGCCGCCACCTACAACGTCGACCCGACGCACACCTTCCCGAGCTTCGAGGCCGACCACATGGGGCTGTCGGTATGGCGCGGCAAGTTCAACAAGACCACCGGCACCGTCACCCTGGACCGCGCGGCCAAGACCGGCGGCCTGGACCTGGCGATCGACCCGGCCTCGATCAACTTCGGTTTCGACAAGATGGACAGCCACGCGCGCGGTCCGGACATGTTCAACGTCGAGAAATTCCCGACGATCACCTACAAAAGCAAATCGTTCAAGTTCGACGGCGAGCAGCTGGTGGGCGTTGACGGCGAACTGACGATGCTCGGCGTCACCAAGCCGGTCGCGCTCAAGGTCAACAAGTTCAAGTGCATCATGCACCCGCGCTACAAGAAAGAAGTCTGCGGCGCCGACGCCACGGCCGAGTTCAAGCGCAGCGATTTCGGCCTCAACTACGGCATGCCGAACTTCTCGCCCGAAGTCAAACTCGCGATCCAGATCGAAGCGATCAAAGCCGACTAAAAGCAACTCCGGGGTCAGGTCCACCATTTCTACACAAGCTGGACCGTAGGACTGATTAAAAGCCGCCCCGACATGGAAATACCCCAACTCCGGGGTCGGTTCCGCCACCTACACATGAGGTCGTGTAGAAATGGTGGACCTGACCCCGGAGTTGGTTTTTGGATCGTTAAAATGTGGTTGACGTATACGGCAATGCTGCGGATACTCTCAGCGCTGTCCCCGCCACCACTTTGGAAACGATATAAATGCATAAGACTCTGATCGCGCTCGCCATCCTGAGCACCGCCGCCCACGCCGACGAAGGCATGTGGATGCCGCAACAGCTGCCACAAGTGGCTAAGGAATTGAAAGCCGCCGGCCTGGAGCTGGACCCCGCCAACCTGACCAAGCTGACCGAGTTCCCCGCCGGCGCCATCGTCAGCCTGGGCGGTTGCTCGGCGTCGTTCGTGTCGCCACAAGGGCTGGTTGCCACCAACCACCATTGCGTCTACGGTAGCGTGGCGCATAATTCCACGCCGGAACGTAATCTGCTGGCGAACGGTTTCCTGGCGAAGAACTTCGGCGAGGAGTTGCCGGCTGCGCCCGGCAGCCGCATCTTCGTGACCAAGGCCGTCACCGATGTCAGCAAACAGGTGGTGACGCCCGCCGTCGCCAAACTGAGCGGCAAGAAGCGCAGCGATGCGATCGAGAAGAATAGCAAGGCCATCACCGCCGAGTGCGAAAAAGACGCCGGTCACCGCTGCACCGTGTCGTCGTTCTACGGCGGCCTGGAGTTTTACCTGAGCAAGCAGCTCGAGATCCGCGACGTGCGCCTGGTGCACGCGCCGCCTGAAGGTGTGGGCAAGTTCGGCGGCGATACCGATAACTGGATGTGGCCGCGCCATACCGGCGACTACGGCTTCTACCGCGCTTACGTTAGCAAAGATGGCAAGGCCGCCGACTACAGCAAGGACAACGTTCCTTACGTGCCGCAGCATTATCTGAAGCTGGCCAAGCAAGGCGTCAAGGAAGGCGATTTCATCATGGTGCTGGGCTACCCGGGCCGCACCAACCGCCACCGCCTGCCGTCGGAAGTGGCGTTCACCTTCGACTGGAGCTATCCGAACTTCGTCAAGACGTCCGCCGAGAACCTGGCGACCATCGCCACCATGACCAAGGATGACAAGGACACCGCGCTGAAATACGCGTCGCAGGTGGCCGGCATCAACAATTACTACAAGAACCGCCAGGGCATGCTGAACTCGTACGCCAACAGCGATATGCTGGCCCGCAAAACGGCCGAGCATGAGGCGCTGAAGACCTGGATCAACGCCGATGCCGGCCGCAAGAAGGAATACGCGTCCGACATCGAGCTGGTCGAGAAGCTGATCGCCCAGCGCGATGCCGAGACCAAGCGCGACTACTACCTGTCGACCGCCAAGCCGCGCCTGCTGAACACGGCACGCGTGCTGTACCGCCTGGCCAACGAGAACGCCAAGCCGGACGTCGAGCGCAAGTCCGGCTACCAGGTGCGTGACGTGCCGCGCATCAAGTCCAGCGTTGCCGCGCTGCTGCGCAACTACGACGAAAAGGTCGACAAGGCGCTGGTCATGAACAGCCTGACCAAGTACGCGGCCCAGCCGGCCGCTCAGCGCAGCGCCGCCTTCGACGCGGTCGTCGGCATCAAGGACGGCATGAGCCGCGCCGACCTGCAAGCGGCGCTCGACAAGCTGTACGCCGGCAGCAAGCTGGGCGACGCGGCCACCCGCACCGCCTGGCTGGACAAGAAGCCGCAGGATTTCAAGGCCAGCGACGACGCTTTCGTCAAGGCCGCCGTGGCGCTGTACGACAACGACCTGAAGGAAGAGGCGGCCGAGGAAGAACTGGGCGGCAAGCTGCAACAAGCCTACGGCAACTACATGAAGGCCAAGATCGCCTACATGAACAGTCAGGGCCGCGCGGTCTATCCTGACGCTAACAGCACCTTGCGCGTGACCTTCGGCAAGATCGCCGGCCGCGATCCGGGCGCCGATGGTTCCACCTGGAAGGCGTTCACCACCGTGGCCGGCGTCGCCGCAAAGGCCACCGGCGAAGGCGAGTTCAACGCGCCGAAAGCGCAGCTGGACGCAATCAAGGCCAAGGACTTCGGCAAGTATGTCGATCCGGTGCTCAAGTCGGTTCCGGTGGCCTATCTGGCGACGTTGGACATTACCGGTGGCAATTCCGGTTCGGCCGCGCTGAACAGCAAAGGCGAGTGGATCGGCCTGGCCTTCGATGGCACGCTCGATTCGATCATCTCGGATTGGGACTTCAACAAGGCGATGACGCGCGACATCCAGGTCGATCTGCGCTACATCCTGTGGAACATGAAGCATGTCGACCATGCCGACAATTTGCTGAAGGAAATGAACGCCGAGTAATTTGCTGCGCGCCGTGAAACCCGCACGGCCATGCAGGGTCGTACCCCGTGCGGGGTACGACCCTCAGTGGTAAGGCTGGCGTGTCGTGCAAAGCGTGCAGGCTTGAAACCACGCCCCGGCAACGCGGCGTGGTTTTTTTTGCGCCTGCGGTACAGTAGCGCTTCAGTTCCCCATTCAATTCAAGACCAGGAGAAGTCATGCCCGCCAAAAAAGTCGCCGTAGTGATCGGCAGTCTGCGCAAGGAGTCGATCAATCGCAAATTTGCCCACGAACTGATCGCGCTGGCGCCGCAGTCGCTGGAGTTGACGATCGTTGAAATCGGCGAAATGGCGCTCTACAACGAGGATCTGGAAGGAAACGGCGTGACCCCGCCACAGGCCTGGGCCCATTTCCGCCAGCGCATCAAGGAGGCCGACGCCGTGCTGTTCGTCACGCCGGAATACAACCGCTCGGTACCGGCGCCGCTGAAGAACGCGATCGATGTCGGTTCGCGTCCCTACGGCGACAGCGCCTGGAGCGGCAAGCCGGCCGGCGTGGTGACCGTCTCGCCGGGCGCGGTGGGCGGCTTCGGCGCCAATCACCATCTGCGCCAGTCGCTGGTGTTCCTCGACATGCCGGTGCTGCAACAGCCTGAGGCCTACATCGGCGGCGCCGGCAGCCTGCTGGGCGACGACGGCAAGATCAACAACGATCGCACCAGGGAGTTCCTGACGAAATTCGTTAACGCCTTTGCGGCGTGGGTGGAAACCAACGCCAGGAAATAATCAGCGCCGGGCGGCCTGGAACGCATAGCCGGCCACCGTCAACGGCGCCGGCGCGACGGCCCCGCCGCCAGCAGCCTGTGTCGCCCGATGCAGCGACAACAACTCCGGCCCATCGCGCGCCGGCAACAGCGCCAGGTCGACACCCGGCAAGCGCAGCGGCAAGCCTTCGAGCTGGCCTGCGTCCAGCGCCTCGCAGCTGACATACAGCCGGTACGTTGTCCGGCTCTTGCCCATCTCCAGCACAAACCCCGCCACGTGCGCCGTTCCCGGCTGGCCGGGCATGGCCGTTACCCGCAACCAGGTTTGATCCTTGCCCTTTGCCTTGCCCTGGCGCAGGTGCAAGGCGTCCCAGGTTTGCATTGGATAGTAGTGCGGACCGTCGTTGCTAACCGATCGCTGCAACGGCATCGGCATCGGCGGCACCGTCGCGCCGGTGGACGGTTCCACCAGGATCACCGGCACGCCGCGCAACGCGGCCAGCGGCGCCAGTCCGCTATAGCGCCCGACGCTGGCCGGCGTCACCAGCACCAGATCGACCGCCGGCCAACCGCTCACCGACTCGGCACTGTAGGCGTCGGCATCCGCGCCCACGGTCAGCAGGCGCAGTCCCTGGAAACGGATCAGCGCCAGGCCTTTGCCGACCAGTTGCACGCTGCCTTGCGCCGGCCCGACGATCGCCACGCCGACGGCCGCTTTGACGTCAATCACGTAACGCGGCCCGATTTGCGCCAGCCCCACCTTGCACACCAGCGCCAGCAGGACGGCGACCAGCACGGCGCCCTGTCCACTCCTTTTCCACATCGCTGGCTCCGGGTTCGTGACGAGAATTCCAGTAGACCATCCAGCGGATTTCTTTCCTTGAAACAACGCAAGCAACCGGCCCGGGCGGCTTGCCTCCGCTCAAAAAGCGGGCACGAATGATACAATCGCGCCCTCGACAGCACGCCTGAACGCTCACAAGGCGTGGCGCGCCATTTCACATTGTTTCTCTGAGATCCAGACTGCCATGCACCCAGATATGCCGACGCCTTATGAAAAAGGCAATCAAAATCAAACCACGCTGTGGACCGAATGTATCGCGTTCTACGAGGAGCTGGCCCGGCGCTTCCCGCAGGTGCTGCGTTTTGAGCAGATCGGCGTGTCCGACGGCGGCATCCCGGTGCACGCCGGCATCGTCAGCCCGGACGGCGTATTCGACCGCTCGCAAATCAAGGCCGAGGGCCGCACTGTCTTCTTCAACAACAACGGCATCCACCCGGGCGAGCCCGAAGGCGTGGACGCCTGCATGGCCATCGTGCGCGACCTGTGCTTCGAGCCGGCCCGCCTGGCCGCGCTGGGCGACGCCGTGCTGCTGTTCGTGCCGCTCTACAACGTCGACGGCGCGCTCAACCGCGCCAACACCTCGCGCGTCAACCAGGACGGCCCCGAGCAGTTCGGCTTCCGCGGCAATAGCCGCCACCTGGACCTGAACCGCGACTTCATCAAGTGCGACACACTTAATGCCCGCCTGTTCAACCAGTTGGTGACCAGCTGGGACCCGGACGTGATGGTCGACACGCACACGTCGAACGGCGCCGACTATCCGTACACGATGACGCTGATCCACACGCAGCCGGACAAGCTGGGCTACGGCCTCGGCCCCTTCCTGCGCGAGACCATGCTGCCGCATATTTATCAGCAGATGGAAGCCAAGGGCTGGCCCACCTGCCCCTACGTCAATCCGGTCAAGGACAGCCCGGACGACGGCATCGCCGAATTCCTGGAGGTGCCGCGCTTCTCGACCGGCTTCGCGGCCCTGCACCACGTGATCGGCTTCATGCCGGAGACGCATATGCTCAAGCCGTTCAAGGACCGCTACGAATCGATGCGCGCGCTGCTGGACGTGACCTTGGCCTTCACCGTCGCCCACGGCGCGCAAATCCGCGCACTGCGCGCCGACGCCAAAGCGCAGGCGGCCAGCGCCGGCGAGTGGACCGTCAGCTGGCAAATGGACGAGACCAATCCGTCGACCTTCCGCTTCAAGGGTTATGCGGCCAAACGCAGCGCAAGCCTGCTGGGGAATTACCAGCGCCTGTCGTACGATCGCAGCCAGCCATGGGAAAAGGACATCGCCTACTACAACAGCTTCGTGCCGTCGGCCACCGTGCGCGCGCCGAAGGGCTATATCGTGCCGCAAGCCTGGCGCGAAGCGATCGAACGCCTGCAGTGGAACGGCGTCGAGATGGCCGCCTTCGACGAAGCGTCGACCATCGAAGCGCAGTACTATCACATTGCTTCCGTCACCTCGCGCCCGCACGCGTACGAAGGCCATATGTACCACGACGTCGTGGAAGTGGAAGCGCGCACCGGCAGCTTCACCGTGCAGCCGGGCGACTGGTTCATCCCGCTCAAGCAGGCCAACGCCCGCTACGCCGTCGAAACGCTGGAACCGCAAGG
>Ga0308163_10002876_pt1 | contig 15074 bp, 10 predicted proteins | sample PhyTR1_FD_201037 | JGI IMG/M metagenome (GOLD analysis project Ga0308163, IMG submission 201037) | Phyllosphere microbial communities from UC Gill Tract Community Farm, Albany, California, United States - DLSLT.R1 | ecosystem: Host-associated > Plants > Phyllosphere > Unclassified | place: USA...
GAGGCAATCGTCGCCCACGAATACTTCCACAACTGGTCGGGCAACCGCGTGACCTGCCGCGACTGGTTCCAGCTGTCGCTGAAAGAAGGCTTCACCGTGTTCCGTGATTCCGGCTTCTCTGCCGACATGAACTCGGCCACGGTCAAGCGCATTCAGGACGTCGCCTATCTGCGTACCCACCAGTTCGCCGAAGACGCCGGCCCGATGGCCCACGCGGTGCGCCCGGACAGCTTCATCGAGATCTCCAACTTCTACACCCTGACCGTGTACGAAAAGGGCTCGGAAGTGGTCGGCATGATCCACACCCTGCTGGGCGCCGACGGTTTCCGCAAGGGCAGTGACCTGTACTTCGAACGCCACGACGGCCAGGCCGTGACCTGCGACGATTTCGTCAAGGCCATGGAAGACGCCAACGGTGTCGACCTGACCCAGTTCAAGCGCTGGTACAGCCAGGCCGGCACACCGCGTCTGGCAGTGAGCGAGTCCTACGACGCGGCCGCGAAAACCTACAGCCTGAGCTTCCGCCAGAGCTGCCCGGAAACCCCGGACAAGGTGGAAAAACTGCCGTTCGTGATCCCGGTCGAACTGGGCCTGCTCGACCGCCAGGGTAACGAGATTGCCCTGCGTCTGGCCGGAGAAGCGGCGGCGCAAGGCACCAGCCGCGTGATCTCGGTGACCGAAGCCGAGCAGACCTTCACCTTCGTCGACATCGCTGAACACCCGCTGCCATCGCTGCTGCGCGGCTTCTCGGCGCCAGTGAAACTGAGCTTCCCGTACAACCGCGACCAGTTGATGTTCCTGATGCAGCACGATAGCGACGGCTTCAACCGCTGGGATGCCGGTCAGCAATTGTCGGTGCAGGTCCTGCAGGAGCTGATCGCCCAGCAGCAGAAGGGCGAGAGCCTGGCGCTCGATCCGCGGTTGATCTCGGCACTGAAAACCGTGCTGTCCGACGAGTCGCTGGATCAGGCCATGGTCGCCGAAATGCTCTCGCTGCCAAGCGAAGCCTACCTGACCGAAATCAGCGACGTGGCTGACGTCGAGGCGATTCATAACGCTCGCGAATTTGCCCGCAAGCAACTGGCGGACAACCTGTTCGAAGCGCTGTGGCTGCGTTACCAGGCCAACCGCGACCTGTCCAGGCAAACGCCGTACGTGGCCGAGGCCGAGCATTTCGCCCGTCGTGCGTTGCAGAACATTGCGCTGTCGTACCTGATGCTCAGCGGCAAACCAGAAGTGCTGGCCGCCGCCCTTGAGCAATTCGAAACCAGCGACAACATGACCGAGCGCCTGACCGCGCTGGCCGTGCTGGTCAACTCACCGTTCGAAGAGCAGAAAGCCCTGGCGCTGGCGAGCTTCGCCGAGCACTTCAAGGACAACCCGCTGGTCATGGATCAGTGGTTCAGCGTGCAGGCCGGCAGCACCTTGCCGGGCGGTCTGGAGCGCGTGAAAGCCTTGATGCAGCACAAGGCGTTCAACATCAAGAACCCGAACAAGGTGCGCGCACTGGTTGGCGCGTTTGCCGGGCAGAACCTGATCAACTTCCACGCCGCCGACGGTTCGGGCTACCGCTTCCTCGCGGACCTGGTGATCGAACTGAACGGCTTCAACCCGCAGATCGCTTCGCGCCAACTGGCGCCGCTGACCCGCTGGCGCAAATACGACACTGCGCGGCAGGCGTTGATGAAGGCCGAGCTGGAGCGGATTCTGGCTTCGGGGCAGCTGTCGAGTGACGTGTACGAAGTGGTGAGCAAAAGCCTGGCTTAACGCGTAACGAAAGGTGGGTGCCGGTTTGCTCCCACAGTTTTTTTGCGTCGTTCAAAAATCCCTGTAGGAGCTGCGGCACGCTGCGATCTTTTGACTTTGATTTTTCAAGATCAGAATCAAAAGATCGCAGCGTGCCGCAGCTCCTACAGGTTTTTGCGTTATTTCAGGTCAAACCGATCCAGCTCCATCACTTTGGCCCACGCCGCCACGAAGTCCTTCACGAACTGATCTTTCGCATCAGCACTCGCATACACCTCGGCCAGCGCCCGCAGGATCGCGTTGGAACCAAACACCAGATCGACCCGCGTCGCCGTCCATTTCACGCTGCCGGTTTTGCGGTCGCGTCCTTCGAACTCGTCCGCCGCCGGTGATGTCGGTTTCCACTCCACGCCCATGTCCAGCAGGTTGGTGAAGAAGTCGTTGGTCAGCGCTTCCGCGCGAGAGGTGAACACACCATGACGACTTTGCCCGACGTTGGCCCCCAATACCCGCAGACCACCGAGCAGCACGGTCATTTCCGGTGCGGAGAGGGTCAGCAGTTGGGCTTTGTCGATCAGCAGTGCTTCGGCCGACACGCTGTACTTGCCCTTGCTGTAGTTGCGGAAGCCATCGGCAATCGGTTCGAGGAAACCAAACGACTCGACATCGGTTTGTTCCTGAGCCGCGTCGGTGCGCCCTGGATTGAACGGCACCGATACCGAGTGCCCGGCGTTTTTCGCCGCTTGCTCGACCCCGGCGTTACCCGCCAGCACGATCAGGTCCGCCAGCGAGACTTTCTTCCCGGATGAGCCGGCATTGAACTCGTTCTGAATGCCCTCGAGGGTTTTCAGCACCTTGTCCAGTTGCTCCGGCTGGTTGGCCTGCCAGAACTTCTGCGGAGCCAGACGCAGCCGACCGCCGTTGGCCCCGCCACGCTTGTCCGAACCACGGAAGGTGGATGCTGCGGCCCACGCGGTGGAGACCAGTTGCGACACCGTCAGGCCGGACGCCAGCACTTTGCTTTTCAGCGCCGCCGCGTCGTTGCTGTCGATAAGCGGGTGAGTGGCATCGGGAATCGGGTCCTGCCACAGCAGTTCCTCGTTGGGCAATTCCGGGCCAAGGTAGCGCGAGAGCGGGCCCATGTCACGGTGGATCAGCTTGTACCAGGCGCGGGCGAATGCGTCGGTCAGTTGCTCCGGGTTGGCCAGGAAACGCCGGGCGATCGGCTCGTAGATCGGGTCGAAACGCAGGGCCAGGTCGGAGGTGAGCATGGTGGGCGAGAGTTTCTTGCTCGGGTCGTGCGCATGCGGAACGGTACCGGCGCCGGCACCGTTTTTCGGTTTCCACTGGTGCGCACCGGCCGGGCTCTTGAACAGTTCCCACTCGAAGCCGAAGAGGTTTTCCAGGTAGTTGTTGCTCCATTGGGTCGGGGTGGTGGTCCAGGTCACTTCCAGGCCGCTGGTAATGGTGTCGGCACCCTTGCCGGTGCCGAATGCGTTGCGCCAGCCGAGGCCTTGTTCTTCCAGCCCGGCGGCTTCCGGCTCCGGCCCGACATTGTCGGCAGGGCCGGCACCGTGGGTCTTGCCAAAGGCGTGACCGCCAGCGATCAGCGCCACGGTTTCTTCGTCGTTCATGGCCATGCGGGCGAAGGTTTCGCGGATGTCGCGACCCGAAGCGACCGGATCAGGATTGCCTTCAGGACCTTCCGGGTTGACGTAAATCAGGCCCATCTGCACCGCGGCCAGCGGGTTTTCCAGATTGCGTTCGCCCTGATCGGTGCGGCTTTCCTCTTTGCCATGCAAATCCGGTTCGGCCACCAGCGTACCGTCACCGGGTTCCTGCATGGCGGCCTTGTCTTTGCCGTAACGGCTGTCGCCGCCGAGCCATTCGCGTTCTGAGCCCCAGTACACGTCTTCATCCGGTTCCCAGACATCGGGACGACCACCGGAGAAACCGAAGGTCTTGAAGCCCATCGATTCCAGCGCGACGTTGCCGGTGAGGACGATCAGGTCGGCCCAGGAAATGTTTCGCCCATATTTCTGTTTGATCGGCCACAGCAGACGCCGCGCCTTGTCGAGGCTGACGTTGTCCGGCCAACTGTTGAGCGGGGCGAAACGCTGCTGCCCGGAACCGGCGCCACCGCGGCCATCGGCGGTGCGATAGGTGCCAGCGCTGTGCCAGGCCATGCGGATGAACAGCGGGCCGTAGTGGCCGAAGTCGGCGGGCCACCAGTCCTGGGAGTCGGTCATCAGCGCGCGCAGGTCCTGTTTCAGCGCCTGGAAGTCCAGGCTTTTGAAGGCTTTGGCGTAGTCGAAGTCCTTGCCCAGCGGGTCGGACTTGGGCGAGTGCTGGCTGAGGATCTTCAGGTTCAGTTGATTCGGCCACCAGTCACGGTTCGTCGTACCACCACCGGCGGCGTGGTTGAACGGGCATTTCGATTCGTTTGCCATGTTCGGGTCCTTATCAGGTCTTCTGTGGCCGGCTCGTGCCGACTTCGGACTAGTAAGGCTAGACCCGACTCGGGCAGTCAGCTAATAGGCCGACTATTGGGGGCTGATAGCCATAGTCTTTCAGCGTTTTCATGCTGTTGTGCAGGCTGGAAAACCCTCTGAGCGAAGCCGCAGATCCGCGTCCTTGAGCGCTTGCTGCAAGACGAATTGCAAGAATCGGGATGACAGAAAGAAATGTTATTGTATAACATAAAAAAGATTTCATTCTGTTTCTGCCGGCGTCATTAGCAAAACACCGGCAGCGATTCTTATTTTTTCTGCTCACGGAAGTTCTGAAATGCCTGCCCGTTCCCAGCCCCTTCAACGACGCCTGACTCCTCTGGCCGCCGCGCTGCTGATTGCCTCACCGGTGTTCGCTGCCGAGCCGCTCGAGCTACAACCGCAAGTCATCACCGGCAATCCCTTGGGCAGCCAGACCTTGGCATCGCCCTCGACCGTGCTCAGTGGCGACGACCTCACGTTTCAGCAGAAGGGCAGTCTCGGTGAGACCCTGAACAAACAGCCCGGGGTGTCCTCGTCGTACTTCGGCCCGGGCGCGAGTCGGCCGATCATTCGCGGTCAGGACGGTGACCGCATTCGCATCCTGCGCAATGGCGTCGGTGCGCTCGACGCCTCGTCGCTGTCGTACGATCACGCGGTGCCGCTGGACCCGGTCAACGTCGAGCGCATTGAGATCGTCCGTGGCCCGGCGGCTCTGCTGTACGGCGGCAGCGCGATCGGCGGGGTGGTCAACACCTTCGATAACCGCATCCCCACCGAAGCCATCGACGGCATACACGGCGCCGGCGAGTTGCGCTACGGCGGCGCCGACACCACCCGCAGCAGCGCGGGGAAACTGGAGGCCGGCAACGGACAGTTCGCTTTGCACCTGGATGCCAGCGCTCGTGAGTTCAATGACCTGAAGATTCCCGGTTACGCCAAGACCGGCGCTGCACGCGCCAACGACGACGGCGATTCGCGCAAGCATCGTCTGGCCAACAGCGACGGTCGCCAGGACGGTGGTGCCGTCGGCGGTTCCTACACCTGGGATGACGGTTACGCCGGTTTGTCCTACAGCAATTACGATTCGAACTACGGCTCTCCCGCCGAAGACGACGTGCGCATTCGCATGCAGCAGGAGCACTACGCGTTCGCCTCGGAAATCCGCAACCTCGACGGCCCGTTCAGCTCGATCAAACTCGACGCCGGCTACACCGATTACGAGCACCGGGAAATCGAGGGCGGCGAGGTCGGTACCACGTTCAAGAACAAGGGCTACGAAGCTCGGGTCGAGGCCCGGCATCAGCCACTGGGGCCGTTCAACGGGGTGATTGGCGCCCAGGTCAGCCGCAACGAGTTCTCGGCGCTGGGCGAAGAAGCGTTTGTGCCGCATACCGATACCGATGCTGGGGCGCTGTTCATTCTGGAAGAATTACAGGCCACCGAGCGCCTGCTGTTCACCCTCGGCGGACGACTGGAGCACACCACCGTCGATCCGGATGCCAAAGGCAACGAGCGTTTTGCTAACGCCGACCGCTCCAGCAGTTTCACCGCCGGCAGCCTGTCGTCCGGCGCGGTGTATACGCTGACGCCAATCTGGTCGGTCGCCGCGACCTTGGGCTACACCGAACGCGCGCCGACGTTCTATGAGTTGTACGCCAATGGTGCCCACGTCGCGACCGGCACCTATGAAGTCGGCGACGCCGGGCTGTCGAAAGAAAAAGCCGTGTCCAGCGACCTGGCGTTGCGCTTCGACAACGGCACGCACAAAGGCAGCGTCGGTGTGTTCTATAGCCATTTTTCGAACTATATCGGTCTGCTCGGCACCGGCCGTACACTCAATGATGAAGGGGAGGAGGATGCAGGGGGTATTCCCGAATACACCTACTCGGGCGTGCGCGCACGCTTCAGTGGTATCGAGGCGCAGGATCGCTGGACACTTGGCGAAAATGCCTACGGCAAGTTTGCTCTGGAGCTGTCAGGCGATTACACCCGCGCCAAGAACCTCGACACCGGCGAAGACCTGCCGCGCATCGCGCCACTGCGCTTGAACAGCGGTTTGCTGTGGGAACTGGATCGCTGGCAGGCGCGGATCGATATCGAACACGCCAGCTCGCAGCATCGTGTGCCGGCCAACGAGAGCAGCACCAATGGCTACACCACGCTGGGCGCCAATGTGGGCTATCACTTTGATGTCGGCCAGAGCAAATGGCTGGCCTTCGTCAACGCCGAGAACCTGACCAACCAGACCGTGCGCTACGCCAGTTCGATCCTGCGCGACATCGCGCCGGCAGAAGGGCGCAGCATTCAGGTGGGCTTGCGCACCACGTTCTGATTAGTTGACCTGTTAACACTCCCCCCTGTAGGAGCTGCCGCAGGCTGCGATCTTTTGATTTTGCTTAAAGATCGCAGCCTGCGGCAGCTCCTACGGGGTGTTTGTGATCAGCTCGATTGCGCAGTGTCGTCCTCCGGCACCGGATCCATCAAATCCTCCTGCCCCGGCAACTCAGTGATCACACTGAAATCCGTGACCTCCACTGCACCCAGCCCATAACCCGGCAAGTGGAACGAGAAGGCGGTCATCGTTGATCTGCGCTCGCTGCAGGATGACGTTGTTGCTGTCGAACTGATAGCGCTGGTTGAGTGGCGTGCGCTCTTTAATCAATGTCGCTATGGAATGGATTGGAAGTTGTTTAGTTCGAAAATGACTAAAGAACTGTCATTTCTGACGGTGCCCAATAGAGCTGACCGTAAATATATTGGTGGCAGGCTAACAGGCCTGATTAATCACATAAAGGAATGGCAGATATGTCTAGTCGAGAAAAAGAAGTTGCTGATGCTTTTAAGAATTCAAAAGACTCTGGCACTTTCGTTGCTTATGTTGACGGGAAAAAATTTCTGGGAAGTACTTCGGTCAATTTTGAAATGAGACATTTGAATGAGTTTTGGGTTGGTGGAATCCAACAGAATGAAAACTGGGTATCTTTTTCAATTCTGAGCTCATTGGTCGGTGATGGTCCTCATGTCGTAGAGTATCCTTCTGGATCAACGTATTGGGATGCGAGGATCGACGGTGTGTGGATTCCCGCTGAATACGGTTCGTCGGTTACTTTCACCTTTTTCAAGGACCGTCATCGCATAAAAGGTACCATTAACTTTGTATTGAGAGATGGGAGGAAAGTGACGGGGGAGTTTGATATCTCCAGACATCTTTCTCAATAAACTGCTGTTAGTAGTCAGGTGCTACTGAAGACTTCGATATATTTATGTGAATCTCATATTAGTAAACTTGTCTTCGGTAGCGTCTGCGTTAGTCGAGATGTTAATGGCCGTTCGCTTGATTGAGTTGAGCTGTTGTCGTGACTAATGTTGAGGGATTGACTATTTCCCGGGGAGGGCTAACTCGATTGCGCAGTGTCGTCCTCCGGCACCGGATCCATCAAATCCTCCTGCCCCGGCAACTCAGTGATCACACTGAAATCCGTGACCTCCACTGCACCCAGCCCATAACCCAGCAAGTGGAACGAGAAGGCCTTGCGCTGTTTCGGGTTGTCGAAACTGAAGTCCATCTCCAATGGCTGATCCGCCGTGGCGACCATCTCCGTCGGCAGGCCCAGTTGCACGTCCTGTTCGAACTCCTTGGCCTTGAGCTGAATGTACGCCGCCTGCTGCGGATCCACCGAACGCACGGTCAGGCGCACGCGAGTGTGCGAGCCTTTGGGCATTTCCAGGTATTGCGCGCCGATCAGGTTGTCGGCCCAGTCATCGTTGATCTGCGCCTGCAGCGGGATGACGTTGTTGCTGCCGAACTGATAGCGCTGATTGAGCGGCGTGCGCAGCAGCGACAGGTCCAGCGCCATGGCGCGGGCGGCAATCTGCCGGGCGTGCTGGCTGCTTTCATTGCCCTTGAAGATGGCGCTGTCGGCGATGAAACCGGCGCTTTGGTAATAGCGGCAGCGGCGCGGCATGTCGCACTCGGAGAAGATCCCCTGGCCGTTGTGGTAGCGCAGCTTGCCGTTGGTATAGGACATGATTTCGCGCCCGCTGTCGTAGTCGTGAAACAGCGAGCGGCCGCTCAACACCGACGGCACCGGCAAGTCGAAATAGTCGAGGATCGACGCGCTCAGATCGACATGGCCATACACCCCGGCGTTCAGTCGCGGCAGTTGTGCCTGTTCCGGCGCCAGCGTCAGGTTGAAGCCCCAGGACGACGCCAGGCGAACGCCATCGATGCCGTGGGATTCGTCCGAGGTGATCACCACCAGTGTGTCTTTCAGCACGCCCTGGCGTTCGAGACCGCTGAGGAACTGCTCCAGCGCATCGTCGAGATAGCCGACGGCGGCCTGCTTCGGCGTGTCGTAACGCTCCAGGTATTCTTCCGGGGCGGAGTAGGGCTGGTGCGTGCCGACAGTCAGCAGGGTGAGCATCCACGGTTGCTTCTGTTTCTTCAGTTGGCCGACGTAATCCAGCGCGCCTTCGAAGAACGCCTTGTCATCCTTGCCCCACGGAAACTCCAGGTAGTTGGCGTTGGTGAACCATTCCAGGCCATGGGTCGCATCGAAACCGATGTGCGGCATGATCTTGTCTTTGGCCATGAAGCGCAGACCGGCGCCTTGCAGGTAATGCGTGCTGAAGCCGTGCTGGCGCAGCTGCGCCGGCAGACACGCCTGATTGCGCTCCTGCTGGGTGAGCATTTCCACGCCTTTGGGCGTGCCGTTGTTGAGTTTGTCGTAATCGCCACAGAGCATGGCGTACAGGCCGCGAATGGTCTGATGGGTATGCAGCACGTAATCCGGGGTGTTCATGCCGCGCTCGGCCCAGCGGCTGAGATTGGGCATCAGGTCTTCCTGATAACGGCTGCCGATGGCCTCGCGGTTGGCGCGGATGTAGGCGCCGGGAATGCCTTCCAGCGCGATGATCAGCACGTTGCGCGCCTGACCCGGTGCGGCCAGCAGCTTGTGTCCGTTGAGGTCCAGATCGGTCAGCCCGGCCATCTGCGGCGCGGGTTCTTCGACGTCACCGTCCAGCCATTCTTCGGCCTGCAACTGCAGATCGGCCACCTGCGAGGCGAGCAAATGATGCGGCAGGTTGTACAGGCGCCACGGGTCCTCATCGTTCGGCCACAGGTTCTGCGCGCCCCAGTGCGCGGCGAACAGCAGCGCCGGCGCGGCCCACACCGTGCGGGGCAGGGCAGGCGCGGGTTGGCCGCGATTGGCGAAACGGGTCACCAACCAGAGACTCAGCGCCAACAGCAAGGCAATGCCCAGCGCAGGATGGGCGAGGCCGCCACCGGTGGAGTTTTCCACGAACTGCGGGTCAATCAGGTAATGCAGGTCGGAAGGGTTCGGCAGTCGGCCGACGGCGCTCACCAGCTCGGCCGTCGCCACCGCCAGCAGCCCCCAGAACAGCAGCAATGGCAACGCCAGCCACCACGCACGGCGATGCAGCAACACCACCAGCAGGCTGCCGATCGCCAGGTCGGACAAATAGCCCAACGGCGATGACCAGCCCAACGCCGCGCGCAGGCACACCGGTACGATCAGTACCAGCAGCATCAGGGAAAAGAGGCGGGCGTGCGGCTGCCGCAACCAACGAAAAAGAACGCTCACAAAAAGACCTTCCAGCCATCAAACCGTCATAAAAGTGTGCGCGATGATACCAAGGGTGGGCTGCCTGATCGCCCTTTTAAACACCGGGCTGATCTGCGTCCGCCAGTGCGGCACAAGGCGTGAAACCGCGTCCGGTATACGTGTCAGGCCGATAGCGGCGAATGGACGGGGGTGATACCGACGGCAGATTTATTGTTTCAGACTGTTTAAGGTTTGCCGTCGCAGGCCCTGGCTGGCCGCGTTTCTGGACAGGGTGGTGACCACTCAGTAGCATTCGAGCCCAACGGATTTTCCCTTTGCACGTCGCCCGGCGTGGATCTCTCAAGGAATCGGCATGCGCGACACCCCCAATGTCCAACAACGAACCGTCGTGACCCTGGTCAACGGCGAGATTCACCGTGAAACCCAGGTCAGTTTCAGCTCGGTGTCGGTGGTCAATGGCGAGGTTCGAGTGCATACCACTGACGGCGATCGAATAGACGTTCAGGTGCCCGGGGCGGACTTCTCCCTGCGCTTTGATCTGGACGGGATGCAGCAAATTCCGCTGGCGCAGCAGACGCCGGTTGAAACGGTGCCTGTCGATGACAGCCTGAAGTTGTTCACCGGGAAAACCGTGCTGATCACCGTCGGATTGTGGACGGTGGTCAATTGGGTGACGGGGTGGCTGGGGTTCTTCGCGGCGGTCGGTTATCTCGGCTATCGCTGGCGTCAGGTGCTCAAGCGCAAGCAGCAGTTGGCTGAGGTAAAAACGCAGAAACCCGCACCTGTTTCCCGCTCGGGGATGTCCAGAGAAAGCGTGCGCAATGCATTGGCCCGCAAGCGCCCCTGAACGACGCGAAAAAAAACGGGGCGGCCTGATGATTCAGGCCGCCCCGTTTTTTATTACCGCTCAGTCAGATCAATGCATTTTGCTGTGATCGTGGCCTTGCATATTGGTCAGCGAACGGACTTCGGCTTTCACCTCAACGGTCTCTTTCTCGCCCTTGGCGTTTTCCACGGTCAGGGTCAGCGGCACGCTTTCGCCTTCCTTGAGCTGGCCGTTCAGACCCATCAGCATCACGTGGTAGCCATTCGGGTCGAAGGTGACCGCTTTGCCGGCCGGCAGGTCGACCGACTTGACCGGGCCCATGCTCATCACGTCGTTCTTCATCGACATTTCGTGGATCTGCACATCTTTGGCCACCGGCGAGGCCACGCTCAGCAGTTTGCTGTCGCTGTCGGCGGTGACGGTCATGAACGCGCCGCTGGCCGATTGGGTCGGCACGGTCGCACGCACCCAGGCGTCGTCGACCTGGGTCTGAGCCGAGGCTTGAAACGCCAGGCCCAACAGGGACAGGCCGAAAACGGCGCGTTTGATGTTGTTCAGAACGGGGTGCATCAGCAGACCTCCATAACGGTGAGCAAATCTTCCGTGCACTCTTGTGCCGAAAGCGATACAGACAGACCCATGCGCAGTTGGCCGCGCGAGTCGTAGACGTAACTGGTGGACGTGTGGGAGATGGTGTAGGTATCGCCCGCCGGCACTTTCTCGTAGAACACGTCGAATTCCTTGGCGGTGGCCTTGGTTTCTTCCAGCGTGCCGTACAGCGCGACGAAGCTCGGGTCGAAGGCTTTGACGTAGGCGTCGAGGATTTGCGGCGTGTCGCGTTCCGGGTCCAGGGTGATGAAGATCACCTGCAGACGGTCGCCGTCCTTGCCCATCAGCTTCTTGATTTGCGCCGCGCGGGCGAGGGTGGTCGGGCACACCGCCGGGCATTGGGTGAAGCCGAAGAAGATCATCGGCATCATGCCGCGGAAGCTCGACAGCGTCATGGTTTCGCCGTCGGTGTTCTTCAGTTTGAAGGTGCGTCCGAGGATCTTGTCACTCAGGTCCTTGCCGTACTTGTACGACAGTTGGCCACGGGTGTCGCAGCCGGCGAGCAGGCCCAGGCCCAGTACGCCCATTCCCGCAAGCACCTTGCGGCGAGTCAACAAAGCCGTCATCTAATACCGCCTTTTGCAGCCCGTCAGTCGGCAGGACTGGCGGGGGGTTAACCGTAAAAGCGGCGCATGATACCAAACTGAAGGCAACCGCCGGCCGCGGATCACCGCGCAGCATAGGATCGGGCGACAAAAGGTGTAAGAAAAAGTGACGAGTGCCTACTGGACGCTGACCTCATTGATGCGCGAGCTGTCGATGCTGTTCGCGATCAGGCCCCGGCCATCCAGCGCGCCAGACCATGCCGCCCGCTGACCCCGAGTTTGGCGGTCGCACGCTTGAGGTAGGTCTCGACCGAGCTGCTCTTGACCCGTAGCTTCTCGGCCAGTTGTGGCACGGTGCCGCCGCTCAGCAGCCCGAGGCAGACCTCCTTCTCCCGGACCGACAAGACGATGCCGCCCAGCGCCAGACGCTCATCGAACACCTGCTGCAACGGCGCCTGCTCCAGGTCCGCCAGTGGCAGGCGCGGCTGTTTGGCGACGATCTGCCGACTGAGCTGCGCGTGGCGCTCGATCAGGGGCAGCAGGGTGTCGGACAGGCTTTTGAGAAACGACAGCTCCGGCAGGGAAAACACCCGTTGCGTATGCGGTCGATAGAACGAGATGACACAACGGCGGTTGGAGGTGCGAGACACCAGATTGCACTGGTGCGCGCTGTGCTGCGGATGTCGGGGCTGGCGCGACGCTTTGAGTTGAATCAGCAGTGAGTCATTCATCTCGATCATCTTCTGCAACAACGGATGATCGTCCGGGCGCGGCAACGAATCCGGCGCCGGGAAGATCTGCGGCAGGCCGGCGCTGCCCAGCGCCTTGATCTCGACCACGCTGGCCTGGCGTTCGTCCAGCGTCCATTCGCTGAGATCGACGCGGTTGACCGGCACCAGCGTGTCGACCAACTGGAACAGGTTGCTGGCGAAATGATCATCGCCAGTGCTGGCAATCAGTTCCCCCAGTTGCCAGTAGAAATGCGGGTTTTCCATGTTACGAATGCTGCCGGTCAGATTCATATCCTTATCATCCCTGGTTCCGAGTCATCACCGAGTCGTCTGCTGTTTATGTAAAAGCCGCCCACGCAATCGCCTCTCCTTGAAACTGATCCGGGGCGGGATTCAAGCCGATGGTTTTATCCCGCGTCGCAATCTCAGGGACAACGGGTTCAGGCAGCGGAGGTGGCGTGGTGTGGCGGGTGTCGTCGGGTGAATACATCCAGCGCATCAACGAGTGCCGGCCGCTGATCCCGAGTTTGATCGCGGCGCGTTTGAGGTAGCTTTCCACGGTATTGACCTTCAACTGCAACTGCTCGGCCAGCTCCGGCGCAGTGCGCCCGGCGAGCAGGCCGACGCACACCTCTGTCTCGCGATTGGACAGGCTCAGGCCCAACTGCTGCAGGCGTTCGCCGAAGCGCTGGCGCAGGTTGTCCAGGCCCGGTTGTGTGCCGTCGGCGTTGGGCGACTGATCGTGGGCGTTGGCCCGTACCGGTTGCAGGGCATGAATGTGTTTTTCGACCATCGGCAACAGCACCGGAGAAATATCCTCCAACAAGCTTCGCTCCTGGGCCGAGAAGCGCTGCGACTGATCGTTGCGATACACCGAGATCACATAGCGGTAACCGTCCTTGCGCCGGGTCAGGTGCAGTTGCGAGGCTTCGGCGCTGGCCGGGTGTAGGTCAGCCAGCTCGGCGGTGCGCGCGGCACTGTGCTCGGAGAACAGCGTTTCGGCCAGCAGGGCCGGGTCTTTGCCGATGTCCGCCTGGCGGCGGTTCGCCGTGTGGCCCACCGGCTCAACGCGCAACTGGCGGATGTGCGTGGCGTCTACCGCGAGTTGAGTCTGGATCAGGTCATGCAACATCCGCGGGAAGTGCCGGCTGCCGGTGCTGGCGATGACTTTACCGATCTGAGGGAACAGGTGTGAGTTCATAAGCGTCATCCATGATTGACAGGTGAAACGATCCATTCCTGACCTTGCATCGACCGTGTTCCCTGGTCGACACAATGTCAGGAATTGGATCCTATCCTAGTACAACGTTTGGAAGACGGTTTAATGCAGGTGTTATTGGCTCATCACCTCATGCGAGCCTTTCCGGCGCCACCACCCACACGCTGCACGGCATCCTGTACAGCAGGTGTTCGACGGTGCTGCCGATCAGGCGGCCCAAGCCCCGATGAGCGACGCGGCCCATGACAATCATGTCGATGTCATACGCGTCGGCGTAGCTGGCGAGGACCTTGGCCGGATCGCCCATGATCATGTGCTGGTTTTCTGCCGGAATGTCGTTGCGCTCGGCCAATTCACGGAAGGCTTCGCCCTGGGCGTCGAACAGCAACTTGGCAGCGTTTGAGGAGAAGAACGCCGAGGCACGGTCGAAGCCGAATTCCGCCGCGCTGATCGAGGACAGGTCATGGGCGTAGATCACGTCGAGTTCAGCGTTGCACGAGCTTGCCAGTTTGCTGGCTTCGTACAGAATCCGGTCGTTGAGGCCTTTGTATTGACCGTCGCGATGGAACGGGTCGACCGCCGCGACAATCCGGCGCGGCAGGGCGTGTTGCACATGGCTGACGAAGTGCAGCGGCACCAGGCATTCACGCAGCAGGTGCACATCCAGCGGGGTGAACATCAGGCGCGACAGCAGCGATTCGTGATCCAGCGCCTTGATCAGCGCCGCCATCGGTTGTTCGCGCAGGTGGATGAGGATTTCCTGCAACGGCCGTTCGACCCAGACCACTTCCGTGGTGACGTGCACGCCAAGCTTGCGCAGCGGCCGGGCCTGATCTTCGAGCCATTGGTGATGGCGCTCGACGTAGCCCAGACGCATCTGCTCCAGCGCCTGTTCGTTGACCAGCCCGGCGGTGGCCAGGCCTTCCAGGTAGTCGAACGCGACGATGTGCAACGCTGCGTCGGACGCCTTGGCCAGGGCGGCTGCGCGTTCGAAAGCCGGGCTGTTTTTCATCAGCGGCGACACCACCAGCATGAAACGCGATTGCTCAGACATGACAAATCTCCCGTGGTTGATCGCACACGCGACGCGAATAGGCGGCGCTGTGTTCGGGCCGTGAGCCTTGTGCCCATCGTGGCGCTGGCGCCGGGGGGCGGCTTGATATTTGTCAAAGGGAGGCGTTGCCGCCGCCGGTGATCGGACGCGCGGTCTGTGTTGACTGGGCTGGCCTCTTCGCGAGCAGGCTCACTCCTACAGGTTTTACAGTGGTGCACACACTTTCAGCACCCGCCGCAGATCCAATGTAGGAGTGAGCCTGCT
>Ga0308163_10002877_pt1 | contig 15073 bp, 10 predicted proteins | sample PhyTR1_FD_201037 | JGI IMG/M metagenome (GOLD analysis project Ga0308163, IMG submission 201037) | Phyllosphere microbial communities from UC Gill Tract Community Farm, Albany, California, United States - DLSLT.R1 | ecosystem: Host-associated > Plants > Phyllosphere > Unclassified | place: USA...
CCACTTGATGAATACTTCATCGTGCAGGTAAATCGTCAGGCCGCCGAAAAACACAAACATGCCCAACGAGAACCACATGAGGAATTCGACTTTGCGGCCGCGCAGCTTCAGGTAGGCGATCTGGGCGATCGTGCCGATGATGCCGACCAGGGTCGCCAGCACGATCGGTGCTTGGTCCGGCGTGACCGAACCGCCGGAAATGATGCCGCTCAGATAAGTGTTAATGAAGTGCTGCGAAGCCTCCGCGTTGGCGCCGGAGAGCTTGTAGGCCCCGAAGAACAGCAGGACCGGCAAAAAGTCGAACAAAAATTTCATGGTGTCTTATAGCGTGATTAGTCTTGTGGATCGAATCGCAGGGATGCCGAATTGATGCAATAGCGCAGGCCGGTCGGCGGCGGGCCATCCGGGAATACGTGGCCCAGGTGGGCATCGCATACCGCGCAAATGATTTCGGTGCGCAGCATACCATGGGTTCGGTCGGTTTTCTCGATCACGTTGGCCGGGTCCAGTGCTTCGAAATAGCTTGGCCAGCCGCAGCCGGAATCGAACTTGGCATCGGAACGGAACAGCGGCGTGTCGCAGCAGACGCAGGTGTAGATGCCGTGCTCATGGTGATCCCAGAATTTACCGGTAAAAGCACGCTCGGTGGCGGCATGCCGCGTTACCTGGTATTCCATCGGGTCCAGCATGTTGCGCCATTCGGCGTCGGATTTGGTCACTTTATTGGTCATGGATTTGTGCTCGCTTAAGAAGAACAGCTGACTTCGAGATGGCTTGCCCAATCCGGCGGCAAGGCGGCGTAGTGGTTGTGTTCGGGCTGTTCGTCGTAGGGGCGCTGCAATACCGCCAGCAAACGCGCCACCTCCGAAAAGTCCTTGTTTTGCGCTTTTTCGATGGCCACCTGCGCCAAATAGTTACGCAGCACATATTTGGGGTTGATTTTGTTCATCGCAAGCTGGCGTTGGGCATCGTCGCTGCCTTCGGCCTGAAGGCGGTCGCGGTACTGGATCGCCCATGCGTCGAAGGCGGGACGGTCGATGAACAAGTCGCGCAGCGGCTCGTCGCCACTGGTATCGGCCGCCTTCACGCCACTAAGACTGCGGAAAAATAGCGTGAAATCGACGCCGTTGGCTTGCATTAGCGCGAACATCCCATCGAATAGCGCACGGTCGGCCTCGGCGTGTTGCTCCAGTCGGGTCAGCCCCAGCTTGGCGTGCAGCAGCTCGTCCAGCTTGGCAGCGAACGCCGGCTGATAGACATCCAGCGCCGCCTGTGCAGCCTCGACCTCTCCAATCAGCGGCAACAGCGCCTGGCCCAACGCGTAGCAGTTCCAGTGGCCGACCTGCGGCTGGTTGCTATAGGAATAGCGGCCCTGTTGGTCGGTATGGTTGCAAATATGGTCTGGATCGAAGGCTTCCATGAAGCCGAACGGGCCGTAGTCGATCGTCAAGCCGAGTATCGACATGTTGTCGGTGTTCATCACGCCATGCATGAAACCGACGGCCTGCCAGTGCGCGATCATCTGCGCGGTGCGGCGCGTGACCTCGCGCAGCAAGCCAACGTATGGGTTGTCCTCGGCGCGCAGTTCCGGATAAGAACGGTCGATGACATAGTCGGCCAGAATTTTCAGCTCGTCCGTCTTGTTACGGTAGAACCAGTGCTCGAACGAGCCAAAGCGCACGAAGCTGGGCGCCATGCGCACCACGACGGCGGATGTCTCGACCGTTTCACGCATGACGCCCTGGTCCGAACCGGCGACCGACAACGCGCGCGAGGTGGGAATGCCGAGCGCGTGCATCGCTTCCGAGCACAGGAACTCGCGGATCGACGAACGCAGCACCGCGCGGCCGTCGCCCATGCGGGAATAGGGCGTCATGCCGGCGCCTTTCCATTGCAGCTCCATTGGGCCTTCTGCGGTGGCAACATCGCCAAACAGGATAGCGCGGCCGTCGCCAAGCTGGCCGGCCCAGACGCCGAACTGGTGGCCGGAATAAACGGCGGCCAGTGGCAGGGATCGCTCCGGCACGGCGTTGCCGATGAGTATATCGACGCTGCCCGACACCTGCTCAGGTGTGAGGCCGATCAGCGTAGCGGCCGGCTCGCTGACGGCGACCAGATAGGGCGCGGGCAGCGGTGCGGGCATGAGCCGGGTATAAAAAGCAGGCGGCAGGGACGCAAAGGAATTGTCCAGCGGCAGATTGGAAGCAGTAATAATAGTGTCCATTCAAGTAGGCTCGGCGGGGCTAGCGCCAGGGATTGTGGTGATTTTACCGCAGGCTTCAGCTGCTGCATTGCAGCATCGAAAACCATTGACGGTGCTTGTGCCGGCCATCCACACTTGTTTGCATAAATAACCATGTTGCGGAGCGTGCCATGCAATCCAGCAGTTCTGAGAATTCAGCGGTACCTTCGGAGCTTGCGGCGCCGGCGGCTCCACTATTGGGCCAGATGATGAACCAGCCGTTGCTGATCTCCAGCATTATCGGGTTCGCCGCACGGCACTACGGTGGCAGCGAGATCGTCTCGCGACGCGTGGAAGGCGACCTTCATCGCTACACTTTCCGCGAATGCCACCAGCGCGCCAAACGACTGGCAAATGCACTGGAAGGCCTCGGCGTACGACAAGGCGAGCGGGTCGCAACCCTGGCATGGAACGGCTACCGGCATCTGGAAGCGTACTACGCCGTCTCCGGCTCCGGCGCAGTCTTGCATACAATCAATCCCAGACTGCATCCCGAACAGCTGGCGTATATTTGTAACCATGCCGAGGATCAGTATCTGCTGTTCGATTTTTGCTTCCTGCCCTTAGTTGAGGCCATCGCTCCCCATTGCAAGACGGTCAAGGGCTTCATCCTGATGGGCGACACCGATCGGATGCCTGCGCAAACGTCGATCCCGAATCTGCTGTGCTACGAAGACCTGATCAACGCCAACTCGGACGAGTACGCCTGGCCGCAGTTCGATGAGAACACGGCCGCCACTTTGTGCTACACCTCCGGCACCACCGGCAATCCCAAGGGCGCGCTGTACTCGCACCGCTCCACGGTGCTGCATGCGTACGCGTCGGCCTTGCCGAACGTGCTCAATGTGTCCTCGCGCGACGTGGTCATGCCGGTCGTGCCCATGTTTCACGTCAACGCCTGGGGACTGCCGTATTCGGTGCCGCTGTCGGGCGCCAAGATGGTGTTCCCCGGTCCCGCGCTGGATGGAAAATCGGTGTACGAGCTGTTCGAAAGCGAGCGCGTCACCTTCTCGGCGGGCGTCCCGACCGTCTGGCTGGGGCTGATCAATTACGCGCTACAGAACAAGCTGAAGTTTTCGACCTTCCGGCGTACGGTGATTGGCGGCTCGGCCTGTCCGCCCGCGATGATGAACACCTTGATCGACGAATTCGGCGTCGAGGTCATCCACGGCTGGGGCATGACGGAAATGTCGCCGCTCGGCACCACTGGCGGCTTGCTGAGCAAGCACATGGAATTGCCCAAGGCACAGCAGCGCGCCATCCTGCAAAAGCAGGGGCACGCGATCTTCGGCGTTGACATGAAGATTGTCGATGACGATGGTCGGGAATTGCCATGGGACGGCGTGAGTTACGGGCATTTGCTGGTCAAGGGACCGTGGGTGGTGGCCAGCTACTTTAAACAGGAGGGCGGCGATGTGCTGGAGGACGGCTGGTTCCCGACCGGGGACGTGGCGACCATCGACGCGGACGGCTTCATGCAGATCACCGACCGCAGCAAGGACGTCATCAAGTCCGGCGGCGAATGGATCGGCACCATCGACCTGGAAAACGTCGCCATGGCGCACCCAGCGGTGATGCAGGCGGCGTGCATCGGCGTGGCGCATCCGAAGTGGGACGAGCGGCCCTTGCTGGTGGTGGTGCTCAAGCCGGGACAGCAGGTTGGTCGCGACGAGTTGTTAGCGCATTTCACCGGCAAGGTCGCCAAATGGTGGTTGCCGGATGACGTCGTCTTCGCCGAGGCCTTGCCGGTAGGCGGCACCGGAAAGATCCAGAAAAACAAACTGCGCGAACAGTACCGGGATTACAAATTGCCGACGGTGTGAGCACCGGCCGCGACTAGCGGAGCGTCTGCGATGGGCGTTTTGCTCTACACTTCCCAACACCCCCGTGAACCGACAGCGCAGGCGCATACTGCGCGGCGCGTGGGCGACTGGGGTGGGGGAGCGCACACGGTCGCGAAGGCATCAATCCGCAAATGGAGATCTGGAAAATATGAATATGAATATGCTCGGCCTTGCCACCACAGTCTCGCTCACCCTGCTCGCATTCGCCGCCGCCCCGGCAACCGCGAACGCGCGGGCCAGTGCATCCGCGACCGCCGACCTGCCGTTTGAGGTCAAATCGATTGGCACATTCAACAGCCCGTGGGCCATGGCGTTCCTGCCCAACGGCAGCATGCTGGTGACGCAAAAGGAGGGGGCGATGATACTGTTCGACCCGGCAACCGGTACCAGGCGGACATTGTCCGGCACACCCGCCGTCAGCAGCAAAGGCCAGGGCGCGCTCATGGACATTGTGCCCGCTCCCGATTTCGCGTCCAGCAAACTGCTCTACTTCAGCTACTCCGAGCCGGGCACCGGCGCCAGCAGCCGGGTCGTGCTCGCCACCGCGACACTGGATCAGGCAGGCGGCACGCTCAAGGATACAAGGACCATTTTCCGCGGCCCGGATGCTTCGACCGGCGGGCACTATTCGGGCCGTATCGGCTTTTCGCCGGATGGCAAGTATCTGTTCTTCACCGTTGGCGACCGCCAGCTTCTTGATCCGGCGCAGGACCCCAAGTCGACGCTCGGCAAGGTGCTGCGTCTGAACCTCGACGGCACGCCGGCCGCCGGCAATCCGCTCGCGGCCAAAGGCTTCCATGCAGCCGTCTGGTCGTACGGACACCGCAACCTGCTGGGCATCGCCTTCGACAAGCAGGGGCGGCTGTGGGAAATGGAGATGGGGCCGCGCCATGGCGACGAGATCAACCTGATCAAGCCGGGCCTCAACTATGGCTGGCCGAAAGCATCGAATGGCAGCCATTATGACGGCCGGGACATCCCCGACCACGCGCATGGCGACGGCTTCGAGGGCCCGAAAGCGTTCTGGAATCCGGCTATTTCCCCAGGCGGCCTCGCCTACTACGATGCGGACCTGTTTCCGAAGTGGAAAAATTCCCTCTTCATCACCGGTCTCTCGGGCCAGTCGCTGGACCGCATCGCCCTTGACGGCGAGAACGCTACCAAGCAGGACCATTGGGACATGGGCGAACGGATCCGCGCCGTGCGCACCGGGCCGGACGGCGCGCTGTGGCTGCTGGAAGACGGTCCGCGCGGCCGCATGTTGATGCTGACACCGAAGAGGTAGGCCAGCGGTAACTGCGTGGCGCGGCATGCTTGCAGCAACCGTTCAACCCGCACTGCGGCGCACAGGGGTCGTACCCCGTACGGGGTACGACCCCGCCTTTCCGGGCGACCGCGCGGCTCATTCCACCGCCGCTGTCCTCCAGAGCAGGCAGTCTGGCGCATCGGCTATTGCTTGATCGCCCCAAACACCTTGCCAATCAGCTTGCTCCCGGCCCCCAGCGGATCGGCGCGAATGGCTTTTTCTTCCTCGCCGATCATCGTGTACAGCCCATCCAGCGCGCGCTTGGTCACGTAACCCTCGACCGTCCGTTGGTCGTCCGACACCAGCCCCATGGTTGGCGCCATCGCCATCGTGGCGTTGTATTGCGTCGACAGTTTGGAGCGGTCGGTGACTTTTTTCACGATCGGGAGGAACTGCACGGCCAGCTTTGCCGACGTCTTTTCGCGGAAGAAATCGGTCACCGACGTCTCGCCGCCGGTCAGGATGTTCTTGGCATCGGTCACGCTCATCGACTTGACCGCGTCCAGCAACAACGGCTTGGCCATCGGCACGGCCGCTTCGGCGGCGTGATTCATCTGGAGCACCAGGTCGTCCAGCTTCTTGCCCTTGCCGGTCATTTGCAACAGCGGACGCGCTTGCTCCAGAATCTTCGGCAGCTGGATGCGGACCTTCTCGTTGTTGAGGAAGCCGTTTTCCGCGCCCAGCTTGGAGACCGCCAGGCTCGAACCTTGCTCGAGCGCCGCCTTCAGGCCGCCGGTGGCGTCCTTGTTGCTCAGGTCGGAAAGGGAGAGGGCGAAGGCGCTGGCGGCGACCAGTCCGAGCGGAAGCAGCGCGATGGCGCGCAGGGAAGTGGCGACTGACATGTTGACCTCGATAAGAATGCGGCACCGGCGGGCGCCGGCACCTCGTCACTTTACCCGACGCCATGCCGCGCCGCAAAGCGTGGAAATTTCGTCATCAGTGCTTTTTATTCATTTATAAAGTAATTGACGGCATATCGACTTTCAGTTTACATTGTTGCCTGTAGGTATTTTATTGCCGAATACCGTCTCCGCCCACGACAACCAGGAAAACCCCATGGCCCATCTTTCAATTCGACTCAGGCTGATCGCCACGATGTCTGTGCTCGGGGTGCTGATCCTGGTGCTGGCCGGCGTCAGCGCCTTCGGTATCGGCAAAGTCAACTTCGCGTTGAAGGATGTGTATTCGAACCAGATGGCGTCGGCCATCGCCTTGGGCAACGCCAAAAACTTTCTGAACCGTTCCCGCTTCGTCATCGACCGCGGCGTATTCCATCCAGAGGCCGACGACCTGGCCAAAACGCTGGGCCGCGCCGAGGGCTTCATCACCGACTCCGACAAGGCCTGGAAGGGCTACCTGGCCATGCCGATCGGCCCCGGCGAGAAGGAGCTGGCCGCCGATCTCGACGCCAAGCGCACGCAGTACATCAACGACGGGCTGCGGGCGCTGATCGCGGCGCTGCGCGCCCAGGACGCCGCAAAGATCGACGAGCTGGCAATGAAAAAACTGTCCGCGCAGTTCGGTATCTTCGACGCCGCCTCGGTCAAGCTGGAGGAATACCAGATGAAGTCCGCCGAGGAATATTACCTGGAAAGCCAGGCGTTTTACGCGACCTTCCAGAAGGGCTTCGTGATCGGCTTGCTGGTGGTGCTGGCCGTGATCGTGTTTTCCAGCACCACGCTGTTGCGCGCGATCATGCGTCCACTCTCGGCGGCGCTCGGCTACTTCGACAATATCGCCGCCGGCAACCTGGCTAACCGCATCGAGATCGGCCGCCAGGATGAAATGGGCCGGCTGATGCAGGGCTTGGTCAAGATGCAGCAGCAGCTGTCCGCCACCGTGCACAGCGTGCGCGGCGGCAGCAACGCCATTGCCATCGCCAGCAAGGAAATCTCCGACGGCAATATGGACCTGTCGCGCCGCACCGAGGCCCAGGCCGCCGCGCTTGAAGAGACCGCCTCGTCTCTGGAGGAATTGACATCGACCGTGCGCCAGAACGCCGACAACGCCCGCCAGGCCAATCAACTGGCGCTGACCGCGTCCGATGTCGCCGGTCGCGGCGGCGAACTGGTGTCGCAGGTGGTCGACACGATGAGTACCATCAACGGTTCGTCGCGCAAGATTGCCGACATCATCGGCGTGATCGACGGCATCGCCTTCCAGACCAACATCCTGGCGCTGAACGCGGCGGTCGAAGCGGCCCGCGCCGGTGAGCAGGGACGCGGCTTCGCGGTGGTTGCAACCGAGGTGCGCAACCTGGCCCAGCGCTCGGCGGCGGCGGCCAAGGAAATCAAGGAGCTGATCACCGCGTCGGTCGAGCAGGTCGATGCCGGCTCGCAACTGGTGGACCGCGCCGGCGCGACCATGAACGACATCGTCAACAGCGTGCAACGTGTCACCGGCATCATGAACGAAATCATGATCGCCGGCGAAGAGCAGAGCGAGGGCATCAACCAGATCAACCAATCGATTTTGCAGATGGACGAGGTCACGCAGCAAAACGCCGCGTTGGTCGAGGAGGCTGCCGCGGCGGCCGGTTCGATGCAGGAGCAGGCGGCAGCGCTGGAACAGATGGTCAGCACCTTCCAGCTCGATCATGCGTCCGCGCAGGGCGGCGCGCCACGTGCCGCGTTGCGCGGCCGGCAACTTGCCATCGGCGCCTGACGCCGGCCGGCACGAAAAAAGGGCGGCCCGGAGGCCGCCCTTTTGCTATCACGCGGTCCGCCCCGGACCGCTATCCCGCCATTCCGCGGTTACGACACCAGCGCCGGCATTTCGCGCGCCAACCGCTGCAATAGCCGGTCGCATTCGAACACGCTGAGCGTCTTGTGGCTGTCGCCTTCGCCCTCGATGTCGATCACTTCCTCCATCTCGCCGCGCGGGCCATCGTTGACATTATGGTTGCGCATCATTTTCGGCGCGGTAAAGCGGCGGTTGTCGTTGACGGTCATGATGTTCTCGACCGCGTCGACCAGCAGCCCGTAGCGGTCCTCGCCGCGCTCGATGACCAGGATCTTGGCCTGGCCGCTCTGCGGCGCCGGCGTCATCTGGTACAGGCTGCGCAGGTCGATCACGCTGATCATCTGCTGGCGCAAGTTGAGCATGCCGCGCATGAACGACGGCATGCCGGGCGCATGGGTCACGGCGTCCGAATAATCGATGATCTCGCGCACCTGCTTGATTTCAACCGCGTAGGTGTTCTCCAGCGAAAAAGTGATGTAGACCTGGCGCTGGTTGCGGCGCGCCTGCCCGCTTTCCAGGGCGGCGGCCACCGCTTCGTCCTTCGGATACAGGTTGGCGTGGCCGGTGCGCATCGCGACGATCTCGGCGCTCGACAGGATCTGGCGGTGCTCCAGCAGGATGATGTCGCCCAGTTCCGGCTTGGAGATGCAGCCGGCAAACATGCCGGCGCGCGATTTGCCCAGCATCGGGATCGGCATGACCTCTTCGCTGAAGAAGTTGACGATGTTGTCGACCGAGTCGACCAGGAAGCCGATGGTGGCGTCGTCGATGCGGGCAATCACCACGCGCTGGTCCGGATGGACCCCGCGTTCGGCCGCCGGCGGTGCGCTGGCGGCGCCCGGCGTCAACAGCGTATGGAAGCAGACCACTGCCACCGGGCTGCCACGGAAGTTGATGCGGCCCAGGCACAGAGCACTGTTGAGCACCGATGCCTGGATTTCCGGCACGCGGATGATTTCCTGGATCGCGCCCATCTCCAGCGCGAACGACGAGCTGCCAACGCGGAAGCTGACGCACTGGCGCCGCTCGCCCTGGTGCCGCCGCGCCGCCTGGCGGCCGGCGCCTTGCAGCGCCAGCACCTGCGGCACGTTTTCGATGCGCGCCAGCGCGGCCGGGTCGAGCACCTGCAGCAGCCGCGCGCCGTCCTCGAGCAGGATGGTGCCGGCCACCACGCCATGGCGTTCGCCGGACGCGTAGCTCAGCGTGCTGCGCTGGTCGGCGCGCACGCGCAGGATTTCGCCGGTGGCGTGGAACAGGATGCCGACCAGCACGCCGTCGTAGTCGAGGATGGCGATCTTGTGCGTGCGCTCGGCGGCTGGCGCGCCCGGGTTGAATACGCGCCCGAGATTGACCACCGGGATCACGCTGCCGCGCAGTGTAAACATCCCTTCCAAAAACGGCGGCGCCAACGGCAGCGCGGTCATCTTGTCGGGGAAGTTAACCACTTCACGGATGCATAGCGCGGGCAGGGCGAATTCGTCGGGGCCCAAAACGAACGAGCCGAACAGCTCGGTGGGGCCGGCGGCGGCCGGCGTTTTCTCGTCAAGCCTGTGCATGGTGGCGTTCCCGGGGCAGGGCGGTGAGGTCCTGGATCTGGTACTCGCAGGTGGCGCAGTCGACGGTCAGGGTACGGCCGGTCTTGCCGCCGACGCGGCATTCCAGCACGGTCAGGCCGTACAGACGCAAGTATTTGCAGGCGGCGTCGGCGTTCTGCTGGCCGATCTGGAAGCGCGACGAGCAGGCCTCGAGCATCATGCCGCCGCCGGCCACCACCACCACGATGTCGGCGTAGTCGGCGGCGGTGGCGCCCATCAGGCGCAACAGCGATGGCACGGCGTGGCTGACATAGCGCGCGCCCGGCTCCGATTGGGGCGCGCCCGCCTCGGGCAGCAGGCAGTGGGCCAGGCCGCAGCGGCCGCGCTTTTTCCACAGCAAGGCGATGCCGACGCACGAGCCCAGCAGCGCTTTCAGCTGCTCGGTGCGGCCGCCGATTTTCAGTTCGCCGATGCCGACGTGGCGGAACGGACCGGCCAGCGGACCGCTTGCGTCATCGTGCAAAGGCCACGGAAGGGTCGGCGGAACAGCGGCGTCGCCGCGGGTGGGGAGGAGTGCAATCATGGTGTCAGGCTACCGAGCGTATAAATCAATGGCCGTTCGAACTGCCAGGCGGTTTCGAGGCCTGTGATCGATTCGGATTCGCCCAGGATCAACCTGGTGTGGGGCGCCATACTGTGGCGGACTTGCTGGAGCACTGCCTGTTGGTGTTCCTGGTCGAAATAAAACAGGACGTTACGCAGGAACACGAGGTCGAACTTCTGTTGCGTGAATGGCGACGGCGGCCGCAAAGGCTTGAGCAAATTGTGCTGGGCCAGCGTGACGTGCCGTTTCAGCGCGTCGACCACTTGCAGGCCGTCGCCGCGCGCCGTGAAATACTGATGAACCCAATCCGGGTGCGAGGCCTGCAGCCGCTCGACCGAGCGGCCCGCGTACTGGCCGGCCCGGGCCTGCGCCAGGATCTGGTTCGAAATATCGGTGCCGAGGATGCGGTAGCGAAAGCCCGGCGCCGCCGCCGCGAACTGGTCGCACAGCATGGCGATCGAGTACAGCTCCTCGCCGCTGGAGGCCGCCGCCGACCACACCGTGAGCGTGCGGCCCGGATGCTCGCGCCACCAGCGCGGCAGGAACTCGCGCTCGACATAGTCCCACACGTGCTGGGTGCGGAAAAACAGCGTGTCGTTGGTGGTGACCAGGTCGATAAAGTGCGGCACCTCGGCGCGGTCGTCGCGCAGCCGTTGCACATAGCCCTGGTAGCTGCCGATGTCGAGCGCGAGCATCCGCGGCCGCAGGCGCCGCTCCAGCAGCGAGCTTTTGCGGTCGCTCATGGCGATGCCGGTATGCTCGCGCACCAGCGCGATCAAGGCCGACAAGGTCGCTGGTTGGATGCCCCCGCGATTTTCCACCTCGTTGTTCACCTGGTTGTCTACCTTAGACCACGAAGCCGGACACGGTTTTGTTCAGGTCGCCGGCGCGCTCGTTCAAGCCCTCGGTCGAGCGGGCGATACTGTCGCAGGCGGCGGCGGTCTTTTCGGCTTCCTCGGCGATGTACTGCACCGCCGTGCTCACTTCACGCGCGGTCAGTAGCTGCTCGTTGGTGGCCTTGGAGATGTCCGAAATGGCCATCGTCGTCTTGGCCACGCCGGCGACGATCTTGTCGAAGGCGTCGCTGGCCTGGCGCGAGATCTCGCTGCCGGCCGAAACGCGCTTGACCGATTCGTTGATCAGCTTGGAAATCTCCTTGGTCGCCTGCGACGAGCGCTCGGCCAGCTTGCGCACCTCGTCGGCCACCACCGAGAAGCCCAGGCCGTGCTCGCCGGCGCGCGCGGCCTCGATGGCGGCGTTGAAGGCCAGCATATTGGTCTGGTTGGCGATCTCGCTGATCACCTTGACGATCTCGCCGATGTCCTCCGACGAGCGGTTGATCAGGTCCATCGCCTCGATCGACTTGGCCAACGCCTTGGCGCCGGCCTCGGCTTCGTGCTGGGTATCCTTGGCCAGGGTGTCGGCGTTCGAGGTATTGCCGGCGATGATGTCGATCGAATTGGTCAGGCCGTCGATCGAGGCGTTCATCTGCTCGACCGTCGCACCCAGCGCCTGGGTGCCCATCGCCACGCTGCCGGAGCGCTCGGCAATGGTGGTCGAGGCGTCGGCGAAGCCGTTGGCCGAGGCGACCACTTCGCCGATCACCTTGCGCAGGTCGGCGATCATCTTGCTGATGCCCTCGGCCAGGTGGTCGAGCGGCTCTTCGCCCTCGACCACGATGGCGCTGGTCAGGTCGCCGGAGGCGGCGCGCTCGACCGAGTCGAGCAGGCGCTTGATCTTGGCGCCGTCGGAGGCGGCCTTGTCCGCCACCGAGGTCTCGAGATTCACTTGCGCGGTAATATCGCTGGCAAATTTCACAACCTTGTATGGTTTGCCGTTTAAATCCATGATGGGATTATAAGTGGCCTGGATCCATATGGTTTTGCCATTATTTCCAATGCGCTTATAACGGCCGCCATCGAACTCGCCGCGATTGAGCTTTTGCCAGAAACGTTTATATTCCGAGCCGCTGGCATATTCAGATTCGCAGAACATGCGGTGATGTTCGCCGCGAATATCGTCGATGGTGTAACCCATCACGTCGAGGAAGTTATCATTGGCGCACAGCACGTGGCCGGTCATGTCAAACTCGATGACCGCCTGGGCCTTGGACATGGCGGCGACCTTGCTTTCGTACTCGGCGTTCTTGTTCTTGCTGTCGGTGATGACGGTTGCGAACTTGATGATCTTGTAAGCGTTGCCGTCGGCGTCGATGATCGGATTGTAGGACGCGTTGATCCACACTTCACGGCCGCCCTTGCCCACGCGCTTGTAGTCGCCGCGGTCGTATTCACCGCGTCCAAGGCGGGCCCAGAAGTCCTTGTACTCGGCCGTTTTTACGTATTCGGGATCGCAGAACATCGCATGGTGGCGGCCCTGGACTTCGGCCAGCGTGTAGCCGACCGTCGCCAGGAAATTCTCGTTGGCGTGCAGGATAATGCCTTCGAGATCGAATTCGATCAGCGCCTGAACCCGATTGAGGGCGGTATTAATCGCCTGCAGGTCCTGGTCGCCGGATTGAATCGCCTGTGTGTGCGCGTCCATAGAAATCCTATATATATAAGGTAATAATAGTGGGTGGATAATATTGTGCGCTGGTTGCATCGCAGGCGCGGCCCTTTATTATTTCTCGTAACCAAGTCGGAAGACAAGCTGAGCGATTCAATTTCGGCGGGCCGGTGTACCTTATTTTCCACTCGCGGCCGCTCTTTCTCAGCGTTTAAAAGCGTGGTCGCCGCATTCAAAAGCCGGCGCGCGCAAACGTGAAGTTCCGGTACGATCGTTCTTTTTTACGGTATAGTGGGTTTGTTCCGTTTCACACAACAATAAGGAAGAGACATGACCGCTGAATATCAAGTCCACGGCGCCGTCGCCGTTGTCACCCTCAACAATCCGCCGGTCAACGGCCTGGGCCTGGCTACCCGCACCGCCGCCGTCAAAGGTATCCAGCAAGCGCTGGCGGACGACGCGGTCAAGGCGATCGTCATCACCGGCGCCGGCAAGGCGTTCTCGGGCGGCGCCGACATCAAGGAATTCAACTCGCCCAAGGCGCTGGCCGAGCCCAGCCTGCACACGCTGATCGCGACGGCCGAAGGCTCGACCAAGCCGGTGGTGGCGGCGATCCACACGGTGTGCATGGGTGGCGGCCTGGAGCTTTCGCTCGGCTGCCACTACCGGGTCGCCATGCCGGGCGCGCAGATCGCGCTGCCCGAGGTCAAGCTCGGCCTGCTGCCCGGCGCCGGCGGCACGCAGCGGCTGCCGCGCGTGCTGGGCCTGGAGATGGCGCTCAACATGATCGTGTCCGGTACGCCGGTGGCGTCCGAAAAGCTGGCCGGCACCGCGCTGTTTGACGAGGTGTTCGCGGCCGATGCCGACTTGGTGAGCTCGGCGGTCGCCTTTGCCGAAAAGATCGCCGACGCGCGGCCGCTGCCGAAGGTGCGCGAGCGCAAGGTGGACTACCCGAACCACGAAGCCTTCCTGCAGTTCTCGCGCAACACCGTCAAGGCCATGGCCGGACCGTTCCCGGCGCCGCTCGAGTGCGTCGAGACGGTGGCCGCCTCGGTGACGATGAAGTTCGAGGACGGCATGAAGTTCGAGCGCGAGCGCTTCATGCATCTGATCCAGACCACCGAATCGAAGTCGCTGCGCCATGCCTTCTTTGCCGAGCGGGTCGCCAGCAAGGTGCGGGACGTGCCGGCCGACACCCCCACGCGCGCCATCAAACAGGCGGCCGTGATCGGCGCCGGCATGATGGGCGGCGGCATCGCCATGAACTTCCTCAATGCCGGCATTCCCGTCAAGCTGCTGGAGACCAAACAGGAAGCGCTGGACAAGGGCCTGGCCACCATCCGCAAGAATTACGAAAGCACGATGAAGAAGGGCAAGCTGACGCAGGAGAAGTTCGACCAGCGCATGGCCCTGGTCAGCGGCACCCTGGCGTACGAGGATATCGCCGATGCCGATATTGTGGTCGAGGCCGTGTTTGAGGAGATGGGCGTCAAGGAAGCGGTGTTCCGCCGGCTCGACGCGGTGATGAAGCCGGGCGCGATCCTGGCCACCAATACCTCCACCCTGGATGTCGACCAGATCGCCGGCTTCACCAAGCGGCCGCAGGACGTGGTGGGCACGCATTTCTTCAGCCCGGCCAACGTGATGAAGCTGCTCGAGATCGTCCGTGGCGCCGAGACCGGCAAGGACGTGCTGGCGACGGCGCTGGCCTTATCGAAAAAGCTCAAGAAGACCGGCGTCGTGTCGGGCGTGTGCGACGGCTTCATCGGCAACCGCATGATCGAACAGTACAGCCGCCAGGCCGGCTTCCTGCTGGAGGAGGGCGCGCTGCCCGAACAGGTCGACAAGGCCGCCGAAAAGTTCGGCTGGGCCATGGGGCCGTTCCGCATGGCCGACCTGGCCGGCAACGATATCGGCTGGGCCATCCGCAAGCGCCGTTATGTCGAAAAGCCGGAAATCAGCTATTCGAAGACCGCCGACCTGTTGTGCGAGATGGGCCGCTACGGCCAGAAGACCGGCGGCGGCTGGTACGACTACAAGCCAGGCGACCGCAAGGCTTATCCGAACGCCGAGGTCGACGCGATGATCGTCGCCCATTCGGCCGAGCTCGGCATCACCCGGCGCAAGATCGGCGACCAGGAAATCGTCGAGCGCCTGGTGTATGCGCTGGTGAACGAGGCGGCCAACATTCTGGAGGAGGGCATCGCCCTGCGCGCGTCGGACATCGACATGGTGTATCTGACGGGCTATGGCTTCCCGCTGTTCCGTGGCGGGCCGATGTTCTACGCCGAT
>Ga0308163_10002886_pt1 | contig 15041 bp, 12 predicted proteins | sample PhyTR1_FD_201037 | JGI IMG/M metagenome (GOLD analysis project Ga0308163, IMG submission 201037) | Phyllosphere microbial communities from UC Gill Tract Community Farm, Albany, California, United States - DLSLT.R1 | ecosystem: Host-associated > Plants > Phyllosphere > Unclassified | place: USA...
CCCTCCAGGGACGCCCCGGCGGCAATCGGTGCTACGGCACTGTTATGGATTCCGCAGGCGGCGCTGCTGGCGCATGCCGTGCAGCGCCTCGCCGATGGCGCGGGCCTGGCCGAGATGCTTGTTCCTTCGCTCGCCTACTTGCTGCTGGGCGCCGCGCGCGCAAGTACCGAGGCATGGGGCGTGCGCCGGCTGTTCACCCTGTCGCGCAGCCGACTTGCTACGCTGCGTGCCGAAGCCGCACGTGCCCTGGCCGCGCGTTCGCCGCTGGACCGTGAACGCCTGCCGTCGGGCCAGGCCGCCAGCACAGTGTGCGAGCAGGCCGAGGCCGTGTTGCCCTGGCTCCTGCGCTACCAGCCCGCGCGCTGGAAAACCATGCTGATTCCCCCCGTGATCGCGCTGGCCGTGTTCTGCCAGTCCTGGCTTGCAGCCCTCATCCTTGTGTGCGCGGCGCCATTGATCCCGCTCTTCATGGCCATCATCGGATGGCGTGCGAAGGCCGCCAGCGAAGCCCAGTTGCAGGTACTGGGCGGCATGAGCGGCTTTCTGCTCGACCGGCTGCGCGGCTTGTCGACCCTGCGCTCCCTGGGCGCCGTGGACGCCACGGCGACACGATTGCGCGCGTCCGCCGAATCGGTACGCGCCGGCACCATGCGCGTGCTGCGCATTGCCTTCCTGTCGTCGACCGCGCTGGAGCTGTTCGCTGCGCTGGGCGTTGCGCTGGTGGCCGTGTACGTCGGCTTCCACCTTCTCGGCCAGATCGACGCGGGGTGCTGGGGACGCCGCCTCACGCTGCAACAGGCCTTGTTCATCCTGCTGCTGGCGCCCGCCTTCTTCGAGCCATTGCGCGAACTGGCCGGCGTATGGCACGACAAGGCGGCCGGCGAAGCGGCACTGGCGGCACTGGCGGCGATCGGCGCCGCCGCAGTGCCGCTTCCGGGTGCCCTGGGTCCCGAGCTCGCGGCGGGTGCCGCCGGCGGACTGGCTGTCCGGATCGACGGCTTGTACTTCCAGCATGCCGGCGAGGCAGCGGTCTTCGACGGCGCATCCCTGCACGTCGGTGCCGGCGAACACGTGGCCATCGTGGGTCCGAGCGGCAGTGGCAAGACGACCTTGCTGTCCATCCTGGCCGGCCTCGTGCCCGCCACGGGAGGCGCGGTGCACATCGGCGGCCAGCGCCTGGATCCGGACAGCGCTTGCGCCCTGCGCGCGCGCATGGCATGGATCGGCCAGGCGCCCCATGTGTTCGCCGGGAGCGTGCGCGCCAATGTGTCCCTGCATCGTCCCGGCGTGTCGGCGGCAGCCGTGCGCGCCGCCATCGGGCGCGCCGGCCTTGGCTCCGTGCCGCACGCCGCGCCGGCTGACAGCCTGGGCGAGGGCGGCACGGGTCTCTCGGGCGGGGAGCTCGCACGGCTTGCCCTGGCGCGTGCGGCCGTGGTGCCGCAGGCCGGGCTGCTGCTGGCCGACGAGCCAACGGCGCACCTCGACCGCGACACGGCCGCCGGCGTGATCGACGAGCTGCTGGCGCTCGCGCGCGGCCGCACACTGGTGATGGCAACGCACGACCTGGCGCTGGCCGCACGCATCGGCCGCGTGATCGACATCGGCGCCCTTCGGCAGGCAAGGGAAGCGGCATGAGCAAGCGCAATACTCTGCTGCCCGTGGTTTCAATACTTGCCCGTGGCAGCGGCGGCCGGCTCGCGCTGGGCGCCTTGCTGTCCACCTTGGTGGTCATGGCTGGCATGGCCCTGCTCGGCACCTCGGGCTGGTTCATCACCGCGACAGCGCTGGCCGGCATGGCCGGCGCAGCCGCCGTTTTCAACGTATTCCTGCCCAGCGCCGCGATCCGCCTGCTGGCGCTGGGCCGTACCTTCGGCCGTTACGCCGAACGGGTCGTCACGCACGACGCCACCCTGGCCGTGCTGGCCGCGCTGCGCGAGCGCCTGTTCCGCGGCTGGGCCGAACCGCATGCGGCGCGCGCGCTGCTGCGCCGTCCGGCGCGCCTGCTGTTCCGCCTGACGAACGACATCGACGCGCTCGACTCCATCTACCTGCGCCTGCTCGTACCCGCGATCGCAGCCTGCGGGGCGGCCATGCTTGGCGGCGCGGTGCTGGGACTGATCGACTGGCGCCTGGGTACGGCGATGTTCGCATGGCTGCTCGGTGTTGGCTGGGCAGGCGCGGCCGTGATAGCGCGCCGCGCCCGCCCGCTCGCGCTGCGCCGCGCCCGCGCACTGGAGCGTCTGCGCGCCGGTGTCATCGACCTCGTCGCCGGCCAGACCGAGCTTGCGATCGCGGGCCGGCTGCGTGCGCAGTGCGAAGTGCTGGAGCGGCAAGACACTAGACTGGCCCATGCCGACGATGCGCTGCACCGCCTCGAGAGCCGCGCCGGCTGGGCGTATGCGGTGGCGGGTCACGCGACGGTTGCCTGCGTGCTGCTGGCGCTGGGCTGGCTCGCACAGCGCCGCGCCGTGGGCGCACCGGCCGCGACGCTGGCGCTCCTCGTCGCCTTGACCGCACTGGAACCGTTCGCCGCGCTGCGGCGCGGCGCCATCGAGGCGGGCCGCAGCTGGCTGGCCGCGCGCCGCATCGGTCCACGCTTGACACACGCCGCCGCGCTCGCCAACGCAGTTCCGGATTCGACCGACGCGCTTTGCCTCGATGAGGTCACGGTGGTGCACGCCGGCCGTGAACGCCCCGCACTGCATGACATTACCCTGCGCATCCCGGCGGGCGAGAAGGTCGCCGTGATCGGCGCGAGCGGCGCCGGCAAATCGACGCTGCTGGCCCTGGCCGCCGGCGAACTGCCGACGCATGGCGGCCGCCTTCGGGTTCTTCCCTGCACCTGGCTCACGCAGCGCACCGAGCTGTTCCAGGACAGCCTGCGCGACAACCTGCTGTTGGCGGATCCCCGGGCGGACGACGCGCAACTGTGGGAAGCCTTGCGCGACACGGGCCTGGCGCAGGACGTGGAGCGCTTGGCGCAGGGCCTCGATACGCCCTTGGGCGAGGGCGGCCTGGGTCTGTCCGGCGGCCAGTCTCGCCGGCTGGCGCTGGCCCGCCTGCTGCTGCGCCGCGCCGGCTTCTGGCTGCTGGACGAACCGACCGAAGCGCTGGATGCCCTTACCGCCGCCGACGTGCTGTCCTGCCTGGCCCGCCACGCCGGCGGGCGCACCGTGCTGCTGGCCACGCACCTGCGCCGCGAAGCGGCACTGGCCGACCGCCTGCTGCTAATGCGGGCGGGCCGCATCGTCGGCGACGTGCGGCGCGGTAGCGATGAATTCGACGCCGCCCTCGCAACGCTGCGTCACTACTGAGCATATTTGATAACAATAGAAAGGATTCTCCATGGATCTCGATGTCGTCGGGCTATCCCGACTGCAGTTTGCCCTGACTGCGCTGTACCACTTCCTGTTCGTTCCTCTTACCCTGGGACTGTCGATGCTGCTCGCGATCATGGAGACGGTCTACGTGATGACCGGACGCACGATCTGGCGCCAGATGACGAAGTTCTGGGGCGTCCTCTTCGGGATCAATTTCGCGATCGGTGTCTCGACCGGCCTCGTGATGGAATTCCAGTTCGGCATGAACTGGAGCTACTACAGCCACTACGTGGGCGATGTGTTCGGTGCGCCGCTGGCCCTGGAAGGCTTGATGGCGTTCTTCCTCGAGGCCACCTTCGTCGGCTTGTTCTTCTTCGGCTGGGACCGGCTTTCGAAGCGTGCCCACCTCGCGGTCACCTGGCTGGTCGCCCTGGGCACCAATTTTTCGGCGCTGTGGATCCTGATCGCCAACGGCTGGATGCAGAATCCGGTCGGTGCGGCGCTCAATCCGCAGACGATGCGCATGGAGGTCACGGATTTCTATGCGGTGCTGACCAATCCGGTGGCGCAGGCGAAGTTCGTGCACACGGTGTCCGCCGGCTACGTGGTCGCCGCGCTATTCGTACTGGGCGTATCGGCCTGGTATTTGCGCCACGGCCGCCACGTGGAAATGGCCAAGCGTTCGCTGACCGTGGCCGCCTCGTTCGGCCTGGCCGCCTCGCTGTCGGTGGTGGTGCTGGGCGACGAAAGCGGCTATCTCTCGACCGAACATCAGAAGATGAAGCTGGCGGCGATCGAAGCCATGTGGCACACGGAACCGGCGCCCGCCCGGTTCACGGCATTCGGCTTCCCCGACCAGGCGGCGCGCGAGACGCACTATGCCATCCATATCCCGTTCGTGATGGGCCTGATTGGCACACGCTCGCTGGATAGCCAGATTCCCGGTATAAACGAGCTGGTCCAACTGGCCGAGGTGCGCATCCGCCAGGGGCTGCAGTCGTACGAGGCGCTCGAGCAAATCCGCGCACTGGGCACCGGTGCCCCGGTGCCGGCCGGGCTGAAGGCCCGCTTCGAACAGCACAGCGACAAGCTGGGCTACGCGCTGCTCCTGAAACGCTATGTCGACGATCCGCGCCGCGCCACCGATGCGCAGATTGCCAGGGCCGCTGGCGACACCGTGCCGCAAGTGGCGCCGCTGTTCTGGTCCTTCCGCGTCATGGTCGCGCTGGGAATCTACTTCATCGCGCTCACGGCCACGTTCTTCTATCTGTCCGCGCGCCGCAAGCTGGATGCCTATCCGTGGCTGCTGAAGGTGGCCGTGCTGTCGATTCCGCTCCCCTGGATCGCCGCCGAGGCCGGCTGGATCGTGGCCGAACTCGGGCGCCAGCCATGGGCCATCGAAGGCGTGCTGCCGACCGCGGTGGCCGTATCCAGCCTCGGCATCCAGACGGTTCTGACGACGCTGATCGGCTTCGTGGTGCTGTACACGATCCTGATCGTGGTGGAGATGAAGCTGATGCTCAAGGCGATCCGCAAGGGGCCGCAGAGCGAAGCCGCGACGGCGCCGGGAAGCGCAAGCCCGCTGATCGGCGCCGCGCCTGCACTGCGTACCGCCCCCATGACCACAACGGAGTAAACCACCATGATTCTTCATACCATGCTCGACTACGATGTCCTCCGGTTCACCTGGTGGATCCTGCTGGGCGTGCTGCTGGTCGCCTTCGCCGTGACCGACGGCTTCGACCTCGGCACCGGCACCCTGCTGCCGTTCGTGGGCAAGACGGACCTGGAACGCCGGGTCGTCATCAACGCGGTGGGCCCGGTCTGGGAGGGCAACCAGGTCTGGCTCGTGCTCGGCGGCGGCGCCATCTTCGCCGCATGGCCGCAGCTGTATGCCGTGTCCTTCTCCGGCTTCTATCTGGCCATGGCGGCGGTGCTGCTGGCGCTGATCCTGCGTCCGGTCGGTTTCAAGTACCGCAGCAAGAGCGAGAACCTGCGCTGGCGCTCGGCCTGGGACTGGGCGCTGTTCACGGGCGGTTTCGTACCGTCGCTGATCTTCGGTGTCGCCATGGGCAATGTGCTGCAGGGCGTGCCGTTCCGCCTCGCACCGGACATGCATATCTTTTACGAAGGCGGCTTCTTCGGCCTGCTCAATCCCTTCGCACTGCTGTGCGGGCTGGTGTCGGTGGCGATGCTGGTGATGCACGGCGCCGCCTGGCTGGCGCTGAAGACCGGCGGCGCGGTGGCGCATCGCGCCCGCAACTGCGGCATGGGCGCCGCCCTGGCCACGTTCGTGCTGTACGCCGTCGCCGGCGTCCTGCTGTGGAACATGGTCGATGGCTACCGCATCACCAGCGCGGTGCTCACCACCGGTGCATCGAACCCGCTGCTCAAGACCGTGCAGGCGCACGCCGCCGGCGCATGGTTCGCCAACTATGCCGCGCATCCCTGGACCATCGCCGCGCCGGTCGCGGGCTTTGCCGGCGCCCTGCTGGCCTGGCTCGGTCTCGCGCGCCGCTGGGAAGGCGCCACCATGCTCTTTTCCAGCCTGTCGATCGCCGGCATCGTGCTCAGCGTGGGAGCCTCGATGTTTCCCTTCATCCTGCCCTCGTCGATCCAGCCGCAGGCCGGCCTGACGGTGTGGGACGCCTCGTCCAGCCACCTCACGCTGTTCATCATGCTGGTCGGTACCTGCATCTTCCTGCCGCTGATCATCCTCTACACGAGCTGGGTATACAAGGTCTTGTGGGGCAAGGTCGATCCCGACGAGATCAGTGGCGGCAAACACCACGCTTATTAACATTTATTGAAAGGGAACGATCATGTGGTATTTCGCTTGGCTGCTCGGCCTGCCCCTGGCCGCCGCGGTCGCGGTGCTGAACGCGATGTGGTACGAATTGATGGACGACGCCAAGCGGCAGCGTGAAGCCGGCCTGCCGGTCGAAGGCAGGCGCGGTGTCGATGCCGGCATGGCGGCGCGTCGGTAACATGGCCTGGACAGCATCCAGGGCGCCATCGCCGAGGTGACGAGCAATGCGGGACAGCCTGCCGGGGTATTGAAGCTGGGTGCCGCACCGTTTCGGCGGCGGCTTCGCGCTACCGCCGACCGCCGGCGTGAACGAAATCGGGCCGATCGATGAACGACAGTGACGGTGCGCTGTGCGCTTCCGATCTTTTGTCTTGACGGAATGCAGTGCAATCAGTCAACAATAGTGCTCCTGTCCACGGGATTGCATTCATGACTTCTTCATCGTCCGATTTCCAGTCCGTCGCTTGTGACGATCCCGGTGTGTACCGCACCTTGTTGGAATCGACCAGGGCAATCCCATGGCGGATCGACTGGACCACCATGCGCTTTAGCTACATCGGCCCCCAGATCGAAGAGCTGCTGGGCTGGAGCCCGGCAAGCTGGGTATCCGTGAACGACTGGGCCGAGCGCATCCATGAGGAAGATCGCCAAAAGACGGTCGACTTCTGCGTGGCACAGTCGCAGCAGGGTGTGGACCACGAGGCCGATTACCGCGCCATCACCCGCCAGGGCGACTATGTCTGGATCCGGGACGTGGTGCATGTGGTGCGCGGGCCGGACGGCAGCGTCGATTCCCTGGTGGGCTTCATGTTTGACATCACGGCGCGAAAACAGGCCGAGGACAAGATCCTTCAACTGCAGCGCGAGCTCGAACTGTTGTCCTACCGTGACAGCCTGACCGGGATCGCCAACCGGCGAATGTTCGACACGCTCTACGCCGTGGAATGGGCAAAGGCGCGTGAAACCGGCCATCCGCTCTCGCTCGTCATCATCGACATCGATTACTTCAAGCAGTACAACGATCACTACGGACACATGCAGGGGGACGAGTGCCTTCGACGGGTGGCACGGGTCCTGGACGCGGCCGCGTCCCATCCGGGCAAGCTGTGTGCCCGCCTCGGAGGCGAGGAATTCGTCCTGCTGTTGCCGGGCACGGACGCAAAGGCCGCGCGTAACGAAGCCGAGCGTTGCCGCAAGCTGCTGAGCCAACAAGATATTCCTCACGCGCGTTCAGGTGTCGGGCGGCTGCTTACCGTCAGCATGGGCATCGGTACCATCGTTCCCGGCGTCCAGGACGATCCCCATGTCTTCCTCGACCGGATCGACCGCCGCCTGTATCAGGCCAAGTCCGCGGGACGCGACCGGCTCTGTGACGTCGAGGCGTAGACGTCGATACGGCGGCGCCAGGCGAATCAGCGTTGCGCCGCTGGATGCGAAGACGAAAAAGCGCGGCCGGCAAGTCTGCTCAAGGTCGAGGACCCGTGGCGGCGTTCATACGGTCGCATCGGCAGCGCGCCGGTCGTCGTAATCCACTTGTGCCTGTCCGATGGCCGCGCCATGCTGGTTGGCCCAGCTCACCAGGGCCACGAAAGGATCCTGCAAGGTCCGGCCCAGCGCCGTGATCGCATACTCGACCGCCACCGGCGACGATGCGATCACGCGCCGGCTCACCAGGCCGTTGCGCTCGAGTCGGCGCAATGCCTCCGTCAGTGCCTTGTGCGTGATCGGATCGAGCCTGCGCTTGATCGCGTTGAAGCGCGCGGGCTGGGTGCACAACACGGTCAGGATCAACACCGACCATTTGTTTGCAACCTGTTCCAGGATGGGGCGGGTGCTGTTGATTTCCGCCAGCAGGGCAGGGATATCGCTCGCCATGTGGTTTCTTTCTGTATATCTACGATAGATCAGGTGCGTAATTGACACCAAATATACAAAATGTATCATCCGGCGTCCACCCCTTTATTTGGAGCAGCCATGTTGAAACTCGAAGGAAAGACCGCCCTGGTGACCGGCGGCGGCAGCGGGATCGGCCTTGCGGTCGCACGCCGCTTTGCGCAAGAAGGCGCCCATGTGTTCATTACCGGCCGACGCGAAGCGCAGCTGGCCGAAGCGGTCGCGCTCATCGGCGGCCACGTCGAGGCGATAGCCGGCGACCTGACCAGCACCAGCGACCTCGCACGCCTGTTCGACACCATCCGCGCCCGCACCGGCCGGCTCGACATCCTCGTGAACTCCTCGGGCGTGGCCGAGCATGCGCGCCTGGAAGAGACCACCGAGGAGCATGTCGACCGCGCCTTCGACCTGAACGTGCGCGCCATGGTGTTCACGGTCCAGCACGCAGTCCGGCAGATGGGCGAGGGCGGCGCCATCGTGTTGATCGGCTCGATTGCGGGTGGGATGGCCAATCCCGGCTACGGCAGCTATTCCGCCAGCAAGGCTGCGGTACGTGCGTATGCCCGCACGTGGAACGCCGAGCTGGCGCCGCGCGGCATCCGGGTCAACACACTCAGTCCCGGACCTACCGATACGCCGATGTTCGACCAGGCCAGCGATGAGCTCAGGCAGACGCTGAGCGCGCTGATACCGGCCAAGCGCCTGGGCAATCCCGACGAAGTGGCGGCTGCGGCCTTGTTCCTCGCCTCGGGCGAAAGCGCTTACGTCAGCGGCGCCGAACTGGTCATCGATGGCGGCATGTCCGCGTGAGATGCATCCTTGTCGCGCGGCGCACTGACTGAACGTCGCACGGGTCTGGCCGGCTGGACAGGCGAACAGGGCGCCTGTGCGGCCCGGGAGTATCATGCGAAGCCACTGGCGCGCGTCGGACAGCCGGTGGTACTTGATACGCTGAATGAATTGATATGACACTCGAGTTGATCCTGGTCGCCGCAAGAAGTTTCCTGTTCGTGTTTTTCACGATGCTGCCGATCCTGAATCCGGCCGCGACCGCGCCGATCTTCCTGAGCATGACCGAAGGGGCCTTGCCCGCGACCCGCATCATGCTTGCGCGCCGCATCGCGCTCAATATGTTCTGGTTGATGACGGGATCGATGCTGGTCGGATACTATGTCCTCGATTTCTTCGGCATTTCCCTGCCCATCGTCCGTATCGGCGGCGGCTTGATCCTGGCGTCCGTGGCGTGGCGCCTGCTGGGCGCCACGCCCGCCACGCAGGATAGCCGGGCGGCGCTGGCCGAGGCGTTCACGCCGGACCAGGCGCGCCGCCAGGCTTTCTATCCGCTGACCTTCCCGATCAGCTGCGGGCCGGCCTCGATCTCCGTCGCCATTACCGTGGGCGTGACCCTGCACGACGTGAAACTGGTGGTCTCGGCGGCGCGCATGGGCGCCGCGCTGTTCGCGCTCGCTGTCATCGGCGTGCTGCTGTATCTCGCCTTCAGGTATGGCGAGCACTTCCTGCGCCTGATCGGCGAGGCGGGAACCGCCGTGTTCCTGCGCCTCACCGCCTTCATCCTGCTGTGCCTGGGCGTGCAGATCGTCTGGGACGGCGTGCGCGAACTGCTGATGGAGCTGATTGCCATTTCCTCGCCTGCGATGCTGCAGGCGGCCTTGCGGTCCTGGCACGATGGCGCCGCCACCGTCCTTCGATGAGGCCTTCGTGGCCCCCCATTCCGACATCGCCATGCCGTACCGCTGAACGGCAGCCACGCCGCTAGCGCCTGCTCCTGCTGCCGGCCGCACGCAGGATCGTCGCGGCCAGTACCGGCATGCTGGCCGGCTTGCGCACGAGTTCGACCCGCAAGGCCGACAGGCGCTGCGGGTCGACCATGTAGCCGCTGATGAGTACTACCGGGATGCGCGGGTACGCGTCGGCGAGCCAGCGTGCCAGGTCGATGCCGTCCATGGCGCCAGGCATCATCACATCCGAGAGCAGCACATCGATCGCGGACAGGTCGCCGGCGATGGCGGCGTCGGCGCCGTTGGCCAGCGTCACCGCGGCGCCCAGGCCGGCGAGCAGGGCGGATGTCGTCTCGGCCACGGCCGGATCGTCCTCCACATAGAGAATCTGGATGCCGTCCAGGCGTGCTTGCCGGTCGAGGCCTGCCGGCGCTGCATCCATCGCATCCGGGGAGAGTGTGCCTCGCGGCAGTATGATGCCGACCGTGGTACCCGTGGCCTCACGCCGGATGAATGCGGTACCGCGGCTCTGGACTGCGAAACCGTACACCTGCGACAGGCCAAGTCCCGTGCCCTTGCCGATTGCCTTGGTGGTGAAGAAGGGTTCGAACGCCTGGCGCGCGGTCTGCTCGGACATGCCTTCCCCCTCGTCGGAAATGGTAAGGCATACGAAGTCGCCGGCAAGTGCTTGCGCTTCCGGCCAGGCGGCTTGCGGCAGCGTCACATTGCGCGCCGCGATGCGTACGTCGCCGCTGCCGGCCATGGCGTCGCGTGCGTTGCTGGCGATATTCAGGATGGCGGCATCGAGGTGGGCCGGATCGACGACGACCGGCCATAGCGCCGGATCGAGCTGCAGGTGCAGGCGGATAGCTGCGCCCAGCACGCCTTGCACCAGGTCGGCGCTGGCGGCGAGGTGCGCGTCCATGTCCAGCGTAACGCTCTGGAGCGCCTGCTTGCGGGCATAGGTGAGGAGTTGCTGGGTCAGCGCCGCGCCATGCGCCGAGGCGCGCCGGATGCTGTCCAGCGGACGCGCGGCGCGTTCTCCTTCCGGACCCTTGAGCAGCATGCGCAACAGGGTCTCCGCGCCCGAGATGACCTGCAGCATGTTGTTGAAGTCGTGGGCAACGCCGCCGGTCAGGCGACCGAGCGATTCGAGCTGGCGCGCGTCGGCGAGCGCTTCTTCGGCCCGGTGCCGTTCGGCCATCTCGTGGCGCAGCGACCGGGTGCGTGCTTCCACCGCGGCCTGGAGTTCGTCCGCGTGGCGCGCCAGTGCCGCCGCATGGTCGCGGGTGGAGAACTGCAGGCGGCGCGCGCGCAGCGCCGAGCGCAGCGACACCAGCAGCACGTCGCGCGATGTCGGTCGCTCGATGATGACGACGTTGCCGATGCGCGCAAGGCGCAGGAAGCGGTCACCGTCGACGCGGGCGGCGGCGGCGTCGGCCAGCACCAGCAGCGGCAGGTCGGACCAGGCGGCCTGGCGCCGCAGCGCCGCGTCCAGTCCTTCGAGCGAACATTGTGCCAGCCCTTCCTCGGTGACGATCGCGCACCAGGCGCCTTCGTCCAGTGCCTCGTAGAAGGCCGCCGCGGCGACACAGGCGCGCACGTGGACGCCTTCGGCCTCCAGCAGGGCGCGCAGGGTGGCGGCGTCCTCGCCCGCCGGGGCGAACACGACGGCGGTCGCACCGCTGCCGGCCTCATACCTCAAGGGACAGGTCTCCGGACTGGTCGTCGGGAACGCGGATGCGCTCACCGACTTCGACGCCGTTGTCCGTCAGGTGCAGCGCGCAGATGTCGTGCGCGTGCCGCCCCTGGCGTTTCTTGAGCACGCAGATCGCCTTGCGCACGACGTTGTCGTGCTCGTAGTAGCGCAGGGAGATGATGTTGTCCGTGATGATGCTGAGGGCGTCGGGCTCCTTGGACGTGTCCAGCCGCGCCGAATGCGCGCCGACGACGATCGCCATCACGTTCATGTTGCTCAGGTAGGAGAACAACTCGTTCATCTGCAGCAGCAGCGACTTCTCCTGGCGGATCACGTCCAGGTAGGAGTTGATGCTGTCGATGATGACCAGGCGCGCGCCCTGGTCCTCCACGAGGCGCCGCACGTTCCAGATGAATTCTCCGGGCGAGATGCGCGATGGATTGATGCGCCGGATGTGCAGCAGCGGTGGTGCCGGTGCTTCGACGTCGTGCATGTGCGCGAGCAGGCGCGAGCGGAGGGTGGCCGCGGATTCGTCGAACGTGAAATAGCCGACGTGGTGGCCCGCGGCCACCATCGAGGCACCGTATTGCAGCGCGAGCGTCGACTTGCCGACGCCGGACGGGCCGAGCACCATCGTCGAGCTGCCAGCGGTCAACGGACCGCCCATCAGGCGGTCGAGGCCATTCACATGACTCAGCAGTTCCAGCGGGACGCAGTCGCGGTGGTGCTCCTCGGCGATCAGGCTGGGGAATACCAGGATCTCGCTGGTCTTGATCGCATAGTCGTGCCAGCCGCTCTGGAAGTCGCCGCCGCGCAGCTTCACCACGCGCAGTCGCCTGCGCGTCGCACCGAAGTGCAACTCCATCTGCTCCAGCGTGATGACGGCATGGACCGCGCTCTGCAACTCGTATTCCCTGTCGTCCGACGTCAGGTCGTCCAGCAGCAGGACGGTCGCATCGAACGCGGACAGGCGCCGGCGCAGTTCGAGGATCTGGCGCCGGTATTGTGCGCTGTCGCGCGCCAGCAGTCGCACCTCGACCATCGAGTCGATGACGACCCGGTCGGCCCCGGAGGCGGCGACCCGTTCGGCGATGCGATGCACGAGCGCGATCAGCTCCATCTCGGTGGGCAGCAGGATGCTCTGGCTCTGCGCGATGTCGGAATCCACAGGCATCATTTCCTCGATCACGATGCCGGCCAGCGACCAGCCATGGCTATCGGCGGTGGACTGCAGTTCCTTCGCCGTTTCCGACAAGGTCAGGTACAGGCACGACTCGCCGCTCGCTATGCCGTTCATCAAATAGCACAGCCCCAGCGTGGTCTTGCCCGTGCCTGGACGGCCTTCGACCAGGTGCGTGCGGCCGCGCAGCAGTCCACCGCGCAGCACCGCGTCGAGTTCCTGCACACCAGTGGGAACACGCGGGAAATCGAACGTCATGAATGTGGTTTCCCTTCATCAAAGGCTGTACGCGGAATGCGTGGCAATCGCCATGTCGATGCATATAGGGCACATTATAAAAAAAACAATAGCTTTTTTTGCAAAGTGCGTTCTCCACCTCGATAGGGGGAGCGGTAGGGAGCTGTCGAATGCGAGGAAAGTGCCCCGATGGGGATGCGAGAGGTCGATTTCATTGGAAAGCCAAGCGTTCCCACCGGATGCACGGAGAACAGATGTCAGGGACGGCTTTTATATTAGAATCATCATCCTTGACGATCAGCACGCGTGGTTCTGCCTTTTCTCTCAACCCAATAAGGAAACCGATGCAATCCATGTCTTCGATTCTCGGCGCTGCGGCCCTGTCCCTCGCCGCATCGACCGCGCTTGCCGCCGCGCCCTGGGAAACCCTTCCGGCACCGGCGCCGCTGCCGGCGCTGGACCGCCAGGGCCACGTCGAGCATGCCGGCGCCAGCATCTGGTACGGCGTGGTTGGTACCGGCAAGCCGGTGATCTTGCTGCACGGGGGCCGCGCCAGCAGCCTTGGCTGGGGCAACCAGGTACCGGCGCTGCTGGCCCGCCAGTACCAGGTCATCCTGATCGAAAGCCGCGGCCACGGCCGCAGCACCCTGGGCGACACGCCGCTTTCCTACAAGCTGATGGGCAGCGACGTGATTGCGGTGATGGACAAGCTGGCCCTGAAGAATGCGCCGCTGGTCGGCTGGAGCGACGGCGCGAATACCGCCATCACGCTGGCCATGAGCGATCCGCAGCGCATCGGCAAGGTCGTCGCCTTCGGCCCCAACGTCAACATGCGCTACCTGACGCCGCCGCTGCCTTCGCCCCTGTTCGGGCAGGTGGCGGCACGGCTGCAAGCCGACTTCGCCAGCCTTGGCGGGAATCCGGTCGGCTTCGCCAGGCTGTCGGAGGCGGTGAGCGCGATGCAGGCGAAGGAGCCGGACTACCAGGATGCCGAGCTGGCTGCCATCAAGGGCCCGGCGATCACGATCCTGGGCGCCGACCACGACGAATTCATCAGCCAGCGCCACTTCGCCTACATCGCCGCGACGATGCCCAAGGCGCGCCTGGTCACCTTGCCCATGGTCAGTCACTTTGCACCATGGCAGGATGCGAGCGGTTTCAACCAGGCCTTGCTTTCCGCGCTGGAGGATTGAGGCTCGGGCCGGGTCTTGCGCGGTCGATGGCACCGGGGCCGGTCCACCCCAGGGGTGTCGCCGAGCCCTTCTTCCACGATGGTCTTGACTTGATCTTGCAGGCGAGGAATGCGGCCGCCATGCGCGTCCTTATTTGGCCTGCTCCTGCGCGATCAGCCTGGCGATCTGCGAGTCGGCGCCGACCGGCTCGATCATGACCAGCTGCTGACGGTTGATCAGCATCCGCTGGGGGCCGTGCGCCTCGCCGCCGCGCTTGACGAGCACGTTGGCGACGGCGCGCGTATCCGGGTTCTGGCGCGTCTGCACGTAGAACACGTCGCGCAGCGCGATATAGCCTTCCGCCGCCGGCTCCAGGCGGCCGAAATAGACCTGGCCGGTCGCCAGCGCCACGGCCTGCCAGTCGCCGCCGGTGTCCGGCACCGCCAGGCGATGGCTGGCCTGCCAGGCCAGCACGCACAGGACGCACAGGCAAAGGGCGGCGATGGAAGCGGCGACGGCGGTCATCCTCGCGAGGGAAGTGTGCATGAGGTTCTCCAGTCGAATCGCGGCGCAGTCTAGCAGAGCGCGCCCTGGGCGCGGGCAGGAAAAACGCAGGCTGTTGTATCTCTGGAAGCGTCATCTTCTTGTCATAAATGCAGTTTAAATTTGACAACAATTTTCCCTCTGGATCCTCCATGCCCATCTCGCCATTCGCACGACGCCACATCGCCATCACGCTCGCCATCGCCGCCGCCTGGAGCGGCGCTCCCGCCCATGCCACCCCCTTTACCATTGCTGCGCCGAGTACGGTGGCGCAGACCCTGGGCAGCGCCAGCGGCGAGACCGGTGTCATCGCGGCGGGTGCTTCCCTGACGGTCGCCGGTGCGACGATCGCCGTGACGGTCACGGGCAACGATGCGACGCTGAACAACCAGGGAATGCTGCTGCAGAGCGGGAAGGAACGCGCGATACGGGACAACACCGGCGTCAGC
>Ga0308163_10002888_pt1 | contig 15039 bp, 9 predicted proteins | sample PhyTR1_FD_201037 | JGI IMG/M metagenome (GOLD analysis project Ga0308163, IMG submission 201037) | Phyllosphere microbial communities from UC Gill Tract Community Farm, Albany, California, United States - DLSLT.R1 | ecosystem: Host-associated > Plants > Phyllosphere > Unclassified | place: USA...
GATGACCATAGCAAGTTGGTCCCACCCCTTCCCATCCCGAACAGGACCGTGAAACAACTTTGCGCCGATGATAGTGCTGCAACCAGTGTGAAAGTAGGTTATCGTCAGGCTTGTTATTCGTAGTAGAAGAAAACCCCGATCAGTGATGAGCGGGGTTTTTTTTCGTCTGCAGAGTCGTCATTGCTAACCCCAAGCGAAGTCTGGGGTCAGACCCCCTCGCCCGCTAGCAATGAACTCTGCGTTTGCGGCATTGAGGGTCTGACCCCGGCTGTTCAGTGCTAAAGTGCTGCATACTTTATAAAAACGCATGCCGATGGATTATCAACAGCTCTCAGCCCAGCGGCGCAGCCATCCGGCGTGGCGCCTGCTTGCCGCCGATCATGCACCGATGATCGCCAGTTTCCTGCATCGTCATTTTATTGCACCCAATATCCGCACCATCGCACGCCAGCAACTGGCGTCCCATCTGGATGACCACCTGTACCATCTGCATGAACTGGCTGGCGAGGTGTTGTTTCCCAAAAGCGCGACCGCGTATCTGGACGACTGGGCTTCCGACGAGCGGGGCTGGCTGCGCAAATATTATCCGAGCGGCCAGGATGAACCCCACTATGATCTGACGTCGCCGACCGAACAGGCGATCGCCTGGCTGCTCGGCCTGGGGCAGCGCCAATTCATCGGTACCGAATCGCGCCTGATGACGGTATTCGATTTGCTGCGGCAGATTATCGATGGCACGGAATTGAATCCCCGTACCCGTATCGCCGAGCTGCAAAAACGCAAGGCGGCGATCGATGCGGAAATCGCGCAAATCGCCCAGGGCCGGCTCGACATGATGGAGCCGACCCAGATACGCGAACGGTTCCTGCAAATGTCATCGACGGCGCGCGAGCTGTTGTCCGACTTTCGCGCCGTCGAGCATAATTTTCGCAGCCTGGACCGCTCGGTGCGGGAGCGTATTGCTACCTGGGAGGGCAGCAAGGGTGAATTGCTGCAGGAAATTTTTGGCAAGCGCGATGTGATCGCCGATTCCGATGAAGGAAAAAGTTTCCGCGCCTTCTGGGACCTGCTGATGTCGCCATCGCGCCAGGACGAATTGACGGCATTATTGAATGCGGTCATGGCGCTCGATCCGGTACGCGAACTGGCGCCCAATGGCCGCTTGCTGCGGATTCATTACGACTGGCTGGAAGCGGGCGAAGTGACGCAGCGTACGGTGGCCCGTTTGTCGGAACAGCTGCGGCGCTATCTTGATGATCAGGCCTGGCTGGAAAATCGCCGCATCATGCAGTTGATACGCGATATCGAAAAAAAGGCGCTCGATGCGCGCGCGGTGGTCGAGCATGCGGCCTTTATCGAGATCGACGCTGCGGCGCCGAATGTGCTGGCACCGATGGACCGCACCTTGTTTGCGCCACCGTTCAAACCTGTCATCCTGCAGGGCGTGCTCGATGACGTGGCCGAACCGGTGCCGTCGGATGCCTTGTTCGAGCAGGTCCATGTCGACCGCATGAAGCTGGCATCGCATATCCGGCGCGCGCTGCAGGAGCGCAAACAAGTGTCGCTTGCCGCATTGATCGCCGAGTATCCGCTCGAGCAAGGCCTGGCGGAACTGGCGACTTATCTGAGCCTGGCGACGCAGGAATTGCCCAGCGTGATCGACGATACGCAAGAAGAAACGATACACTGGACCGACGCCCAAGGTCGTGCGCGCATTGCCACGGTGCCTCTCCTTATTTTCAGCGCATGATGAACTCTTCCAGCGAAACCCATTACAGCCAGATCCTGATCGCCTTGATGCAAGGCGTGTTGTACCAGGAAAACGATGTCGCCTTGTGGCAGCCGCTGCTGCTGTTGCAGGCGCGCGTGCGTGATTATTGCCAGCATATCGGCCTGGAACTGATACTCGATGAAGCCGAGGGTTATGCCTATCTGCGCCAGCGCGCCACGCCCGAAGGGGAGGTTGCGCTGCCGCGCCTGGTGCAGCGCCGCCAGCTCAGTTATCCGGTCAGTCTGATCCTGGTGCTGTTGCGTAAAAAGCTGGCGGAGTTCGACAGCAATGCCGGCGACACGCGCCTGATCGTCAGCCGTGAGCAGATCACTGAACAATTGCGCCTGTTCCTGCCCGATACCGCCAATGAAGCGCGTTTGCTCGACCGCATGGACACGCATCTGAACAAAGTGGTTGAACTGGGCTTCCTGTATCGTTTGCGTGGCCAGGATCAGCAATTCGAGGTGCGGCGCATTTTGAAGGCCTTTGTCGATGCACAATGGCTCAGCGATTTCGAGCAGCGCCTGAACGATTACGCCAGCCATGGCGTGGGCCTGTCGGAGGATGCGGGATGACGGCGCGTGACCATGAGGACGGCGTAACGCCCCAGCTTGACTTCGCCGACCCGGCGAGCCTGGAGCGCGCTGGCTTTCGCCTGCATCACTTCGAAGTCTTGAATTGGGGCACCTTCCATGCGAGCGTGTGGAAACTGCATCCGGGCGGCGACAATCTGCTGCTGACCGGCGATATCGGTTCGGGCAAGTCGACCTTGGTCGACGCGATCACCACTCTGCTGGTGCCCGCGCAAAAGATTTCCTACAACAAGGCCGCCGGCGCCGATGCGCATGAGCGCAGCCTGCGCACCTATGTGCTGGGCCATTACAAATCGGAACGCGGCGACACTGGCAGCACGGCGCGCGCGGTCGCCTTGCGCGACCAGAATACCTATGCCGTGATTCTTGGCGTGTTTTATAACGAGGGCTACGATCAGACGGTGACCCTGGCGCAGGTGTTCTGGCTCAAGGATGCGCGCGGCCAGCCCGAGCGCTTTTATGTGGTGGCGGACAGCGCCTTGGCGATCGCGGACCAGTTCGCCGGTTTCGGCACCGATATCAACCAGTTGCGCAAGCGCCTGCGCGCCAGCAAGGGCGTCACCCTGCACGACAGCTTCCCACCGTATGGCGCCGATTTCCGCCGCCGCTTCGGCATCGGCAATGAACAGGCGATGGAGTTGTTTCACCAGACGGTATCGATGAAGTCGGTCGGCAACCTGACCGACTTCGTGCGCGAGCACATGCTGGAAGCGTTTCCTGTCGAAGAGCGCATCGCCGCCCTGATCGCTCATTTCGATGATCTGCATCGCGCACACGAAGCGGTACTGAAGGCGAAACAGCAAATCGAGCAATTGCTGCCGTTGACTGCCGATTGCGCGCGCCATGCCAGCTTGCAGCAGCACGATGAGCAATTGCGCGGCTGCCGCGAAGCGCTGCGGCCATGGTTTGCCGCCTTGAAAAGTGAGCTGCTGGAAAACCGCCTGGAACAACTGGTACTCGAGCTGGAAAAAACCGCGGCGCGCCTGCAGCGGCTGCAACAGTTGCGCGGCGAGCAAGGCCTGCGCCGCGATGACATCCGGCAAGCCATTTCCGCCAACGGCGGCAATCGCCTGGCGCAGATCGACGGCGAGATTGCGCGCCAGCAAACGCTGAAGGATGAGCGCGCGCGGCGCGCGGCGCTCTACGAGCAACTGGCGCAAGCGCTGGGCTTGCCGGGCGCGGCCGATGACGAAGGTTTTCGCGCCAATCTGCGTGCCATCGACAGTGGCCAGGCGCAATGCGTGGCGCAGCGCGACGAGTGCCAGAACAGCCTGACCGAGGCCGGCGTGAAAGTACATGAACTCGGTGCCAGTCATGGCGAGCTGACGGTGGAACTGGAATCGTTGCGCCAGCGCCGCTCGAATATTCCGGGCCAGATGCTGAAACTGCGCGACTTGCTGTGTGGCGCGCTCGATCTCGATGCTGGCGAGCTGCCCTTTGTTGGCGAGCTGATCCAGGTACGCGACGATGCCGGCGAGTGGGAGGGGGCGGCCGAACGCCTGCTGCACAATTTCGGCCTGGCGCTGCTGGTGCCGGAGGCCCATTATGCAGCGGTGGCGGCGTGGGTCGACCGCAGCCATCTTGGCGCCCGCCTGGTGTATTTTCGCGTACGTGCCGTGAGCGTGCCGGAAGCGCGTCCGCTACATCCGGATTCACTGGTGCGCAAGCTGTCGATCAAGCCCGATTCCGCGTTTTACCCCTGGATCGCCAGTGAACTGGCGCGGCGTTTCGACTATGCCTGCTGTGACTCGCTGCAGCAATTCCAGCGCGAAAAACTGGCCATCACGCGCAATGGCCAGATCAAGGCGGGTGGCGAGCGCCACGAAAAGGATGACCGCCACAGGCTGGACGACCGCGCGCGCTATGTGCTGGGCTGGACCAACCAGGCCAAGATCGCGGCGCTGGAAAAGCAGGCGCGTGACCTGGCATTGCGCATCAGCGCGCATGGCGCACGCATCAGTGCGCTGAAGCTTGAACGTCAATCACATCAGGATCGTCTTGGCCAGTGGCAGCAACTGGCGGTGTTCCAGCATTTCGGCGAGCTGGACTGGAAGCCGCTGCTGCTGGCGATCGAACAATTGCTGCGTGAAAAAGAGGCACTGGAAGCGGCGTCCGATCTGTTGCAAGAGCTGCAGGGCCAGCTTGAGGCGCTGACGCAAGCGCAAGCCAAAACGGATGAGGACATCAGCCGTCACACTACCGAACATGCCAAGCTCAGCGAACGCCAGGATCAGGCGCGGCGCCAACTGGCCGACTGCGCACAGTTGCTCGATGCCACGCCAGCGGATGCGCGCGAGCTGTATTTTCCCTTGCTGCGGCAGTTGCAGGCGGAAGCCCTGGGCGAACACAAGCTGACGGTGGAGTCGTGCGACAACCGTGAAAAAGACATGCGCAGTTTCTTGCAGGCGCGTATCGATGCCGACAGCAAGAAAATCGCCGGTTTGCGCGACCGTATCATCAGTGCCATGAGCGATTACGTGACGGCCTGGCCGCTCGATACGCGTGAAGTCGATGTCAGCATCAATGCCGCCGCGGAATTCGGCAAGATGCTGGCGGCACTGCAGGCCGATGATTTGCCGCGTTTTGCGCAGCGTTTCAAGGAACTGCTCAATGAAAACACGATCCGCGAAATTGCCGGTTTTCAATCACAGCTCAAGCGAGAGCGCGAGACCATCCGCGAGCGCATCGATATCATCAACCGCTCGCTGCACGATATCGATTACAACCCCAACCGCTATATCGCGCTGGAAGCCGAGCCCAACCTGGACGCCGACCTGCGCGATTTCCAGGCCGACTTGCGCGCCTGCACCGAAGGCGCGCTGACCGGGTCGAGCGACGAAGAATATTCGGAAGCCAAATTCCTGCAAGTAAAAACCATCATCGAGCGTTTCCGTGGCCGCAGCGGCAGCGCCGAAGTGGACAAGCGCTGGACCCGCAAGGTGACCGACGTGCGCAACTGGTTTGTGTTTTCGGCCTCCGAGCGCTGGCGTGAAGACGACCGCGAGCATGAACATTACACCGATGCGGGCGGCAAGTCCGGCGGCCAGAAAGAAAAGCTGGCCTATACCGTGCTGGCCGCCAGCCTGGCATACCAGTTCGGCCTCGAATGGGGCGTGGTACGCTCGCGCTCCTTCCGTTTTGTCGTGATCGACGAAGCGTTCGGCCGCGGCTCGGATGAGTCCGCGCGCTATGGGCTGGAACTGTTCAAGCGCATGAATCTGCAATTGCTGATCGTCACGCCCTTGCAAAAAATCCATATCATCGAACCGTATGTCGCCGGCCTGGGCTTCGTGCACAGCGAAGAGGGCCGGCAATCGATGTTGCGTTGCCTGAGCATCGAGCAGTACCAGGCCGAGCGCCAGGCGCGCAGCGCATGAGTGACGTGAGCGACGTGAGCAGTAAATGGACCACGCCGGCCGCCATCCAGGCGCACTTGCTGCGCCTGTGGAACAGCGGCAGCTGGCTGGCCGCGCACGTCGGCGGTGTGCCGCTGTTTCCCATGACGCTGCCTGTGCGCCAGCCCGGCGCGGCGATGATGGGCGAGCAGTTCGACGCCGTGCGGCGCTGGATACGGCAACTCGAGGAAGGCAGCAAAAGCCACAAGGGCTACGGTTATGTGATCGAGTGGCGCGAGATCAATCATCGCCAGCTGGGGCGCAACCGGGTGCCGGTGCAAGTGGTGCTTGCCGACGAAACCGAGGCCTTGAAACTGATCGGCAAGGCAGCGGACAAGCGGCGTTTCGAGCAGCTTGCCGCCATCACCTTGCAACTGTTTCCTGCGCTGGCCGGCTGGCTGCAGCGCCGTCCGATGACGGTGCTGGAACAGGCGGGCGCATGGGCGCGCATCCTGGCGATCCTGCAATGGTTTGTGGCTCACCCACGGCCGGCACTGTATTTGCGCGAACTCGATATTGCGGGCGTGGATGGCAAGTTCATTGAAACGCGCAAGGCCCTGCTGGCGGAACTGCTGGATCAGTTGTTGCCGCCGGAAGCCGTCAATGCGGAGGCCGTTGGCGCGCGCCAGTTTGAAGCGCGTTATGGCTTGCTGGCCAAGCCGGCGCTGATCCGTTTTCGCTTGCTCGACGCTCGCCACCATATCGGCGGCCTGTCCGACCTGAGCGTGCCGGTGGCGCAGTTCACCGCCTTGCGCGCCACGGTCAAGCGGGTCTTCATTACCGAGAACGAAATCAACGGCCTGGCGTTTCCGGAGGTGCCGGACAGCATGGTGATCTTTGGCGGCGGCTATGGCATCGAGCGCCTGGCCGATGTACGCTGGCTCGATGACCGGCAGATCGTCTACTGGGGCGATATCGATACGCACGGCTTTGCGATTCTCGACCGCTTGCGCTCCTTCCTGCCCCAGGCGCGCTCGATGCTGATGGATCTGGTGACCCTGGAAGCGCATCGCCTGTTGTGGGGAAGTGAAGAGGCGCACAAGCGTTATACCGGCAGCCTGAGCCGATTGACGCCGGACGAGCAGGCATTATTTCAGCTGCTGCGTGACGATGTGCTGGGCGAACGCCTGCGCATGGAACAGGAACGCGTGGGGTTTCACTGGGTCAGCGCGGCGATTCGTGCCGCCCAAAACTCTGGGTGATGCGGTCGAGGTTCAGCACCAGCAGCGCCGCTTACTCGGTGCCGCTGATAATGCTGATGCCTGCCTGGGCCGCCCATTGTGTCAGGTCATTGCGCTTGATTGCGCAGGCCATCAGATCGGGAAACAGATCGGGAGTGCACGCAAAACAGGGTGCGCCCATGGCCGCTAGGCGAGCCGCGTTGTGATGGTCATACGAGGGCGCGCCATGGTCGTCGAGTGCCAGCAGGACGATGACTTGCACGCCGCTGGCCAGCAAGCTGGCCGCCCGCGCCAGCATTTCCTGGTTATTGCCGCCTTCATACAGATCGCTGATCAGCACGAAAATCGTTTCCTGCGGCCGCGTCACCAAAGCCTGGCAATACGCGAGCGCGCGGTTGATGTCGGTGCCGCCGCCCAACTGCGTGCCGAACAGCACGTCGACGGGATCGGCCAGCAATGGCGTCAGGTCGACCACCGCCGTATCGAACACCACCACCGACGTGGAAACGGCTTTGATGCTGGCCAATACTGCGGCAAATACACTGGCATACACGACCGATGGCGCCATCGAGCCACTTTGATCGATACACAGGACGATGTCGCGCAGCGACTGCCCCTTGCGGCCGAAGCCGATGCGGGTAGCTGGCACGATGGTGCGATATTCCGGCTGGTAATGTTTCAGGTTGGCGCGGATGGTGCGCAGCCAATCGATTTCATTGTGGCGTGGCCGCATATTGCGCACGGCACGGCTCAAGCTGCCCGTCACCGCCTGGCGCAGCGGTGCACCCAGCTTGCGTTCCAGTTCCCGCACCACCCGGCCGACCACTTGCCGCGCCGTCGCCTTGGTCTTGTTCGGCATGATGCGGTTCAGGCTGAGCAAGGTGGCGACCAGATGCACGTCCGCTTCCACCGCTTGCAGCATTTCCGGTTCCAGCAGCATTTGCTGCAAGCCCAGGCGCTCAAGCGCATCTTTCTGCATGACCTGTACCACGGAGGAAGGGAAATACTGGCGGATGTCACCGAGCCAGCGCGCCACATTCGGTGCCGAGGCCGACAGGTCGCTACCGCGTCCGCCCGTTGCGCCCTGGCCGTAGACGGATTCCAGCGTGCGGTCCATGGCCAGGTCTGCCTGGTTCAAGCTGGTCTCGTTTTGTTGATCTGTCTTGCCCAATACCATGCGCCAGCGGCGCGCGGTTTCACCAGTCTTGATGGCATCGTTCATGCGTGCTCCTGCGCTGGCGTGGAACCCAGCAATAATCGTAAGGCAGGCAAGATGCGCCGGGCCCTTGTTTCGTCGAGCGGCATGCTGGCCGATACCTGGGCCTTCGTGCCGCTGCCCTGGCTGGCGCGTTCGGATAACTGGCGCTTTTCCGGCGCGGCAAAGCTGCCGAAAGTGCGGCGTAGCAAGGGCAGCAGTTCGACGAAGGTGTCGGCCGGCAGGCTAGTCAGCCAGGTATCGATCAGGCGCCATAATTGTTCGTTATGTATCAGCAAGCTGCCGCTGCCATGCAAAAATCCTTCCAGCCAATGGGCGCTGCTCAGGGGCGGCAGCGCATGCGAACAGCGCAGCGCCAGTTGGCTTGCGGTCTGTTCCATGCTCCAGTGACCTTGTTCGTTGAGAGCCCGCGTGCAACGGCCGGCCAGCAAGGCGTGCGTGGCATCGTTCGCGGCAGCCTGTTCCAATGCGGTCAACCAGCTTGTCTGGTAGTCTGGCCGTTGCGCCAGGCGGATTGCCTGGTCGGCACTGACGAGCGCTTGCATGAGCGCCGTCGCCGCTTCGTCGGCCAGGGCGCGCACGCCGGCTGGCAGGGCGATGCACGCGCGCGTTACCAGGCCGTCGAGTATGCTGGACAGGGCATGGGTATCGGTGCCGCGTACGCTGCCGTAGCGCATGACATTGACCAGCGGCGGCAAGGCCGCCAGCATGTAGCCAAGGTCTGGCGTCGTCGCGCTCACTTCCTGCATGCGTTGCATCACGCCATCGATGGCGCCTTGCAGATCGGCCAGCAGAATCTGTTCCACCAGCGTCGTCAGCTGCGGCAAGGTTTCGGCACTGGCGGCCCGGTCGAGGGCGCATGCGGTGGCGGCGTCGGTGACGGTACTGCCCCACAAACTCGCTTCGATCAGCTTGACGGCAAATTCCGGCTCCCATGCCAGCTGCCACCGTTCGTGGAAGGTGCCGCTTTTGCCGTGGACGCTCAGGCGGCGGCCCCAGGCGATGTCCAGCAGGGCCAGACGATGCAGCAAGACGCTCTTTTCCAGGTGCGCCGTTTCGCGCAGATCCAGCGCCAGTTCGCTGGTATCGGCGCGTACCGGCAGGCGCAGGCGTTTCTGCAGCGCCTGCACATCCTGTACCAGCGGCAGGGTCGGCACGCTGGCCGGAACCTGTCCCAGGCGCTCGTTGATCAGCAGCTCGGACGCGATCAGGCGCAGCGGCAGTTCGCTGTCGTAGCAATACACGGAGCGTACCGCATCCTGCAATTCGCCCAGGCCCGCGCGCGAACGCTCGCGCATGGCGGCCAGCGTATCGGCCAGGCGCAGCGCTTCGATGGTGTGGGCCGGTGACGCATCGAGGTCATGCTTGCGCAACAGCGTGGCGACATCGGTCAGCCAGTACAGTCCCGCTTGCTCAGGCCGCTGCCACAGATGGTGATACCAGCCTGGCGCGTCGACGCCGGCGCCATAGCCGCTGCGAAACGTCAGCCGGCCATAGCTCCACGGTGTCCAGGTGGCCGCCAGTTTAATTTTTGGCAAGCCTTTGAGCAGCTCCGCATCGCTCTTGGCGCTGGGCATCCGCCTGAGCGCGGGAACGTGATAGGCGCCGCAGACGACGGCGATGCGCTGGTGCCCCTGTTTTTCCGCCTGGCGTATCATGCTGCGCATATACGCTTCGCGCCGGCTTTCCAGTGCGTTCGGCGGCGGCGCGATTTCGTTGCGCACCACCTCCATCATCTCGGCGATGGCGGTAAATAATTCCAGGCTGTCGCCGCGCTGTTCGACCAGGTGGTCCCACCAGGTTTCGGTATCGCCGAAACCTGCCGCGCCGGCCAGCCAGCGCAGCGGGTCCGCATGCAGGGCATCGTCCGCAGCAGGCGCTGCCGGCTCGGCGTCGTTCCCGGTGCCAGCCTCGGCATCGGCCAGCCGGTACGCCTGCGGCAGGTCGCAAAAGCGCACGGTGGTGCCATGCGCCTGTGCAAAGCGCATCGCTTGCCATTCCGGCGAGAATTGCGCAAACGGATACATGACGGCGCGCCGCGGCTCGGCTGGTGCATACACCAGCAGCGCCACCGGCGGGCACAGGCCCGGGTCGCCCACATGGTGTATCAGCTCGTCCGCTTCGGGCGGACCCTCGATCAGGATGCAGTCCGGCTGCAAGGCTTCCAGCGCCCCGACCAGGCTGCGCGCGCAGCCGGGACCATGGTGGCGGATGCCGAAAAGGTGAATGCTCATCGCTGCGGGTCCGGATTCAATTCATGACGTCGCGGCAAGCGCGGTACAGGTCTTTCCAGCCATCGCGTTCCTTGACGACCGTTTCCAGGTATTCCAGCATGACAACGCGATCTTGCACTGGATCCTTGACTATCGCGCCGACCATGCCGGCAGCCAGGTCGGCGCCACGCAGCACGCCATCGCCGAAGTGGGCCGCCAGCGACATGCCGTGCGTAATCACGGAAATCGCTTCTGCCGTGCTCATGCTGGCGCTGGAACCTTTCAGCTTGGTCTTGCCATCGGCGGTCACGCCTTCGCGCAACTCGCGGAAGACCGTCACGATGCGGCGTATTTCCTCCAGGGCCGGCGCTTCGCCCGGCAATTCCAGGGCCCGGCCCAGGCTGGCCACGCGCGTTTCCACGATGCGTACTTCCTCATCGGCGGTGCGCGGTGATGGCAGCACGACGGTGTTGAAGCGCCGTTGCAGCGCGCTCGACAGTTCATTCACGCCACGGTCGCGGTCGTTCGCGGTGGCGATCACATTGAAGCCCTTTTGCGCCAGTACTTCTTCATCGAGCTCGGCGATGGGCAGCATTTTTTCCGACAGGATGGTGATCAGGCTATCCTGCACTTCACCGGGGATGCGCGTGAGTTCTTCGATGCGGGCAATTTTTCCTTCACGCATGGCGCGCATGAGCGGGCTTGGCACAACCGCATCGAGCGATGGTCCTTTCGCCAGCAACTGGGCGTAGTTCCAGCCATACCGCAGCGCCTCTTCGCTGGTGCCGGCCGTGCCCTGCACGATCATGGTCGAGTCGCCGCTGATGGCGGCGGCCAGATGTTCCGAGACCCAAGACTTGGCCGTGCCCGGCACGCCCAGCAGCAGCAGGGCGCGATCCGTAGCCAGGGTGGCGACGGCGATTTCAATCACGCGCGCATTGCCGATATATTTGGGCGTGATCTCGACGCCGTTGTCGAGCGTGCCGCCCAGCAAATATTTGGAGACGGCCCATGGCGACATCTTCCAGCGCGGCGGGCGCTGCCGGGTGTCGGCGGCGATCAGGGCATCGAGTTCGGTGGCGAACTGGTTTTCAGCGTGCTGGCGAAGAATGTTGGTAATGCTGGACATCAAAATTGCTCCTGAAAAGAAAGGGATAAGGCATGCCTGAAACGGATCACGCTGAACATGTCTTCGACAGGCGCCTGCCAGCTGGCCCAGGCTGGCATGGCGGTGGGCCAGCCCGTTTCGCAGGTCGCCATGGCGGCCGGATCGAGTACCTGGGCAAACGCCTCGAACACGGGCTTGAACTGCCAGGCCGAAATGGAAAATGCCGGCAGGCCGGCCCGCAGGCGCTGCATCACGGCCAGCGACAAGGCGGCCGGCCAGGGCGCGGTCGAGGCGCGCGCGGCGTCGGCCAGCACGTTTAGCAGTGGCCATTGCTGGTCGCTCCATGCGGTACTGGTGGCGTCGACCAGCTGACCGAGCCGGGCATGCATGTCGGCGGCAGGCAATACGCCATAGGCGCAGAAGAAATCGCGCGGATAATGCACGCGCACGCCGTCCGCCGCCAGCCAGTGCGAGGTTAGCGCCTGCAGCCAGTCGCCCGGTGCCGCGGCTGGCCTGCCGGTGTCGGCGTTCATGTCGCGTAACAGCGCGCCGCTCCAGCCTTGTACCAGGGCGCCGTGAAATTCGTTGCCGGCAGCGAGCTTCAGGCATTGGGCGGCAGACTTGTCAAACAGCCCCGTCCAATGCGCTGGCGACAGCGCCGCCAGCATGTCGGCCAGCCAGCCTGCCTTTTCGCCCAGTTGCGGCCAGCGTTGCGCACCGATGCCGTCGCGCAGCATGGATTTGTCAATCTCGGCGGGCAGCGCGACGTCGAGGCGGTCCGGGAACAGCATGCGCCGCTCCAGGCGCAGCAGTGGAGCGAGTCGTTCCAGCATGCGCTGTTGCAGCGCGCAGCCGGGCAAGGTCTGCAGCAGCTGTTGCGCCTGCTGCCTGACTTCCTTGCGCCGGTCGTCCAGCGCCGCCTCCAGGAACGCTTCGTCGGCCAGGCTCAGCGCGACATCCAGGCAGGGCAGCAACAGCGCGCGGTCTTCGGGCGATTCCTTGTTCCAGCTGGCCTGCAGGCGTTGCAAGGCTGCGGCAGGATCGCGTGCCCGCAGCTCACGCAAGGCGAGCCGGCGTTGAGCCGGCGTGCCGGCCTCCCATCGCGCCGCGAGGTCGCCGTCGTCGTCACCAGGCTTGCTGGCGGCCCAAGTCCACTGCGCATGTTGCCGGGCCAGCCAGTGTCCGCGCGTCCCCAGCACGGCCACGATGGCCGGCCTCAGCGCCTGCTGGCCGCTGCCAACTTCCAGCATCCGGGGCAGCAGGCGCGCTGGAATGCGGCAGTTGTGCAGTCCGGCAAGGCGCAGCCATTCGCCGCGCAAGGGTGGATAACTGTCCTGAAGCAGGCGCGACAGCATGGCTTCCGCACGTGGCGGACTCGCCCGCAAGATATCTTCTTGCGTATCGGCGCTGGCGAGCGCCGTGTCTGGCAACGATGCGGGCGGCAGGTAGCCGGCGCGCGTCCACAGATCGCGTGCGCCAATGGCGCGCCAGACCTGGCCTTCACCCGTATTGGCCGCAAGCAGGGTGCGCAAGTCTTCCGGCAATTCTTCCGCGAAGGCGATCCTGGTGCGGGAACTGCCCATCTGCAGGGCTGCGTCGAGTTTGCTCATGCGCAGAAATCGCTTTCAAAGTTATACAGGCGGCCATCGGCCCATACGCTCCAGGGCGAGAAAGCACGGCCATCCCATTCACCGGTCAAGGTCACGGGGGCGCCGCCGCTGACTGCCAGCAATTGCCAGGCATGGCGGAACGATGCGCTCGCGGGCAGGAGATTTCCGTCGGGGCAGCGCAGCAGCAAGCCAGTCTCTTGCATATGTGCCGTCACGCCGGTCAGCGCCAGTGGATAGCGCTCCAGGAATGGTTGCGCCGCCAGTGCATCGGCATAGGAGTCCATTGCGTCCAGGAAGGACGGCTGCTCTGGCGGGAACATCGCTAGCGGCAGTGTCGTGCCTGACTCCTTGATCAGCGCACGCAGGGGACAGGCGCCGGGATAGAAGCACAGTTCGCCTTCAAACTGTGTGCCGGCACTGATCGCCTGCTCGAATCCCTGCGGACCTGCCGCAAAATGCAGCAACAGTGCCCAGCGGGCACTGCGCTGGCCTCGTAGCCAGGTGGCACGCGTACGGATGCGGTCTTCTTCACCATGCTGTTGGGACAGCACTTGCCAGCAATCGCTGACGCCGGCCAGGGCCAGTACCTCGTCGCTGCTGGTGGTCCAGCCGATGCTGGTGCGCACATCGTGTTGCAGCCCGGGTGGAAGCTGCTCCAGCCTGGCATAGGCCACACCGAGCATATAGATGGAGGCCAGCTCCCGAGCCAGTTGCGCGCTCCAGTCCTGCACGCCGCTTTGAAAGCACAGCTTGCCGGCGCGCCGGATGCGGCCCGCCAGTCCGGCTGCCTGCGCATCGACCAGCCGCGCCGCCATGGCTTCCCAATAGGCGGGGCCGCGGTCGCGCACGGTGGCCAGGCCTTCGCGCTCCAGGTCATGCAACCAGGTCTCTAGTGCAGCCATGCCAGCGGCCACCTTGTTTTCGCGTTTTTCCACACGCTTGCGGTTGCTGACAGCGCTTGCGGCAACTTGTTCTTCGTTTTGCGCGGCCGGCGGCTCGGTGGCGGCAGTACGTTTTTTATCCGCCCGCTGTTGCCGGTCGTGCAGCCAGTCGCTGACCCATGTGGGCGCTTGCATCTGTGTAAATAGTCCGTTGTTTTCCGCCAGCAACAGATACAAGGCTAGTCCGTGCTTGCAGGGAAACTTACGGCTGGGGCAGGAGCATTTGAACGCCGGTTCGCCCAGGTCGATCTGGGTGCGATAGGGATCCTTGCCGCTCCCCTTGCATTCGCCCCAGACGGCAACATCCGAACGGCCCAGCTTGTCCCATTTGGCGGCGGCCGCCAGTTGGCTACCGGCTTTGGCGGAACTGGCGTCGGGTGCCAGGGAGAGAATTTGATCGGTATTCAGGAGCACGAAGCAACCTACAGGTAAGATTGTCAAATTAGTAGTGATGTATTTAACCATGAACGAGACGTTTTACGTTCGTAGTTGGCTTTTATATTAATTATTCCTGGGAAACCTAAAATGATTACGGATATGGATGGCGATGTCCTTGCTTCTGTCGCCAGGCTTTGCTATAGTTCGCCTCCCCAATGAGACGCAGTCAAATGCGGCAGTTGAGGATCACCGGAAACGGCGATGTAGCAGAAAAGAAGGTGTTGACGGATTTAGCGAAATGCTTCATAATCTTCCTTCTTCGCAGCTGACAAACACAACGCTTTGTCGATAGCGCGAAAGCAGTAACCGAATACAGTTCTTTAACAATTAACAGTCGATAAGTGTGGGCATTTGATGAAGTGCAGCGTTGATCTTCGGATTGACGTAAAACTTAAAATATCAAATGTTCACAAGAAATAATGAAATAGGATACTTCTTCGGAAGTAGCCTGTCAGTTTTTTGAGTGAGCGACCCGTCAGCAATGACGGTGCCAATAAAATGGCAAAGTAACAGAGATTAAACTGAAGAGTTTGATCCTGGCTCAGATTGAACGCTGGCGGCATGCCTTACACA
>Ga0308163_10002890_pt1 | contig 15033 bp, 10 predicted proteins | sample PhyTR1_FD_201037 | JGI IMG/M metagenome (GOLD analysis project Ga0308163, IMG submission 201037) | Phyllosphere microbial communities from UC Gill Tract Community Farm, Albany, California, United States - DLSLT.R1 | ecosystem: Host-associated > Plants > Phyllosphere > Unclassified | place: USA...
CCGGCGATCCAGCTCACGCCATTGGCGTCGATCTTCACGCCCTGGTCGACGATGCTCTTCCAGCTCTTGCCGCCATCGAGCGTCTCGAAGAACTGGTCGCGTATCGCGTTGGTCTGGTTGCGGTAGTAGCTGATGGTGGTCACCACCATGCGTTTGGGATTGCCCGGATCGACGGTGATGCCGGCGTAGGCGCGGTTCAGCGGCGGCGAGATATCGGTCCACTTCCTGGCGGCGATATCGTACTGCCACACGCCGCCCTGCTCCAGTCCCTCGCCGTGGGCGACGTCGCCCCACGGACCGGCGCCCTTGGCGAAGGTCACCACCAGTTTGCCGTCGGCCAGCACGGCGCGGTGCGGCATCAGCTTCGACGGGCCGCCCGCCATCGCGGAGAAGGTCTTGCCGGCGTCGTCGGACACGAACATGTTGGCGCCGTCCTTGCCAAAGCGCGACACGCCAGCGAACAGGCGCTGCGTGGCGCCATCCTTCACGCTCGACGGATCGAGCACCACCAGGCTCACGCCGTTCTTGTTGACCGGCGTCGTGGTCACGTCGAGGCCATCGAGACGACGCCAGGTCAGGCCCTCGTCCACGCTCTTGAACATGCCGTTGGCGCGCGTGCCGATGTACAGGATCTTGCCGTTGGCCGGATCGACCTGCAGCTTCTCGCCGTTGCCGCGACCCATGCCGTTGCCATGCACCTTGAACTGCTTGGTAATGTCGATCTTGGTGAAGGTCTTGCCGTAGTCGGACGACTTCAGGATCGCGCTGGCGCCGCCGTTCAGATACTCGATACCGGTCGACATATACACCCGGCCCGGCGTGGTCGGATCGATGGCGATCGACTCCACGCCCAGCAAACCGGTTTCCTGGTCGGACACCCAGTCCATCAGCGCGATCCAGCGCTTGTTCGGCGCGTCCCAGCGATAGGCGCCGCCGACGTCGGTGCGCAGGTAGATCAGGTCCTTCTCGGTTTTGCCGGTGATGATGCCGGAGACGAAACCGCTGCCGCCGATGGCGACCGACTGCCAGGCGTACGGCTCGCCGGAGCCTTGCCGCATCAGCTTTTTCAACTCCGGCGCCAGCGCCCTGGCCCAGATCTCATAGCCCTTTTCGTTCGGATGCAGCAGGTCCGGCATGATGTCGGTCGACAGCGTGCCGTCCGGCGCCAGGAACTGCTGATTGAGATCGGCGAAGAAGACGTGCTTGTTGTCGGCGTAACCGGCGATGATGGCGTTGACCTGGTTGTTGATCACGCGCAGCAGGTCGTTGGGCTGCTCGCCGCGCGGGAAGATCGCCAGCAGCAGGATCTTGGTGTCCGGCAGGCGGCGGCGCAATTCGTCGATATTGCGCTTGATGCCGGCGGCCGTGGTCTTCGGGTCCTCCTGGCGGTGGCCGGTGTTATTGGTGCCGAACATCAGCACCGCGACCTTGGGCGCGATGCCATCGACCTCGCCATGCTGCAGGCGCCACAGCACGTTCTCGGTGCGGTCGCCGCCGAAGCCCAGCGCCAGTCCGTTCATCGGTTTGTAGTAGCGCTCCCAGACCGGCGCGCCGCTCTTTTCCCAGCCCTCGGTAATGGAGTCGCCGATAAAGACAATCTGGCTCTTCTTGCCCATCGCCTTGACTTCGGCCAGCTTGGCCTCGTGGCGCCCGGTCCACCAGCCGATCGCCCACGATTCGTTGAGCTTATCCGGCGTGACCGATACGGTGCGGTAGTCGGGGCAGCTGGCGTTCGGTGTGCCGCTCTTGAGGATTTTGACGTTGGCGACGGCCACCTCGCCGGTGCCGGTGCCTTCCACGGCGAACGGCCGCGCCACCTTGCTGAAATCGTCGCCGTCGCGGGCGAAACAACTCATCGAAAACACCAGGTGCCGCCAGCCCTTGCCGGCGATCGCGCGTCCGGGCACCACATATGGCACCGCGCGCTCGCAGTTCTCGCCGCAGCCGACCCTGAAGTTGATGCCGCCGTTGGCCAGTTCCTTGACGTTGACGTCCAGCGCCAGCACGCCCTTGTCCATGTACGGACGCAGGTCGACGGTGCGCTTGCCGCCATCGATGCGCAGCCCGGCGTACCAGGTATCCTTCCATTGCAACGTCAGCGCGTCATCGGCCTTCTTCATGCCGGACTTGCTGACGCTCACGCTGCCGTTGGGCGACTTGTTCGCCGGTGAAATGACGGCGCTGGCGCCCTCCAGTATTTTTTGCGTTTCGAAATCGGCGACAGCCGCCTGCAAGGCGCGGTTCGGGCGTCCGATATAAATATTGAGTTCGGTGGTCGGCGCGGCGCCGGCCTGGGCGGCGCCGGCCTGGGCGGCGCAGGCGAGCGCGATGGCGGTGACGGCCCGCCGATAGGTGATGATCATCAAGTGTCTCGTAGAAATAGTATTTTCACCTATTCTGCAAGCCGCGCAGTCCAGCCGCAATTGCGAAAATCACCAAGCGGAAGAATGATATTGGCCGCGCCCTTGCCCCACGGGCCCTTACCTTCTTTCCCCAACCGTCCGCAGCGCGCCGCTCACACGCCCAGAATGCCGCGGCTGAGCGCGATCGTCACCGCGTGCGTGCGGTCGTTGGCCGCCAGCTTGGACAGGATGTTTTTCATGTGCGCCTTGACCGTGTCCTCGGTCACCCCCAGCAACAGCGCCGCGCGGCGGTTGGAATTGCCATTCGCTACCAAACGCAGCACTTCAATCTCGCGCACGGTGAGCGCATCGCCGGGATGGCGGAACACGCCCAGCTGGCGCGCGACGTCGGCCGACATCGGCCGGCCGCCGGCGTGGACATTGAGCACGCACTCGAGCAACTCGGTGCGCGCGGTGTTTTTAAGCAGATACGACACCGCGCCCTGGCGCAGCGCGCGCATCACTTGGGCATCGCCGCTGTAGGTGGTCAAGGCGATGATGCGCGCCGCCGGATCGGCTTGCAGAATGGCGCCGATCGCCTCGGTGCCGCTCATGACCGGCATCTGCAAATCCATCAGCACCACATCCGGCGCGTGCTGCCGGTACAGCGCGATGGCCTGGCGGCCGTCTTCGGCCTCCGCCACCAGAGACAGGTCGCTGTGGCAAGCGATCATTGCCGCGATACCGTCGCGCATCAACGGATGGTCGTCAACCACCATCACCCGCACAGGTGCGGCCAGAACTTGCTCCATCGCTGCTGCCCCCCCCCATCGCCCCATCGCGCCGTTTGCACCCATCCCACCGGTCAAATGCTACAGGTAAAGCGTCGATCGGACCAGTGGCCGCGCGCTACCCTTTCGGGTATAGGCCATCGCCGCGGCACAGCCTACGCTGTGCTGTTTGAGCGCCATGGCGACGCAGTCCGCCATGGCATCCATCGCAGCGCGCCGCCGGCATCACGCGTCCGTCGGCTTCCCAGGAGCACAACCATGAGTTTTCCCCTTTCCGTTTCCGCTTATCGCCATGGCTTGCGTGGCGCGGCCGCCGCCATACTGATCGCCGGCGCCCACGCGGCGCTGGCGGCCGCGCCGATCGACCTGCCGGTGCCCGGTTTCAGCGACAAATACGCGACCGTCAACGGCGTGCGCCTGCACTACAAGATCGGCGGCCAGGGCACGCCGGTGGTGCTGCTGCACGGCTACGCCCAGACCGGCCACATGTGGGGACCGGCCATGCGCGAGCTGGTCAAGCGCCACACCGTCATCGTGCCGGACCTGCGCGGCGCCGGGAGCTCGGAAAAACCGGCCGGCGGCTACGACAAGAAAACCATGGCGGTCGACATCCATGAACTGGTCAAGTCCGTCAGCAGCGGTCCGGCGGCGGTGGTTGGCCATGACATCGGCATGATGGTGGCCTATGGCTACGCCGCGCAGTTTCCGGCCGATACCAGCCGCCTGGTCGTCATGGACGCCTTCGTGCCCGGCGTCGGCGAGTGGCGCACCGCCTTCCCGGCGCAGGCGGTGTGGCACTTCCATTTCTACGGCGACACGCCGCTGGCGCTGGTCAAGGGCCGCGAGCGCATCTACTTCGAACACTTCTGGAACGACTTCTCGGCCGACAAGGGCAAGTCGATCAAGGAGGCCGACCGCAAGCTGTATGCGGCCGCCTACGCCCAGCCGGACGGCATGCGCGCCGGGTTCTCCTACTTCAGCGGCTTCGAGCAGGACGCCGCCGACTTCGGTCCGATGAGCCAGACCAGGCTGACCATGCCGGTGCTGGCCATCGGCGGCGAAAAATCGGCCGGCGCCTTCGTCGGCAACCAGGCCAAACTCTACGCCACCAATGTGCAAAGCGTGATCATCAAAGGCTCCGGCCACTGGCTGATCGACGAGGCCCCGGAACAGGTGGTGCCGGCGCTGGTCGCATTCATCGACTGAGGAGATGGCCGGGCGGGTTTGCTATAGTATGGTTAAAATAGCAAATCTTCCCAGACCATGGCCGCTGCAAGGACTTGTCGATACGCGATGCTGACGGCCGCCCTCGCGGCCGGCCTGCTTTGGCTGGCCGCGGCGCCGGCATCGGCCGCCGACATCGACCTGCACCACGCCAGCTGGACCGCGCGCGACGGCGCGCCGCAAATGGTCATCACCATGGCCCAAAGCGCCGACGGCTGGCTGTGGCTGGGCGGCGCGACCGGCCTGTTCCGGTTCGACGGCATGCGCTTCGAGCGTTACGCGCCGCCCGGCGCGCCGCTGCCGGCCAACGGCATCAGCATCCTCAACGCCCTGCCGTCGGGCGCGCTCTGGATCGGTTACCGCTTTGGCGGCGCCAGCGTGCTCGAGCAAGGCCGCCTGCGCCATTACGACGAACGCGACGGCCTGCCGGCGCACAGCGCGGTGTGGGGCCTGGAGCAGGACGGCGACGGGCGCGCGTGGGCCGCCACCAGCGCCGGCATGTTCTACCTGGAGCGCGGGCGCTGGCGCGCGGCCGGACCGGCGTGGCAGTTGCCGTCCACCGGCTACAAGACGCTGATGCGCGACCGGCGCGGCGTGTTGTGGGCGCAGGGTAACGCGGGGGTCTACTCGCTTGCGCCGGGCGCCACCGGCTTCGTCAAATCGGTGCCCGGCACCGGCACCGGCGTGCTGTTCGATGTCCCCGACGGCAGCATCTGGAGCTGGGACGGCCTGCACAACCGCCTCAACCGCCTGACCTCGCCAACCAACGGCGCCCGCCCGCGCCGCTGGGACGTGCGCGGCGACGCCAGCAGCATGCTGTTCGACCGTGCCGGCGACCTCTGGGTGGGCCGCGAGGAAGGGCTGGAACACCATACGCCCGGCGCGGTCGCGGCCACCGGGCCGCAGCGCGGCCTGAGCGGCAGCGGCGTGGCCGCCCTTTTCGAGGATCGGGAGGGCAATATCTGGGCGTCAACGTCGAACGGCATCGACCGCTTTCGCGCCAGGCGGGTGGCGCAGGTGCGCCTGACGCACAACCCCGGCACCCACGCGCTGGCGGCCGACGACGACGGCGGCGCGTGGGTCGGGCGCTATCACGTGGACCGCCCGGGCGCCGGCGCGGCGGGCGCCACGCCCTTGTGGCCCGGTTCGCCGCTGGCCTGGCATAACGTCGTCAGCTGCGCCTACCGCGACCCCGACGGCGTGCTGTGGACCGGCGGCTATGGAGGCCTGTGGCGCAAACGGGGCGCCGACATCCAACGGGTGGCGCTGCCGCCCGGCGTTGACGGCGTGGCGATCAACAGCATGGCGCGCGACCGCGCGGGCGGCTTGTGGGTGGCGCTGGCGCAGCGCGGCCTGTTCCGGCGGACGGAGAATGGCGTGTGGCAACGCAAGGACGGCGTGGACGGCCTGCCGGACGAAACGCCGCGCACCATGGCGCACGCGGACGCGGCGGGACTGTGGCTGGGCTATCCGCGCGGGCGCTTGCTGCATGCGCAGGATGGGACGTGGCGCCGATACGGCCCCGAACAAGGCGTCGGCGTCGGCATGGTCATGGCGCTGCACCTGCGCGGCGACCACGTATGGGCCGGCGGCGAGAACGGTCTGGCACTGCGCCGGGGCGGCCGCTTCATTGGCGTGGGCGGCATCGACGGACAAGCCTTCGAGGGCATCTCCGGCATCGTCGAACTCGACGACGGCGACCTGTGGCTCAACGCCGCCACCGGCCTGTTCCGCGTGCCGGCGGCGGAGATCGCCCGGCTGCGCACCATGCCGGATTATCGGGTGCGCTATGAGCGGCTGGACAGCCTCGACGGTCTTGAGGGCAGCGCGCCGGTACTGTTGCCGACGCCTTCGCTGATCCTGGCCGCCGACCGCCATTTGTGGCTGACCACAACCACCGGGGTATTCCGGTTGGATCCCGCGCACGGGTTGCCGCCACGGCCGGCGCCACCGGTGCTGATCCGCGCCATCGGCGCGCCGGGGCGCACCCGGCCCGCGCTGACCGGCATGCGCCTGGCGCCGGGAACCGACGCGCTGCAGGTCGACTACACGGCATTGGCGCTGGGCTTGCCGGAGCGGGTGCGCTTCCGCCACCGGCTCGAGGGCGTCGACCAGGGCTGGCGCGACGGCGGCCAACGGCGCACCGCCTACTACAGCAACGTCGGACCGGGCACGTACCGGTTCGCGGTGATGGCGGCCGGCGACGACGGCCGCTGGTCGGCCGAACCGGCCACGCTGGACTTCAGCATCGCGCCCAAGGCGACCGAGACGTGGTGGTTCAGGAGTCTGTGTGGGCTGGCGTTGCTGACGGCGGCCTGGCTGCTGTTCCGCTGGCGCACGCGACTGCTTGCCCGGCGGCTCGCCGGGCGGCTGGAAGAACGTATTCACGAACGCGAGCGCATCGCCCGCGAGCTGCACGACACGCTGCTGCAATCGGTGCAGGGCCTGATCCTGCAAGTGCACGCGGCGGCGATGCGTCTGCCGCCGCCGGAGCCGGCGCGCGCCCTGATCGAACGCGCGCTGCTGCACGCGGACGACGTGCTGCACGAGGGACGTGAACGGGTGCGCGACCTGCGCGGTCATGACACCGGCGCGCAGGGATTGGCCGAGGCGCTGGTGGTTGCCGGCGCGCAGCTGCGCCCGCCGGACGCCGCGCCGCCACGCCTGCTGGTGAGCGGGTCGCCGCGCGCGCTGCATCCCATCGTGCACGAGGAAGTGCTGGCGATCGCCGGCGAGGCCATCGCCAACGCCTACCGCCACGCCGGCGCCAACCGCATCGAGATACGCCTGCACTTTGGCGCGGCGGAACTCAGGCTCGACATCGCCGACGACGGCGTCGGCATAGCGCCGGAGGTACTGGCCGCCGGCGGCCGCCGCGATCACTGGGGGTTTGCCGGCATGCGCGAGCGGGCCGCGCGGATCGAGGCCCGGCTGGCGTTGCGCAGCCTGCCGGGCGCGGGAACCGAATGGCGGCTAGCCCTCGCCGGCGGACTCGCCTATCACCCTGTGCCGCGACGTTTCTGGTTTCAATAAACCTGGCGGTCCGCCGCGAGCGTGGTTGGATCGACACAGTACGGCCGCTCGCAATACTCGAAGTAATCAAAGTCCGCATGCAAGCGGGTACCTGCCATGTCCTGACAGGCCATGCCGACAAAGGCGCCGGTGAAGTTGGGCTGGCCCGGCGCGTTGGCCTCGTCCGACAAAATGCTGGCGTCGAACTGCTGGGGCAACCACTGCCAGTCCCCTTCCCCGAGCCGATAACCGAAGTACAGCCGCTCCTCGTCCACTTCCACGCGCAGTTGCACCGGCCCGCCCGACGGCAGCGCGATCGGCGTCGTGAAGGTGTCCGTCTGCACGTGATTCGGCAGGCTGCTCATCACGCGCAAATGCCTGCCGACCGCTTCGTCGTGCGTGATGTACAGATAGTGGAACTTGGCGCCGCCGTAATAGCAAACCAGCCCGGCCTGCTGCTGATAATGCTCCGGCTCGAAATCGACCACGGTGCGGGCGCTGTAGCAGTGGGACTGCTGGCGCCGCGCCACCAGCGCCTGGCGGAACTGGCTGCCCAGGCTTTCGCGCCCATACAAACGCAGATGGCCGGGCCGCTCGGTCAGGCTGAACAGCTCCTCCGGCCACGGCGTGCGCAGCCACTGGAAGGCCAACGGCAATTGCGCCGCGTCGAAGTCCTCGCGAACCGGCGCCTTTGGCCAACGGTGCTCCGGCAGCGCGGGCGCTGTGGCCTCAAGCTGCGCGGTGCCCTGCCCGTCAAGCGTGCGCAGCCAGCCATCGTCGCCCCACACCACCGGCTGGATCGCCGTCTCGCGTCCCAGCGTGCAGGTGCCGCGATTGCGCAGCGGCCTGCCGCACAGATACACCATATACGTCTGGCCGTCCTGCGTCTCGACCAGGTCGGCATGGCCGGCGCGCTGCAACCCGGCATCGGGCCGATGGCGCGAACTGAGTATGGTCTGGTCGGGATGCAATTCGTAAGGCCCGTGCAGATCGCGCGAGCGCGCCATCGTCACGCCATGGTTCCAGCCGGTGCCGCCCTCGGCCGTGAGCAGGTAATAGTAGCCATCGCGTTTGTATAAATGCGGCGCCTCGGTCAGACCGTGCGCGGTGCCTTTGAAGATGTTCTCGCGGCGGCCGATCAGGCGCCCTTCCGCCACCGAATACTCCTGCGCGACGATGCCGGCAAAACGGTTGCCGCCCGGCCGGTGGTCCCACAGCTGGTTCAGCAGATACTTGCGGCCGTCGTCGTCATGGAACAGCGACGGATCGAAGCCGCTGCTATTGAGATAAACCGGATCGGACCACGGGCCGTCGATGGCCGGACTGGTAACCAGGTAATTATGGAAGTCGCGCAAGGAAGCGCTGCCCGCCGCGCCACCGGTGGAAGTGCGGCCGTAGCGCTTGACGTCGGTGTAGATCAGCCAGAACAAGCCATCCGCATAGGTCAGGCACGGCGCCCACACGCCGCAGGAATCCGGCGCGCCGAGCATGTTGAGCTGGCTGGCGCGCGTCAGCGGACGGCCCAGCAGGCGCCAGTTGACCAGGTCGCGCGAATGGTGGATCTGCACGCCCGGATACCATTCGAAGGTGGACGTGGCGATGTAATAGTCGTCCCCCACCCGCACGATGGACGGATCGGGATTGAAGCCGGGCAGGATGGGATTTTGAATCATGCTGGTTTGATGATGAGGGGTTCATGGAGCGTGGCCGCCGGCTCGCGCACGAGCGTCCACAACAGCACAGCGGCCACCAGGTCGAGCACCGCCAGGCTGACAAAAAACGGCGTGTAGCCGACGCTGGCCATCAGGCCGCCGATCAGCAACGAGAAGATCAGCAGGCCCAGGTTGCCGAAGGTGCCGCACATGCCGGCCACGGTGGCCACCTCGTTGCGCCGGAACAGATCGGACGACATCGTGATGACGGTGACGGACAGGGTCTGGTGCGCGAAGCCGGCCAGGCTGAGCAAGGCGATCGCGGCGTAGGGACTGTCGACGTAGCCGACGAACGCGACGCCCATCATCATGCAGGCGCCGAGGGTGAAGGCGCCGCGCCGGGCGTTAATCAGGCGCACGCCGCGTTTTTGCAGCGCCAGCACCACCACCGGTCCGAACATGCAGCCGAGGTCGGCGGCCAGGAACGGCAGCCAGGCGAACATCGCGATCTGCGCCAGATCGAAATGGCGCACCGTCGTCAGATACAGCGGCACCCAGAACGACAGCGTGCCCCAGGCCGGGTCGGCCAGAAAACGCGGCAGCGCGATGCCCCAGAAATTGCGCATCTTCAGGATGCTGATGATCGATGGGCGCTTGCCGTCGCCCTCCAGGTGCTTTTCCTGGCCGGCGGCGATATGCTCCTTCTCGGCGACCGACAGGCGGCGGTGGCGCGCCGGCGCGTCGTACAGCAGCAGCCAGGCCGCCACCCATACCAGGCCCAGCGCGCCGGTGATGACGAAGGCGGACTGCCAGTTGTAATGCAGGATCGCCCATACCACCAGCGGCGGCGCCAGCATCGAGCCGAACGACGCGCCGATATTGAAGATGCCGCCCGCCAGCCCCCGCTCCTGCGCCGGGAACCATTCGGACACCGCCTTCATGCCGGCGGGATTGGCCGAGCCCTCGGCCAAGCCCAGCATGGCCCGCAGTACCGCCAGGGTGTGCCAGTTGGTGGCCATGCCGTGCGCCATGCAGATCACCGACCAGGCGGCGGCGAACATGGCAAAGCCGTATTTGAGGCCGATCACATCCAGGATATAGCCGCACAGGGGCTGCAACATGATCGTGCCCTGGAATGCGGCCGTGATGTACGAATATTCCTTGGTGGTGATGTTCAGCTCGGTGAGCAAGGTGGGCGCGGCCACCGCCAGCGTGCTGCGCGTCAGGTAATTGATAACCGCGCCCAACATGATCAGACTGATCATCCACCAGCGTAATCCCTTGATTTTAGACAAAGACATGTTTGCGCAATCATAAAGCGACCGGATGGCAACATTACCATAACTGCGGCGCAAAATGTTAGCGCAATCTTTGTGCCGGCCCGATGGCTGCGTGCTTTCCATGCCAGCCTTGGCGCACCGGGGCCGACTTGCTATCCGCCGTTGTCGCCCCGGTAAGCGGCGTAAATGCTGCGCGCCTGAAGCTCGAAAACCTCCGGCGCCGTGATCTTGATGGAATCGAAAGGCGCAGTCAGAAAATTGGCTGCGGAACAATGCGCCACCAGCGTAGCCCGCCCGAACGGATCGGCTTCGATGACAATGCCGATATGGCCGAAGTTCTGATTGCTTCCCGCCTTTGGATACACCACCAGGGCACCGGGGCGGGCGGCGTCCAGCCGCTTGAACAGCGAGTTCGGCCCGATGGCGTCGGCCCAGATGCTGTCGGTAAAGATCCACCCCTCGCCGTCGGTGAAAGTCGCCGGACTGGCGCGTCTGGAAATGCCCAGCGCCCAGCAAACCAAGCCGGAACAGTCGCAGGCGTCAACGACGAGGTCGGGATCGTGCACATCGATGCCATGCGCCTGGGCAATTGGTTCGAACTCCGCCCGTTGCTCGGCTGGCAGACTCGGCCAGAGCCTTCCGACCGCCAGGCCGCTCGACGGCAATGGCGCTTCCGGATGCATGCCGCCCTCGCCCAGCCAGTAAAGGGTGGATCGACCCACGGCATGGGTCGCTCGCGCGAGTATGGTATCGACGTCGGTCATCGCAAGTCTCCTGGCTGAAGTTTCATTGCACCGCCATACTATAGGGCCCGGACCGCGACAGTGCCAATAGCGTAAAAGCGGTATACCTCACCGACATCGTTTCGTGCAAAAATGGTAAGCATGCAAAATGCGCCGCCAACCCAGCCATTGATCGGCGTCTTGATCGTTGAGGACGAGCCCGAGCTTATGCGCCGGTTTTCGCAAGCCGTCTTGAACGACCACAGCCTGTCGTTGGTGGCCGCTGTGTCCACCGGAACGGCAGCCCTGGCGGTGCTATCGACGAGCTCGCCAGACGTCATTTTGCTCGATCTGGGGCTGCCCGACATGCGCGGCATCGACGTCATATCGCATGTGGCGCGGCACCAACAGCAATGCGATGTGCTGGTGGTGACGATGTTCAGCGACGACCAGCACGTCTTCGAGGCGCTGGAAGCGGGCGCCACCGGCTACCTGCTCAAGGATTCGGGACTGGAGCGCATCGCCGCCAGCATTCGTGAACTGCGGGAAGGCGGCGCGCCCATCAGCCCGAGCATCGCCCGGCGCGTCCTGACGCGCCTGCGCGGCGGTCCGGGGATATCACCGATCCAGGCCAGCAGCCAGTCGCCACTAACCGCGCGCGAAATCGAGTTGCTCAAGCTGACCGCCAAAGGCTTGAGTTTCGACAACATCGGCGAGCTGCTCGAGATCTCCCCGCACACGGTCGTCGCCCACGTAAAGAAGATCTATCGCAAGCTTGCGGTGCACTCGCGCGGCGAAGCGGTCTATGAGGCCACCCAACTGGGGTTGCTGTGATACCGCGGGCGCTTTTCGGCCTGTTGCTCATTTGGGCAGCGGCCGTCGCGCTGTGGCTTGCATCGACATCGTCGGTCGAGCTCGGTAACGTTCAACCGATCGGGCGTGCCGGCTATCTGGTGTCGCCACAACGTGCCCCGCCGGCCTCCGCTGCGCCGTGGCAAGCGACAAACCTGCCCGTGTGGCGGCTCCCCGATACCCGGCCCGAGCCCTTGCCCACGTGGTTCCGGATGCGCTTTGATCTGCCAGCCGAGCCCGAGATATTCTGGGGCGTCTTGCTGCCATATCTGTATGGCGGCGGGCAAATCTGGCTGAACGGCCGGGAATTGATCGACATTCCCGCGTCCACCGCTCGCGCGCATGTGCGATGGGAACGTCCGCACCTGGTGGCTGTGCCGCGCCTTGTGCTGCGCGCCGGCGCCAACGAGCTGTTGGTCCATGCCGTTCCGGTCGCCGGCGAACAAACGCTGACCTTTCCCGCGCCGGTGGTAGGTCCGCTGGCCAACTTAAGGAGTATCTACGACCGCCGGGTGTTCTGGGTGCATACGCTGCCGCAGTTGACAGTGGCCGCGTGCCTGGCGATCTCCGCGTTCGTGCTGTTGGTATGGTGGCGGCTGCCTGACGAGGTTCTGTATGGATGGTTCGGCCTGGCAACATTGCTGTGGGGTATCCGCACGCTTACCTTTGTGATGGAGGTCGTCGCGACCGACCACTGGCCGCTGTGGCGCCTTGTGTACCTCAGCAGCACTGGCGGCTTTATCGTCGTCATGCTGATCTTCGTCTGCTGCCTGGCGGACCTGCGCAGCTGGTGGATCGACCGCGGCCTGCTGCTGTATTGGCTCGCCGGACCAGTTTGGTTCGCCTGGCATGGCGTCGGCAGTGACGACCTGGTCAACCGTCTCTGGACGGCAGGCCTGATCCCGATTGCCATAGCGACCGTGGCGATATCCTGCCTGACCGCCTGGCGCACGCGCACCTGGGGCTCGCTATTACTGCCGGCCGCCCTCGCGCTGGCCACCCTGTGCGGCGTGCACGACTATCTGGTCGTCTGGTGGCCTGAGTGGCTCGGGCGCGTGGCGCCGCTGTGGGCCGGGCAGCGTTACTTTTTGCTACATCATGGCGCCAACGGGCTGTTGATCGCGATGGGCTTGTTGCTGGCGACCCGCTTCATCGGCACGGCAGGGTTGCTGCGTGAGCTCAACCAGACACTCGAGTCGCGCGTTGCCGACCGCGAAAACGCACTAGCGGATAACTACGCCCGCCTGGCCTATCTCGAACGCCAAAACGCCGCGGCCGAGGAACGCACCCTGATCATGCGCGAGATCCATGACGGCCTTGGATCCCAACTCTTCACCTCGCTCTCCCGCGTCGAGCGGGGAGCCATGGACAGCACACAAATGGCCGCGTCGCTGCGCGCTTGCATCGCCGACATGCGGCTGGCGCTCGACGCGCTCGCCCCCAGCGATCCAGATCTGCTGACCACGTTCGGCGACTTCATGTTCCGATGGCAAACCGAGCTCGACGCGGTGGGGGTGCGCTGCGTTTGGGACATCAAGGTCGCTGGCGACGACCTGGCCCTGCCGCCGCATACGACACTGCAAGTGCTGCGTGTGGCGCAAGAGGCGCTGACCAATGTTGCCAAACACTCCCGTGCCAAGCGGGTCGATCTTTTATTGCAGCATCTCGACGGTCGCCTGACGCTCGCCATTCACGACAACGGCATCGGCGTCCCGGCAACGCCGCCAACGGCCGGGCGAGGCCTGCTCAACATGCGGGCCAGGACCGCGGGACTGGGCGGCACGCTGGTGGTCGACCAACCCGATGGTGAGGGTACGCGCATCGTGCTGGCGCTGCCGTGCCCGCCGTCGCCCCCGGCCGCCATCAGCCGTGCCTGAGGGCCGGACAGCCAATGGCGGGCGCGTCCATGTTGGGTGGGCATCACACCACGGGGCTCTCGACACTCTGGATGCCACATTGTCCCAACGCGGCCAGCAAAAGGCCGAGCCCCACGCCGACGATCACCGCGCCAAGCGATTCCAGCGCGGAGAGGGAAAGGGCCGCCGCCGATACACCCGCAACGCGCGCGACAAACGCCATCAGCGACGTGCCACCCAACCCACCGGTGAACCAGTTGACATAGGACTTGGTCTGGCCCGACTGCCGGTCCCACCACAACTGCAGGTCCTTAAAGGGCTGGATCCACGCCACGTCGATCGCTTCCAGATCCAGATTGGCCTGCGCGTGTACGCACTGTTTGAAGTCTTCCCAAGATGCCATGATTTACACTCCTGTTTCAGATAAGATGGAACGCGGCGTCAGGCGTCGGCCGCACCGGCCTCGAACGCCTGACGCAGCAGCTCCAGCGTCGCGGACATCGAAAATGCCGACGGGACGGCGTCGACGGCAGCCAGCACGGGACCGATGCCCGCGACGATGGCGACCGACGGATCGGCCAGCCCGGCCTTGACCGGGTTTTCGCCGGCGACCTGGTCGATGGCCGCCAGCGTATCGGGTTCGAGCGAAGCCAGCCACACCTGGAACGCGTCCAGGTCCGAGGCGACCGCGCCTTGATCGGGTATCGCCCCCGCGTCGATTGAAATACCGGCGTTGTTCAACGCCTGAGCAAAAGCATCCTGGAATGGCATGATGATCCTTTCTGGTATGGTGGCCTGGATGGCCGCTGAATGCACACGGGGTGACTATCCGAACACTTCGTTCCACAGATCCTGGAACGCCTCCATCATTTGATGAACGATGGAGCGCGCAAATGAAAACACGGCGGCGCCAACGAAGGCGCCTATCGCCGCGCCGATCGGCCCGGCAATGATTGCGCCCAGCGCAACACCCGCAGCGGTGCCGAGGTTGTTGGCCGCGTTGTTTGCCGCGTCGGCGCCGGCTGCGGCAGCGTTGGCGCCGTCGTTCTGGAACAACACCCCTAGTTGGTCCCGCAAGCCATTTAGCTCGCTCGTAAACATGTCGTCGACCATGCCGGCCGCGTTCACGTCATAGAAGCTGGTTGCCGCAGCTTGCGTTGGCGGATCGTATTGTTCGAACGTCTCAACGGCGGCCCCGTTCCCGACCGCGCCGCCGCTATTGCCGAGCCCCGTGTCGGCCCCTGTGCCAGTCCCGAGGTTGTCACCTGAGCCCGAGTCATCCATGCCGACAACCTGTAATGC
>Ga0308163_10002898_pt1 | contig 14997 bp, 8 predicted proteins | sample PhyTR1_FD_201037 | JGI IMG/M metagenome (GOLD analysis project Ga0308163, IMG submission 201037) | Phyllosphere microbial communities from UC Gill Tract Community Farm, Albany, California, United States - DLSLT.R1 | ecosystem: Host-associated > Plants > Phyllosphere > Unclassified | place: USA...
TGATCCCGATGCCGACGCAGATGGCACCCGCCTGAGGCGCCGCGCGCGTCTAGCTCTGTTTCAAACTACGGGCCTGCCCGCGGCCGATCCCAGCTTTTTCAACACAATCGCCCAAATCCGGTCGTTCAGTGTGTACGCGAACGATCCTGAAACCTGCCGTTCGAACGATCATCAGATTCCCGTTTTTCCATGTCCGGCAAGCAATTTTGGGAAAACCCAATCGGGAACAGATTTTGAGAAAGCGGCTCGTTCGGGGACGACGAAACCATTGCCGCACCACGCCTTTCCCGCTGGACCTTGCTTTTCGAGAAGGGCGATCGACAGAAAGCACGTCAATCCAGACATTCCGCTATCGCCCGGATTGTGGACGTAGCCGGCGTATGACATGTCCTTACATGGACGGGAGCTATCGATGTCGAATTGGACCACGCGGCTGAAAACCGAATGCCTCCACGGCTAAGAATGTTCTTCGCCAGGCTGTCTCTGCTGGTTGTTACCTAGCTTGTCGTGACCGGCGCGATCAAGATGGTCCGAGGCAACGCTACGTTCAGCCCCTTAGTGCTAACTGGCTTGGTTTTAGGATGCGCGTTAGCTGCTATCTTCGCACCTGTTCCGCTTGAATACCGTCAGCCGGCAGAATAGGGAGCTTTCACGGTAACGTTCGGTATCTATCAAGCCCCGCACGTTCCTAAAAAATCAAGACTTTTGCCTCAGGAGCGGCCAGGATTGGAGAAAAGTCGCCATCCCAGTACGCAGGCTAGAGGATGCCGGCTGCACCATCGGCCCAGATCGCCAAGGCAGCTATGTAGTTCCACATATTATTCAGTGCAGGGAGGAACCGTTATCAAACGATAACCCCTGCCTCGAACGGTTTCTATTATGCCATGACCGCCATAGCGCGCCATTTTCTTGCGAAGACGGCTTATAGAAACGTCAAGCGAACGAGGATCAAATTCTTTAGAATAGGCGCCAATATTCCTTAGGCTTAACCTGTCTCTTATTATTCCAGGATTGCTGAACAGACTTACTAATACGCCACATTCAGCATTCGTAACTGGAATGGCAATACCAGTTGGAGAGTAGAGTTGGCACCTGTCTTTGTTTGCCGTCCAGCCTCGATAACTTAAATCTAAGCCTATCGCATTGTCACTTTTTGAATAGGTTTCGATTGCCCTTGTGGTGTCTTTTGATCGACGCCGAAGTAAGGCGCGGACCCTAGCCTTAAGCTCACGAGATCCACACGATAACGGTACGCAATCATCCGCGCCCAATTCAAGTGCTAATACTCTGTCTATTTCGTCATCGGTGTCGGAATGAGCCAAAATGCCGAATGATTCGCCCACTTTGGAAATAGATCGCATTAATTGCATGCTATCATGATCTGGCAGGTTTGTACTAGTAATAACTAGATCATACTTCTCTTGACTGAGAATAGCGAGCAAATCCCTTGCCGTATCAGTCTCGATAAATTCGTACGAGTTCTGCGAGATTGCTTTAATTATAGCAAGTCTTTGATGAATAGAACCGGCGACAACTATTCGCTGCTTTTTATGTTCAAGCTTATCGTTTGCCAGATTGTTATCAGCGGTCGCAGTGCGCTCGTTATCGGACATATGAGGATACTCGAGTTAACCAATAAGCAGCTGTAATCGTGGTATACATAAGGAAAGCCTGCCTCCCGCTTTTTCGGTTTCATTTGAGGAATGATGATTCATGAGAGGGTCCGATGTCGAGCGTAACGATCTGAGATTGCTCAATCGGCTTTGGCGACGTGAGCGCAGGCGCGGTATGGAATGTATCATTTTTGTCACATTCGATAACGGAAATCTATATTGACGAAATTTATGACCCCGTTCCCTTGCGCACAAAGCTGCGAAGCGGCTTAATTCATTCAGAAAAGCAAAAGCAATACAGGGGTTGCGTCATGAAATTCTCTCGTCTCCTAGGTGCTACGGCACTCGCCGGCGTTCTTGCCGTTATGCCTAACATTGCGTCGGCTCAGGCTGAACCATCGTCCATGCAGGCGCAGCCCAACGGGGTCGCAACAGATGCCACGGTGGGGTCGACGACGCAGAATGCCGAGGAAACCGCGGTAGCAACCGGGCAGGCGGAAGCTACGGACCGGGGCGATATCGTCGTCACCGGATCGCGCATTCGTTCACCAAATATCCAGTCAACCTCTCCGATCACGACTGTGTCAGGCGAACAACTTTTCCAGACCGGAAAGGTATCAGTAGGCGACACCCTGAACGAGCTGCCGCAGCTACGTAATACCTTTAGCCAGCAAAACTCTACTCAGTATTTGGGTACTCGGGGTCTGAACCTCGTTGATCTGTACGGCCTTGGCACGCAGCGCACGCTGGTGCTCGTTAACGGGCGCCGGCATGTTGCAGGCGATATCCTGAACACTGGCGTGTCGGTTGATATCAATACGATTCCCTCGGACCTGATTAAAGACATCCAGGTTCTGACTGGTGGCGCGTCGGCGACCTATGGTTCAGATGCCGTTGCAGGTGTCGTCAACTTTGTCCTGAAGGATGATTATGATGGCCTGAGCCTCCGCGGGCAGTCCGGTATCAGTAAATATGGCGACGCGGGTGCCCAGCTGATCAGCGGTATCGCGGGCAAGAACTTCGGTGGTGGACGCGGCAATATCACAGTAAGCGCAGAATATGCCCATCAGGAAGACTACTACGCGAGCGGACGACCGAACCTGAAGCAGGTAAATGGTTTCGTGACCGTGGATACCGATCCAGCCGGGTCGGTGAACGGCGCGGACAACGTTATCGACCGAGCGTTTTTCAACGACATCAGGTCGGCCACCATCTCGACCGGTGGTCAGGTGGGTATCCGGTATCGGCCGGGCTTAGCAGGAGCACCCTGTGGTAACGATGCGGTCGGCACGTCGTTCACCTGCGCTTATCTGTTCCAGCCTGGCGGGGCTTTGGCTCAGCAGAATGGCCTTCGCGTCGGCCTTGGGCCGAACGGGAATTTCATAAACGGTAACGGGTACAATAGCCGCCAAGGCCGCCTCTTGGTTCTCTCTCCTGATCTGAAGCGGTATTCGTTCAACGTTCTCGGACACTATGAGATTTCGCCCGCGTTCGTTCCGTTTGTCGAAGCAAAATACGCACGCAGCGACGCGCGTGGATCCCAAAGTGGTCCTTTCTTCTCGACCGGAACAACATTGGGTGACGTGACATCGGTTACCGGGGTCTCCGACTTTTCATACTTTACCACCGGCGACGTTAATCGTGAGGGCGTCCGGCTTGATAACCCGTACCTTGCTGCCCAAGCCCGCGCGACGCTTGCCACGCAGCTCACGGCCGGCATCAACTCTGGTGTGAACCCCAATACCGGCGCTGCATTTGGTACCACGGCAGCAGGCATCGCGCGGCAAAATGCATCACTGGCACAGGTTGCCGCCGGTACATATCGCTTCGGTCTTCGCCGCAATTGGCTCGATCTCGGTATTCGTGACGAACAGATCCGTCGTGAAACCTATCGGATCGTCGGTGGCGTTCGTGGCGATTTCAACGATGATTGGAACTACGAACTTTCTGCCAACTATGGGGAATTCAAAGAAAGGAACCTCATCCAGGGGAATATCAATACCCAGCGATATCTGCTTTCCCTCGATTCGACGACGAATGCCGCTGGTCAGGTAGTATGCCGGGCACAGGTCGACCCGCGCTATGCTGGTGGCGATGCCGGCGGGAACCCAGCTCAGCTAGCAGCTGACATCGCGGCATGCGTGCCGATTAACCCCTTCGGCGATGGTTCTGTTTCGCAGGCCGCCCGCGACTACCTGACGGTTGCATCACGCGCACAAGGTAAGATCACGCAGTTCGATGCAACTGGCTTTGTCTCAGGTGATCTGAGTCAGCTGTTCACGCTCCCAGGCGGTCCGATTGGCTTTGTCGTTGGCGGTGAGTATCGTCGCGAGACCAACAAGTACGATCTCGATGACTTCACGCAGGCAGGTTACGCTTTCTATAATGCGATTCCGGCCCTCAATCCGCCGACGGCTTTCGAGGTAAAGGAAGCGTTCGGCGAGTTGCGGGTACCGCTCCTCAAGGATTTGCCATTGATCCGTGAGCTTACCGTCAACGGTTCGGGTCGTGTTTCTGACTACAAGGGCGCTGCCGGTACCGTCTATGCGTACTCCGGCGGTGTTCAGTACCGTCCAGTGAATGATCTTATGATTCGAGGAAGTTACTCGCGATCTGTTCGCGCGCCAAACTTGGGTGAGCTTTATTCAGCTCAGTCTCAGAACTATGCGCCGGCGCCGAACGATCCCTGTTCGGCACGTAACTTGGCAACGGGTTCTGCTAATCGCGTCGCAAATTGTGATGCGGCAGGTCGCCCCGCAGGATATGACTTCGTGTATGGTGCGTCGCTTGAGTTTGTCAGCGGTGGTAATCCAAACCTGAAGGCAGAAAAGTCTGACTCCTATACCGGCGGCTTCGTTCTTACCCCATCCTTCGTGCCGGGACTTTCGATATCGGCCGACTACTACGACATCACGGTCAACAACGTGATTACCTCTACAGGGTCGGCGCAGGATATCTTGAACCTCTGCTACGACGCAGCATCCTTGGATAACCCCTTCTGCGGCCTCTTTCAGCGCGCAGGAGCAAGCGGCGGGCCTGGTGGTGAACAGCCTTTCCAGGTTTTGGAAGGGTCCCTTCTTCAATCCACGGCAAACTTTGCGAAGTTGAAGGTCCGCGGCGTTCAGGCGAACGTGAACTATAACCACAAATTCTCTTGGGGTAGCGGCTTCGTACAAGCAGCCTATGTTCGCTCGATCCAGAACGATACCTTCACCAATCCTGCTGACCCATCGTTCAGAGATCGGTTGCTTGGGGAGTTGGGCGATCCGAAGAATCGTTTGACCCTCAACACAGGTGTAAATGTCGGGAAAGTTGGGTTTAATTACGGATTCCGTTACATTGGTCCCGGTTATCTTAATACTTATGAGGACTACAACAGCTTGAATGGCGTTCCGCCACAGAATGCAGATTATGCGCCTATCAAGCAGTACCCTGCAGTGGGGTATCACGATATCCGATTTGAAGCGGACGTTTCTGATCGGTTTAATACGTACATCGGCATCGATAACATCGGTAACAAGCAGCCGCCATACGGCCTGACCGGTGTTACAGATGGGTCTGGTATCTATGACGTTCGTGGCCGGTATCTTTATGTAGGTGCAGTCGCCAAGTTCTGATCGTCCAATTACAGCATAACTCGGGGTCGGTGGTTTCCACCGGCCCCCATTTTGCGTTATGCGAAGGCGATGTCAGAAAGTGCATCTCTACAGGCGGTTGATCGCCTCGTTGCTAATCAACGCATTCCCGAAGCCATCTCTGTGCTCGTTGCCGCCGCAGCCCGTCAGGACCGCGAAGCGCTGTTTCAACTCGGCTTTTGGCAGATCGTTGGAGACGTCGTGTCGCGGGATCTCATCGCGGCGCGCTCAGCACTTAGTCAGGCGGCGGCTCTCGGTCACCATGAAGCGCAGATGATGGAGATCGCCCTCACTGCAAACGGAAGCGGGGGGGCACCGGATTGGAAGGCGGCTAGGCGGCTGTTGGAAGCAACGCCCGGAGATAATCATCAAGCCAGGCAGGTCCTGGAACTGATCCGCAACATGACGCTGGACGCCGACGGATTGCCCGCACAAGCTTTCGTTTCCGAACCATTGTCAGGAGACGGCACAGTTTCTCGTGTGTCTGCGTTCCTGACACCAGCGGAATGTCGCCATCTGATGCATAGCGCTGAGGATCTTTTGACTCCGGCGCTGGTCGTTGATCCACGAAGCGGTCGCAAAATTATCAATCCGATTAGAACATCCGATACCGCAAGCATTGGACCACTGCGGGAGGACCTAGCTATCAGAGCGATTAATATGCGGATTGCCGAGCTAAGCGATACTTCAGTCTTTGCGGGTGAAGCGCTCACAATATTGCGATACCAAGTCGGTCAACAGTTCCGGTTGCATTCTGACGCCTTGCCGGCTTCCAAGAACCAGAGAACTAAGACCGTCATTATATACTTGAATAATGACTTTATTGGTGGGGAGACGGTCTTTCCTATTTTAAACGTGAAAGTATCGCCCGTGATGGGCGATGCCATAATATTCTCAAACGTAACGCCGGATGGAAATATGGCTGTAACCAGTAATCATGCTGGCCTCCCCGTACTTCAAGGTAGCAAGTGGATTGCCACGCGCTGGATACGGTCAAATCCGTTTGATATTTGGAAGGGTTCTGAGGTACCTATTCGCGATAGCCATTCGGATTAGCTTGGCCGGCTACGGCATCCTGTATATTATTAGGCAGAAGCTCCCGTTCACTTTGGCAACGAACGCGTTGGGAATAGCCCGATCCGAGTAGACGACATAACCCCGTTCAAATCGTCGGCCCTTCGGGTTGAACATGAGTGTAGATCCTGCCGCTTTGCAACATTGCGAGGCGTTAAAAGCGTTGTCCGCTATCCTCGACGGGCTCAGCACGAACCGAGCTAGGCGCGGGTCAATTCACGACCATCTTGCTCTACGGCTGGCGCTCGTACCGTCCCTTGGCGCCCTCAATAACTAGCGCGGTGCCCGCGATGCGCAGGCGCAACGTGTCGAACGGGCGCGCCATCAGTTGCTGCCGATCGAAGCCGATCCGGACGATCCCGTGCTGCGGCGGTGCGAAGGTGATCGTCATGTCACCCGCGATTGGCGCCTCGGTGTGAACGGTAACGCTGACGACCTTCGTTGTTGCGCCGTGCGGGGCGAACGCGAAGCCGCTCCTGCCGGTGACCAGCTTCTCCTTCGTGCCATTCGCAAAGTGCAGCGTGACGGGGAGGTTGCGCGCGGGCTGGTCCGACGCGGGATCGAAAATCCTGATCGCCACGCCCGGAGAGGCTCGCGCGGTACAGCGTTCGGCCGCGTCGGCTGGCGGTATGGTGCACGCCGCGGGCAGCGTCGGATCGGCTAGCGTGGGTTCCGGCAAGCCCGCCGCACGTGCGGCCTCGATCTCGCTGCACTGGTACCGCCGACGTTCGTTTTCGGTCTCATCATCCCACGGCGCGGTAGATAAGTAGAAGAAGAGCGGCTTCTGCGCGCTTGGTGCGGACGCCACGAGCACGACCTCGTCGCGCTCGACGTGCCACATGCCCTGCGCCTTCTGGTCCAGCGCACCGTAACTCAACGCCCAGTCGAACTGGCCGTCTGGCCGCAGCAACAGCTCGGATCCGGTCTCCATCACATCCATGAGGTAATAATGGCCAACGAGCGCGGCAGGTGTATCGTGGCCGCCGTCGGCACGCTCGTCGGCAGGCGTGCCCTGCGTCGAGAGGGCATCGGCAGAAGCGAGCGCATCCAGTGCGTCGCTCAGGTGACACGACTTGCCCGGTTGATAGTCGAGAAACTCAGCAACGGTCAGGACGTTACGATCACCCTCCTCGCTATAGCTGCCCATCACGTCGGCAGACGCGCGCCGGCCATCCTTGCGATAGCGGGCGACCGCCTGACCTCCCGGCACATCGCGCAGCAGGTAGCGCGATGCCGCCAGATCGCACCGCGTAAGGATGACCTCGCCTCGCTCGATTGACAGAGTACCGATGAAGCTGTCCATGCCGGAGAGTTGCGCATACGCCGGCAGCGGCGCGACCAGTGCCAGCGAGACGACGATCGCGCGGTGCCAATCCGTCTCACAGCGATGTCCCACCCTTGTCCAGCATATCGAACCGATATGCGCAGCCGTAGAGTGTCTTGCCGGGGTGCGTGGTGACGTTGGAGATCGTTCGGGCGACCACCATGTGGCTGCCATAGCCGCCATTGCCCGCGGGTTCGGTGAGGTCGGTCATGATCCGCTCGCCCAGGAACTTGCGAAACGGGAACTCGGCTTCCGCCTGGGCGCGGGTCACCTTGCCCGAGGCCACCATCGCGTCAATCATCGGCTGGGCCGACATGCTGTTGTCGATTTTCTCGGCGCGCGCCACGATGGCGGGGTCCGCGACGTCGAGCACCGCGAGGATGGCGTCACCGGTAAAGGCGATCCGGCGTGTGCTGTATGACCCCGCGACGGTAATTGGCTTCGGCAGGTCATATTCGGCCATGAACGAATTGGGCGAGGCGATCTTCTTCCATCCCCGCGTCCGCGCGAGCTGCTCCTCGCCATCGATCGCCATGGCAAAGCGCATGTAACCGGGAACGTCCAGGCGGCAGCTAATGGCGTCGATCTCGGAGGCATCAGCAGGGTCGGTCTCCGCGGCGGTCTGCTGGAGCACCGCGGCGAGCATCAGGGCGTAGAGAATGAACATCGGCGGACGCTAGGGTTGCAGCCAGAATTTGCCAGCGACATCGCCGCAACAGGGCCGGTCGGCTTCCTACGGCAGCGGTTCTATCCAGCGACGACCAGCTTGACGAGCGTCCCGGGCTTCAGAGGCTCGTCAGCCGGCAGGCCATTAATGACAATAAAGCGTTCGCGCTTGCTGTCGGCTACTGCCATGCGCTCGCTCAACGTATCGATCGTGTCCCTTGCGCCAACAGTGACGATCCGGATGACCTTGCGACCCTCCTTGCCGTCGGCATAAGGCAGGCCATCGAGCATGCGGAGGAACGCCGTATCCTGGGCGGTTGCGAGCTCCGGCTTGCCGGTGGCCTTCGCCAGTGCCTCTGCGCGCTGCACACGATCGGCGCCATTTGGATGCGTCGATGCCCATGTCGGCGCAGACCGTGCGGTGCCGCTGGCCTGCGCCGTCAGCCCGGTCGATTCATCGAGCGCCGCCAGGATGTCGGCCGAGGCATAGGGCGAGTAGCCTGCAGCGGTAATGTAGCGGACGCCGAGCGCATCGGCCTGATATTCCTGATCACGTCCGTATTTCAGGGTGTACAGCTGCGCGCCCGTGCCGGCGATGCGGGTCGCGAGATCGCTTCTCGTAGCCAGGCTGACGCCACGAGCGAGCAGACCACCGATCGTCGCACGCGTGTTGCGCGAGGCGGCGTGGCGGGCGGCGACATGGCCTACCTCATGGCCCATCACGGAGGCGAGTTCTGCCTCCGAGGTCATCAGTGCGAGCAACTGACGGGTGACGTAGATGTACCCGCCCGGGATGGCGAAGGCGTTCTCGACCGGGGAGTCTAGCAGGGTGACGGTGAAGTCGCTGCCCGCATTCGACAGGCCGGACTGTACCGCCACACGCTTGCCGACGCGTTCGACAAATGTCGCTTGCGGCCCGTTATACTCACCACCGAACTGCGCGAGCAGTTGCGGATGAGCCTGAGTGCCCTGCGCCTTGTCGGTCGCCGAGATCGAGCGGACCGTGTTCTGGGCGGCGACAGGGTCAACGGGTGCAAGCACGAATGCGCTGGCTAGCAGTACGGCAATGCGACGGCGGATCATGAAGCTCTCCCGGTGACAACGGTATAAAGCGACCGTTACACCGTTGTTCCGGATAAGCATCGATACCGCTCTGCGCCGAACGCGCTCAGTGCCATTCCTGCCGATTAACGAAACTAACGATGGCGCTACTCTCCATCGTGCCTGGTAGCTGCCGTTGAAATATCGTTAGGGCAAAATTATTTAGATATGCTGCGACAACGTTCCCACCCCAATACGGGGGTAGAAGTCCGGGACGGCCCGGCAGCTCCGATGGAGACTGCTGTGGCGTGGATTGCACTCGTTTTTGCTGGTTTGTTCGAGATTGTCTGGGCTTCGGCCATGAAACAATCTCAAGGGTTCACACGGCTCTGGCCAAGCATCATTACTGGGGTGGGCATGTTGGTCAGCTTTGGCCTTCTTGCGTCAGCGATGCGGGTTCTGCCGCTTGGAACAGCTTACACAATTTGGACCGGCATCGGCGCGGTTGGCACGTTCGTGGTCGGCATCATGGTCTTTGGCGAGGCTATGACCGCGATGCGCCTTCTAGCCGCCGGGCTCATTGTCAGCGGCCTCGTCTTGATGAAGTTGTCCACGACTGTGTGATCTTGAACGTCCGTAAGGAGCGCTAGCGCCTAGCCCAATGTTCCTAAAAAAAGGAACGGCAGTCGAGACGGCATCGACCTTCTCAGAATCGATCCTTTTTGAGAAAGGCCGCAGCATCAGGCGACGTCCGCTAACGCCATCTGCTTCCCAATAGCGGACGGTCCGCAATCCACCAAGATGCGACATTCCGCTGTCGCAAAAGCGGCGACATTCGCAACGTCAGAAACTTAGGACTTACGAAACGTTCGTAAGTTAGAGCATTGGCGACAAGACCGTGACCGCTTACGCCCAATCGCTACGAATAGAAGCCCGTCGAGATATGCGGGGCCTGTTTACGCGCCACTGGACAACAGCGTCGAAAGTCGCGCAAACGAACAAAATACGGCAGCAAAGATGCCGATAAGGGGGAATGCAATCGTGATCCGTTCTGCTCCGGCCGTGCGCTGCCGTCGTCTATCGTTTGTGCTCGGGACGAGCGCGCTGGCATGGGGGTTGGCGCTGCCGGCGGCTGCGCAGGCGCAATGCGCGCCCGATCCGACCACGGCGAACGGCACGACAACCTGCGCCGGGACTGACTCCAATGGCGTCCGCGTGACGACCCGCGGTGCGACACTGGTCGTCGCGAGCGGCGCCACTGTCTCAAACATGGGGGCGCCGGCGATCGCGGTGGATGTGCCGCGGGCGAGCTCGGCTCCCTATTCCATGAATACGCTCACGGTGCTGGGCGCCGTCTCTGCGCCGGGACAGACCGCGATCGCGGTTAACTCGGGAACGCTGAACCCGAGCTCCTATTACAGCACGCAGGAGACGGCACTGACTATCGGCGCGGGCGGCAGCGTGACGGGCGCGACGGCGCTGGCGCTGCTCCAGTCGCCGGGCAACCCGAACGGGACCGTCTCTGTCAGCGTCGACAATGCGGGCACGGTGACCGGCACCGGTGGGACCGCGCTGCTCGCCAACACGGTGTCGACCGCGCAGGGCTATCCGAGCTTGCTCACCAGCTTCTCGACGATCACTAACCGCGCCGGCGCGAGCATCGTCGGCGGGATTATTGGACAGCTGTCTACGCTTGCCAATGCAGGTAGCGTCGATGGCGGCGGGGGAAGCGCGCTCGATTCCACGATCGGTTACGGCCCCACCGTCACCAATGCGGCGGGAGGCGTGATCCGATCGACATCGGCCGCGGCGACGATCCTGGCCGGGCCGAACTATTATATGACCGTCACCAACGCAGGGACGATCGCCAATGCCGGCAGCGGCGCAGCGTTGTCGGGCGGTCTGTTGGCCGTCACCAACGAGGCGGGCGGGCAGATCGGCAGTGCAGGCGCGACCGCGATCGCGGCGTCGACGTCGCTCAGGCTCACCAACCGCGGCACGGTGACGGGCAACGTCACCGCGGGCAATGGCGGCAGCACGATCGATTCGACCGGCGGCACGATCAACGGATCGGTGACGCTAGGCAACGGCAACGACACGCTGATCGCGCGGTACGTGGGGACACGCGCGCTGGCGACGGGGATCACCGGCGCGATCAACGCGGGCGGCGGCACCAATACCGAGCGGGTGGTGTTCGCCACCGACACCCTCGTGACGACACCGATCGACCTGAACGCAGGCTTCGGACAACTCCTGCTGGCGCCGGATGCGAAGGTCACGGCGACGCTGACGGCCGGCTTCTCGACCGCGACCCCGCTGGTCGTGACCGGGCAGGGGACTGTGGTCAACCAGGCGACGATCGCGCTGTCCACGCGTGTGGTCAGCGACCTGGACTATGCGTTCGACTCCAGCGCGCAGTTCCGTAACGAGGGGTCGATCACTGCGCTTCTCTCGGGCAACACCGGATCGGCCGGGATCGTGTTGAGCAGCCACAGTTCCGCTAACAGCGGTAGCGTGACCGTGACCGGCGGCACCGGCGTATCGGTCTCCTACAACCCGGTCATCAACAGCGGGATCATCACGGCCACCGGCACGGGCGTGTCGTTGTTCGACGGCGTGCTGACCAACAGCGGGACGATCATTTCCACCGGCGGCGTCGGCGTCGATCTGTACGGGAACGTCGGCTATACCGGATCGAACAGCGGCACGATCCGCGGCGCCACGACCGGCGTGAGCACCAGCATCTATCTGACCAACACCGGCACGATCAGCTCGGCCGGTACCGGGGTCAACGTCCAGGCCTATGGCTATCTGATCAACGCGGCGGGCGGCGTGGTCAATGGCGGTAGCGGTGGTGCCATCTCGGTCGGTCCGTTCAATGCGGGCGTCGCCAACGCTGGCACGATCAACGGCAATGTAAGCTTCGGCAGCGCGTTCAGCGGCGACAACAGCCTGTCCTATATCGCGCAGACCGGCGGCGTGCTGAACGGTAATCTGTCGCTCGGCAACGGCGCGACTCTGGTCACCGATCTGGTCAACATCGGACCGGGGCAGTTTGCGGGGATCACCGGCACGGTCACCGCCGGTAGCAGCTCTGCACTGCGATACGCAGTCAATGCGGATGCAACCGCCACGCTTTCGACCGGTAATGTGGGGCCATTTGCGAGTGTCGGCTATCAACTCGCAAACGGCGCGGCGCTAACGCTGTCCGCGCCCGCCGGACAGGCCCGCGCGCAGACCCTGCAGCTTGCGGGCAACGGCAGCGTCGACCTGGACGTCGCCATCGCAACGACGAATGCGCCTGTGATCCAGTCCACCTATGCGATCACCTATCCCGGCGCGACGGCGCCGGTCACTGGCGGACTGTCGATCACCAGCCGCGGGGCGCTCGGCTTCACGCGGACCACCACGAACGGCAATTATTACGCCGGCGCCATCGTCCTGAATTCGGGCGACAGCTTCACCAATGCAGGCAGCATCGCCGTCACCGACCGGACAGGTTCCGCAATCGCCGCGATCTATGGCGGGGCGAGCGTGACCAATGCCGGCACCATCACGCTGAACGGTGCCGTCGGCATTTCGGGCTCCGGTACGATCACCAACACCGGAACCATCAGCCAGGCCGCGGGCGGCGCGGCGGCGCGCGGGGTGGCGAACTTCGGCACGCTGATCAACAGCGGGGTGATCAGCGTGGGCGGCAGTGCGGTGCTGCTGGGCAATTCCTATTATACGGGATCGACGTACATCCTGCCGACGATCACCAACACCGGCACGCTCGCCTCCACCCTCGGGGCGGCGATCACGACCGATGCCTATAGCTACAGTACGGGGCAGATCATCAACGCCGCCGGCGGCACCATCGCGGGTATCGGCCAGGCGATCCAGGTCCGGTCCGCGACGCTCAGCAACGCGGGCACGATCACCGGGACGGTCGACCTGGGCTATGCCGACGCCAACACGCGTAGCTACAATTCCTCCAGCTACATCGCGGCCGGCGGCACGATCGCTGGCAACCTGCTGTTCGGTATGGGCGACGACTTGTTGCTGCAGACCGGCGAGTCGCTCGGCGTGTCGGGTATCGTCGATGGCGGCGCGGGCACCGACATCTATGGTCGCGTATTCGCCAGCAGCGGCACGGTAGACATCGCCCCGACCGGCGTCCGCAATTTCGAGGACTCGCTAATCCAGGCGGCTGGTGTCGATACGGTCGTGACCACGACCGCGAGCGGTACGTTCGGCGGCAATCTCTACGTCACCGGCACCGGCAGCATCGTCAACCAGGCGAATATCGCCGGCATGCTGACGACGTCGCTGCCCTATTCCCTGTCTTACCCCTATCTGGCCGATCCGATATTCCCCGCGGATCAGGTCCTCGCCTCGCTGACCAACGCCGGCGCGGTGGCGGGCGGCGTGTATGCAACGGTGCCGTCGTTCACCAATAGCGGGACTGTCACGACGTCCGGCTTCTACGGCCCCGCTGTCAGCCTGAGCGGCGCGCCGACGCTGGCCTTTGCCAATAGCGGCACGATCGGCGTTCCGGGCACGGCGACATACTATACGCAGGCCGCCAACCTGTACGCGACGCAGGGCATGACGATCGACAATAGCGGCCGCATCGACGGCGGCCTGTCCACCGTGCTGCAGTCCGATGATTCTGCAGCCCCGGTGTCGTTCGGCGTCGCCAACAGCGGCACGATCACCAGCAGCAACGGCGCCATCGCCGCCTCCTTTGCCATCGACGCGCTCGAGAATGGCGGCACGGCGAGCATCACCAATAGCGGTACGATTGCCGCCCAGAGCGCGGGATCCGCGTATGCGCTCGACCTGGACGTCCGCTCGTCGTCGCAGCCCTTCACCTATGCGCTGACCAATACCGGCACCATTTCGGCGACGGCCACGCCGATGACGGGCGGAAACTATCCGTCCTATGCCTACGGACTGATCGTGCAGGGCGACAATTTGTCGGGGACGATCACCAACGCGGCCGGCGGCACGATCAGCGCGACCGGCGACCGCGCCTATGCCGTCCTCGCCGGGAACAGCGCGTTGAACCTGATCAACGCGGGCACGATCAGCGCGGTCGGCACGACGGGAAGCGCCGCCGTCTTCACGTACGGCGCCTTCGACAACATGATCCGCAACACCGGGACGATCACCGGCGGCGTTCTGCTCGATGCCGGTTCGGACACGGTCGACAACGCCGGCACGATCAACGGCGTCGTCGATCTCTACGCGGGCGACGATCGCTTCGTTCAGCGGGTTGGAGGGACCTCCAACGGGCTCGTCGATGGCGGCGACGGCACGGACAGCTATGAGCTGGCCACGACCGGCGGCACGGTATCGCTCGCCGCATCGCAGATCGCCAATTTCGAACGCGTGACGCAGGCCGGCACCGGAACCGGTGTTTTCTCGGGCAGCTTCGGTGTCGACACGATCGGCCTCTCCGGCGGGACGCTTGCGGTCGCGGCGGGGCAGACGCTGGCGACCCAGGGTGCGACCACCGTCACCGGATCGGCTGGCAGTGGCCCCCTGGCCCTCGTCAATGCCGGCACGATCGCGGGCGGGATAACGCTGGCGGACGGCAACGATATCGTCATCAACACCGGTGCGATCGGCGGCGCGGTGCTGCTCGGCGCCGGCGACG
>Ga0308163_10002900_pt1 | contig 14988 bp, 13 predicted proteins | sample PhyTR1_FD_201037 | JGI IMG/M metagenome (GOLD analysis project Ga0308163, IMG submission 201037) | Phyllosphere microbial communities from UC Gill Tract Community Farm, Albany, California, United States - DLSLT.R1 | ecosystem: Host-associated > Plants > Phyllosphere > Unclassified | place: USA...
GACTCTCGGCCAGGGCCTTGACCACGATCAGCGCCAGCACCGCAAGGATGATGATCATGATCAGGAAGCAGCCGAACAGGGCGATGGTGCCGGGGATGCGGCCCATTTCTTCACGGACCATGTCGCCCAGGGAACGGCCGTTGCGCCGGGTCGACATGAACAGGACCATGAAGTCCTGCACCGCGCCCGCCAGCACCACCCCGGCAATCAGCCACAACGTGCCGGGCAGGTAGCCCATCTGCGCCGCCAATACCGGGCCGACCAGAGGTCCTGCACCGGCAATCGCGGCGAAGTGGTGACCGAAAAGAATGTATTTGTTGGTCGGCACGTAGTCCAGACCGTCGTTGTTGAGCACGGCGGGGGTGGCCCGACGTGGATCCAGTTGCATCACCTTGTTGGCGATGAACAGGCTGTAGTAACGGTACGCAACCAGATAAATGGCCACCGCCGCGACCACGATCCACAAGGCGTTGATCGCCTCTCCTCGGCGCAATGCCACTACGCCCAGGGCGCACGCTCCTACGATTGCCAGCACTAGCCAGGGTAAGTGGCGTAGCAGGCTATTATTATTTTTCATTTTATTATTCCAGCCAGGGTGGACAAGAAAGACAGCCACCCCGAGTTTAGCGCTACTGGCGGCAAAGACCATACCCCGACATTGGTCTAGACGCCTTGTTGATTGGCAGGCCCCTGCTGGAGCGGTCTATAGTCAGCGAACCCTATTGAGGATTGCGCCATGAGTGAACCCCCAGCCAATCGTCGTCGCTTCAAACGTATTGCGTTCGATGCCAGAACCGAGCTGAGTCAGGGCCAATACATCTGGCCGGTGAAACTGATCGATCTGTCGCTCAAGGGCCTGCTGATCGAACGGCCGGAACCGTGGCTTGGGGATGCGGAGCAGGATTTTTTCGTCGACATTCATCTGAGCGATGACGTGGATATTCAGATGGATGTGCATCTGGCCCACGAAGACCATGGGCAACTGGGGTTTGTCTGTCGGCATATCAGCCTGGAGTCGATCCAGCGCTTGCGGCGGTTGATCGAGCTCAATCTGGCGGATGAGGCGGAACTTGAGCGCGAATTGGGCGCCCTGATCGAAATCTGAGCCATGTAGGAGCTACCGCACGCTGCGATCTTTTGATCTTGAAAACACAATCAAAAGATCGCAGCCTGCGGCAGCTCCTACACAGGGCATTGTGTTATTCGAAGAGTGCGTCCAGGGCCTGTTCCAGCCGGGTCACGGCGATGATCTGCAACCCCGCCGGCGCCTCTTTCGGTGCATTGCCCTTGGGCACGATCGCCCGCTTGAAGCCATGCTTGGCCGCTTCCTTCAAACGCTCCTGCCCGCTTGGCACCGGACGGACTTCACCGGACAACCCCACTTCACCAAATACCAGCAGATCATGCGGTAACGGCCGGTTGCGCAGGCTCGACATCACCGCTGCCATCAACGCCAGGTCAGACGCGGTTTCCAGCACTTTCACCCCACCGACCACGTTGAGGAACACGTCCTGATCGTGAGTCGGAATACCACCGTGGCGGTGCAAGACCGCGAGCAGCATCGCCAGGCGGTTCTGATCCAGACCCAGGGTTACCCGCCGAGGATTGGCCAGATGGCTGTCATCCACCAGCGCCTGCACTTCCACCAGCATCGGCCGGGTGCCTTCCCAGGTCGCCATGACCACGCTGCCCGGGACTTCTTCCTGAGCACGGGTGAGAAAAATCGCCGAAGGGTTGGAGACTTCTTTCAAACCCTTGTCAGTCATGCCGAACACGCCGAGTTCGTTGACCGCACCGAAACGGTTTTTCACCGCTCGCAACAAACGCAGCCGCCCATCGGACTCGCCTTCGAAATACAGCACGGTATCGACCATGTGCTCCAGGACCCGTGGACCGGCGAGCGCGCCTTCCTTGGTGACGTGACCGACAAGAAAAATCGCCGTACCGCTCTGTTTGGCATAACGCACCAGCAGCGCCGCGCTCTCGCGCACTTGCGACACGCCACCAGGGGCCGACTGCAATTGTTCGGTGAAGATGGTCTGGATCGAGTCGATCACCATCACCTTGGGTTTTTCCTGGCGGGCGGTGGCGATGATGGTTTCGATGCAGGTTTCGGTCATCACCCGCAGTTGATCCTGGGGCAAGCCGAGACGACGGGCGCGCATCGCCACTTGTTGCTGGGATTCTTCACCGGTGACGTACAGCGCCGGCATGCTCTTGGCGAGGTTGCACAGGGTCTGCAACAGGATCGTCGATTTGCCGATGCCCGGATCGCCGCCGATCAGCACCACCGAACCGTCGACCAGACCGCCGCCGAGGACCCGATCCAGTTCACCGGACGCGGTGGAAAAACGCGGAATTTCTTCGATGCTGACTTCGGCCAGGGTCTTGATCTGCGCCTGCTGCCCGGCCCAGCCGGTACGCCCGGTCGGTGCCGTGGCGCCGCCGCTTTCGATCATGGTCTCGGTCAGGGTGTTCCAGGCGCCGCACTCGCCGCACTGGCCCGCCCACTTGGGAAAGGTTGCGCCGCACTCGGTGCAGCCGTACATGCGCTTGGCCTTGGCCATCTGGATCCCCCGGCAAAAACCGCGATGATAACGCAGCCATCGTTCAACGCGGCGCGGCGGTGCGGATTTCACCGTTGGCCAGACGCGCGGCGCTGTTGCCCAGCGGGTCTTCGGCATTGAGGTCGGCGCCCTTGGCCTTGAGCGCATCGAGCAGTTCGACGCGCTTGAACAACCCGGCATACATGGCGGCGGTCTGACCTGCGCCGTTGCGCTGATCGGGGCTGCAATCGGTGGCCATCAGCCGTCGGGCGATCTGCATCTCGCCCTTGAAAATCGCGCCCATCAGCGCCGTGTTACCACGCTGATCCTGCGCGCAGGCATCGGCGCCCGCCGCCAGCAAGCGGTCCACCGCATCGCCCTGGCCGTGATACGCCGCCAGAATCAGCGCGGTGTAGCCCTTGCTGTCGCGGGTATCGAGGGGATAACCGGATTCGATAAAGGTGTCGAGCATCGGCACGTCACCGCGCCGGGCGGCATCAAAGTAATAATCCTGCAACTGGGCCTTGATCGCCTCAGGGCTTTGCCCGGCCTGCGCCGTAAAGGACAGGCATCCGAGCAACAGTAAAAGATAAGGACGCATAAACGCTCTCCTTGGGCAGAACGGGGCCTGACTCAGGCCCCGCGTTGCATGGCATCGAGATCAGTCGACCAGTTTCGCTGCCAGCGCCTTGACCCGGCTCAGGTCGCCCTTGGCCACTTTGGTCACACCGGTCCCGTATTCCGGGTCGGCCTTATAAAGGAAGGACAGGATGATGTGCTTGCTCTCATCATCGGTGGTCGCCAGCGAGCCGCCGAAGCTGTCGATCAGGTCCTGACGCTCCTGCTGGCTGAACGAGCGATACAGATCACCGGCCTGCTTGAAGTTCTGCTCACGCTGAATTTTCGCCTGCTGCGTGCTACCCGACAGGGCCAACTCGCTGGAGCGCGCACCTTGCGGCTCTTCACGCGGCTGCAGACGACTCGGCTGGTAGTTGACGCCAGACTGGGTGGCACCGAAGTTCATCGCGCCATCCTGATTGCCATTGTTGACGGCAACTTTCGGCGCATTGATCGGCAACTGCAGGGCATTGGCGCCCAGGCGATACATTTGCGTATCGGCATAAGAGAACACTCGGCCCTGTAACAGACGGTCCTCGGAAGGCTCAATGCCCGGAACAACATTGGCCGGTGCCATGGCAACTTGTTCGGTTTCCTGGAACACATTGGCCGGATTACGGTTCAACACCATTTGTCCAACCTTTCGCTCTGGAACATTCGGCCAGATCTTGGTGGCGTCCAATGGATCGAAATCAAACTTGGACAAATCTTGCGGTTTCAGCACTTGAATGTACAAGTCCCACTTTGGGAAGTTGCCTTTATTGATATTACTCACCAAGTCATTGGTCATATGACTGTAGTCTTGACCCTGAACAGTCACGACTTGTTTTGGCGAAAGATTTTTGATGCCTTGCAAACTCTTCCAGTGAAACTTGACGTAGTGCACTTCCCCTTTGGCGTTGACCAACTTGTAGGCATGTACACCATTGCCGTCCATTTCCCGATAACTGGCCGGCGTGCCCGAGTTCGAGTAGAGCTCGGTCAGCGTTCGGGTGGCTTCCGGTACGTGGGAGAAGAAGTCGAAGCGACGTGAGTCATCGTCAAGGTTGGTACGTGGATCGGGTTTGAACGCATGGACCATGTCCGGAAACTTGATCGCATCGCGAATGAAGAACGTCGGGAAGTTGTTGCCGACCAGATCCCAGTTGCCATCGGCGGTGTAGAACTTGGTAGCAAAACCCCGCGGATCGCGCAGGGTTTCCGGGGAGTGGTTGCCATGCACCACCGCGGAAAAACGTACGAACACCGGGGTGACCTGGCCTGCGGCGAACACCTTGGCCTTGCTCAGATCGCTGAGGTCGTTGGTCACGGTGAAGCTGCCGTGGGCACCCGTGCCGCGTGCATGCACCACGCGCTCGGGAATACGCTCACGGTCAAAACGCTGCAGTTTCTGGATCAGTTGCACATCCTGCAGCAGCACCGGGCCGTTGGCGCCGGCCGTTTGCGAGTTCTGATTGTCGCCGACCGCTGCGCCGTTATCCCGGGTCAGGGGCGCGGCTTGCACGGAGAAGGTCAACAGGCTGGCGGTCAGTACGCCGAGCCTACGGCGATGGGGAAAAGTCCCCAGTCCAAGAGTGGAGTTCATATCAGGTTCCTCTGGTTCTTTTGGGCGCATCCAGGTGCGCCAAACAGAGGCTAGAGCGCTATGTCCGCGAACATAAATAGAAAGTTCGTAACCCGATGATTGAAAAAATTGGCTTCCCGGTCAGCGAGTTACGGCGTATTTCGCGCGCGATTAGTGGCACTTTGCAAACTAATCGTCGATTCATGTGTCGATAAAAACGGGCATTGTAAGAAGGTGTTTCGCGCAGGACGCGTTTTGCTGATTTACACTGCGTACACCAACCTCATCTGTAACAAGGAAATAACCTATGGGCGTGATAAGTGAGTTCAAGGCCTTCGCGGTCAAAGGCAATGTGGTCGACATGGCCGTCGGTATCATCATCGGTGCCGCCTTCGGCAAAATCGTCTCGTCGTTTGTCGGTGACGTGATCATGCCGCCAATCGGCCTGCTGATCGGTGGGGTGGACTTCAGTGATCTGGCCATCACGCTGAAAGCCGCCGAGGGCAACGCCCCGGCAGTGGTCATGGCTTACGGAAAATTCATCCAGAGCATTCTGGACTTCGTGATCGTCGCCTTCGCGATTTTCATGGGTGTCAAAGCCATCAACCGCCTGAAACGCGAAGAAGCCGTGGCCCCTTCCCTGCCACCGGTTCCGACCAAGGAAGAAGAGTTGCTCGGCGAGATCCGCGATCTGCTCAAAGCCCAGAACGACCGGCCTTGACGGCTTCATGAATGAAAACGGCGCCTGATGGCGCCGTTTTTTTACCAGTAGTTTTCTACGGCCACCTGCCCCGGCCGCCGCGTGAGGCTCAAGTTCATGCAGCGTTGTTTCAGCAATGCCCGGGTGTCATCGATCATCTGCGGATTGCCGCACAACATCACCCGCGAATGCTCGGCAGTCAGTTCAACACCTGCAACACGCTCCAGCTCGCCACTTTCGATCAGGCTGGTGATGCGGCCGTGCAAGGCGCCAGGAAAATGTTCGCGGGTAACCGTGGGGATGAATTGCAGTTTATGCGCGTGCTCCGCCAGGTAATCACGCTGGGCCAGCCCCGCGATCAGCGACTGATAGGCCAGTTCCCGTGCTTCACGCACGCTGTACACCAGGATGATTCGCTCAAACCGTTCCCACACTTCAAAGTCCTGCAGGATCGACAGAAACGGCGCGACCCCGGTCCCTGTGGATAACAGCCACAGGTCTCGACCGTCGACGAAACGATCCAGCGTCAGGTAACCAAAGGCCTGGCGCTCTACCAGCAAGGTATCGCCAGCCTGCAATCGGCTCAGCTCACTGGTGAATTCACCCCCCGGCACCACGATGGAAAAAAACTCGAGAAATTCATCGAAGGGCGAGGAGACCATCGAGTAGGCACGCCACACCGTACTGCCATCAGCTCTGGTCACCCCCAGGCGGGCGAATTGTCCGGCGCGGAACCTGAAACCCGCATCACGTGTGGTGCGCAGGGAAAACAGACTGGGGGTCAAGGGCTGCACGTCGAGCAAGGTCTGGGCGGTAAATTTCTCTGCGCTGACAGTCATGGTCTACTCCACTGAAAGTACTCTGCCAGTTTCACGCAAACTCACACCATAGAAAACCACTGATTTTGTGATGTCTTTTCATGAAAACGCGGTAATGAGAAAAAGCCCAAAACACCACTGAATACTGTCCGAATGCTCAGTAAATAAAAGATAAAACTACAAGGACATATCTTCCCTTAATAACTTCAAACAACAGAATCCACATCCCAAAGAGCAAAAAATTCAATGCAACTTGTAGGACCTGTCCTACACTCGACTGCGTGCCGGATTCATTGGATCCAAAAAGCACCCCAAGAAATGACACACGGAGAGTTTGTGATGGAAATGTGGAAGGAGTCGCAATTAAAGCAACTGTCTTTCGCAAGAGAAATAGAGACCGCTTATCCGATCCTGCTGCGATTCACTCAAAACATTGGTTTCAATTTTTGTGCTGTCTCATTGACATCAATTAATCGGAACGCCGACTTTAAAACCTTGCGAATCAATAATTACCCTCAAGATTGGAATCAACTCTATGAAAAGGAACGCTACAGGACAGTTGACCCGATAGTTACACATTGCAATCGCTCCATGCTACCCGTTGTCTGGAGCGAAGAATTCTTTTCCCACACCCCCCAGTTGTGGGAGGCCCAACAGCAACATGGATTGCGATACGGTTGGTCCCAGTCGTTCCACCATGAGGCTACCGGGCTGTGCAGCACGCTCAGTCTTGCCAGAAAACACGGTCCGCTGAGCCCGCTCGAGTTATACGAGCATTCTGGCTACATGCTTTACGCGATCAGCCATCTGAGCGATCTATTCGTCAGAACCCTGCCCAAACCTCAAAAAAAGCCGGAGCATCCGCATCTTTCACCGCGGGAACTGGAAGTGCTGAAGCTCTCGGCACTCGGCAAGACGGCCTACGAGATTGCCCGGATCCTCTGTCTGAGCGAGCGCACCGTGAATTACCACGTGCAAAACGTGATCATCAAACTGAAAGTCTGCAACAAGATTTCTGCCGTCATCGCCGCCAGCCGTTGCGGTCTTCTCGACGCTCCCAACCCCTAAAAGCTGCGAGTATTTCAACGGAAAAAAACGTACCATTTGCGACCTTCCTGAGTGATGACGTTAAACGTCGTATTCCACTCGGACGGTTCCGCTGCGCGACACCCTGGGCTGCGGGCCACCCGTTGATTAACCAGAGTTCCCGCCCCATGCCCTTGCTCGACACCCCCTTCGCCCAACTCGATTTGATCCGCCAGCCCGAACAGCAGAATGAACCGCTGCAAGCATTCGATGCGGCAGACGAATACCTGCTCAATTACCTGGCCGCACAGCAACCGTCGGCAGACACCCGGGTGTTGGTGCTCAACGACAGCTTCGGGGCGCTGGCGGCGAGTCTGGCGGGCAAGGTTCAGGTCAGCAGCAGTGGCGACTCGTTTCTGGCGTTCCAGGGGCTGGAAAAGAATCTGGTGCGCAACGGTCAGGCATTCGATGCGGTGCGCGGCATTGCGGCCAGTGAACCATTGGTCGGGCCGTTTGATCGGGTGCTGATCCGGGTCCCCAAGACCCTCGCGTTGCTCGAAGAACAGCTGATTCGCCTGCAAGGGCAACTGGCACCCGGCGCCGAAGTCGTGGCGGCCGCCATGGTCAAGCACCTGCCGCGCGCGGCCGGGGATCTGCTGGAGCGTTACATTGGCCCGGTACAGGCTTCATTGGCCGTGAAAAAGGCTCGCTTGCTGATCGCTGCACCCGAGGCAAAAGCCCCGGCGACCTCCCCCTACCCTTCGCGCTACCGACTCGACGAACCGGCCATCGAATTGCTCAACCACGCCAACGTGTTTTGCCGCGAAGGCCTGGACATCGGCACCCGGGCCTTTCTCCCGCACCTGCCCAAAAACCTCGGCAGCGCTCGCGTCGCCGACCTTGGCTGCGGCAACGGCGTGTTGGCTATCGCCAGCGCCCTGCAGAACCCTGACGCGCATTACACGCTGGTCGACGAATCGTTCATGGCCGTGCAATCGGCCGCTGAAAACTGGCGCGCCGCTCTGGGCGAGCGCGAAGTGATTGTGCGGGCCGGCGATGGTCTGGCCGGGCAAGAGCCGCAATCGCTGGACGTGGTGCTGTGCAATCCGCCGTTCCATCAACAACAGGTGGTCGGCGACTTCCTCGCCTGGCGTATGTTCCAGCAGGCGCGAGAAGCGCTGGTGGTGGGCGGAGCGCTGTACATCGTCGGCAACCGCCACCTGGGTTATCACAGCAAGCTGGCGCGGCTGTTCCGTGGCGTCGAGCAAGTGGCGGCAACCCCGAAATTCGTGATTCTCAAAGCGCGTAAGTAAACGCCAGGCAAAAAAAACCCTCCGCGGTACAGAGGGTCATAAATCCGTGCCCAGGGGCAACGGGACGGGATGTTTCAGTGCGTGGTCAGACCGGCGGCGTTCATGAACAGGCGCATCAGGCTGGCGACAATGAACAGCGCGCCGACGCTACCGATCCAGATCAGGGCCAACCAGCCGAGCCGCTGCCACAGCGGCTTTTTTTCGGCCTCTTCAATCTCATGCAAGGAATGTTTGCCGCTCATTGCATCGATCCTCTGTCAGGCGATGGCGGCGCTGACGATGCCATCGTCGGAACGCCGCCCGGAACCGACCCGCTCCCACAAGGTGAGCGGAGCGGCAGATTAGTGGTAACCGTCTTCATGGGTGACCTTGCCGCGGAACACGTAGTAGCTCCAGAAGGTGTAGCCCAGGATAAACGGGATGATGAACAGCGTACCGACCAGCATGAAGCCCTGGCTCTGCGGTGGCGCGGCAGCATCCCAGATCGATATCGACGGCGGCACGATGTTCGGCCACAGGCTGATGCCCAGACCGCTGTAGCCGAGGAAAATCAGTACCAGGGTCAGCAGGAACGGCATGTAGTTGGCGTTGCGCGCCACCGCGCGAATCAAGCCGTACATCGTGACGAGCACCAGAATCGGTACCGGCATGAACCAGAACAGGTTCGGCGTGCTGAACCAGCGTGTGGCGATTTCCGGATGGGCCAGCGGCGTCCACAGGCTGACGATACCGATCACCGCCAGCAGCACGAATGCCAGCGGCCGCGCCAGGTTGTGCATTTGCTCCTGCAGCTTGCCTTCGGTTTTCATGATCAGCCAGGTGCAGCCGAGCAACGCATAGGCCACCACCAGCGCAGCGCCGCAGAACAGGGTGAACGGTGTCAGCCAGTCCAGTGAGCCGCCGGCGTATTGCCGATTGACCACCGGCAAGCCGTCGATGAACGCCCCCAGTGCCACGCCCTGGAAGAACGTTGCCGCCACCGAGCCGCCGATGAACGCCTTGTCCCACAGATGACGCTTGTCGTCTTTGGCCTTGAAGCGGAACTCGAACGCCACGCCGCGGAAAATCAGGCCGATCAGCATGAAGATCAGCGGCAGGTACAGCGCCGAGAGCACCACCGAATAGGCCAGCGGGAACGCGCCAAACAACGCTGCGCCACCCAGTACCAGCCAGGTTTCATTGCCGTCCCATACGGGGGCGACGGTGTTCATCATCACGTCACGGTCGGTCTTGCCCGGGATGAACGGGAAGAGAATCCCGATCCCCAGGTCGAAGCCATCCATGACCACGTACATCATGATGCCGAAGATGATGATCACGGCCCAGATCAGTGGAAGATCAATACCCATGACTCAATTCCCCTTGTTCAAGCTGGAGCGGTGGTCAGCGTCGGCGCTTTCGTCATCAGCCGCAGACAACGGACGGGCCGGTGTGCGTTTCTGGCCAGGACCACCGCTGTTGGTTTCCTTGCCCTCGTCGGTTTTCGGCCCTTTGCGCACCAGCCGCATCATGTAACCCAGGCCGGCGCCGAACAGTGCGAAATACACCACGACGAACATGATCAGGGTGATGCTCATCTGCATGAAGCTGTGGTTGGAGGACGCATCCGCCGTGCGCATCAGCCCGTAGACCACCCACGGCTGACGACCGATTTCTGTGGTGAACCAGCCGGCGAGAATCGCGATCAGGCCGGACGGCCCCATCCACAACGCCAGATACAGGAACGGCCGCGAGGTGTAGAGCGAATCGCGCTTGCGCAGCCACAGGCTGCACAGACCGGTGAAGATCATCAGGAAACCGAGGCCGACCATGACCCGGAACGACCAGAACACAATGGTCGAGTTCGGCCGGTCTTCAGGCGGGAATTCCTTGAGGGCCGGCACCTGCTTGTCCAGCGAGTGGGTCAGGATCAGGCTGCCGAGGTACGGGATCTCCACGGCGAATTTGGTTTTCTCTTCTTTCATGTCCGGCCAGCCGAACAGGATCAACGGTGTGGCTTCGTTGCCTTTATTTTCCCAATGGCCTTCGATTGCGGCGATTTTTGCCGGCTGATGCTCGAGGGTGTTGAGGCCGTGGAAATCACCGATAACCGCCTGGATCGGCGCGACGATCAGCGCCATCCACATTGCCATCGACAGCATGGTGCGGATCGCCGGGTTGTCCTTGCCGCGCAGCAGGTGCCAGGCCGCCGACGAACCGACGAAGAAGGCCGTGGCGACGAACGCTGCCGTCGCCATGTGCATCAGGCGGTACGGGAACGACGGGTTGAAGATGATTGCCAGCCAGTCGGTAGGAATCACCTGACCGTTGACGATCTCGAAACCCTGCGGGGTCTGCATCCAGCTGTTGGAGGCGAGAATCCAGAACGTCGAGATCAGCGTGCCGATGGCTACCATCACCGTAGAGAAGAAGTGCAGACCGCGCCCGACCTTGTTCCAGCCGAACAGCATCACCCCGAGGAAACCCGCCTCGAGGAAGAATGCCGTGAGCACCTCGTAAGTCAGCAGCGGCCCGGTGACAGAGCCGGCGAAGTCCGAGAAGCGGCTCCAGTTGGTGCCGAACTGGTAGGCCATGACCAACCCCGACACCACCCCCATGCCGAAGTTGACGGCAAAGATCTTCGACCAGAAGTGGTAGAGATCCCGGTAGGTGTCATTGTGGGTCTTCAACCACAGGCCTTCGAGCACCGCCAGGTAGCTCGCCAGACCAATAGTGATGGCCGGGAACAGGATGTGGAACGAGATGGTAAACGCGAACTGAATTCGGGCGAGATCGAGTGCCTCTAAACCGAACATATGGCTTCCTCTGTCAGGTAATACCGGCGTTGGGGCTTGTGACCCCTGCCTACTGCCCCCACGGATATGGAGTGCGGCGAATTCTGATTCGTTCTTTTTTAACAACCATCGCAGCGCAGGGAGTCTGGCCAACGGGCCACCAGAGCATGGCCCGGGAGGGTCTTGATCTGGATCAAGCAACGTTGAAAGAGTAGTCCCATTTCCGACGAAGAACCGCGTGGTCGTTTGCCGCGTGACAAGTTGCCTCAGGATTGGGTCGGTGATCTGAAATACATTCCCTGTGGGGTATCCGGATAATCGATGTCTGGCTAACTAATTTTTTCTCATAGCCACTTCCTATTAAAGACTGGTGATAATCTCGCGTTTCTCCTCAAGCCAGACCTGCCTTCAGATGCCCAGCCAAGAGCCCCTGCTGTTACGTCACCATCGTCCGTTTCTCGCGTTCTGGTTTGCCCGGATTTTCACTGCCAGTGGCTTTCAGATGCTCACCGTGGCGATCGGATGGAACCTGTACCAATTGACCGGCAACGTGCTCGACCTGGGTCTGGTCGGTCTGGTGGAATTCGCGCCACGGGTGCTGTTCATGCTGCACACCGGGCATGTCGCCGACCGTTATGATCGACGCAAGGTCGCCGCGATTTGCCAGTCGTTGCAGGCGTTGATCGCACTTGCACTGGCCATCGGCAGTGCGACCGACCACGTCACCCGTGAAATGATCTTCATCCTCGCTTTCCTGCTCGGTGCGGCGCGCTCCTTCGAGATGCCGACCACCCAGGCTTTGCTGCCGAGCATCGTGCCCAGCGCCCTGTTTCCACGGGCGGTCGCTGCAGCGCAATCGGCTCAACAGTCAGCAACCATCGTCGCACCGGCCCTCGGTGGCTTGCTTTACGCGTTCGGAAGCGTCTGGGTGTATGGCCCGACGGTATTGCTCTATGTCATTGCCTGCACCTTGATGCTCAACCTGCCCGCGCGGCAAACGCCGCTGAACAAAGGCAAAGCCACGCTGGACTCTTTGCTGGCGGGGATTCGCTTCATTCGCAGCCGCCCGGACATTCTCGGGGCAATTTCGCTGGATTTGTTTGCGGTACTGCTCGGCGGGGCCACGGCGTTGCTGCCGGTCTTCGCCAAGGACATTCTGCTGACCGGGCCGTGGGGCCTCGGTCTGTTGCGTTCGGCACCGGCGGTCGGCGCACTGGGGATGTCGCTCTTCCTCGCCCGATTCGCCGTCGAGCGCAACGTTGGTCGGGTGATGTTCACCGCCGTCGGCGTGTTCGGTGTGGCGACCATCGCCTTCGGCCTGTCGACTTCGTTCTGGTTCTCGCTGGCGGTGCTGGTGGTGCTCGGCGCGGCGGACATGATCAGCATGGTGATCCGCGCCTCCTTCGTGCAACTGGAAACCCCGGACGAAATGCGCGGCCGGGTCAGCGCAGTGAACGGCCTGTTCATCGGCGCCTCGAACCAGCTGGGCGAATTCGAATCCGGCCTCACCGCGCACTGGTTCGGCACTGTGCCGGCGGTGGTGATGGGCGGGATCGGCACGCTGGTGGTGACCGGGACGTGGATCAAACTGTTCCCGAGCTTGGCCAACCGCGACCGGATGCATGTGCCGATGGAAGAGGTGAAGGTCTGAGCTTCGTCAAACCAACATCTCCCCCGCTACCTTGGCCCGCAACGCCTTGCCGCCAAGCTGCTCAACCAGCGTCAGGGCGAACGCCAGTGCGCCGCCGGAGCCTTGGGCGGTGATGCAATTGCCGTCGACCACCACCGGTTGATCAACAAACGTACAGCCTGACAGTTGATGGCTGGCACTCGGCAGGCAGGTCATGCGCCGTTGACGTAATACGCCTGAGGCTTGCAGGGCGATGGCCGGGGACTCGGCGATGGCGGCGAACAGGCGTCCGGCGCTGGCCTGGTCCTTGAGCAGTTGTTGCAGTGGCTGATGCGCGGCGAGGTGCTGGGCGCCGATGGCGCCGCCGGGCAGAACGATCAGGTCGAAGGTCTGCGCCAGCACGTCGACCAGCATGCCGTCCGCCGTCAGGCGCGTGCCGCGTGCGCAGGTCAGCATGCGCCGGCCTTCGATGCTGGCCGCCACGACTTCGACGCCGGCGCGGCGCAGCACGTCGATCAAGGTCACGCTTTGCAGGTCATCGATGCCCTCGGCGAGGGTAATCAGGGCTCTAAAGGTCATAAGTGCAATCCGCTGGGTGACCTTTAAAGCGTAGCCAGCTTTACCCTGCTCTGTTCACCGCAACGGTTACTTGATGTACAGCTGGGTCGACATCGTATTGCGCGGCGCGTTGATCGAAGTGTTGCTGAAGCTGAAAGTGCCTTCCTGTTTACCCGCCAGATCGAAGGTATACAGCGAGCCGACGGTGTTACGGCCGGGGGTGCACTCGGTCAGATTGCCGTTATCGAAGGCACACACCGGGGCCCGGGTGCCGTTCACTTCAAAACCGTCCAGCGTGGCGTGCGGCTGATTCTGGCCATAGCCGACTTCCAGCACATACACCTTGATGCTCGGCCCGGCGTGATTGCATTGGGTCTGGGTCTGTCCATCACCGATGTCTTCCAGGCCACAGGCCGGCGACTGGACCTTGATCACTTTCACTTGCGTCAATGGCTGCGCCGAGGCGGCCAGGACCACAGGCGCCCCGGCCATCAGCGCAGCAATCAAACCCCAAGCCTTCATCCCACGCGTGCTCATGCGTTTCCCATCCCGAAAAAATCAGCGCGCAGTATGGCGCAGTTGGCCCTGTGGCAAAACTTCGACGACGTTCGGCGCCAACAACCGCCATATTCCTCACGCTGCTGGTATGATGCGCGGCTTTTTCCGGCCCACCACAAATTCCCAGGCGCTTGCGACGGTCTGTGCTTTGCTGTTGAGGTCGATACATTCACGGCGCCACGCGCGCCACGTACCGAGATTCTGGCGGGCGTCACGACCTTCCTGGCCATGGCCTACATTCTGTTCGTCAACCCGAGCATCCTCGGCGAGACCGGCATGGACAAGGGCGCGGTGTTCGTCGCCACCTGCCTGGCCGCCGCCATCGGCTCGACCATTATGGGCCTGATTGCCAACTACCCGATCGCCCTCGCACCGGGCATGGGCCTGAACGCCTTCTTCACTTACACCGTGGTTCTGCACATGGGCCACACCTGGCAAGTGGCGCTGGGCGCGGTGTTCATTTCGGCAGTGTGCTTCTTCCTGCTGTCGATCTTCCGCATTCGCGAATGGATCATCAACAGCATCCCGTTGCCGCTGCGCTCGGCGATTGCCGCCGGTATCGGCCTGTTCCTGGCGCTGATCGCCCTGCACAACGCCGGCATCGTGGTCAGCAACCCGGCGACCATGGTCGGCCTCGGTGAGCTGAAAGCCCCGGCACCGATCCTCGCCACCCTCGGCTTTGCCCTGATCGTCGCCCTCGAAGCCCTGAGAGTGCGCGGTGCAGTACTGATCGGCATTCTGGCAGTGACCATCGTTTCCATCGCCATGGGTTTCACCCCGTTCAACGGCGTGACCTCGATGCCACCTTCGCTGGCGCCGACCTTCATGCAACTGGACATCAAGGGCGCGCTGGACATCGGTCTGGTCAGCGTGATTTTCGCTT
>Ga0308163_10002902_pt1 | contig 14982 bp, 12 predicted proteins | sample PhyTR1_FD_201037 | JGI IMG/M metagenome (GOLD analysis project Ga0308163, IMG submission 201037) | Phyllosphere microbial communities from UC Gill Tract Community Farm, Albany, California, United States - DLSLT.R1 | ecosystem: Host-associated > Plants > Phyllosphere > Unclassified | place: USA...
GATATCCTGGAGCTGTCCAAGATCGAGGCCGGACGCGCGGTGCTGCAAACGGAGATCATGAGCATCGACGAGATCCTGCAGGAAGTGATGGACATGGTCAGCATGCGCGCCGGCCAGACCGGCGTCGAGCTGGAACTCGATAGCGCAGGCGTGCCCGCCGGGGCGCGGGTGGACGGCACCAAGCTGCGCCAGGTGCTGCTCAACCTGATGTCGAACGCTGTCAAATTTACCGGCCAGGGCAAGGTGACGTTGCGGGTGCGCGGCGTCATGCGCAAGGTCGACGGCGCCTGCCAGTGCGAACTGGCGTTCGCGGTGATCGACGACGGCCCGGGTATCTCGCCGATCGACCAGACCCGCATTTTCGAACCCTTCGTGCAGGCCGACGGGCCGGGCGCGAAGGAGGGCACGGGCCTGGGACTGGCGATCTCGCGCGAATTCGTCCAGCTGATGGGCGGCGTGCTGTCGGTGCAGTCGGTGCGCGGCGACGGCGCGACATTCCAGTTCACGATCAAGGTGCCGGTGGCCGAGGCCGAGGCGGACCAGGACACGTCGGCGCTGGACGCGCCGCAGCGGGGGCGCCGCGTGGTGGTTGGCGACGACGGCGCGGAGGCCAAGGCGCCGCTGTCGGGCGCCGACCTGGCGCGGCTGGAGCCTGCACTGCGCGGCCAGCTCAAGGTGGCGCTGCAGGAGCTCAACCTGGCGCGCGTGGCGCTGCTGTTGCGGCCCTTGCCGGCGCAACTGGCCGGTGTTGTCGAGCGCATCGAACATATGCTCCGGCTGCACCAGTACCCGCAGCTATGCGCGTTGCTGGACCAGGCGGATAGCGAACTGGAGGCATAGCCGGTTGAGGTATATGATAGTAGTTAGTGTACAGATTAGTAATATTGATAGTACCTGTTTCAAGCGGGATTTTGACAGCGGGTCTTCGGGGCGGTTCGTGACATCACGGCCGCCGGTATGTTGGCGAACAGCGGCGGCGAAATAAGGCGAGAGAGTTTTACATGCACCGGGATTTATCGGAACAACACACCAAGGGCGAAGTGCTGATCGTGGAGGACACGCCGGCCTCGCTAAAGCTGCTGAGCGATTTGTTGACGGAGGCCGGCTATTACGTGCGCCAGGCGCCAAACGGCGAGCTGGCGTTGTGGACCGCCCAATCGCGCCCGCCGGAGCTGATCCTGCTCGACATCCGCATGCCCGGCATCGACGGCTTCGAGGTATGCCGCCGACTGAAGGCGTCGCCGGAGCTGTGCAACGTGCCGGTGATCTTCCTGTCGGCGCAGCACGACACCGATGACAAGGTGCGCGGTTTCGCGCTCGGCGCGGTCGATTTCATCGCCAAGCCGTTCCAGGCCGAGGAGATCTTGGCCCGCACCGACGCCCATGTGCGCCTGAGCCGCACGCAGCACGCGCTGACGGTCGAACGTGCGCTGCTCGAACAGCGGGTGGCCGAGCGCACCGAGGAGCTGGCCAAGGAGGTCGAGCAGCGCCGCGCCAGCGAGGAGTTCCTGCGCCTTGCCAGCCAGGTGTTCGAGGCCACCCAGGATGCCATCGTCGTCACCGACCGCGAGGCGCGCATCGTCGCCACCAATCCCGCCTTCACCCAGATCTCCGGCTACGAGGCGCAGGAGGTGATCGGCAAAAACGTCGTCATGCTGCACGCCGGCGAACAGGACGCCGCCGCCTTCGAGCAGATGATGCAGTCGGTGATGAGCACCGGCCTGTGGTCGGGCGAGATCATGGCACGCCGCAAAAACGGCGACGTTTATCCCGGCCTGCTGAGCGCCTCCGTGGTGCGCGACGGCGCCGGCCAGGTGGTCAACCACGTGGCCGTGTTCATGGATATCACCGAGCGCAAGGCCGAGCAGCACCTGATCGACTTCCTGTCCAACCATGACGCGCTCACCGGATTGCCCAACCGCCTGCTGGCGCGCCAGCGCTTCGAGCAGACCCTTGGCACCGCGCGCCGCGAAGGCGGCTGCGTGGCCGTCATGTGCCTCGACATGGATCGCTTCAAGAGCATCAACGACTCCTACGGCCACGAGGTCGGCGACAAGGCGCTGCAGGTCATCTCGCGCTTCCTGACCGATTGCGTGCGCGAGGGCGACACCGTCACCCGCCAGGGCGGCGACGAGTTCCAGATCATCGTCGCCGACGACGCCCAGTTGAGCGCGACGATGCCGATGGCGCAAAAGATCCTGGCCGGCCTGCGCAAGGAGCTGGTGATCGACGGCCAGCAGATTACCGTCACCTCCAGCATCGGCATCGCCGTCAGCCTGACCGACGGCGACAGCTTCGATGAACTGCTGCGCAACGCCGACACGGCGCTGTTCCGCGCCAAGGAGATCGGCCGCGACAACTACGCCTTCTTCACCGAGCGCATGGACGCCGAGATCCGCGACAAGCTGGCGATCCAGGGCCAGCTGCGCGGCGCCATCGCCCGCAACGAGTTCGAGGTCCATTATCAGCCGCAAATGTGCCTGAAGAGCGGGGTGATGGCCGGCGCCGAGGCGCTGCTGCGCTGGAACAACGCGGTGCTGGGCCGGGTGCCGCCGAACCGCTTCATCCCGCTGGCCGAGGAATATGGGCTGGTCAATTCGATCGGCGAGTGGGTGCTCGAAAGCGTCTGCGCGCAGATCAAGGTATGGCAGGACCAGGGCCTGGGCGAGATCAAGGTGGCGGTCAACCTGGCCGCCGGGCAGTTCGCCAACGACGCCACCGTGCCGTATGTGGAAAGCACCTTGCGCAAGTACGGCATCGCGCCGGCTTGCCTAGGCCTGGAGATCACCGAGGGCACGGTGATGGGTGATCCGAACAAGGCGGTGGCGGCGCTGCGTAAGCTCAAGGACATCGGCGTCAGCATCTCGCTCGACGACTTCGGCACCGGCTATTCCAGCCTCAGTTACCTCAAACGCTTCCCGATCGACGTGCTGAAGATCGACAAATCGTTCGTCGACGACGTCACCACCAGCGCCAACGACGCGGCGATCGCGTTGTCGGTGATCTCGCTGGCGCATAACCTGAACATGCGGGTGATCGCCGAGGGTGTGGAGACGCGCGAGCAGGCGCGCTTCCTGACCGAGCGCGGATGCGATGAGATGCAGGGATATTATTTCAGTCCTCCGCTCAATGGCGAGGCCTTTACCGCGCTGCTGCGCGAACCACGCAATCTGTTGGATATGTAATCAACCCCTTCACCACTGGAGTTCTATGGAAAAGAAGTTCGGCGCCGTTATCGCTGGCGCATGCATGGTTTTATCCCTCAATGCCGCTGCGGCCACGGTGACTCCCGCTACGGCTTCGGCTTCGGCTCCGGCGCAGGCAGCCAAGCCCGGTCCCGCCGATGCCCAGTTCAAAGCCATCTATACGCAAGAGTGGACCTGGCGCCTGGGCCAGAAGATGGAGGAGGGCGAGGACGACGAAAAGGGCGGAACGACAACGCTGCCCCGCATCGACCCGGCCACCCAGCAAAAGCGCCTGGCGTACTGGCAGGACGTGATGAAAAAGCTCGACGGCATCAAGCAGGACAAGCTGTCGGCCGAAGAAGTGATCAACTACCAGGTCTACAAGGCGCAGATCGCGGCGCTGATCGACGCGCAGAAATTCCGCGAGTACGAAAAGCCGCTCAATGCCGATACGGCGTTCTGGTCCAACATGGCTTCCGCGGCGCGCAACACGCTGACCAAGGAAAAAGAATACCAGGACTACATCAAGCAGCTGTCGGACGTGCCGCGCTACTTCAACGACCAGATCGCGAACATGCGCGCCGGGATGGCGCGCGGCTTCACGCCGCCGAAGGTCACCCTGATCGGCCGCGATGGCTCCATCACCTCCGTGACCGAGGCCAAGACCACGCAGGATACGGTGTTCTACATGCCGTTCAAGGCCATGCCGGCCACGATTCCGGCGGCGCGGCAGGAACAACTGCGCGCGGAAGGCGCCAAGGCAATCGAGACCTACGTGCTGCCGTCGTACCGCAATCTACTAAAGTTCATGCGCGAAGAGTATGTGCCGAAATCGCGCGAGGACCTGGCGGCGGAGAATCTGCCGGACGGTAAAGCTTACTATCAGTCGAAGATCGTCGAATTTACCACCACCGCGATGAGCGCCGACGAGATCCACCGCATCGGCATCAGCGAAATGGACAAGATCCGCGCCGAGATGCTCGACGTGATCAAGCAGACCGGCTTCGAGGGCGACCTGCCGGCCTTCCTGCAGTTCCTGCGCACCGATTCGCGCTTTTACGCCAAGACGCCGGAGGAGCTGCTGATGCGCTCCGCGTGGGTGGCAAAGAAGTTCGACGCCAAGGTAGGCCAGTACTTCGGCTACCTGCCGCGCCGCCGCTTCGCCGTCATCCCGGTGCCGGACGACCAGGCGCCGTTCTACACGTCGGGACGCGGTGGTCCTGGCGTCTATCTGGTCAACACCTACAACCTGCCATCGCGCGCGTTGTACAGCATGCCGGCGCTGACCCTGCACGAATCGGCGCCGGGCCACGCGTTCCAGATGCCGGTGGCGATGGAGCAGAAGGGCCGTCCGGCGTTCCGCAACGCTTATATTTCGGCGTATGGCGAAGGCTGGGCCCTGTACAGCGAAAGGCTGGGTGTCGAGATGGGGATGTACGAGACGCCGTACGAGGTGTTCGGCATGCTCAGTTACCAGGCGTGGCGCGCTTCGCGGCTGGTGGTCGATACGGGCATCCACAGCAAGGGCTGGACGCGTAAGCAGGCGCAGGATTATCTGAAGGCCAATACGGCGCTGTCGGAGCACGAGATCGAGACGGAAGTGGACCGCTATATTTCGTGGCCGGGCCAGGCGTTGTCCTATTATCTGGGCGAGATGAGCATCATCAACGCGCGCAAAAAGGCCGAGGCGGCGCTGGGGTCGAAGTTCGACATCCGCGCGTTCCACGACACGGTGCTGCAATTGGGTTCGGTGCCGCTGCCGGTGCTGGAGGCGCGCATCGACTTGTTTATCAAGGAAGGTGGCAAGAGCCCTTATCCAAGTCTGGATTGAGATTGGCTTTCGGCGGTCGTTAACCCGCACTGCCACGCGGGGTCGTACCCGGACGGGTACGACCCCTAAGTGGTGACTCGGGCTTATCGCTCAGGGCAGGCCGGGTTGCTTTGCGCTGATGGAGCGTTTAGCGCAGCATGTCGTTGGCAATCCACTCCAGCACCGACGGCCGGTGCGGCTTCCACCCCAAGCGCTCGCGCCCGCGCTTGCCCCGCACGCGGCTATTCGATCCCAACCCGTACGACGCCATCTCATATCCCCATTCCTCAATGGCCTGCTCCAGCGGCCAATCCTGCGCCTCGCCCAAGCCGAGCGCACGGGCCATGGCCGCCGTCATATCGCGGAACGACGCCTCTCCGCTTTCGACAAAGTAGAAGGCTCCAGCCTCGGTCTTTTCCAACGCCAGCAGATAAAGATCGACCACATCGTCGATATGCACATTGGACCAGACATTCAGCCCCGGTCCCACATGCCGCATGATGCCGCTCTTGCGCGCCTGCTTGAGCAGGCGAGGCAACTGCACGCTATCGCGCGGCAGCGCGCCGTGGCCGTAGATCAGCGTATTGCACAGCACCGCCGACCGCACGCCGTGCTTGGCGGCGGCCAGCACCAGGTTGTCAATGGCGACGCGCGCCGCCTTGTCCGGCGTCGGTTCGGGCAGTTGGTCCTCGTAATAAACGTGGTCGGTGCCCAAACCGCCGGATGCATCGCCGACGATGCTCGATCCGCTGGTGTGCAAGAACACCTTGCCCGAGCCGGAAAGACCGTCGATGATGGCTTCCACCGCCGCACGATTGTCGCTGCTGGCGGCGTTGATGACGGCGTCCGCGGCCTGCGCGTGCGCGATCAGCAGATCGCGGTCATCGAGCGTGCCGACCACGCCGGACACGCCTATCTTCTTGAGTTCCTCGATTTGCTCCGGTTTGCGCACCAGGCCAACAACCTGGTGGCCGGCCTTGACCAAACCCGCCGCGATCGAACCGCCGATAAATCCCGCCGCCCCTGTGATAAATACCTTCATGCTGTGCTCCCGTTGAATTTGCATGCTTACAGTATGGGGATGCAGGCTCCGCGCACAAAGACCTCTACGCGCAAAGCATAGTTGAAGCTGAGTCAATAATAAATCCGATCTCAATGCACTGTGACGGTGCGAATGCGCCAACTTGGTGCGTTAAGCCGCCATGACTTGGTCTGCGCGCCGTCTTCTGCTGGCACATAGCTTGCATAGTACAGACATTATTTATAAAACTGCTAAGCCATGCCCGATTGCACCGCACCTTCCGACCTGGCCGCCAGCGCTGCCCATGCCGCCTGGCAGGCCAGTCTCACGCTCGGATTCGCGGACGATGCCGGCACCACGCGGCTGTTCAACAATATCCACTACGGCCCTCTGCGCGTGCAGAAGGCGCTTTACCCGGAAGACGGGAAGGTGTGCCACGCCATCGTGGTCCATCCGCCGGGCGGCGTGGTGGGCGGCGACCAGCTGGCGATCGACATCGGCGTCGGCGAAAGCGCCCACGCTTTCATCACAACGCCCGGTGCCGCAAAATGGTACAAGGCCAATGGCAAAGTCTCGCGCCAGGTCGTCCACCTGCACCTGAACCAAGGTGCCACCCTTGAATGGCTGCCACAGGAAACCATTTTTTTTGATACCGCTGACGTGATGCTGGAGCAGCATGTGGAGCTGGCCGCCGACGCCACCTTCATCGGCTGCGAAATCCTATGCATGGGCCGTCGCGGCTCCGGCGAGGTATTCAACACCGGCACCGTCACGCAGCGCAGCAGCATTCGCCGCGACGGCAAATTGATCTGGTGGGAGCAGGGCGCGATGATTGGCGGCCGGCTTGGCAGTCCGCTGGCGCTGAACGGCCAGACCGTCTGCGCCACGTTGATCGGCGCCGGCAAACCGCTGGCGCCGGCCGTGCTGGCCGAGCTCCTGTCGCACATCCGCGCCGACATCGCCGCCGACGGCGACCACGCCTTCGGCATCACCCACACCAAGGGCGTGCTGGTTGCGCGCCATCTGGGCGACGACAGCGAAACCGCGCGCCGCCTGATGCTTACCGTGTGGCGCCGTTTGCGCCCGCATCTGCTCGAGCGCGAGGCCGTCACGCCGCGCATCTGGCAAACCTGATACTGGAACCGAACATGGACCTTACCCCAAGAGAAAAAGACAAGCTGCTGATTTTCACCGCCGGCATCGTGGCCGAGCGCCGACTCGCGCGTGGACTGAAACTGAATTATCCGGAGGCGATCGCGTTGATCACTTGCGCCATCATGGAGGGCGCGCGCGACGGCAAGTCGGTGGCACAGCTGATGGCCGACGGCACCCAGATACTGACGCGCGGCCAGGTCATGGAAGGGATTCCGGAGATGATTCCGGACATCCAGGTGGAAGCCACTTTCCCCGATGGCAGCAAGTTGGTCACCGTGCACAACCCGATACCCTGAACCGCATCATGAACACCTATTTACGATCCAACCCGAACCACCACCAGACAGCTTTTTCAAGGAGCTCACTATGATACCCGGTGAATATCTGCTCACGGAGGGCGAAATCGGCCTCAATGAGGGCCGCGAAACCGAAAGCGTGGTGGTGACCAACCAGGGCGACCGGCCGGTGCAGGTTGGCTCGCACTTCCATTTCTTCGAGGTGAACACGGAGCTCAAGTTCGAGCGCTGGAAGGCATACGGGCGGCGCCTGAACATCGCCGCCGGCACCGCCGTACGCTTCGAGCCGGGACAGCAGCGCACCGTGGAGCTGGTGAAGCTGGGCGGCGACCAGAAGGTCTACGGCTTCAATGGAAAAGTGATGGGCAAGCTGGATACCAATCCACCGAAAAGCTAATAAAAAAAGGCTAACATGGCTACAATCTCGCGCCGCGCCTACTCGGAAATGTTCGGTCCCACCAAAGGGGACCGCATCCGTCTGGCAGACACCGAACTGTTTATCGAAATCGAGCACGATCACGCCATCTACGGCGAAGAAGTCAAATTTGGCGGCGGCAAGGTGATCCGCGACGGCATGGGCCAGTCGCAGCGCGTGCGCTCCGATCCGATGGTGATGGACACCGTCATCACCAACGCGATCATCATCGACCACTGGGGCATCGTCAAGGCCGACATCGGCCTGAAGGACGGCATGATCGCCGCCATCGGTAAGGCCGGCAACCCGGACATCCAGTCCGGCGTGACGATGGCGATTGCCGGCGCCACCGAAATCATCGCCGGCGAGGGCATGATCGTCACCGCCGGCGGCGTCGACACCCACATCCACTTCATCTGCCCGCAGCAGATCGAGGAAGCCTTGATGAGCGGCGTGACGACGATGATCGGCGGCGGCACCGGTCCGTCGGCCGGCACCTCGGCCACCACTTGCACGCCGGGACCGTGGCACCTGCATTCGATGCTGGGCGCGGCCGACGCCTTTCCCATGAACATGGGGTTTCTCGGCAAGGGCAACGTCAGCCTGCCGGAGCCGCTGGAAGAGCAGGTGCGCGCCGGCGCCATCGGCCTCAAACTGCACGAGGACTGGGGCAGCACGCCGGCCGCCATTGACAACTGCCTGAGCGTGGCGGACAAGATGGACGTGCAGGTGGCGATCCATAGCGACACGCTCAACGAGGGCGGCTACCTGGCCGACACCCTGGCCGCGTTCAAGGACCGCACCATCCACACCTTCCACACCGAAGGGGCGGGCGGCGGCCACGCGCCTGACATCATTGCAGCGGTCGGCGAGGGCAATGTGCTGCCGTCGTCGACCAATCCAACGCGCCCGTTCACCGTCAATACGCTCGACGAACACCTCGACATGCTGATGGTCTGCCATCACCTGGACGCGGCCATCGCCGAGGATGTGGCCTTTGCCGAATCGCGCATCCGCCGCGAGACCATCGCCGCCGAGGACATACTGCACGACATCGGCGCCATCTCGATGATGTCGTCCGATTCGCAGGCCATGGGCCGCGTCGGTGAAGTCATCATGCGCACCTGGCAGACGGCGCACAAGATGAAGGTGCAGCGCGGACCGCTGGCGCCGGACTCCTCGCGCAACGATAACTTCCGCGTCAAGCGCTATGTCGCCAAGTACACCATCAACCCTGCCATCACGCATGGCATCGCGCACGCGGTGGGTTCGGTGGAAGTTGGCAAGATCGCCGACCTGGTGCTGTGGAAGCCGGCCTTCTTCGGCGTCAAGCCGTCGACGATACTCAAGGGCGGCATGATCGCCGCCGCGCAGATGGGCGATCCGAACGCGTCGATCCCGACGCCGCAGCCGGTGCATTACCGGATGATGTTCGGCGCCTTCGGCGGCGGCTTGAAAAAATCGTTCACCTTCGTTTCGCAGGCGGCGTTCGACGACGGCATCGGCGACAAGCTCAAACTGAATAAAACCCTCATCGTCGCCAAGGACATGCGCGCGCTGCGCAAACACCATATGATCCACAACGGCGCCACGCCGAAAATGGAAGTCGATCCCGAAACCTACGAAGTGCGCGCCGACGGCGAGCTGCTGGTCTGTGAAGCGGCCTCCGTGCTGCCGATGGCGCAGCGTTACTTCCTGTTCTAGATATTTATGCTGACACTACACACGAAAATTTCAGCGACCGACCATGCGGCCGCAAATATCGCGGCGCGCCTCGTGCTGCCTTACGAACTGCGCGAGAAATGCCGCCTGCGCGCCACGCTGGATACCGGCGAGGACGTTGCCGTCTTCACCGTGCGCGGCACCGTTCTGCGCGACGGCGACCTGCTGACCGGCGAGGACAAGCGCGTGGTCAAGGTGGTGGCGGCGCCGGAGCCGACCTACAAGGTCACCTGCGCCGATGCCCTGACATTGCTGCGCTGCGCCTTCCATCTTGGTAACCGCCATACGCAGGCGCAGGTCGGCGACGGCTTCCTGCGCATCCGCGCCGACGCTGTGCTGAAGGAAATGTTGGCGGGCTTGGGCGCCAAAGTGGAAGAGGAGCAGGCCGCCTTCGAGCCGGAATCGGGCGCCTACGGCGGCGGTCACGCGCACCACGACGACGGCGGCCACCATCCGCTGGCGCCGATCCCGCTGCGCCAGAAGATCCACCGTCCGAGCGATCCGAAATGAGCCGACCATCCTGATGCAAGCATCCGCATTACTGAATCTGCTGCAATTCGCCAGTCCGGCCCTGCCGATCGGCGCGTACAGCTATTCGCAGGGGCTGGAAGCGGCGCTGGAAAACGGCATGGTCGCCAACGCCGGGCAGGCGCGCGCGTGGATACTGCGTCACCTGCACGAGGTAGTGGCGCAGTGGGAAGCGCCGGTGGCCTGGCGGCTGATGCAGGCCTGGTCGCGCCGCGACTGGGCGGCGGTGTCGGAATGGAGCGAACGTTTCATCGCCTCGCGAGACAGCGCCGAATTCCGCGCCGAGACGATCCAGATGGGCTATTCGCTGACCAAGCTGGTGGCCGAATTGGGGATCGTCGACGCCGAAATGCTGACGCACCTGCAAGGCGAGCCGGAAGTGGCGCTGCCGACCGCTTTCGCCTGCGCCGTGGCGGCGCTGGCGATTCCGCACGACGCCGCGCTGCTGGCGATGTTGTTCGCGTGGGCCGAGAACCAGGTGCTGGTGTGCGTCAAGTCCGTGCCGCTGGGGCAGGTGGCCGGCCAGCGAATGCTGCTGTCGCTGCGCGAGGATATCGAGGAGGCGGCGCGTTACGCGCAAACCGTTTCGGACGACGATATGTGCAATTGGGCGCCCGGATTGTCGCTGCTGTCGATGCGGCACGAGGTGCAATACAGCCGTCTTTACAGATCATAACCAGATAAACAATATAAAACATATGAATACTTCCAATCCTTTACGCGTCGGCATCGGTGGTCCGGTAGGCTCGGGCAAAACCGCCTTGTGCGAGATGCTCTGCAAGGGCATGCGCGACCAGTTCGACATGGCCGTCATCACCAACGACATCTACACCAAGGAAGACATGGAGATCCTGCTGCGCGCGGATGCGCTGCCGGCAGAACGTCTGATGGGCGTGGAGACCGGCGGATGCCCGCATACGGCGATCCGCGAGGATGCGTCGATCAATCTGGAGGCGATCGCCCGCATGCAGGCCGACTTTCCGAATCTGGACCTGATACTGGTTGAATCGGGCGGCGACAACCTGGCGGCCACTTTCAGCCCTGAGTTGTCGGATTTGACGATCTACGTGATCGACGTCGCCGGTGGCGAGAAAATCCCGCGCAAGGGTGGTCCCGGCATCACGCGATCGGATCTGCTGATCATCAACAAGACCGACCTGGCGCCGCATGTGGGCGCGGATCTGGATGTGATGGCGCGCGACGCCAAGCAGCAGCGCGGCGCGCGCCCGTTCATCTTCACCAATTTGCGCAGTGGTGACGGCGTCGCCGCCGTCATCGATTTCATCCGCGAACAGGGGTTGTTGGGACAGACCCCGCACGCGGCATAACCCGGCAACGGAACCTTTGCACCACCACAAATACACGTAGGGCGGATTAGGCGGAACGCCGTAATCCGCCATGTATGAGCCGCCGGCTGCGCATGCATGGCTGATTACGCTTCGCTAATCCGCCCTACGCGTCACCTCGAAACGCATACATAACCAGGAGATCGTATGTTGAAAAGATTCGCACTCGCCATCGCGCTGGCGCTGGCCAGCACCGCCGCTGTCGCCCATCCCCAAGCGGGCGGCGCCCACGCGCATGACTTCCTCAGCGGCTTCGCCCACCCCTTCACCGGCGTCGATCACTTGCTCGCGATGCTTGCCGTCGGCATCTGGAGCGTGCGCCAGTCCAACGCCCAGTGGCTGCCGGCGACCTTCATCGGCATGGTGCTGGTCGGCGTGCTGACCGGCGTTGCCGGCCTGACGATCTCCGGCCTGGAAACCGGCATCGCTTTGACGGTGGCGACGATGGGCGTGTTGATCGCGGTGGCGGCGCGCTTGCCGGCGGCGGTTGGCGTGACGATGGTTGGCGTGTTCGCGCTCCTGCATGGCAACGCGCACGGCCACGAGCTGCCGGCGGCGGCCAGCGCCTTCGGCATGCTGTTGGCGACCACGGTACTGGTTTACACCGGCAGGACGCTGGGCCGCATCAGCCCCGCGCTGGCCGTCAAGGTGTCCGGTGCGGCGATCGCCGCCACCGGCGTGATGCTGGCGGCAACGGTCTGACGACGGGCGAGGCTACTCGCGCGGTTCGACGCGGCGCTCGGACAGCACGATCGGCGCCGCGTTTTCGGGATACAAGCCTTGATGGCCTTTGAAGCCGGCGCGGATCGCGGCCAGGTCGGTCTCCTGGTCGCCGGTCAGGAATACATGGTCGACCAGCCCGAGCGTCTTGCTCGGATAGTCGAAATACACCAGCACCAGCGGCACCTTGGCCTCCAGCGCCAGGTGATAGAAGCCGCTCTTCCAGTGCGGACGGTAGGCGCGCGTGCCTTCGGGCGTGATGCCGACCCAGTACCAGTCGGCCGCGTTCATGCGGGCCGCCTGCGTTTTGATGGTGCCGCTCGGCGTGCCGCGTTCGACCGGTTCGCCGCCGATCGCGCGCAACCATTTGCCCAGCGGTGGCTTGAACAGCGTATCCTTGGCCAGGAAGCGGAACGGCAGGTTCAGCGCCCATTTGCACAGCAGGCCGATGGGAAAGTCCCAGTTCGACGTGTGCGGGTAGATCAGCATGATGCCGCGCGGGCCGGGCAGGGGGCGGAACAGCACGCGCCAGCCGACCAGATTCAGCGCGCGCAACGAGAGGCGCTGCGAGAAGGTCGGCAGCGCCGCCGGTTTCAATTCAAAATCGCTCATGCATTCCACCCTGTCGTTATTTTATCTTTTTATTACTCTTGACAGGTTGGTATGGACCTCGTCAAAAACCGCGCACGCATTCTATATTGGCGACCTTGACGGGGCAAGCGATTCCGGCCCTACAGCTTGTAGTTCAACGTCACCGTCGCGCTGCGCGGCGTGCCGTAGGAATTGCCGCCGGCGGTCCAGCCGATCTGGTGGTAGGTCTTGTCGAGGGCATTATTCACATTCACGCGCAAGCTCAGATGGTCGTTGAACTGATAAGCCGCATGCAGTCCGACGAGCGCGTAGCCGCCCTGGCGGATGTTCGGACTGTCGGACGCGTAGACCGCGTTCTGCGCCGATAGCGAGCCGCCGACACGCCAGCGATTCAGGTCCCCCGGCAGGCGGTAGCTGGTCGACACCTTGAACTGGTGGCGCGGCAAATCCGCATCGAACAGTTTGCCGATGTTGGCGGCGTCGGAGTCGCTGACGAATTTGGCGGCGACATAGGTGTAGCCGGCTGTCGCTTGCCAGCCCGGCGACAGTTCGCCGCCGACCTCCACCTCGATGCCTTTGCTTTCCACTTCGCCGGCCGCGCGTGAGCAGTACAGCGAGGTGCTGCCGGGGCATGGCGAGGGCCCGGTGAGATCGTTCATTGCACGGTTTTCCTGGCTGACCTGGAACACGGCGAGGCTGGCGTTCAGCAGGCCGCCGAAATATTCGCCCTTGATGCCGGCTTCATAGTTGGTGCCGGTGATGGGTTTGAGCAGGTCGCCATTGACGTTCACCGCGCTTTGCGGCTGGAAGATTTCGGTCCAGCTGGCATACAGCGAATGGTGCGTGTCCAGGTCGTACACCAAGCCCGCATACGGCGTGATCTCGCGCGCGACTTTGTAGCCGGTGTTGTTGCGGTCATTGGTGTATTCGTACCAGCTCGAGCGCGCGCCGACGATGACCGACAGCGGCTCGGTGATGCTCAAGCGCGCCGATCCATACAGGCCGCTCTCGCGCACCGTGCTTTGCGTGCCCCAGCGCTGGTAGTTGACGGCTGGACGCGTGGCGGCATGGGGATTCCAGTTGAACGGGTCCATCGCCAAAGGCGTCGCGCGCGCGCCCCAGTCGCCGAAGTTGTCGTTCTGGGCTTTCCGCTGGCTCACGCCGATGGACACCTCGTGGGTGCGCCCCAGCAGCGAGAAAGGACCGCCCACCGTCGCGTCGAAACTACGCTGTTGGTTGTCCAGCCTGTAGGCCTGGGTGTTCTGCGTGAGCGCGCCATCGCTGCCGCCGATGCCGGAGAACATGGTGTCCACATCCTGCCATTTGCGGATGACCGAGAGGTGGGCCTTCCAGCCTTTGCCGAAGCGGTGATCGACGTCGGCGAAAACGGTCTTGTCGGTCTGGTTCCAGAAATCGTAGGCGTTGCCGAGATTGGCCGAGCGTGGCAGATTCAGGGACGAGCCGTCGTCGCGGGTTGGAAAATCCTGATAGCCGCCGGTGTGCTCGAGCTTGCGGTAGTGGGCGCCGACAGTCAATGTGGTATCTCGGGCGAGGTCGCCTTCCAGGATGCCATACAGTTGTTTGGTGCGGTCGTGGGCGACGCCGTAGAACATATCCTTGTCCTGCACGCTGGCCACGGCGCGCCCGCGCAAGGCCCTGGCCTCGTTGAGGGCGTTGGCGGCGTCGAGCTGCAGCTGGTAGTCGTTCCAGCGGCCCGCGCTGGCCGTCAGCGACACTTGCCTTTCAGCGGTCGGGCGCTTGCGCACCAGATTGATGGCGGCCGACGGGTTGCCGCTGCCGCTGGTCAAGCCGTTGGCGCCGCGCACCACCTCGACCCGGTCGTAGATGACCAGGTCGGCATTGTCCGCGTTGAAGGTGCCGTTGGCGCCCATGCTGGTGGGTACGCCGTCCAGCATCATATTGGTGATCGGGAAGCCGCGTGCGCTGAAGCTGCCGGAGTTGCCGGCGTAGTAGCCTTTTTGCATGACCAGCCCGGTGATGCTCTGGACCGCATCGTCCAAGGTGACCAAGCCCTGGTCTTCGATTTGCTGCCGTGTGAGCACGCTGACCGATTGCGGGGTTTCGCGCGGTGACAGTTCCAGCCGGGTCGCGGTGTTGGTCGCCGCCGTCGTGTAGGAACCGGTGCCCTCGGTGGTCATCGGGCGGGCCGAGGTGACGGTGACCGTCGGCAGC
>Ga0308163_10002903_pt1 | contig 14980 bp, 12 predicted proteins | sample PhyTR1_FD_201037 | JGI IMG/M metagenome (GOLD analysis project Ga0308163, IMG submission 201037) | Phyllosphere microbial communities from UC Gill Tract Community Farm, Albany, California, United States - DLSLT.R1 | ecosystem: Host-associated > Plants > Phyllosphere > Unclassified | place: USA...
AGGCCGCCAGGGTTGAGGCGCAGGTCGAGCACGAAGCCCTTCAGCTTGTCGGCCGGGACGTCCTTCTTGATCTTGTTGATCGCCGCTTCCAGGTCGTCATAGGTCTTCTCCGTGAAGGAGATGATCCTGATATAACCGACATCACCTTCGACGCGCGACTTGACGGCACGGATCGGAATGATTTCGCGCATGACGCTCATCTCGATCGGCTTGTCCACGCCCTTGCGCAGGATGGTCAGCTTGATCGGGGTGTTGACGGCGCCGCGCATTTTCTCGACGGCGTCGTTGAGCTGCATGCCGCGCACTGGCGTGCCGTTAATCTCGGAGATCAGGTCGCCAGCGAGAATGCCAGCCTTGGCACCGGGTGTATCGTCGATCGGGGTAATGACCTTGACCAGGTCATTTTCCATGGTCACTTCAATGCCAATACCGCCAAATTCGCCCTTGGTCTGGGTCTGCATGTCTGCAGCTTCCTGGGCGTTCATGTAGCTCGAATGCGGGTCGAGAGAGCTCAACATGCCATTGATGGCGGCTTCGATCAGCTTTTTCTCATCCGGAGGCGTGACATACTGGGCGCGGACGCGTTCGAACACGTCGCCGAAAATCGCCAGTTCCTTGTAAGTGGAATTGCCTGCCGCCTCGGCGGGAACGCCAGCCGAATAGACAACGCTCATCGCCGTCGCGCCCATCAGCGCGCCAACCAGCATTATAGAAGCCCTACGTATCATTGCGTACCTTTCCGGCGTCCTTCGCCCACCATGGTCGGGAATCAACCGAGTTGCCGTCTTTTCGAAATTCTATGTAAAGGGTTGGGCGATCTGTTTCCAGCGCGAAAGCAGCCGCACTGACCACTCTCTTGTCACCCATAGCACCAATCGGTTCGCCGGACAGCACGAATTGTCCCGCGTGAACATTGACGCGGTCCATGCCGGACAAAACTATGTGATATCCGTTGCCTGTATTCAGGATGGCCATTTTCCCGTAACTGCGGAATTGTCCTGCATAAACAACCGTCCCATCGGCGGGCGCCGTCACCACCGCTGCCGGGGCCGTGGCAAGGACTATGCCTTTGGCCTCGTGTCCGGTGCCATCGGCATCGCCGAATGACCGCAGGACATCGCCGACAGCCGGAAGACCCAGCTTCCCCTTCAATTCATCGAAGGAAAATGCGGGTGCAATGCGGTTTTTATCGGGCGGAGAGTTCTCGGCATTCAGGCGCGCCTGGTCGCGCTCGGCATCGGTCATCTTCAGACGTTTCTGCTCTTCGAGCTTCGCCTGGTCCGTGGCTTGGCGCACTGAGGCAATTTCGTTTTCGAGGCTGCCGATCAGGCCCTGAAGCGAAGAGGATTTCTGGGCAAGCGCCTCTGCGCGGGCCTGTTCTTCCTGGAGTTGGGCGTTGTTTTGCTGGCTGAGCCTGGCATTCTCGGCAAGAAGCATATCCATACGGGTTTCTTCTTCCTGCCGGCTCTTGAGGCTCGCAACCATCTGATCGCGCTCGGCCAGGCTTGCCTTGCGCAGGTCCGCCAGTTCCTGCAGGTCATTGGCCAGTTTTTCGGTTTCCTTGCGCATGCCGGGAACCACGGCGCCGAGCAGGATGGCTGTGCGCACTGCGCCAAGCGCGTCTTCCGGCGTCACGAGCAGGGCCGGCGGCGGGTTGCGGCCCATGCGCTCAAGCGCGCCAAGCACTTCGGCCAGCACGGCGCGGCGCTCCCGGAAGGACTTGTGGATCGTATCTTCGCGAACTCCGTAATCTGCCAGCTTCTTTTCACCGTCGGCAATCTTCTGTTCGAGATCCTTGCGGCGGGAGGCCGAATCGATCAGTGCCTGGCGCAGGCTGGTGCTGCTCTTATCGAGCGCGTCGATGCTCTTGCGCAATTCCTCCGATTTCTGGGAGGAGAGCTGCATGGTCTGCGATAGATCCTGCAATTGCTTTGAAACGTCTTCCCGCTTCTGCCGCAGAGCCGTTGCCGGATCGTCCACGGCTGTTGCAGTCGGAGACGCTGCCGGGGCAGATGGCTGTAATGATAAATCGCCTGCGCCGGGAGCCGGTGGTGCCGCAGCGGCCGGCGGTGAAACGGGTGTCGGCGCAGCCGTCTGCTGAGCGCTGGCGCTTGAAGACAAGGTCACCGCGCAGATCACCAGAAAGGCTCCGCATGGCCCTACCGCGCCTGACATCGCTCTGCCGGCCGAGGGCCTGTCTGCGCAATTTACTGCCATCGCGGTAGTGATCTGTCCTTGGGTGGCCGGTGTGACCTGAATACTTCAGGCGATGTCTTGGGCATGATTTGGAATTCGCAGGGTAGCCGATTTGCACAATCGCGAAAAGTCCGATGTCAGACAGCAATACGGCCTGCGCATGGCATCATGCGCAGGCCGTATCATTAATCGTAATCCGTGGAGCTAGCGGGACATCTGTTCAGCACGTCCCGCATCGCTCACGTCTTAACGGCAAACGCGAACCACCTTGACGAACTTCTCGCCATGATGCCAGCGCACGATGCGGCGCATTTCGCAGTGCGGCGGCGGCGCACGGTGCATGTGGCGCGGCGGGCCACGGCGGTCGTTGTCACGGATGATGACGGTGTCAGCATGGGCCGGAATAATGGTGCCGGCCATGGACGCAATCGCCAGCGCCGAGGCAAGAAAGATCTTCTTCATGGTGTCTCCTCTGGACATCTCTGCAGGCGTCAGCTGAAAAAGCCTGTGCTCTGCAACGTTTTGCCCGCCGCCTCTCATCCATCGGACAAAGAACGGCAGGGGTCGGAGCCTTGAACGCCGATCAAGGCAAAAGGTTGCATCAGAAATGCCGTTCACCGATATGTGAAGACCTTTCATAGTCCGTTTGGGGATCGGACAGCCTATGGTCTTCAGAAATCAATAGCCCGGCCGTTGATCTCCCAGTCGCCGAAGCGAGCCGGATCGGCACCGCCGCGTCCACCCGTTTCAGCCGGTGGGTTCTGCTTTTTTTCCGCAGCACGGCGAGCCTCAGCTTCTGCAAGGGCACGACGGGCTGCAGGCGACAAAGCTTTTTCCTGTATCGTATCTCCATTCGACAAAGGCTCGGTTTGCGAAAAGGCGCTGCCTTGCCCTGGGTTGTCGTGCTGGTCCATGGTCGACGTCCTGTTACGATTGAAAAAGATCGATCCTCTCAACATATGTAGGACATCGTTGCCCGCCGGAAAACCCTCATCCGTTGCGGCGGCTCAGGAGGACCCGATGAATATCATGCGTACCGCCATGCTTCTGGCATTCATGACTGCCCTGTTCATGGGCGTCGGCTTTCTGGTCGGCGGCAAAGGCGGGATGATGATCGCCTTTGTCGTGGCGGCTGGTATGAACCTGTTCTCCTACTGGAATTCCGACCGGATGGTGCTGTCGGCCTATCACGCCCAGGAGGTCGACCAGCGTAACGCGCCTGAGTTCTACGAGATTGTCCGTGGGCTGACCCAAAATGCCGGCCTGCCGATGCCCAAAGTCTATATTTTTGATAATCCGCAGCCCAATGCCTTTGCCACCGGTCGCAATCCGCAAAATGCCGCCGTTGCAGCCTCGACTGGCCTGTTGCAGGCACTGACGCCGGAGGAAGTGGCCGGCGTGATGGCCCATGAACTGGCCCACGTCGAGCATCGCGACACGCTGACCATGACGATCACTGCGACATTGGCGGGTGCAATCTCGATGCTTGGCAATTTCGCCTTCTTCTTTGGCGGTCGCCGTGACGAGAACGGCAATGGCGGTGGCATTATCGGACCGCTGGTGGCGATGATCGTCGCGCCTTTCGCCGCCATGCTGGTGCAGATGGCCATCAGCCGCACCCGGGAATATGCCGCCGACCGTCGTGGGGCGGAAATTTGCGGCAATCCGCTTTGGCTTGCCTCGGCACTCGCCAAAATCGCTGGCGCGCACCAGCCGAATTATCAAGCCGAACGCAATCCGGCCACCGCGCATATGTTTATCATCAACCCGCTATCGGGGCAGAAGATGGACAATCTGTTTTCTACCCATCCTGATACTGGCAACCGGATTTCAGCCCTTCAATCGCTGGCGCAGGAGATGGGCGTGCGGCAGGCAAGCGCCTCACGTCCGCAGCAGCAGACGGCTCCTTCCGCTGGTCCCTGGGGTGGCGCAAGCGCACAAAGATCGACGGATGACCCTTGGGGTGTTAAGGGAAGCGCAAAATCGCGTTCGGTTCCCCAAGTTGGACGGCGCGGCCAGGATGACGACGCCCCGAAGGGACCATGGAATTGAACGACAGACGCGGGAAAACCGGACCAGATAATCGCTCCTCGGGCCGCTCCTCAGGCCAATCGAAAGATAAGCCCGTGCACAGGCCGCGCGGGCCGGTTTACGATGATAAGCCGGGCCTTGATGCCCGTCTTGCCGCAAGCCGGCTCCTGGCGGCGGTGATCGACCGCAAGACTTCGCTCGACGGTATGATGGATGGCGATCACGGTAATCCGGCCTATACCGCCCTGTCGGACGCGGATCGAAGCCTGGTGCGTGCCATCGTCAATACGTCGCTGCGCTTCCTGCCACGCATCGAGGCGATGCTGGCGCTCCTGCTAGATACGCCTTTGCCTGAAGGTGCGCGCGCGCTCTACCACTCGCTGATCGTTGCGGCCGCCCAGATGATCTATCTCGACGTACCCGACCACTCCGCCGTCGACCTTGCGGTCGAGCAGGCCAATCGCGATCCTCGCAGCCGCCGCTTTGCCAAGCTGGTCAATGCGGTGCTGCGCCGCCTTGGCCGTGAAAAGCAGGCGCTGCTGGACGAGGTTGCTGATGTCATCTGCATGCCGGACTGGTTTTATAAGCGGCTGGTCGCCGTTTACGGCCCGGATGAGGCCCGGCGCATTGCCGAGGCGCAACTGACGCCGGCGGCAATCGACGTGACCGTCAAGGCGGATGCGGATCTATGGGCGGAAAAGCTCAACGGTTCTGTTTTGCCGACAGGCAGCGTCCGGCTGGCTAGCTTTTCCGGTGCGGTTTCCGGCCTTGCCGGGTTTGAGGACGGTGCCTGGTGGGTGCAGGACGCGGCGGCGGCTCTGCCGGTGCGCATGTTCGGCGCCATCGAAGGCAAGCGTGCCGTCGATCTCTGCGCTGCCCCCGGAGGCAAGACGGCGCAATTGCTGAACGCTGGTGCCAAGGTGACGGCGGTCGAGCAATCGGCCAACCGGCTGAAGCGTCTGGACGGCAATTTGCAGCGGCTTGGCTTCACGGCTGATCTTGTTCATAGCGACCTGATGGATTTCTCACTTGCCGAAGACCAGGAGGGTTTCGACGTCGTGCTGCTTGATGCGCCCTGTTCTTCGACCGGCACAACACGGCGCCATCCCGATGTACTCTATACCAAGGGTCCGCAGGATATCACCAAGCTCGCTGGCGTGCAGGAGAAATTGCTACGCCATGCACTGACGCTGGTGGCGCCCGGCGGTTCCATCGTGTTTTCCAATTGCTCGCTCGATCCCCTTGAAGGCGAGGACATGGTGGCGCGGGTGCTGGCCGATCATCCCGACTACACTCGGTTGCCGATGCAGGCGGCCGATTGGCCTGGCCTGGAAAGCGCCATTACCCCGCTCGGTGAATTCCGCACCACGCCGGCTATGCTGCCGGACACGGAAGGTCGCACCGGTGGGCTCGACGGCTTTTATGCCTGCCGTTTGCAGCGCTCGACCGCGTAAGTTGACTTAAGTCATCCGGGCAATCTGTTCCCACTGCTGGAAACTTTAAATCTCGGGCTTAAGGCGCGGATTTAAGTAAATCTTTACACAATTGTTGGCTGATAGACCGTTATCCTTCTATTTCGGTGATCGTCCCACACTTTACCGCGCAGTGCCGGATAAGATTGCGCGCGGATCGGAATATCAAATGGCACATAGACAGGGCCAGGGGTTGCCGGTGCTCTACGTCCGCGAGACCTCGCGACGGTGGCACAAGCACGCCTGGCTGCCGGTACGGGTGGCAATTTCGCGTTTCGGTCGCCGCCAAGTGCGCCTGCTCGTGGCCCCGACAGATCTCAGGGTCGTCGATCCCTATGTGGCTTCGGAAATCTTCGAGGGACGGTTTCCGCTGGCAGGACGGTTGCTGGATTGCGGCCGCGCCTCGCCCTTTACCGTGGAACTGCCTTCGCAGGTCTTCGCCGCCAAACTGCATTCCTTTTCCTGGTTGCGGCATATCCGTGCCTCCAAGACGGCCGAGGCGTCGGCTCATGCCCGCGCTATTCTCGATAGCTGGATCAAGCTGAACGGCAAGCGCTCTGGTATCGGTTGGCAGCCTGCCGTTCTCGCTCAGCGGATCATCGCCTGGCTTTCCCATTCTCCCGTCGTGCTGCAGGATTGCGAAACCGGCTTTTACCGTCGCTTCCTGAAAAGCCTTGGCCGCCAGGTTGCCTATGCCGGTCTGCTTGCCGATATCGCGCCTGACGGTGCCGATCGGCTGAAATTGCGCATTGCGCTGGCCATGGCATCCATCGCCATGACCGCCTCGACGCGCCGGATCCGCAAGGCGGCGCAAAATCTGGACCTGGAGCTGGAGCGCCAGGTGCTAGCCGATGGCGGCCATGTCTCGCGCAATCCGCAGGCAGCCCTCGATATTCTGTTCGATCTGCTTCCGCTCCGGCAGACCTATGTCAATCTAGGCCATGACGTGCCGGTCAAGCTGATTTCCACCATCGACCGAATGTTTCCGGCCATCCGCTTCTTCCGTCACAGCAATGGCGATCTGGCTCTGTTTAACGGCGCGACAGCGACGCTGGCAAACGACTTGATGTCGGTGCTGCGCTATGACGAAAGCGGCGGTCAGCCGTTTCGCGCACTGCCACACAGTCATTACCAGCGGCTTGCGGCCGAAACCGCCGTCGTTCTCGTCGATACCGGTGCACCGCCGCCCGGAGACATCAGCCGCAGCGCCCATGCCGGCTGTTTGTCCTTCGAGTTTTCATCCGGCCGTCATCGACTGGTGGTCAATTCCGGGGCGCCGCGCTTTGCCGGCGACCGTTACCGGCAGATGGCGCGGGCAACTGCGGCCCATTCCACCCTCGTTATCGGCGACCAGTCCTCCAGCCGTATCTCCGCCTCCCGCTATCTTGGGCCGATCGTCACTGGCGGCGTGTCGTCCGTCGATGTGATGCGCCGCGCCGGTGACGATGGCAGCGACCATCTCACAGCCCGCCATGATGGCTATCGCCGCGGCTTCGATATCCTGCATGAGCGCGATCTTCGTCTTAATGCGACAGGCACCAAGCTGGTCGGTCATGACCGATTGCTGTCGGGCAAGGGCGAACCGCTGTCCGAACCGCCGAAAAGTGGCGCGATCGTCCGTTTCCACATTCACCCCTCGGTCCGCCTCATCCAGGAAGACGAGCATAATATCCGCTTGAGCGCCAACGGCGGCAGCGAGACCTGGATCTTTTCCTCGCCGACCGGCTATCCGGTCATCGCCGAGGACGTGTTCTTCGCTGGTCTGTCGGGTATCCAGACCTCGGAACAGATCGAACTTTCTATGGATACGCCGGAAATCTGGTGGTTTTTTTCGAAGCAGGGATAAGTCTGTTTCCTCCGACACGAGCCTGTGCTAGGCGGGCGGGCATCGCTGCCTGCGGTCCGCGGGCTTTGTTCATGCAATTCCCATCCCGGGCGCGAACTCTCCGGTTTTTGAGGAATTGCTCTTTCGGAGTGAAGGCCATGGCTGTTGTCTCGAAGAAAATCCCCGTTCCGGACAGGGTTAAGATCCGCACTGCGCTTCTGTCGGTTTTCGACAAGACTGGCGTCGTCGATCTTGCCCGCGCCCTTAACGATCTCGGCGTGCGTCTTCTGTCGACCGGCGGCACTTATAAAGCGCTGATCGAGGCCGGTCTGCCGGCAACTGACGTATCCGACGTGACAGGTTTTCCCGAAATCATGGATGGCCGGGTCAAGACCCTGCATCCGTCCGTACACGGCGGCCTTCTGGCAATCCGTGACGACGAAGAGCATGTCGCGGCGATGCGCGCCCATAAGATCGAGGCGATCGATCTTGCCGTAATCAATCTCTACCCGTTCGAAGCCGTGCTGGCGGCCGGTGGCGACTATCCGACGACGGTCGAAAATATCGATATCGGCGGCCCGGCGATGATCCGCGCTTCGGCCAAGAACCATGCCTATGTGACCGTGGTGACCGATCCAGCTGACTACACCCAGCTTCTGGACGTGCTGAAGGCCGATGATTGTCAGACGCCTTACGCGCTGCGCCAGCAGTTTGCCGCCCGCGCCTATGCCCGCACTGCCGCTTATGACGCCACGATTTCCAACTGGTTTGCCGATGCGCTGGCCATCGAGGCACCGCGCCACCGGGTGATCGGCGGCAGCCTGCGCGAAGAAATGCGCTATGGCGAAAACCCGCATCAGAAGGCCGGCTTCTACGTATCGGGCGATCAGCGGCCCGGCGTCGCCACTGCCAAGCTGCTGCAGGGCAAGCAATTGTCCTACAACAATATCAACGATACCGACGCCGCCTTCGAGCTCGTTTCTGAGTTCCTGCCTGAAAACGGTCCGGCCTGCGCGATCATCAAGCACGCCAACCCTTGCGGCGTTGCTGTCGGCAAGACCTTGGCCGATGCCTATCGTCGGGCGCTTGCCTGCGACAGCGTCTCGGCCTTCGGCGGTATCATCGCGCTGAACCAGACGCTCGACGCCGAGACTGCCGAGGAAATCGTCAAGCTGTTCACCGAAGTGATCATCGCTCCTGATGTTACCGAGGAGGCCAAGGCCATCATCGCCCGCAAGGCCAATCTGCGCCTGTTGGTAACGGGCGGCTTAGCCGATCCACGCGCACCCGGTCTCACCGCCAAGACTGTCTCCGGCGGTCTGCTGGTCCAGAGCCGCGACAATCTGGTGGTTGAAGATCTCGACCTGAAGGTCGTCACCAAGCGTGCGCCGACTGCGTCCGAACTTGAAGATATGAAACTTGCCTTCAAGATCGCCAAGCATGTGAAGTCCAATGCCGTTATCTATGCCAAGGACGGTCAGGCTGTCGGCATTGGTGCCGGCCAGATGAGCCGGGTCGATTCCGCCCGCATCGCCGCCATGAAGGCCGAGGATGCCGCCAAGGCGCTTGGCCTCAGCGAACCGTTGACACGCGGATCGGCTGTCGCCTCCGAAGCCTTCTATCCCTTTGCCGATGGTCTGCTGGCTGCCATTGCCGCTGGCGCGACGGCGGTGATCCAGCCCGGTGGATCGATGCGTGATGCCGAGGTGATTGCCGCGGCCGACGAGCACAACGTGGCCATGGTCTTTACCGGCGTGCGCCACTTCCGCCATTAAAGTTGGTCGACCTGCAGCACTGCGCGTTTTATGAAACGTGCGGTGCTGGCACACTCTAATTATGCAGTAAACGCAAAGGGCGCAGAACCATGTTCCGCGCCCTTTTTTTATTGTGCATTCAGGATGTATTCTTGCTCAGCTCGTCGGTCTAGACCGTGCATAGGTCAGTTCCGGCACGGCTGCGTCATCTTCCCACGGCGCTTCCATTGGCTTGCCGAGAACAGGCAGGATGCCCTTGGGCGAGGTGAGGCGCGGCGGCGGATCGATGAAGGCGCCCGGCGTATTGACCTTTTCCTCGATCACCCGCTGCACCATGGCGCCAATGGCCGCCTGGCGACCCGCCTTGTTAAAGAAATCGCCCTTGATCTGGATGGTGGCAGCCAAAGCTTTCACCAGATCCTGCATCAGGTCGGTATCGACAGGCTCCGGCCGCTTCCAGAAATCGTCCAGCCTGCCCTGGTGGGTGAGGCCTGGTACATCGAACACGGCGCAGCCGAGCACGATTGTCGGCTTCTTGGCGCGCAAGCTGTGGAGGCCAACGGTGGAGTTGACGATGACCACACCTGCGGTCTTGGCCAGGATGCCATGCAGATCGCCGTCTTCGATGAACACGACGCGGTCTTCGATCTTGAACTCACGGGCGAGGTGGCGCAGCACCTTGTTCCAGCGTTCCAATCCATTGTCGAGCGGGTGCTGCTTGAACAGCAGCTTGCTGCCGGCTGGCGCATTTTTGACGAAGGACGCGATCACCTGGCGCATCATGTCGCGCAGGTGGCGATAGGGCGAATTGGCGCGGATCTGGTAATCGCTCTGCAACTGCAGCGCCACGAGATAGAAGGGCGGCTGGCCGTCATCGAGAAAATTCTCCGGCAGACCGGCCGGCTTGCCGACTTTAAGCAGCCAGGGCAGGTAATCCACCAGGGCCGAATAATACTTGTCGGCATTGTAGAGCGGATAGAAGGGGCGGCCGAAGAAGTTGAGGAGGTTATAGATCACCTCGTTGAAGGCTTCTTGGCCAAAGGTATGCGGGTATTTCACCGCCACGTCAGGCTCTTCCACCTTCGCGGCGATATCACGGATTACCTTCGGATCATTGGGAAAATGCGAAAAGCGGCCCATGCCGTCGCGCTCGAAGGTCAGCCAATCCGGCCGCAGATAGCCCCATTCCACTGCGTGGCAGCGAACGCCCAGTTCGGCGCCGATCTCTGCCGCCTTGGCATGATAGGGAAGCCGGTCAGCGTAGTAGACGATGTCGGTAATGCCCTTTTCGGCAATCAGGCGGCGCAGATAGGCCGGCCATTTGGCAAAGGAACCGCGGTAATTCTTCGCGCCGCGTTTTCGCCAGAACAGGAAATCGCCCAGCGTGAAATTGACGTGATGGGTTTTTACGCCCGCTCGCTCGAAAGCTCTTGCAAATTCCGTCCAGAAAATGGAGGGAGGTCCTTGAAGGAACAGTACGGACTTTGGCTGATCAGCAGATGTCATTGCGGACGCGACCCCTCGTCTCAAATTTTTACGCAAGCACAGTAATTCATTGGCCCTTATAGGCCATGTTATGATTTTGTCGTATGACCCAAACACCACAGAAGGCAGGGATTCGTTAGGGAATCGTTTATTTCGAGTGACAAAGCGACGCACATTTCTTTTTCTCCAAGGTCCGGCCTCACCGTTTCTCTTAGAGCTTGCTAGAGCCCTGGAGGCGCGCGGCTCAGCCGTGCGTAAGGTCAATTTTTGTTCAGGTGATGTCATTTTCTGGAGAAAATCGAAATTCGATTTTTTTCGTGGCAGGGATGAGGCATGGCCTGGTTATCTCGAGCGGCTGATTCGCGGCCATGATGTGACTGACCTGCTGATGCTTGGCGATGGCCGACCCAAGCATGCCGCAGCCATCGAAGTTTGCCGCAGGACCGGGATCAAAGCGCATATCTTCGAGCATGGCTACCTGCGTCCGGACTGGCTGACCATTGAGCCTTTCGGCATGTCCAGCCAATCGCGGTTCCCGGCCGACCCTGAAGCCATTGCCGCCTTAGCGAACGGTGTGACACTGCCGGTGCCGCGCGAACCCTATCGGTCGAGCTTTCTCACCTACGCGCTCTACGATCTGCTCTATCATGTCCCTAACGTTGCGCTCGGCTGGCTTTTGCATCCGCATTACCGGACCCATGGGCCGGTGCACCCCGTTCGGGAATATAGCGGCTGGATACGCAAGGGCCTCACGGCTCGCCGCAGAAAAGAGCAGGCAAACCGTATTGCGCAACGCTACCTTCTACCCGGTAGGACCTTCGATTTCTTTCTCTTTCCGCTGCAATTGCCGGGAGATTACCAGATCCGCCGTCATGCCCCGATGGGCGATCTGTTTCGCATCCTGCAGGCGGTGATTGGCTCTTTCAGCCGACATGCGCCAGCCAGCAGCCGTTTACTGTTCAAGACCCACCCGATCGACAACGGCCTTCATGACTGGGTGACGCAGATCGCTGGGATGGCCGCCCGATGCGGTGTTGCCGACAGGATCGATGTGATCGATGGCGGCGACCTGGCGGCTCTGATCAAGGCATGCCGGGGCCTCGTCACGGTCAATTCGACGGTTGGCTTGACAGCCCTGCAACTGCAGAGCCCCGTCATCGCGCTGGCGCCGGCCATCTACGACGTACCGGGCTTGAGCCACCAGGCAAGCCTTGCCTCCTTCTGGCAAGAGCCGGAAGCGCCCGACACGGCTCTGCTCGACCGCCTGATCCGCGCCATGATCGCCACCATCCAGGTTCCCGGCGGCTTCATTGGCAAACAGGCCATTGTCGAAGGCGCTGCGGCTATGGCGGAAAAGCTGCTGGAGAACAATAAGGCGCTTAGCGCTGAACCGGTGTCGCAACGCGGATGGTTTCGGTACGGGGAAGAACTCGCAAATGCTGAAAATAGCCTGACGTCTGAATGGTAGGCTAAATGGCTGCCGAGAACGACCCCGGCATCCAATGCCGGCATCTCATGATTGACTAGGGCAGATCCAAATAGGATCAACCGAGAACAACCGGCTGTGTCGGTCTCAAGCCTCTACCGTTTCTCGAACATCATCCAGAAGAAAATGCACAATCACGTAGCGCGACTGATAGCGTTTACCGCTATCGGATATGGTCTCAACACTTCCACCATCAGCGGGGTGCCAGCTCTTATAATGTGGATTGTTGGTGATAAGCGTGATCGCTTTGCCTGAAAGTCGTCCGCTAAGACGATAACGAGCCTCGGCAAGTGGCCAGATCTTTTCAAAGTCCTCCTGGCTGACACGAACTTTCAAAGCCTTGCGATTTACGACCTTTCCAGGTGAACCATCGTCTTGAACGACCGGCTGCAGATGAACGTCGACCTCCTCCGCATCATCCAGCAGAAAGTTATGTTCGTTTGGCCAAAACCGTCTCATGTATCGCTCCTCCCAAAGCTACCAGACTGTCAGGAGGATGATTGTAGCGGTTATGGTGCAGGAGGCAACGGAAATACGCACGCTGCCGATTCGTGTATTCAGGCTCCCGATTGCATGCAGTCCGAAACGCCGCTTTGGCCTTAGATTTAACCAGCCTTCTTTCGAAATCATGGATGCAAGGCATAGCATCCCTCAGTTTGCCATTTGAGATTGCAGATATTGAAGTCCCCAAGCTAGACAAAGCGGTCGAGAGGGCGGCGAATCCCGCCCTCTCCTTTGACTAGCGACGTTTCTTGCGCCAGGGCGCATCCCTCTGCCAGTCGCCGGCCATGATGCAGCCGAATGGGATTACCTCAAAGTCAAAAAAGGAATGCTGGTTGAAAGGTGCTATCGGCGCCCCGATGTTCGGTAAAGGTATCGTTTCAGGGGTGAAGAAGCTGAAACATTTTCACCAGCTAAAATCATCAGCCTGGATTAAGTTCACCTGCCTGCCAGCGTCTCGAGTGCGGTGCTTTCGACCACTCAGCCACCTCTCCGGGTAATCTGGTCGGCACCGGTTAGGTGCGGTGCGATTCATAGCGATGAATGCAGGGGCGTATCGCTACGGACGATACCCTCGGCAGCCAACTAAGCGAGCCTCTCGCGTGCCTTTCAAACAAATGCCTTTTCTCTGAGAAGCTCAGAGAGGTTGGTGCGCGAAATCTCTCTACCTCTCCGTAAGTTTACCGTCAGATATTGCTCAATTATTAAGCCTTCGATGACTGGCATTTCTATCAATTCGCTTTCGAAACGGGCGAAGGGGTAAAGCGCATCGGTCATCGCATCCAAAGTGGCTAGCTCCTTAAAAAGCTCGACCAAGTGCTCCTTCTGACGATGCTCAGCGTAGATCGCACAGAGCGACGCGTAGCGTTGAGTGCAGGTCACGTAGCGTGTGACGAACTCAAAGTTTGCTTTGCCGGACATTATCCCAGCATCCAACACATCTTCGAGAACAGCCTCGTCAAGTGAATGATCGGCAAAAGCGAAGTTCTCTTGGAGTAGTTGGGCGTAAAAACTGTCGAGCCTCTGAGATATGAGAGACGCGTTCCTGGCCAGTCTTAGTCGCGCTTTATGCGATTGTCGCTCGGACAATTGAAGAAACTGAGCTCGCTGCTCGTCGATTTGTTTCCATACGAATACAGCTGCAATCGAAGCGGGTATGATTGCTCCGACACCAGCGAGCAGAGTTTGCCAATCCTTCACAAAATTTACAAAAGCTTGCCATCTGTTTGTAGGCGGCTGGCATCCAAGAAAATCTCTGAGCCATTCAAGCTGCAAACACGATTGATGGATTGACTCAGATACAACTTCTAATAACGTCATATCACTTTCACCAAGGAATTGAGGCACGTGTCTGACCCTGAATACTCCATACCTTTTAAAATCCGTTTCGCGGGCAAAGACGCCGACGACCATCGCGTCGAAGCCTATGAAGGTGGCCGATCAATCCTCGGAATGACACGTGCAATTCAAATTGTTACACAGTCTTATCTAAATCAAGTTGCGGTATCCAGAGCGACTGCATTGCATGATGGAGAGATATACCTTGCAGGCGTTAAGCCGGGCAGTCTCTTATTTGACTTCGATCTCAATATTTTGAAACGATCAATTGGGGTTCCAAAGGATCGAGATACCTTCTTCGATTTCCTGGCGACGATACTGTCGCGCGCATCCGGTCAGAAATACACTCCAAAGTCTGCCTACGTCCAGCGACTCGATGCGGATAAGGAAGATGATCTATTAGATTTGACAGTGGAGGCAGTAGAAGACCCTCTTAAAGAAGGGCACCGAGCGATTGGAAATTCAATTGGCCAGATCTCAATCGATCGACCGCGAAATGGAACCATCATGGTTTTTGATCCGGAGACGAAGCTCTACCTGCAGAGCAGTATTGTCGATGAAGACTGGGGCCACCTAAGCGGACATGTCACAAGGTTTAACGCGATCACCGGTAACGGCCGTGCTTACATAACATCTCTCCAGAAGATCATACCATTTCGTTTGGATGAGGGATTTCCTGCAGGAAAGCGCGGTCACATCACGTGGTCTCTGCATGGCAGCAACATAAATACTGCTAAAAATCTAACATTCGATGCCAAGCGTATCTCGTCCCAAAGTGGCGCCGTCAAGCGGCTCGCTATATTGGATTGTGATCAATGATTGGAGGGTGGAAGTGCGACGCTCTGCCTGACGAGCAATCGGCGCCACCCCTGCTCCAGCGCTTCCGACGTCA
>Ga0308163_10002904_pt1 | contig 14972 bp, 13 predicted proteins | sample PhyTR1_FD_201037 | JGI IMG/M metagenome (GOLD analysis project Ga0308163, IMG submission 201037) | Phyllosphere microbial communities from UC Gill Tract Community Farm, Albany, California, United States - DLSLT.R1 | ecosystem: Host-associated > Plants > Phyllosphere > Unclassified | place: USA...
CGGAACCACAGGCCGGCCTTCAAGTCGAAGGTGGCCCTGGCTGCCGTGAAGGGCAAGAAGACGCTGGCCGAGCTGGCGCCGCAGTTCGACGTTCACCCGAACCAGAAGTCCGGTCATGGGTACACGGCGCTTACCAACTGCGGCGGCCAACGCGGGGTCGCAATTACATCGCAGATCCTCGAACGCATCTCCCTCAGATCACCAAGCACCTAGCCAGATCAAAGGGCGGGCCGATGAATGAGCGTCCGAAGATGGGAACCGTCTTAGTACCGTTGAATGGCGGCTTGTGGGTCCAGTTCGTGAAGGTAGTCATTCAGCGGGCGACGAGGAGAGGCGCACCGCCGCCAAGCGAGACATGGGCGTCGACGTCGGTGCGCACCAGCCCGGGCACCGCAAAGCTGATGTCTTCGCCATCGATCCGCTTGAACGTTGGATGTGGCCCTGAATCGTACCTCCCATGCCTTGTTCTATTGGTTCATCAGACCTTGCCCTTGGCGATCGCAAGAAGGGTCCGTCGCAACTGTTTGCTGTTAGCGTCATAGTCGGTCGGCTCATCTCACTTAAGAGCACCCGCCAAGCTCTCACCAAGCGGGCTAACTGGCCGGCTTGATTTGAGGGATCACACCCGCAGCTTGTTGACGCTCGATTGCTCGGATCACTGCGTCAACCGGGTCGCGATCCTCGTGAAAGCCGGCAAGGCGGATCTTGGTCATGTCGGAGATAACATCGGCCTCAGTGCCGAAGATGAAGTCTCCAAAGCTCCACCCCACCGCCTTTGTAAAATCGGTCTGGAGTAAGCCCGCGGACATCTGCCGCCATACGGGCTCGAGCGCTGGCATATGGTTAGTCAGCGCGAAGGGGATAGGCTCGCCAGTTTCGATGCCGTAATGCCGGGCAACCTTTTCCCACATCCGCCGCCAGCGGAACGGCGGGTGAACGTAGTTGAACGCCTGGTCCGCCGCTTCGCTGGCGGTAGCGGCCCATAGGCTGGCTCGCGCCAGCGCATGCGCATCCGTCACCTGAAATAGACAGTCATCGTAGGTCGTACGGGAGCCCGGGAAGCGGAACGCTGCCCCGTCCGCGGCTGACAATGCGGCGTAGGCGCCGATCACCGTCGCGATATTCATCGCATTGCCGGCTGCGTCGCCAACGACAACGTCCGGACGCAGGATCGACCATTCCGGTCCACCGGCGGCACGGCGCCGTTGTAGCTCGCGTTCCTGCGTGAAATAGAAGTTTGGCCCGATCGGCCGCGGGTTTTCGTCCTCATAGAATGGCGTCGTTACTGGTCCGAGGTGAACGCCGTAAACCTTTGCGCCCTGATACAGCACCACTCTCTCAAGCGGGGCGCTGGCAGCCTCCAAACCGTCGAGCAGGTTGCGGAGCATGGTCGAGTTGCGCTCGTCCTCCTCTGCCAAGCCTCCGCCTGGCCCATAGGCCGCATAAAAAAGGTGGGTGACATCGCTCGCTTTAGCCAGTGCAGTTCGGCTTGCCTCCGCGTCGCTAAGATCGGTAAGGATATCACCATGGCTACGCGACAGGGCTACACCATGCCAGCCTGCCGTTCCGGCGATCTCTTCGAGGAGGGCCTTGCCGATAAGGCCGCCTGAACCGGCAACGAGTGCAACGTTGTTCAAGAACCTGCTCCTGGATCATTGCGGGGAGGCTAACGGAACGATCTGCTCCGCCAAACTATCCAGTCAATCGGTTCTGGCGTTAGCGTCCTTGAGGCATTTGACGCCAGCTGCATCACCTTCATGAACGAACGGCCGGAATTGAATCTGTAAAAGTTGCCACGACCGCTTTTGGTCGTGACCGCCCTCGTTCAGCCCGGGACTCCTTGCGGTGCTGGCAGAGCAGTAATATCAGACGATCCAGACCAGAGATTGACGCCACCGTCGTCGGCAGCCTTGTCGATGGCAGCGAGTTCGTCGGCAGAAAAGTCGAGCATCTTAATCGCGTCCAAGGAGTCGTCGAGCTGTTCTACCGTGCGTGCGCCGATTAGTGCCGACGTGACCCTCGGGTCACGCAGAGTCCACCCGATCGCCATCTGAGCGAGGGTTTGGCCGCGCTCACCTGCAATATCGTTCAAGGTGCGAATGGCGGCGAGGTTTTGATCCGTGAGCAAAGACTGTGACAGCGACCCATCGCGGGTAGCTCGCGCATCCTGTGGGACGCCTTTGAGGTATTTGTTCGTCAGCATGCCCTGCGCCAACGGTGAGAAGGCAATGCAGCCGATGCCCAGCTCCTCCAGTGTTGCCAGCAAGTCCCGCTCGATCCACCGGTTCAGGATGGAATAGCTGGGCTGGTGGATAAACAGCGGGACCTTCTCCTCGCTCAGGATCTGGGCCGCCTGACGAGTAAGTCCCGGCTCGTAGGAGGAGATGCCCACATACAGAGCTTTGCCCTGTCGATGAAGTTGCACCAGTGCGCCCATCGTCTCTTCAAGCGGGGTCGCAGAATCTACCCGGTGCGAATAGAAGATGTCGACATAGTCCAGGCCCATCCGCTTAAGGCTCTGGTCACAGCTCGCGATCAGGTATTTTTTGGATGAGCCGACATCACCGTACGGCCCGGGCCACATGTCCCAGCCCGCCTTGGTCGAGATAATGAGTTCGTCGCGGTGGGCGGCAAAATCAGAGGTGAGGACGCGACCGAAATTCTCTTCCGCCGAACCATAAGGCGGTCCGTAGTTGTTAGCGAGATCGAAGTGAGTCACTCCACGATCGAACGCCCGACGCAGGATGGCTCGCCCCGTTTCGAACACATCGTGTCCGCCGAAGTTCTGCCATAGCCCTAGGCTGATTGCCGGCAGCCTCAGCCCGCTTCGGCCGGTGCGTCGATAGGGCATGCCGCTTTCATACCGGAGCGGGGACGCGACGTACGGACGAGGAAACGACATTGGTTACTCCTTGTGTATTTCTCTAACGCGCGAAATCCAAACCGTTTCAGCGCAGGGTGCCCCTTGTTGAACTGCATTGATCGAGTGGGGAAGCGGCGACCGAAGTCGATACGGATGCTGTGCTAAAGGTGGCTAAATCAGCCAGTCGAAAGCGCGCTTTAGTTGCGCCGCACCATTGCTCTCGAACGGTCGACCGTGAGCAAAAATCACCCGGTCAGGCTCGAGCTCCACAATCGCTTGCACAGCCTTTTTAGCGTCCGCGCCACCTAGCCGTACAGGTAGCCGCAGGTAACGTGCAGTAGTGCCGTCGGTAGCAGCGGATGCCTGCATCAATAGCCGCGCGATAGGTGGAAGCTTGTCAGGATCGAGGTTCTCGATGAGGTCGACGAGCACGAGCGTCTTGGTCTGCCGGTGGAAGAACCAAACTTCGTTGAAGCCAGCACCCCCTGGCACGACGCCCTGATCAAGTGTGTCTGCCCATTCGACAGGAGCCGTCTCACCGAGTTCGGCATCGAACCGCACCGATGATGCGCGGACCTGAGCCCGGTCCTGTAGCCCGGGCGCTGCCCATGTGGTCGCATCGGGGTAGGCACGTTGCCAGTCGGCAAGGAAAGTCCAGTGCGCGATGTTGGGTGCAACGAGATGCCGCACCCGCCCAAGTGCCTCGACGGCCTTGGCCACGTCGGCCGAAAAGGGCGTTGGGGAGTGTAGCAACAGATCGCCGCTATTGAGCCGAAGGATCGTCATGCGCACAGGCAACGCGAGGCCCATCGCGTTTATTGGTCCGCTGTCGACGATCCAGACACCGTCAGCGACAGGTTTTGGAACATCCAGTGGCGGGTAGGTCGCCCGGTGCCGGGCCTCTGTATCTGGTGGACGTCGATTAGCGCCTGCCAACGCGCAGAAACCTATGGCAGCGACGCCGACGAAGCCAGCCGCACCGACCAACCGACGCCGTCTGCGGGCTTTTGACGACGCTTGGGCGGCAAAGAAGCGTCGCATGTCGGCGAGCAGGAGCTCAGGCTGCTCCAGCGCCGCGAAATGGCCGCCTGCTGCCATTTCGCTCCAGTGAACGATGTTGTAGGTCCTGCGAGCATGCGAACGCGGGGGCGGTGGGAAGACCGGATCAGGGAAGGCTGCGACGCCGGTTGGCACTTTGATACGGCTGCCGGCGGGAAATTGGCCCGACCCCTCCAATACGCGACCGCGATACATCCAGGTCGATGTGATGAATGACCCCTCGACCAGGTAGAGCATGATGTTGGTGAGGAGCGTATCCTCGTCGAAGGCCTGCCAAAGATCGGGCCGGCCCTGTTCGTCGCGCGGCACGTCCGCCCATGCGCCGAACTTTTCGAGGATCCAAGCGGCAACACCGACGGGGCTATCCGCCATGGCGACGCCGAGCGTCTGCGGACGTGTGCCCTGCTCTTGCGAGTAACCGGTCTCCTCCTTGGCCAGCGTCGCACGTCGAGCTGCCCAAGCGAGTTCGTCTGGCGTCTTCGGCGATACGTCTGCCGCCTGGATGAGGACCATGTTGAGGTGCAGCGCGCCGATGGCTTCAGGATGATCGTGCGCCATCCAGCTTCCGATCGCTGCGCCCCAGTCGCCGCCTTGCATCAGATAGCGAACATTACCGAACAGTTCGGTCATCAGGCCATGCATGATCTCGCCAGTTCGGCGCGGTCCGATCGGCGCCGTAGGACGCCCGGAGAAGGCGTAGCCCGGAAGCGAGGGCACCACGACGTCATGGCCGTCGGCGACTAACGGAGCGACCAGCGCTTCGAACTCGATGAATGAGCCCGGCCAGCCGTGCAGCAGAAGCAGCGGTGGGCGCGAACCATCGCCACGCGCATGAATGAAATGGACCTTTTGTCCCAGCACCTCCGTCGTAAAGTGGGGTAGAGCATTTAGGCGACGTTCCTGTGCGCGCCAGTCGAACCGAGTACGCCAATAGTCCACGAGCCGCTTGAGGTCTGCGAGGCCGACACCTGATTGCCAGCCTCCAGCGTCCGGCAGCGCGCCCCAGTCGAATGATGCGACTTTGGCGTTGATGAGGGCGAGCCGCTCGTCGGGTACTGCGATCGTAAAGGGCTTTGCCATCTCGTGTCCTAACTTTTGGGGGTGCACCCCTTCTCAAGCCCCACCAACGCACTCGCGTACGTCCCGTTCAAATGACCAGTTGGCAGAGCACCTTAGCCAGATCGAGTAAGCACGCAGCCTTGGATCGAAGCCGACCAAATTGCGGAGATGAATGGGCGTTCGAATTGAAAGGCGGTAGAGAGAGTAAAGATTTGCGAACGGCCCTGGCGCAATATCAGAAAACTAAAATAAAAGGTGCCATCGAAAGCGCGAAATCCTAGCTGTCGAAAGAGTAAAATATGCGCTCTTCTGAGAATATTGTTTTTTCCGCAAAGATTTGTCGGTAGATCAACTGTGAAATAGCAAGTCCTACTAAAATCAGGATATTTTACTTGAAGCCACAAGTGAGTATCTTAATAATCGATGCCAAAGAATAATCATTCGCGAGGACCGCGCTGAAGTGATTACTAGCAGGATTTAGCTAAGGCCTAAAATGCGACATTTTTTTTGGCCTCTTTTGACGGATCCATACTGACAGGCGTGTCTACGTGACAAGCGTTATGGAGCCCTCTATACCGTCCAATAGGCGGCATACGATCGCGCGTAGAACAGTGGGAGGATTGAACCTTTGACGACTCGCCTATTATTGTTAGCATGCTGTGCGACTGCACTGATTGGGGCCAAGACACCTGAGCCTCGACCCGCAATCACGGGTATATCGCATCTCGCTGTCTACTCGCGCGACATGGCCAAATCGGAGCATTTCTACACGCACGTACTTGGTGCACGGAAAGGTATGGACCCGGAGAACGCAGCCGGCATCCGCTTCTATTTCAGTTCTCGTCAGTTCGTCGAGGTGCTGCCCGCGCCTACCGGACACGGCGCTAGCATGCTTGCCCATGCGGCCTATCTCACGACGGACGCAGCGCGCCTGCGCTCATGGCTCGTGGCGCAGGGCATGACGGAGCTTGGTCCGGTCCGGGGCGTGGCTGGCGGCGATCGTTGGTTTGTTACGCATGATCCGGAAGGTAACGAGGTCCAGTTCGTTCAATCCGCCAGCCCGGATGCCACTGCGGTACCTGGCGCGATAAGTAGTCGCGTCATTCATGTCGGCTATGCGGTCCATGATCGCTCCAAACAGGACAGCTACTACCGCCGCCTGCTCGGCTTTCGACCCTATTGGTTTGGTGCGTTCGAGCCGACAAAGGTTGACTGGGTATCCCAGCAGGCACCGGATGGGCGTGACTGGATGGAATACATGATGATCGGGCCGGGATCAGACGTGCCAATCGCCAAGGTGAACGCCAACCAGCTTGGCGTCCTCAACCATCTTTCGCTTGGCGTGCCGAACATGCAGGCAGCCGTCACGACATTGTATCGGGAAAGCCGCTTGAGCCCGCGTCTCGATGGACCCCAGATGGGGCTGGACGGCAAGTGGCAGGCCAACTTCTACGATCCAGACGGGACCCGGGTCGAGTTGATGGAGTTCCAGCCGGTCACCAAGCCGTGCTGCTCCCCCTTCACCGCCGAAAGCCCCACGGACTGAAGCCAACGTGATCCTCCGGCGCGTATCGCGTCACCGCGCCGCCGAAACCCGCCAAACGACGTTGCCGGTATCATCGGCAACGAGGACCGCGCCTGTTCGATCAACAGTAACGCCGACGGGACGACCGCGAACCTTGCCATCGGGCGACACGAAACCGGACAGAAAGTCCTCGGCCTTGCCGCTTGGGCGCGCGTTGCTGAACGGTACGAACGCAACCTTATAGCCATTCAGTTCGTCGCGATCCCAACTGCCATGCTCGCCGATCAGGGCACCGCCGCGGTAGCGGGGCGGAAGCGACGACCCGGAATAGAATGTGAGTCCAAGCGCCGCGACATGGCTGCTCAGCGCATAGTCCGGCACGATTGCGCGCGCGACCAGATCGGGTCGCTGTGGCATGACGCGTGGATCGACATGACGGCCGTAATAGCTATAGGGCCAACCATAGAAGCCGCCGTCGCGTACCGAGGTGAGATAATCCGGGACAAGGTTCGGCCCCAGTTCATCACGTTCGTTCGCGACGACCCAAAGCGTGTTGGTCCCTGGGTAAAAGTTGGGGCTGTTCGGATTGCGCAGTCCCGTGGCGAATACGCGGGAGCGGCCCGATGACCGATCAATTTCCCACACTGCCGCACGGCTCCTCTCGGCCTCCATGCCGTTCTCGGTGATGTTGCTGTTCGATCCAACCGTCGCATAGAGCAGTTTGCCATCCGGGCTGAGCGTCAGGCTCTTCGTCCAATGATGGTCGATTGGCCCCCCGGGCAATTCGGTCAACCGCACGGGGGCGGCCGTGATCCGAGTCTGACCCAGCGTATAGGGATATCGCAGGACAGCGTCGGTGGCTGCGACGTAGAGATAATTGTCGGCGAAGACGGCGCCGAAAGGCGAGAAGAGATGGTCTACGAGAACTGTACGCAGTTCGGGTACGCCGTCACCATTGGTGTCCCGTACCAGCGTGATCTGATTGGTCCCGCCCTTTGGTTTTGCACCGCTCTGCCCAGTCGCGCGCTTCTGGACCCATGACACGATAGGATTCTTCGGGCGCGTGATCGGATCGAGATTTGGGCCCTGGGACTCGACGATGAGTACGTCGCCGTTCGGCAATGCCAGAATGTTTCGCGGATGATTCAGATCGCGTGCCAGCGCCTGTACGCGAAGGCCAGCCGCAGCGGTGGGTGCTTGGCCGGCACGCCATCCCACGACCTCGGCGACGTGGATGGGCGGAACCAGATATTGCTTTGGTGCGGGCAAGACGGGATTGGACCCGATCTGCGAGTTGCGATCAAACTCTGCGCCGCCATCGTTGCAGCCGGCAAGCGCGATCGCCGATGCTACCGCGACACCCGCGAGAAGGTTCCGGGCGCGCGTCGTTGCGACGATCACGACCGCACCCCGACGCGATGCTTGTAGACCAGCGACCCGCCAAGCCACGCACTGACCCCGAGCAACACCACCGAGATTACCGATAAGGTCAAGCCTGTCGGTACCACGCTCGTCCAACCATCGCGGCTGTGAACGAATGCGTTGAAGAGCTCGATCACGAACACCCCGAGGTTGATGATCATGTGCGGCGTCGCCGGACGTGCCGCGCGCACTCGCCGGTCACCGGCATAGTCGATCATCCCGGTAACGGCAGCTAGTCCACCCATCACCAACCCGGCGGTGATCAGCCAGATCGAAAAGTTGCTCCACATGATGTTTGCCGACCCTAGATAAGCAAGATCGGTTAGCAGTGCGCCTATGAAGCAAACGATCGGGAACGGTACCAGCATGGGATGGAGGGGGTGGCCAAAAAGCTTGGCCGTGGACCTTGGGTTTCCCCCGTCGGTGCGATGCTCTTCAGATCGAATGCTCATACTGTCTAAGCGTTAAACTGGGCAGTCAGTTCCCGGCCATAAAGTATCCGAGCAAGTATCGATCGTATTTAAATGTAGATCAGTACGTTTTTCCCCAAATTAACCGCCGTTCTTCGGTCATACTAACGACGATGGTACACGAGGCTAAGTAACATGAAATTTCTGACATGTTGTCGTGGTGCGCGCTTTGCGTGGTCGGCAATCGCCGTGCTGGCGTCCATCGATGCGTCAGCGCAGTCGGTGCCGACGATCGATACCGAGGATGCGACGTTAGGGTCGGCCAAAATATCCGGGGCCGGCGACCTTCATCCTCAACTGGCCTTCGACGTTCGCAATGGCGACTTCGCGCGAGGCAATTATGATGACGATCGTGCGGACCTAGACCGGCTGCCTGTCCATGCGCAACTCGGGGTCGCGATCGATCTGTCGCACGGCTCGGATGGCGTGGCGACTAGCTGGCTGGTGTTGCGCTCCTCCAATGGTTTTCATGCGCCGTCGACGGGAGAAATGTCGACACCGCGAATATGGTACGAGAGCAACAACCTCGCGGCTCTGGTGTTCACGCCGGTGAAGGGGCTGAGAGCCGCCGGAGTCTATACGATCAAAACGAGTCCCAACGGCGTGTCGGCCACGACGCACGAGGCGAGTCTGTCGCTTGCCTATGACGGCGATGACGTGGTTGGCAAATTGTCGCCGACCTTCGCCATCACCATGCGACCGAAGGGAGGCAACGGGGTCTTCACGCTGGCGGCGATCGAGCCGGGCTTCGACCTTTCCGAGCGCAAAGACGGGCCGAAATTGAGCATACCGGTCGCGATCGGGCGAGGATGGGGCGGCTTCTATCGTTCGGGAAGTGGCAGCCGCAGCTACCTCAGCGCCGGCGCAGCCCTTGAGCAGCCATTTCTGCTGGGCACCATGCAGTGGAGTACGCGCCTTGAGGCGCTGGCAGTCGTACGTGATGATCGCCTTGCCGCGCTGAGCGGTCCACGCGGGGAAACCGGTACCGTCGTGCCGTTGATAACATGGTCGGTTTCAAGCGCATATTAGGTCAAGTGCTCTAGAAGCTCCGCCAATGACCGCTCCTGGGAGATGGTGTCGTTCGTCGTGCGGCCTGCAACCAACGGCTTCATCCCACGTCGTTTCATTTCACTATCGATCATTGAGGCGCCGAACGGACATGAACAAATGTCTGAAGTTGGGAAGCGACTAACGACTGCTGAATGTCGTCTTGTGGGTCAATGCTCTTTCACTACTTACGTACGGTAGCGTCGGCATTGATGCGCTTGAGGCGAATGTATCGCCGCAACCATCGCATCGATACTGTTAGGAAAAGGACGGCTCCAAATGACGACAGAGAGGCAACGACTGACTGAAACCTGAAGATACCCGTAAGGTCGAGCAGCCAAGCTAAACCAGACACGCCGAACATCACATTTCCGAGCACAAGCCAATAGAGCGCACGAATTATGATCTCGCTGGCAGCTTCGGCGCGCTGGAGGTGCCCACCTTCGTTGAGCCGCTCGCTCCATTCGGCGTCGGCCTGCTCACGGGTTGCTCGGGATCGCTTAGACCTTAACCCCCACCACTGCCAAAGCGCATTGGCAACAACGCTTAACACGAAACCTGCAAAAAGCAGGGAGAAGTCTTTCACAGTAAACGACACGCTTGCCCCCCAGCGGTATGTTGTCGCTATTTCCATCGTACGCAGACCGTTACGCGTCAACGCCCCGCTACCGCCGAACGGCTATGATGCGAATGCTCGCTCGTGAACGAAAGGCCGTTTTCAGCGATCGCCAGGCCTAGGCTGTTTGAGCTGCTGCCGGTCTGGCGGCGCGGCAAGCCCGATGCGCTGCTGCATCACTCCGACCAGGGCAGCCAATATACCAGCGGAAAGTTCCAGCGAATGATGGCCGACAATGGCGTCACCTGCTCGATGAGCCGGTCCGGCAATGTCTGGTACAACGCTGCGATGGAGAGCTTCTTCTCTTCGCTGAAGACCGAAAGGATCGCGCGCAAAACCCACCGCACGCGCAATCAGGCAAGGCAGTACGTGTTCGATTACATCGAACGCTTCTACAATCCCACGCGCAGGCACTCGACCTTGGGCTATCTCAGCCCCATGGACTTCGAGAAGCAGGCTCATGTAGCCTAACTTGGTGTCCATGGACCAGCAGCAGCTCAGAGCATACGAGCTTGCCGAGGTTTGTCGGTCCTTCTTGCCTTGCCGTTTACCAAGCCGCAACCATCTTCGCTTACCTACTCGGGGCTCTGCATTCGTCGGCAAGGGTCTCCTGACAAGCCATGATCAATCTCCCGCACCGGCATCCGCTCCTAGGTGCTGTCCGATTGCATCGAAGGCTTCGCCAGGACGTCCGTGGCAACGTCCTCACCCTGACAGCCTTCTACATCCTGATCCTATTGGCCGTCATCGGCTCGGGCGTTGATATGGGGCGTGCATATGCGGCCAGGACGACGCTTCAGAACGCGTGCGATGCCGCAGTTCTCGCGGGTCGTCGTGCCATGACTAGCGGTTCGATCGACAGCGCCGTAACCGCAGAAACGCAGAAGTTCTTCAACTTCAATTTTCCGCAAGGGACATTCGGAACGACCCCTTTTACACCTACGATCACCAGTACCAACGGGTCGAACCAGACGGTCGTGCTGAACGCCGAGTCTTCATCCCCAAACACCATCATGAAGATCTTCGGCTTCACCTCAATCCCTATCCGCGTAACATGCAACGCGAAGCAGGACTTCGTGAGTACCGACGTGGTGCTGGTTCTGGACACGACCGGATCGATGCGTGATAAGGCGACATCGGCGGATGCGGACACCAAGATTGTCGCGCTTCGGAAGGCAGTCCTGGCGCTTTACGATCAACTTGCGACCGTGCAGACCAATCTCCAGGCAGCCGGCATGCGGCTTCGCTACGGCGTCGTCCCCTATTCCAGCACCGTAAACGTAGGTTCTGCGATCCGGGCTGCCAGCACGTCCTACATGGTCTCGCAGGCGACTTATCAAACCCGCACGCAGACCTATGCCTACACGAACCAGCAAACGTGCAACGCGCGATATGGAACTTGGGATTATGGCAGCGGCATCTGCGAATACTTCATCTACGGCGCCCGCAAGATGGACGTCGGCCCCTACCTGAACGGCCAGGTAGTTCGTATTGCGGGACGTGACGGGGACGCCAACGCAAAGGTGGGCACATCCGACGCCAGTAAGTTAAACAACGGCAGAACGCCAATCGCCGACTACTATACCCCGAGCCGCTACTCCACAGTTTGGGCCGGCTGCACGGAGGAGCGGCAGACGTCAGTGATGGCAGCCAATGCAACGAGCATTGATCCAGGCGCGTACGACCTCGACATTGATCTCGTACCGAATTCTGATGAGACGCGTTGGCGTCCCTACTGGCCGGAAGTCGAATATCTTCCCTACGATTGGGGCGGAAGTTCGGAAGTTCGAAAGCCTCAGGTTGCTTGTCCGGCTCCCGCGGCACCAATGACGTCATGGACGCGAGACGCGCTTTCAAACTATCTAAATACGCTAAACCCTGATGGCGGAACGTATCATGACTTTGGTATGATATGGGGTGCGCGTTGGGCTTCATCCCACGGTATATTTGGGAACAATAATCCCGATACATATAATAATATGCCAGTGAAGAAGTATATCATATTCATGACCGATGGTCTCTTCGATACCGGATATTCAACTCTTTATTCTGGGTACGGCATAGAGCAGCTTGACGCGAGGGTTACCCCGGGGGGAATTAACTCAAACGAAGCTGATCAACTCGCCCGTCACAAGCAGCGGTTTGGCCTGCTATGTTCCAAGGCGAAGACAATGGGCTACTCGGTCTGGGTGGTGGGGTTCGCTCAACAACTTGATACGAGCCTGACAAATTGCGCTAGCAACACTGGTCAAGCGTCGACGTCCGCAAATTCGGATGCACTGCTGGCTAAGTTCGTCGAGATCGGCAAGAACATTGGCGCCCTTCGGTTGACCCAGTAATGACGCTGACGGTATGCGAAGCACTTCGGCGCAAGGTGGGAAACGTGCACGGAATGAGAGGGTGATGAAGATCGTCCACGAAGATTTCGAACCTTTGGCCTACGGTACCCTCGTTCTTGACGGCGCGGGACACATTCTGCGCTCAAATGGCGCAACGGTGAATTTTACATCGACCGAGGCTCAAATACTTACCGCTTTGGTTAGTTCCGGCGCATCCGGCTTATGTGTTATCGATATTCCTGTGTTACTTGGGTATGACGTATCCAATAGATCAGTACAGCTAGTTCGGGCGCACATTTCCAATATTAGAAAAAAGATATCTCTAATTAGTGATATTAGTATCTCGTTGATCACTGTTGAAGGCCAAAGGAGATACGCTATTATCCCCTCCGTTATCTAATGGTGTCGCTGACGTAATATGTAGGGCCGAAACCGCCCGAGCCGAGTGCAATGATCGCGTTCTCCGCGGAGTCACAGCCGTGGCCGACGTGGCTGGCTTTCCGACGCGTTATCCAATGACGAGTTATTAATGCCTGACTGTTAGAACAGCTCGGATGTCGCTGGTTCCAACCTCACCCCGCTTACCCCCGCCATGCATCGGTACCAGGGCTTTTCACGGCCATGTCTGGATGCACGTACGATGCACGGCATCGGCCGGGACTTTGGATAATACGCAGTGAGCGCGTACAAACTACTCGCTTATAAAGATTTTCGTCAGGATGTGCGTGGCGCCACCCTGGTTGAGTTTGCCATAGTCGCGATGCCTCTCATCGTCATGATGATGGCGATGTTTGATCTCGGCTTTCGTGAGTATATAAGTATTCAGCTTGCCGGTGCACTGGATCAATCCGCAAGGCAGGTAACCGTGGGGACGGCAACCAACGCCGCAGCTATCAAGGCGTCGGTAACGACACAGATTAGAACTATACTTCCCGGTGCGACAGTCAACGTCATACCATCCAGTTATGACGCCTTCTCCAAAGTTGGTAAGCCGGAACCCATCACCACCGATACAGCGCCAATCGGCGTCTACAACAAGGGCGACTGCTTTGAAGATGAAAATGGCAACGGTGTTTGGGACTCCGACTCAGGGCTGAACGGAACTGGCGGGTCCGATGACATCGTCTACTACACTGCTATCGTCACATATCCAGAGATCGTTCCGATGCGGAGATTACTAGGCTGGCCAGCAACCGAGACGGTTACCGGTACCGCAATGATGAAGAACCAGCCCTATGCATCTCAGGCCGACCCTGCAGTAATATGTTCTTGATATCCGTATTGATGAGAACCGTGGCTAGTGCCGTTCGAGATCAACGTGGCGTCGCACTCATTGAGTTCGCTATTGTCACGCCGGTCCTGCTCCTCCTGGGGTTGGGCGGCCTTGAGCTGGCAAACTATGTGAGCGCCAACCTACGACTTTCACAGATCGCCATGACTGTCGCTGACAACGCGGGGCGAGTCAGGACCTCGATTGACGAGGCCGACGTCAACGAACTTATGATCGGTGCCAAGAAGATCGGCGAGCCCATTGGATTTGCCGCAAATGGACGGATCATCCTGTCTGACCTTGAGCAGCGGACAAATGTCATTGGTGGGGCAGGGACCGTCACTGCTGCCAATCCGAACGGCTACCGGCAATGGATACGGTGGCAGAGATGCGCCGGCGCCCTCAAATCTGCATCAAGCTATGGCTCGCCGCTTGACGCTAATGGAGCGGCGGTCATCGACATCGACAGCGCGGTGAACGCCGATCATGGAGCCGTCGAGACCAAGTCGCTCATATCGGGCATGGGGCCTTCGACAAACATGATCTCTGCTTCGAGTGGTACCGCCGTTATGGTCGCCGAGGTTGTGTATGTATACCAGCCTATTGTACCGATAAACTATTTGGGCAACCTAACGATTAAACGACTTCAGGCGTTCAATGTCCGCCAGAGGACTACATACGCACTACGTAATGATGGAGCACGTAGTGGAACGTCTCGCTCTGACTGTCGGCTAAATCTGAGCGCCGTTCCGGTCTAATCGAGAAAGATCAAATCTTCTTAATAGGATCCCTTTTGAGAAGGCCTTGGCGGTCAGAGGGAGGGGGCTTGCCGCCCCAACGCCCTCTAACCGTGAAGATGAACAAGCGGCCGAAATTGGGGAGCTGAACTGATGCTCTGAGCGTCCGCTTCCGGGTCACAGGTCCCCAGCTGGGAAAGCCGGCCCAAGCAGAAACCTGTTCACTCCTCAAGAGCTGAGCGACAAAGTAGAGCCTCGGCTGCCGTGTCGGCGACGGCAAGCAGTCTTGGCTGGTCCCATCCCTCTCGCGCTGCAGCCGATAGGCCGAGCATTGTCGTAGCAACGTAATCTGCGACACGTCCGGAAGCTTTAATTTCCGCATCGTCCAAAAATTGCGCCACCCTACTGCGATTTTCTCCCGCAATTTGTTTGGCTGCGATGCCCCAATCCGTTGTGCCCGCTTTTGCGTGTTCAAGGATCAGGCAACCACGCCGCTGCGGACTAGTGGTATAAGCGTGCGCCGCAGCTCGCAGCATGTCGCCAAGCGCCGCCATCGGCGCTGCAC
>Ga0308163_10002905_pt1 | contig 14969 bp, 15 predicted proteins | sample PhyTR1_FD_201037 | JGI IMG/M metagenome (GOLD analysis project Ga0308163, IMG submission 201037) | Phyllosphere microbial communities from UC Gill Tract Community Farm, Albany, California, United States - DLSLT.R1 | ecosystem: Host-associated > Plants > Phyllosphere > Unclassified | place: USA...
ACATAACTTGGGGTAAGGGTAAAAGAGAAACTGGAATTAAATTTCCTTGCAATAATTACCTGGGTAACAAAGTTAAGCCTGTCACTAAAATTGCGATAGGCGGTGCCAGAAGAGGGGTCGTCACTTGCGGTAACACCGGTGGCAGTGGTACTACCAAATAAAGTAACAGCAACAGGAATATAATCATCAGTGGTTTGTTCCAGCAAACGGAATTTCAGGTTTCCTTCGTACAGCTGCTGGACATCAGTGGCACCTTTAGCTCTTGCAAAGCCAACGCTCAGCCGGTCGCTCAGTCCATATTCAAAACCTATCCTTACATCTGTTGCATTGTCTAAACCAAAGAACCGCCTGATGCCGCCGTTACTGCCGGCGATATCTCCAAAGCGGTGATCAATCCTGAAATCAAGCTCGTTTTTAAAAATGGTTTCGTTGGTATGCAGGTTAATGAGTTTGGTAGATTTAAAGGTTGCGCTTACTTTTTCATGTAAAGGGGCAGTACTGCCCAGTTCTTTCTCCAGGTCCTGCTGCCCGAAACTTTTTAAGGTGACCAGCATTAGTATGAAGAATAGAAGGCATTTTTGTTTTAGTAATATCTTTTGAATCATCATGTCGGTTTCCTGATTATTTTGGTTGATAAACAGCTGATATGTGCACATCTACGATCTGCGCAATTTTGGCGAACACCAGGGTTGGTATCTTGATCTGGTGATCTGCTACCGTAACTTTGAAACTGGTTTTGGCAGTGATTGTTCCTTTGCTCACTATAAGCGTGGCTGTCGTCTGATAATTCTTTGTTATTCCGTGAATATCAAGGCTGCCATCTATAGTTACGGTATAGGTACCGTCTTTCTCCAGGTCAATGTCATCCCTGATCTTTCCTTTAAAAGTGGATGCCGGGTATTTATCGCTTTCCATATAGTTTTCATTGAAATGCTCCTGCATTAATTTCTTTGGAAACTGGAAAGTAGTATTGCTGACCTTAAAAATAAGGTTGCGTGTTTTGGTGTCAATCACCGAACTTGCTTTGGTGCTTGTGGCCTCAACATCTTCTGCAGGAGTACTTGCAAAAAAGGAAATTGAAGTGCTTTTTCCTCGTGTAAAGGTGTTGTGCATGAACTGAAATGCAAAAGAATGCGCAGATGAGGGTAAACAATAGTGTTTTCATAGTCTGAAGGTTTTGAACTTGGGATTTGTTGTCTGTAGATTTTAGGGTTGCATTCCCTGGTCAAACCAGTCCTTTATCGACTGCAGGTCTGTAGCAGACAGACTGCCGCCCAGTGGCATGGATTTTTTAACCAGAACAGCATTTTTGATTCTGTCTGCGTCGGCAGTCACTGAACTGAGGCCACTGAAAGTCCATGCTACCGAACCAGACCTTCCGGCACTATGGCAGCCATTACATCTGGCCTTAAATATCGGATCTATCACAGCTGCATAACTGACTTTAGCACCGGGTGTTTCCGGTGCTTCAGGTTTAAATTCTTCGGCCTGCTTTTTTGTGCAGGCCATGAGCAGGAGATAGGCCAATACCATTCCTGCGGAGATTTTTCTTTGTTTCATGATCATATGCGTGCTTGGTTAAGGAGTGAGTGCCGGGGTTTTTGGTGTAAGTACAGGCCATGGTGCAGGTCGTGGCTGATTGATGCCGGTTGTCTGGCCTCTTTGTGTGTCTCCTACATAAAAATATAGGGGGTGACCTTTGTAGGACAGTTGCTTTTTGCCCACGGAAGTGATTGTTGCAAACAGGTCTTTCGAAAAAATGGAAGGAACATTCATCACGTCCGACTGATATATGGGCCAGAACCTGTCATTACTTAAATCTGCGGCAGTATATGTATTCAGGTTAAATTTATCCGGCTGATAACCGTACAGGGTTAATCCGGCTCCGTCCGTTAAATACACCGTGTTTGCTGTTCCCTCGACCAGTGCATCTATATAGTTTTTCCCGTCAGAGCCTACCAGTTGTTTGTTGGCCAGCATAATTGAATAATCTGGTTTTGCAATAAACCATATGCCTCCTATACCATCGCCGTTAACGTCGCCTTTAACTTTATCACCTGCATAATAATACAATGGCCATTTCTTGTACGTGGTTTGTTTGGTGCCGTCCGCATGTGTAATCGTTCCGATCAGTGCGGGATCTATTCCAGCCGGCGGAGTTTCACTGCCGGCGCTGTAGGAAGGCCAGGTTACAGCACATTGTCCGGTTTCACAATTTGAAGTACCATTGGGGTCGTTGGCGAAGAAATATAATGTTCTTCCGTTAGCATCAGTCAGAATAGTTCCAAATTTTGCATCAGCTGTAATTGTAAGTTTCAGGGGGCCGGTATTACCTCCGCCGTTTTCGGGAGGCATTGGTGTTTTATTACTGCAGGCAGACAGGAACAGGCTGAAAGCCACAAATACAGGCAGGATTGTTTTTCTTAAAGTTCTTACCATTGTCTTGTTTTTAATTGAATAATAATTTGTCTTAATGTTAAAGCGGTTACGGCAGGTTTTCCTTTAAGGTTGCGTGGATACGAGAAAAAAACTTCAGAATAAAAAATAATTTCCTCTTATACAGTTGTTTGTGGTAAATAAAATATTTTTTTATTACGTTTGGCAACCTATACAAGGTTTTCGCCGTAGTAGGGGTAAGTAAAATGCGCAACTTATAATCAGGATTAATTTGCAGGGAATAATTAACGGTTGCATCAGGCAGGACAGATCCAGTCAGTACGTGCTCTATAAAGAATATTATAGTTATGGCATGGCTATTTGCCGGCGGTATTCCCTAAACGATTATGATGCTGCCGATGTCCTGAATGATGGGTTCCTGAAGGTCTTTACTCATATTGAAAAATATGACCCGGAAAAGCCGTTTAAATCCTGGCTTGGCAGGATCATCACCAATACGGCAATTGATCATTACCGCTTAAACCTGAAGTTCTCAGATCATGATGATGTAGATACGCATCAGCATATAGGTGATGCAGCCGCCATATATGATCAGCTGGCTTATAAGGATCTGCTTACTTTAATTCAGGGTCTTTCACCAGCTTACCGCACCGTGTTTAACCTGTATGCAATTGATGGGTATTCGCACGATGAGATCGCTGAACTCTTAAAAATATCTGCCGGTACTTCCAAATCGAATTTATTCAAGGCAAGACAAAAACTGCAGGAGAAACTTGCACTGCTGGGGCATAAAAAGACAGCAGATGTAGCTGTTGATGATGATAATAATATTAAAAAATAGGGATGGAAACCGAGAACGAGATAGATCAGTTATTTAAACGCGGCCTGAATGACCCCCAGATTCCTTTCAATGAAATGGACTGGGAAAAGATGGCGCGTAAACTGGATGAAACAAAGAAAAAGAGAATTGTACCCATCTGGGTATTTACAGCAAGCGGAGTTGCCGCCGCATTGCTGATTTTCCTTTTCTGGTTTTTATTAAATCCCTCTGTCTCTGAAACAGGTGTAAATAACCCGGTGACTATTAAAAGGATAGCACCAGGACTTAAAAAACATAAGCAGGCTACGGGAGCTGATGCTGTAACAATCAACCCCAAAGGGCTTTCAGCTGAAAGTACTGCCTCCAATGCAACAGGTACCCCTGCTGCTGTCAGCTCCCCTGGATATCATGGTCAATGGACCGGTAATAACAATGGGGATGCCTGGGCTGGTTATAATGTGATCTCCAGGGATGCTTTTGCTTCAGCACCAATAGTAAAAGACAATATCAAAATCAGCCAGATAGCTCCGCTTAATACTGCAGCCGCTCCATTTAAATTGGCAAACCCCATTGCTGTGAAAACCCCTGAACGGCCTGCTGCTGCGGTCTCGGACAGCGCAATCATCGCACAAAAAGCAATGGCACTGGCACTCAGCAAAGATCCCCTGGAAAAGCTCAATCATACAGCAATCGCAAAAAGTGTACAAAAGAAAATGGACGAAGCCTTCTCTCAGCGGCCTAACCTGATCTTGACTGCCATGGCTGCTCCTGATATTTCTTCAGGGCCATCAGGTTCAAACAGGTCTTCAAAAGTCAGTAAGAACTTTGGTGTACTGGCAACTTACGCCCTTGGTTCAAAATTCAGTCTTACTTCGGGAGCAATTTATGCCAAAAAATATTACAATTATGGCTCAAACCCCGCAGGGGATAATATTTATTCGTCTCCTGCAGGAACAGACTGGGAAGTGAAAGCCGACTGTAATGTAATTGATGTCCCGGTAAACGTAAATTATAAACTGCTGGATAAGAGAAAGTTCTCGGTGAGTGTCAATACCGGTCTTTCGAGCTATTTTATGCTGAAAGAAAAATACGATTATATTATTGACAGGCCGGATCAGCCACAGCAGGTAAGTACTACGGTGATCAACAACCAGAACCAGCATGTTTTTGGTATTGCCAATGTATCTTTAAGCCTGGATCACCAGATCAGTAAAACCATCAGTATTGGTGTGCAGCCCTTTGCAAAATTGCCCCTTACAGGTATAGGCAACTATGACGTAGACCTGAAATCCACCGGGGTCTCCTTTTCTATCAATATCGGACTCTTCCCCTCAAAAAAACCAGGCAAACTGGCGGCAAACCGCTATTCTTCATTATATTAGTCACCATAGGTGCTAGTTATCCGTTTAAGAGGACAAAATAGCTTAATAACTGGATAACCTTGTATTGCTTTTTTTAGCAAAAACAACCTTTCTTTAGCCTGAGCCAATATAAATTGTAAAACCTGTATACAAACGATAAAAAATGAAAAAGAATCATTTTGCTGTAGTACTGATCATCTCCCTGTTTTTCCTCTGGGGATTTGCATTAAACTTAAACCCTATCCTTATTCCGCATCTGAAAAAAGCATGTCAGCTTACCGATACACAATCGGCATTTATTGACTCTGCATCCTACATCGCCTATTTTCTGCTGGCACTGCCTGCAGGCTGGTTTATGAAAAAATTTGGATATAAAGGCGGGATTGTATTCGGGCTTACCCTTTTTGCTATTGGTGCATTTTTATTCTACCCCGCTGCAGCTACCCGGTCATATGTGTTTTTCCTGATAGCCCTGTTTGTAATTGCCAGTGGCCTTACCTTCCTGGAAACGGCTGCCAATCCTTATATCACTGTTTTGGGCGATCCTGAAGGTGCTACGCAGCGACTAAACTTTGCGCAGTCTTTCAATGGTCTGGCGGCAACTCTCGCACCATTACTTGGAGGAATGTTTATCCTTTCAGGACACACACTGAGTGCTGATGCACAAATAGCAATGAGCCCTGAACAGCTCAATACCTATCTGGATAATGAAGCTTCTGCGGTGCAGATTCCCTTCCTGATCATTGGAGCTGTAGTACTGCTGATCGCACTTTTCCTGATCAGAACCCCCTTGCCGGAGATTGAGGACGAAAAAGGTCACCTCGAAGCTACAGGCTCACTACTGAAAGAAAAAAACCTGATGCTTGGCGTTACGGCGCAATTTTTCTATGTAGGTGCCCAAACCTGTGTAAGCAGTTTCTTTATCCGTTTCTCCTCACATGTTGCAGGGATTGAGGAAAAATCGGCAGCCCTGTTTTTATCTGGCGCCCTGCTTGGATTTATGGCGGGCAGGTTTATCGGAACCTTTTTAATGAAATATATTGCGCCTTCAAAACTGCTGGCAATTTACAGTATAATTAATATTGCGCTGATTGTTGCAGCGGTGATGCTGCATGGCAAAGCATCGGTTTATGCACTGATGGGTGTTGAATTCTTTATGTCTATTATGTTCCCAACCATCTTCTCCCTGAGTATCCGCGGACTGGGATCGAGAATGAAAGAAGGGTCCTCGATGGTCATCATGGCAATCGTTGGCGGCGCAGTTTTCCCTGTGCTGATGGGCAGATTATCTGACCGTACCAACATCCAGGTGGCCTATGCGGTTCCTGCAGTTTGTTTTGCAGTGATCTTTTATTTCGCGCTCACAAATATCAGGGTAGGAAAGATTAAACTCAGTGTGGCCCATTAAGTAAAACATATGGTAACGATCGACTCGCATCAGCATTTCTGGATATATGATCCTGTAAAGCACGACTGGATAGGTGACGATATGGCTGTCATCAGAAGGGATTTTTTACCCGCAGACCTGGAGCCTGTGCTGCAGGAAAATGAAGTACAGGGCTGTGTTGCTGTCCAGGCAGACCAGACTATGGAAGAAACAGATTTCCTGCTGGCATTAAGTGATCGGCATGATGTCATTAAAGGCGTAGTGGGCTGGGCAGATTTGCAGTCGCCAGCCATAGAGGAAACATTGAGTGCATACGCACAGATGCCGGCGCTAAAAGGCTTCCGCCATATCCTGCAGGGAGAAAAACAGCGCGACCTGTGTCTGCAACCCGCTTTTTTAAATGGGATATCCCTGCTGGAAAAGTATAATTTCAGTTATGATATCCTGATTTTACAGGATCAGCTGCGCTTTATCCCTCAGCTGGTTTCCAGGTTTCCGAACCAGCGTTTTGTAATTGATCATCTGGCCAAACCAGGTATCAAAGCCGGCGAGATCAGCGACTGGAAGAGGGATATCGGGCTGGTAGCCAAACATGAAAATGTGCATTGTAAAATTTCTGGTATGGTAACCGAGGCTGAGCTCCAAAGTTGGAGATCTGAGGATTTTATTCCTTACCTTGACGTAGTTTTAAATGCATTTGGCACGAAGAGAGTAATGTATGGCTCAGACTGGCCGGTATGTCTTGCCGCAGGGAATTACACTGAGGTCATCCAGATTGTAAAATCCTGGTTCAGTTCATTTACAATAAATGAACAGGAGCTCTTTTTCGGAAAAAACGCAATAGATTTCTATCATTTATAAAAAACTCCTATGGACAATGCCCCTTCAGCAAGCCTGTCGCTGCCCAAAGTCATTTTTGGTACCAGTGGTTTAGGTAATCTTTATCAGGCTGTTCCCTATCCGGAAAAAAAGGAGATCGTTCGTCAGTGTATCCTTCATTCAGCAGGTAAACCTGTATTTGATTCTGCCGGTAAATACGGCGCAGGCTTATCGCTCGAAGTGTTGGGAGCCTGTCTTGCAGAACTGGATATTCATCCCGAAGATATTTTGATCAGTAATAAACTTGGATGGCTGCGTACAGAGCTGTCTGGTCCGGAGCCTTCATTTGAAAAAGGAGTATGGGTGGATATAAAACATGATGCTGTACAAAAGATAAGTTACCAGGGCATCCTGGAATGTTTTGAGCAGGGAAATGCACTGCTTGGTAAATACAGCGCGCAATTGGTTTCCGTTCATGATCCAGACGAGTACCTGGCAACTGCCAGCAGTAAAGGACATGAAGATGAACTGTATCAGGATATCCTGGATGCTTACATCGCATTGGCAGAACTTAAAAAAAAAGGTAAAGTACTGGCAGTAGGAGTGGGTTCAAAAGACTGGAAAGTGATCCGCAGGATTGCGGCAGATGTGCCATTGGATTGGGTGATGATCGCCAATAGCCTGACCGTGCTTTCCCATCCGCAGGAATTGCTGGATTTTATTGCTTTACTGGCCTCACAAAACGTCCGTGTGATCAACTCGGCGGTATTCAACGGCGGGTTTTTAACCGGGAGCGACTATTTTAATTACCAGCTGGCAGACCCTGATTCGGCCAGCGGAAGGTTGTTATATGATTGGCGCGACCGCTTTTATAAGCTTTGTCTTCAGTATAACATCCAGCCGGCCGAAGCATGTGTGGATTTCGGACTGCATATTCCCGGTGTGGAAAGTATTGCGATGAATACAACCCGGCCGGAAAAAGTACAAGTAAATATTGCTATGGCCAACCAGCAGATACCAGAGGCATTCTGGAAGGCTATGCAAGAGGAAGGATTAATAAACAGCTACAGATAAATGAAAACATTGATTTGCAATACCCCCGGTGAATTTGAATATATCGTTACCGAAATGCCCGAAGAACGGGAAAGTTACAGTTTGTTAAAAGTGTTGCGGGTAGGTATTTGCGGAACGGATATCCATGCTTTTGAAGGCACACAGCCTTTCTTCAATTACCCAAGGATACTCGGTCATGAAATTGCCGCCGAAATTGTACACACCCAGGAAGGCAGTGGATTTAGTACCGGCGAAATTGTAAGCATCAGTCCCTATTTCTACTGTGGCAGATGTGTAGCCTGCAGGAACGGCAAAACCAATTGCTGTGTGAAGATGGAAGTATTTGGTGTGCATATCGATGGCGGTATGAGGGGATATATTTCGGTGCCCAATTATGCGCTTGTGCGCGGGGAAGGATTATCTGCGGACGAGCTTGTCCTTGTAGAACCACTGGCAATAGGTGCCCATGGGGTGAGGCGTGCTGGTGTAGAAATGGATGAATTTGTGCTTGTTATGGGCGCAGGCCCCATTGGACTGGGTACCATGGATTTTGCCGCCATAGCCGGGGGAAGGGTAATCGCAATGGATGTGAATCCACAGCGGCTTGAATTCTGCAGGGATACCTTTGGGATTCCATACACGATAAATCCGCTTACTGAAAATGTAATGGAACGTTTAATGGAGATTACCAGCGGGGATATGCCAACAGTTGTTATGGATTGCACAGGAAACCTGAAGGCAATTAACTCCGGTGTGCAGTATCTTGCCCATGGAGGAAGGTATGTGCTTATTGGCCTGCAGAAAGAAGAATTGGTAATCAGTCATCCCGAATTTCATAAACGGGAAGCTACCCTGATGAGCAGCCGTAATGCACTGCCCGAAGATTTTGAGCAGGTAGTATCCTGTATCAGGGACGGTTCTGTTCAGCCTGAAAATTACATTACCCACAAGGTGGAATTTGATGAAATGAAGTACCAGTTTTCAGAACTGATCAATCCTGCAAACGGAGCAATAAAAGCCGTAGTAGTTTTTTAATACATAAGATTATCACATGAAAAAGACCATATTTTGCCTGGTTGCTGCCGGATTTTGTTTTACTGCCTGTAAGCAAAAAGGAAGTACCGAATCTACAGCTGCTGCGGATTCTGCTATCGTTAAAATGATCAGTGATTCCAGTTTTGTGAAACACCTGAGTGTGCTGGCTTCTGACGAATTCATGGGCAGAAAACCTTTTACCATCGGGGAGACAAAATCCATCAATTACCTGAAAGAGCAGTTCAGTGCTCTGGGATTGAAACCGGGCAACGGCGACAGTTATTTCCAGGCAGTACCTATGGTGGAAATAAAGTCGGTGCCTGAGAGCAAAATGGTTTTTAAAGGAACCTCCGGAAGTGTAACGGCAAATTACCTCACAGAATTTGTAGCAGGGACCAGAAGGGTTTTGCCAAAGGTAAACCTTGAAAACTCCCCGCTGGTTTTTGCTGGTTATGGCATTGTGGCCCCGGAATACAAATGGAATGACTATGCCGGACTGGATGTTAAAGGCAAAACTGTAGTAGTGATGATCAATGATCCGGGATTCTCGGATTCCACCCTGTTTAAAGGCAAAAGCATGACCTATTACGGTCGCTGGACCTATAAATTTGAGGAAGCCGCCCGTCAGGGTGCTGCAGCAATCCTGATTATCCATGATACTGCCCCGGCAGCTTATCCATGGTCAGTAGTGCGCAGCGGATGGTCTAAATCAAAGCTGCAGCTCGAAGAAAAAGACAATAATATGTCAAGGGCAATTGTAGAAGGCTGGATCACGCTGGATGTAGCCAGGCAGCTGTTTAAACTCAGCGGACAGTCGGACGCACTTTTCGCACAGGCGCTAAAGCCTGGTTTTAAAGCAGTAGATTTAAAAATAACAACTTCATTAACAGTCAATAATACCATCAAAAAGTCTGTTTCAAATAACGTGGTAGCCGTATTGCCCGGAACAAAAAGACCTGATGAAAACATCATTTATTCCGCACACTGGGATCATTTGGGTACCGGCGAACCCGTTAAAGGTGATTCTATTTATAACGGAATGACAGACAATGCCACGGGTGTAGCTGCCCTGCTGGATCTTGCTGCGGCTTTCCAAAAAGCAAAACCTGAACGCTCGGTAGTGTTTGTTTCCTTTACCGGTGAGGAACAGGGATTACTGGGCTCTGAATATTATGCCAAACATCCGGTTTTTCCGGTGGACAAAACGGTTGCCGATATCAATATGGACATGATGGGACTTGCGGGAAAAACCAAAGACATTGTGATATATGGGTTTGGCCAGTCAGATCTTGAAGATTATGCTGCAGTGTCTGCTAAAAAACAGGGCCGCGTGACGGTTAAAGATCCAAAACCTTCTACAGGGCTATACTATCGCTCTGATCACTTCAATCTTGCCAAGGTAGGTATCCCCTCTTTATTCACAGGTTCGGGTGTCGATAATCTGGAACATGGAAAAGCCTGGGGACAGCAACAGGCTGATGATTTTTTTAAATCACGCTATCACTCACCACAGGATAACTTTGATCCTAAAGCCGATGTATCCGGCATGGTAGAAGATGTGAGGTTGTTATTCGATCTGGGTTTCCGGTTGAGTAATGAAACAACCTTCCCGAAATGGAAAGAGGGCTCAGAGTTTAAAGCAGCAAGGGAAAAAGGGAAGTAGTTTATACTTCCCCTTCATCAGACTGATCACCGCTGCCTTCTTTTTCAGAAAATTCCCTGGCCTTTTCATCGGCGGTTACATCACCCTCTTTTTCAGGTTCCAGGTTCTCGTCCAGGCGGTCGTTCCATTGATCAATTCCGTCAGGTTTTACCTGATCTTTTTCTGTTTTATTGTTCTGATTCTCCATAGTCGTTTAATAATTTACTTCTGTCTCTCTTCGTAAAAGGCCCGGTAGCCCTGTTCATATGTCCATGTGCTGAGGCACTGATAAATATCAATAGTGATACAGCAATGGCTGTCCAGGTAACCAGGGGGTGTTCGCCCCAGTTTTTTACAGCAATACCAACAATTCCCCAGACACCTACATTCGCGTACTCTCTCATATTACGTGTCCATGTCATAGCTATGAATATAAATGCCGCTACCAGTAGCACAAGTACTGCCCATATCTCAGTGCTTACAGGTGCGCCCGTCCATTGAATAGCGGTCAGGTAGGCTGATATATTAACGATCAACGCAACATTGATCCAGCCAAAATAGAGGCTGAATGGCCACCAGATATAAAATATGACGGGATTGGGGGCGTCCCATTTCTCCATCCGGGTATTGATAACGATTTTAAGCAGGGCGAAGAAAATTACCAGCATGATCAGGAGCGACAGGCCCGGCTGATCACTCGTAAAGGCCCATACCCATGCTGCATTAGCCAGATTGGCAATAATAAACCACCACCCAATTCTCAGGATGAAGTCTCTCTTAAGGTCTTTTCTGAAAAGATCTGCAGCCTGATAAACGGCAAAAATAAGCAGTGCGATATAAATTAATCCCCAGATGCCAAAAGCATATCCGGCAGGCGTAAGCAGGTTATCGTACTTTGCTGAAATATCAGAAATGGAGGGTTTTCCCTGCTGACCGTTAAAAAGGTAGTTGATGCCAATCGTAAATAACAGGGTAACAATGTTTAAAACCTGAAGGATTTTTTTCATGCGGGCTGGGAAGGTTAATCTTCATTTAGTAAACAGCAGCGGGGCTACAAGGTTTTATAATTGCGAAAAATCGTTTACTCCAGGATGACGAGAATGTTATCGGTCATCTTGCTGGAAACTGTTTTTGGCTCGCCTTCATCAATAGAAATGATCATCGACTGATCAAATTCCATCTTTTCGATTACCCTGATGCTGGAACCCAAACCTACCTTCAGCTGTTTCAGATATTTTAGAAATGCGGTAGAAGTATCCCTTACGCTTCCAACTTTACATAACTGGTCGGCCTCAGTATCACTCAACCTTGTGCTTGCATAAACCGGCATCTTTCCATTTTGTGCAGGAATAGGATCACCGTGAGGATCAAAAGAGGGGTTTCCTAAAAAGTCATCCAGTTTTTTTGCCAGCTGCTCATCGTGGATATGCTCCAGCTGTTCAGCAATAGCATGCACTTCATCCCAGCCATATTGCAGTTTCTCTACCAGAAAAACCTCCCAGAGCCTGTGTTTGCGTATAATATCCAGTGCAGCGGCTTCACCACTGTGGCTCAGAATTGCGCCCTGTACCTTATCATAACTGATCAGGTCTTTATCCTGCAGCTTTTTAAGCATATCAATAACCGAAGCCGGATTGTTCTCCAGCGCATCTGCGATAGCTTTCGGGCTTACTTTATTATCACTTTTACCAAGATGGTAAATGGCTTTAAGGTAGTTCTCTTCGGAGTAGGTTTTCTTCATGTCTGAGCTGATGCATCAAAAGTAAATAAATATTTGTCCAATAACATAAATTAGTCATGTCTAATTATATATATTTGTCAAACCAAATTAAAATAGATTGATTAGGCTAATATATATTGCATGAAACAACTAATTACTCTTCTTTTCCTATGCCTGTCGCTTTCAGTTGCGGCCCAGCAGGGAACACTTGCGGGAAAGATCAGTCTAGGCGAAATAGCCCTCAAAGGTGCCACTGTACTTTTAAAGAAAACTACGCATAAAACGCTTGCAGATCAGGACGGCCTTTACAGCTTAAAAAATGTACCTGCGGGCAACTATGAGCTCAGCGTTACCGCTGTAGGTTATCTTACGCACCATCAGGAAATCAGTATCCTTGCGGATAGCACCCTTAAACTGGATATTGAACTGAGAGAAAAATCAGACGATCTGAATGAGGTAGTTGTTACCGGCACCATGAAAGCGGTGCGTAAACTGGACAGCCCTGTGCCGGTAGAAGTTTACACACCTGCATTTTTTCAGAAGAATCCTACGCCAAACCTGTTCGAGGCCCTGGGACTGATCAATGGGGTACGGCCGCAGTTGAACTGTAATATCTGCAATACCGGTGATATCCATATCAACGGACTTGAAGGCGCATACACGCTGATCCTGATTGACGGCATGCCCATTATCAGCAGTCTCTCTACGGTTTACGGGTTAAGTGGTATACCCAACAGCCTGGTAGACCATATTGAAGTTGTAAAAGGCCCGGCTTCATCGCTGTATGGTTCTGAGGCGATGGGAGGCGTAATCAATGTGATCACCAAAAATGCAGTAAAAGCCCCCTTGTTTAGCTTTGATGCTTTTGGCACTTCCTGGCAGGAGTACAATGTAGATGGCTCCGTAAAATTCAGCGGAAAGAAATTCCAGAGTTTGCTGGGTGTAAATTATTTCAACTATCAGCATCCCACAGATAAAAACGGTGATGGATTTACTGATGTAATCCTGCAACACCGGATATCTGTATTTAATAAATGGAATTTTGTCCGTAAGGAAAAGCGTGAGGCCAGTCTGGCTGCCCGTTTTGTAAACGAAGACCGCTGGGGCGGGCAGATGAACTGGAATAAGCAGTACAGGGGATCCGACAGTATTTATGGGGAGAGCATCTATACACGCAGGTGGGAGCTCATCGGGTTATACCAGCTGCCGGTAGAGGAAAAGATTATGGTGCAGCTTTCGTACAACTGGCACAACCAAAATTCGTACTATGGTTTTAATCCCTTTATGGCTAACCAGCAGGTTGGATTTGCCCAGATGTACTGGGACAAGGAATTAAGCAAAAAACATAACCTGCTGCTGGGAGCAACCTACCGTTATACCTGGTATGATGACAATACACCAGCGACAGCATCCGCAGACGCACTGAAAAATTTGCCTGCAAAAACTCCACTGCCGGGGATTTTTATCCAGGACGAGTGGAAATTTACAGAAAAGCAGACCTTGCTGGCAGGCTACCGCTACGACTATGACCAGTACCATGGCAGTATCCATTCCCCGCGGCTGGCCTACAAGTTTTCCCCCAACCCCATGAATACCTTTAGGGCAAGTTTTGGGACGGGCTTCAGGGTGGTCAATTTATTTACCGAAGATCATGCCGCGCTTACTGGAGCGAGGCAGGTAGTGATAGCAGAAGAACTGAAACCAGAACGCTCCTATAACGGAAACCTGAATTATGTACTCAAGGTACCTGCAGGATTTGGTTTACTGAATGTAGACGCCACGGGTTTTTACTCTTATTTCACCAATAAAATTACTGGCGATTTTGATCAGGACCCAGACAAGATCATTTATGCAAACCTCAATGGGCATGCAATATCAAGAGGGATTGCTCTGAACACAGAGATGACCTTTAACTCCCCTTTGAGGATTTCGGCAGGGCTAACCTGGTCAGACGTATATCAGCTGGATGATAACGGGCGCGGAACCGAAAAAACAGCACAGCTGCATGCACCGAAATGGAGCGGGAATTACCTGATATCTTATACATTTCCAGGTGATTTCGTCATTGACCTTACCGGTGTATATACTGGCCCCATGCGTTTGCCCGTACAGCCCAAAGATTTCCGCCCGGAATATTCACCCTGGTTTACGCTGGCCAATATCCAGTTCACTAGAACGTTTGACAGCGGGCTGGAGATTTATGCGGGAATAAAAAATCTTCTTAATTTCATACCAAAGTATGCTTTGATCCGTGCTTTTGATCCTTTCGATAAAACTGCGGGCGATCCGCTGAGTAATCCAAACGGGTATACCTTTGATACTGAATATAATTACGCGCCTTTGCAGGGGATCAGGGGATTTGCGGGAATACGTTTTAATTTATTTAAATATTAATTTTATATTTACGGCCAGTACCTGCCAATCATCCTTAAAATGCAACCCGATCCAAATAGCGACGCTGAAAAATCAAAACAAGAACAGGACGATCATACCCATATCCCGTATGATGGTTTTGTTAATGTGAATGATATTGTCAGAAAAAGGCGTCAGCTGCGGAATGCAGAATTCAATGTGGCAGACGAAACCTGGGATGCTGATTTGAATCCCATCCCCAGGCAGGATCCTGAAGATAACCCTCAATAGGCTTTAGGGGCATTATTCCCCTAACAAAATATCCTGTTCATTGTTATCATTGAATAGACTATTAGCCCATGGATCATTACCTTGTTATTATA